>Ga0209118_1000101_pt1 | contig 59972 bp, 61 predicted proteins | sample BlaSpr_A8_Ref_M1_FD_187988 | JGI IMG/M metagenome (GOLD analysis project Ga0209118, IMG submission 187988) | Forest soil microbial communities from Thunder Bay, Ontario, Canada - Black Spruce, Ontario site 2_A8_Ref_M1 (SPAdes) (version 2) | ecosystem: Environmental > Terrestrial > Soil > Boreal... | reverse complement strand
CGCTTGCCTGTGCGCATGGCCCTCTTCAGGATCTTCGCCCACGACGAAGCGCACCGTGGCGAGCTGATCCGCGCGGCCAACGAAGTTCTGGGGTTGACCGTCTAGAAGTCGTCGTCTCCGTAACCGCCGCCGCCCCCGAAGTCGCCGCCCCCGTAGTCATCGCCTCCGCCCATGTCGTCGTCGCCACCACCCATGTCGCCGAAGTCGCCTCCGTCGTTCTCGCCCGAGCTGACTGTAGCGAACGACGAAACGAGGCGTTTCAGGGCCGGCTTGCCGCAATGAGGGCAGGGTGGGTCAGGTGACGAGTAGCTCGGCAGCAGCGAAGTCGATCGCTTGCCGCATTCCTCGCACCGGTACTCGTAGATCGGCATCCCTACGATTATCCGCGTGTCCGGGATGATCGAGGTCGGGCGGATTCGCGCGGCCGCCGAGCGGGCGCGGCCTTACGTCCTTCGCACCCCAATGATCCCGGTCGATGGCGTGCACCTGAAGCTCGAATGCCTCCAGCCGACGGGGAGCTTCAAGGTTCGCGGCTACTTCGCGGCGGCGCTGGCGCTTGAGCCTGAGAAGCTGAGGAAAGGCCTGATCACGGTCAGTGCCGGCAACGCGGCGCAGGCCTGCGCCTACGTCGCCATGAAGTTGGGGGTGCCGTGCCGGGTATTCATGTTCGACACCGCTCCCCCGCCCAAGGTCGACGGCGTCAAGCGGTGGGGCGCGACGCCGATTCCCATGTCGCGCGAGGCGCTCTTCAAGTGGATGGCGGCCGAAGGCTGGATCGATGAGCCGGAGGCTTTCATTCACCCGCACATCGATCCCGAAGTGAGGGCGGGCCATGGCGGCCTCGCCCTGGAGCTGATGGAGGATGTGCCTGACCTCGCCCGGGTCATCGTGCCCGTCGGCGGGGGCGGGCTTGTGACCGGTATTGCATCCGCGATCAAGGGCCTTCGTCCTCAGATCGAGGTGATCGGCGTGCAGTCGGACGGCTACGCCCTTTGGACGCGGAGCATCGAGGCCGGCGGTCAGGTGTCGATCACGCCTGAGACGATCGCGGATGGCACGGCGGCGCCCTTTCACCCAAGAATGTTCGAGCTGTTGAAAGAGAGCGTCGATCGCTGGCTCACAGTGCCGGAGCCGAGGTTGCGCTCAGCCATCCCGGAACTGGCGGCTGCCGCGAAGGTCGTCGCTGAGGGCGCAGGAGCCTTGGCCTACGCCGCGCTGGAACAGCTGGAGCCGGGGCCGCCGACCGTCGCGATCGTCAGCGGCGGAAATATCGACCCGAAGCTGCTCGCGTCGCTCCTGACGAGCTAGGCCGAGAGGACGTCCTCGCAGGTCTTCAGCGCCGACTGGATGTCCTCGGACGTAATGCCGTAATGAGTCACGAAGCGAACCCTGTGCGGGCCGGTGGCTCCGCCGAGCAGGCCGCGCTTGCGGCATTCAGCTTCGAACTCGGCGCCGCTGATCCTCTGGAGGTCAAAGAAAACGAGATTGGTCTGCACGCGTACGAGGTTGCACCTGACACCCGGAAGCTCGGCCAGCCCCTCCGCGAGCGTACGCGCGTTGGCGTGGTCTTCCGCCAGCCGGTCGACCATCGTTTCGAGCGCGATCAGCCCTGTCGCGGCGATGACCCCAGCCTGCCGCATACCGCCTCCAAGGCGCTTGCGCCAGCGGCGGGCCTCGTCGACGTCCTCGGCGCTTCCGCAGAAAATGCTGCCCGCCGGGCACCCCAGGCCTTTCGACAGGCAAAAGGTCACCGTGTCGCCGCACGCCGCGATGTCGGCGACGTCCGTTCCCGAGGCGACTGCCGCATTGAACATCCTCGCGCCGTCCAGGTGCACGCGCAGCCCGTGAGCTCGAGCGGCATCACTCGCCGCTCGCAGTTCCTCCAGCGGCCACACGACCCCGCCATGACGGTTGTGCGTGTCCTCGAAGGTCACCGCGGCGGTGATGGGCTGATGGAAGTCGTTGGTCGGCCTCACGGCGGCTTCGATCTGGGCCGGGGACATCACGCCCATCTCGGTCGCCACGGGCCGGATCTGCACCCCCGAGATGACCGCCGCGCCGGCCCCCTCATATAGATAGACGTGAGCCTCGGCGTCCGCGATCATCTCCTGGCCGGGGCGGGTGTTGACGGCCACGCCGAGCACGTTGCCCATCGTCCCGCTGGGCACGAACACCGCCGCCTCTTTGCCGAGGCGGGCGGCAGCCACTGCCTCGAGCTGATTGACCGTCGGGTCGTCACCGAAGACGTCGTCGCCGAGAGGTGCGGTCGCCATCGCGTGACGCATCTCCGGCGTGGGCATCGTCACGGTGTCTGAGCGAAGGTCGATCGCGGGCACGCGCTTAATCTAACGACTGCTTGATTTCACAGGGGTCCCCGCGAACTCACGGCGTAGCCTCTGAGTTCGTGGGGTCCAGAGCTGATTTGATCCTCGCGCGCGGCCGGATTCGCACCCTCGGGCGCGCAGGCCTAAAGTCGCACAGCCACCTGGCGGTCGCCGGCGGGCGTGTGGTGGCCGTCGGCGGAGCCGAGCTCATGGGGCTTCGCGGCCCGAAGACGAAGGCGGTCAACCTCGCCGGCGCCGCCGTGCTGCCCGGATTCAACGACGCGCACGCGCACGTTGTGTACTACGGCTTCACGCGATTCGGCGCCGACCTCGGCGGCGCGCGGAGCGTGGCCGAGATCGCCGATCGCTTGAGGACGCACGGACAAACACTCGCTCGGGGCGAGTGGCAGCAGGGCACGGGCTATCGCGCAGACGAGCTCATCGAGCGCCGCCAGCCGCATCGCCTCGAGCTGGATCGCGCAACCGGCCGGCGGCCCGCGTTCATCGACGAACGGGGCGGCCATTCACGTGTGGCTAACTCGGCGGCTCTGGAGGCGGCGGGCATCACGGCCGACACGCCGAATCCGCATGGCGGCAGGATTGGGCGCGACACCGACCGCTCGCCGAACGGGCTCCTCCTCGAGTCGGCGATGCGGCTGGTGGCAGACGTTCAGCCGCCGCGGCCCCTCGAGCGGCGTAAGCAGGGGATCCTGCTGGCCCAGCGTCTGCTGCTTTCGCGCGGCATCACGTCAGTCGGCGCCGCCGTGAACCGAGGTTTCGCCGACGACCTTCGCGCCTACCAGGAGCTCGCTGACGATGGCCGGCTGCACATGCGCGTCAACGAGTTCCTGTCCTGGGAGCTGCTCGATGCAGCGTCGGGTCTTGGGGTCCGAGCAGGTTTCGGCGGCAGGCTCGTCAGGGCTGGGCCGATCAAAGTGTTCATCGACGGCGGCGCGGAGCGGGTCGCGATGCGATCTGGCGGAGGAACGTGGCGGACGACGCCGGCAGAGTTGAGCGAGCTCGTGTATCGGGCGACGCGCGCCGGGCTTCAGGTCGCTGCGCACGCGATCGGTGACGCGGCGATCCAGGCGATGTGCGATGCGGTGGAGGCGGGCGGCGGCGAGCGGATGCGCCATCGGGTCGAGCACTGCACGATCTGCCCGCCGGATCTTCAGGCTCGCCTGGCCAAGCTGGGCATGGTTGCTGTCATGCAGCCGATGGCCGCGCGGTTTGGACGCGTCGCGTCAACGATCTTCTTCCCGGTCCGAGACCGAAGCGACCTCGCTCCTCACGCGCGGTTGCTGCGCGCCGGCGTGTCGCTGGCGTTCAGCTCGGACCTGCCGGTCGCGCCCGATCCCAACCCCTGGCCGGGGATCCAGGTCGCGGTCGACGACCAGGTGAACGGCATCAGCTTGCTGGCCGCGCTCAGGGCCTATGCCTCCGGCGGGGCGTACGCCAGCTTCGAGGAAACCGAAAAGGGAACCCTAGACCCTGGCATGCTCGCGGACCTGCAGGTGTACGAGCGGGACCCGATCGAAGCCCCGGCTTCGGACCGCGATGGACTCCGCCCGCAAGCTGTGCTCGTGGGCGGAGTCCGCGTTTTCGGCAGGCTCTAGGTCGAGGTCCCGCCTGAGTCGTTCGACTCGGGCATCCACGAGGGTTCGGAGCTGGCGGGCGGGGTGCTCGGTTCGGCGGGGCCTGAGCTCGCGCGCCGGGTCGACGGGCGGCGAGGCGCCGTCCTGCGGGTCGCGGAGCTTGATGACGACGGCGGGGCGGCCGCAGAGCTGCGTGGGGATGGCTTGCGAGTCGCCGGCTTACGGGTCACCGCCTTGCGGGTCGCCGACCGCGTTGTCCTTTTGGTCGTCGCCGTCTTGGCACGCCGTCTGGTGGAGGAGGCGCGGGTCGCACCCCGTGACGCAGCGCCGCGGGCGATCTGCTGCACCTGTTTGCTCAGGCTGTCGAGGCGCTTCAAGGCTTTGTCCACGTCGGCCTGCTTCGCTCGGCTGCGGACCTGCTCCTGCAGCTGGTCGATCGCGTACTTGAGCGTCTTCTGCCCGTCCTTGATCGAGCGCTCGACCTGCCGGCGGAGGTCAGGCGGTACGCGACTCTCGGCTTCGCGTAGAGCTTTTCTGCCGGCGCTCACCGCTCGGCCGACCAGCCCCGATGGTCTGGATCGGGACGACGTGCGCTTCCTTGTTGCCATGTCGCAACCTCCGTTTAACGGGTCGGGCGGAGCACATAACGCACCGCGTTAGAATGGGCCCGGCCGTGACTGCAGCCCCTGAGCGACACCTTATCAAGAAGTACGCGAATCGCAAGCTCTATGACACGCGCACGAGCCGCTACATAACACTCGAGGGAATCTCCGAGCTCGTCCGCGACGGGCACGAGATAAAAGTCGTCGACCGCAGCAACGGACACGATCTCACGCAGGTCACGCTGTCTCAGATTGTGCTGTCGCGCGAGAAGCGGGGACCCGGCGAAGCCATCCAGGAAGGCGGGCAGACGCTGCTGGATTACGTGCGAAGGACGCTCAACGTTCCATCGGACATCCGACACCAGATGGAGAAAAGGCGCGAAGACCTCGAGGAGAGGGCCGACGAAACGATCGAGCGTGCCCTGCAGCGCCTGCGCATACCAACCCACACCGACATCGACCGGATCAACGCACGCCTCGACCGCATCTCCGCGCAGCTGAAGACAATCGGGGTGGACCCGGCGACTAAGAAATCGAATAAACGAAGGGCCGCTCGCTGATCACCGTCTGGATCACGACGTCGGCCTCGACTCGATAGGTTGCCTGCCGCACGCGGCGATCGGCCCGAAGCTCCTGCGTCATGAGGTTTGCGACCTCGGCGATCCGGTTGGAATCGCCGATCGTCGTGATCGTCCACGGCGGCGACACGACCACGCCGCCGATCGCGACTCCGCTGCTCGTCTGCTCGATCGGGACGCCCACGACCACGCGCCGGTCGTTGACCGCAATCGCCTCAGAGCCCCCGGCAGACAGGTTGTTGAGCGCGTCCTGGAGATCCAGAGCTTTCAATCCCGTCGCGTCGATCACGATCACGACGCCGGGGCCGTGAACCGGCACGAGGCCTTCGACCGCGCGCAGGCGCGTCGCCTCATCGGTGAGCACCTGGTCGGCGGCACCGCTGGTCCCCGAATGCAGCGTGGCCTGACGCTGCCGTAGGTCGGCGGCCTCGGCCTGCAAGGCGTCGTTGGCTCGATGGAGGTCGTCGATCAGGAACGCCAGCGACGTGGTGTCGATGCCGACCAGGCTTCGTTCCACCTCGGCCTCGCTCCGAATCTGAACCGTGGCCACAGCGGCGACCAGCAGGGCGATCACCCACACGCTGATCGCGCGCCCCGAGGCTCGTCGCCGCGGTGTACTCCTAAGTCGGGTTGACATGCGGGATCCGCAAGCTGGAGTCGTAGGCCGGCAGGGCGAGGTCGGGACTGCCGACGAAAGTCAGGCGCAGCTGAAACTGGACCTGACGCGCGCGAATGTCAGGGAGAGCCGAGGCATCGTCGAGCGCGGAAAGCATCCGGTTGCGGTCCCCGACCGCGGTGACCTTGATCGGAGACGTAAGCGGGGGCCCCTGGTCGATCACGACCTGTCCGGCCGAGCCTGAGTATGCGGTCAACGGCGTGATCCGGCGCCCGCTGACAGCGACCGCCTCCGCGCCCTGCGCGAACAGCAGATTGACGACGTCCTGGACGTCCTGAAAGTTGACGAGGTACCGCGCCTGCCCGCTGGTGTCCGGTCCCGGCACGCCGTTGGCCAGGCGGACCTCGACGCCCGGTCCGTGCAGCGGGGTCAGCCCCGCGTGGGCGCGCAGGTCGGCGACCTGGTTCTGAAGCGCCTGGGTGGCCGCGGAGCGACCGGCAGCCTCCGTTTCCAGCGCGTCGATCTGAGCGCGCAGGGCGGCGATCTCGCTGCGTGAGCCGGCATTGGTCGCCTCCAGCTCCTGGACGCTGCGCACGAGGGCCTGGTAGCGAGCGACCTGGTTGGACGGGGTCAGGAGCCGCGCCTTGACCTGGTCCGCGACGAGGAAGCCCATGGCGAGGGCGACCGCCGCGACCACGACCATGCTGAGCAGCTGCCGGCGTGTCATGGGGCCAATTGTGCGGCCAGCGGTCCAGCCGCTTCCAGGGGCCCCCGCGAACTCACGGCGAAGCCTCCGAGTCTTAGGGGTCCCCGCGAACTCACGGCGAAGCCTCCGAGTTCGTGGGGTTACTTCGTGGGGTTACTTCGTGGGGTTACTTCGTGGGGCAAGGAGTAGTATCGGGGTCCCGAAATGGCGGTCGAAACCCGCGCCTCCGCCTTCCAGACCGCGCAGCGGCGCTTCGATGCCGCAGCCGACGTGATTGGGCTTTCTGACGACGCCCGCCGCGGCCTGCGTGAGGTCAAACGCGAGCTCACGGTCCACTTCCCGGTCCGCATGGACGACGGCGGAGTGCACGTTTTCACCGGCTGGCGGGTACAGCACAACATCAGCCGCGGTCCCGCCAAGGGCGGCATCCGCTACCACCCCAACATCGACCTGGACCTGGTGAAGGCGCTGGCGATGTTGATGACGTGGAAGTGCGCGGCGGTCGGGCTTCCCTATGGAGGATCCAAAGGCGCGGTGGCCTGCGACCCGAGCAAGCTGTCCCAGAGCGAGCTGGAGCACCTTACCCGCCGCTACGCGACCGAGATCTCGATCCTGATCGGGCCGGAAAAGGACATCCCTGCTCCCGACATGGGGACCAACCCGCAGGTGATGGCATGGATCATGGACACCGTCTCGATGCATTCCGGCCACTCGGTGACGGCCTCGGTCACCGGGAAGCCGGTTGACGTCGGCGGATCCGAAGGGCGCGTCGACGCGCCGGGCCGCGGCGCCACGTACCTGACGCTGGAGGGCCTCAAGTACCTTCACGTCGACGAGGAAACCCCGACCGTGGCCGTCCAGGGCTACGGCCAGGTCGGTCGGTCGACCTCGCGCCTGCTCGCGGAGGCTGGGCTCAGCGTGGTGGCCGTGAGCGACTCCAAGGGCGGCGTCTACAACCCGAAAGGACTTGACCTCGCTGCGCTGGACGAGCACCGCCAGGTGCGCGGCGGAGTGAGCGGCTTCAGGAAAGCAGACAACATCACCAACGCGGAGCTGCTGGAGCTGCCCGTCACAGTGCTGGTCCCCGCGGCGGTGCAGGACGTGATCACCGAGGAGAACGCCGGCCGGATTCGCGCGCGACTCATCACGGAAGGAGCCAATGCCGCGGTCTCTCCCGAAGCCGATCCGATCTTGCACGACCGGAACATCTTCCTGGTGCCCGACATCATCGCGAACGCGGGCGGCGTGATCGTCTCGTACTTCGAATGGGTGCAGGACCTGCAGGCCTTCTTCTGGGAGGAGGAAGAGATCAACACCAAGCTGCACCACGTCATCACGCGAGCCTTCTACGAAATCCTCCACACCTCGGTCAACAAGCGGATCGACATGCGTCTGGCCGCATACGCGCTCGCAGTTCAGCGGGTGGCCAATGCGACGACCGTACGAGGCATATACCCATAAAGGCGCGGGGGGATCAGGAACCCCCCGCGGAACCCCCCTGGTCTAAATTGAGAGCGCGATGACCTCACTCCGTCCCAATCGTGTCCTCGTGACCGGCGTGTCCAACCCACTCGGCGCCGAGGTGGCACGCCGCCTCGCTCCCCACGTGCCTTACCTGTTCGGCTGTGACGTGCACGACCCGATCAGCGCGCTCGAGGAGATGGACTTCGTCCATGCGGACGTCCGGCACGCGGCGATCGGAAAGCTCGTCCGGCAGCTGCAGATCGACACGGTGGTTCACCTCGCCGTCATGGTCGACTCGCCCCACGACCAGCGCTCGATCCACGAGACCGACGTGATCGGGACGATGAACGTCCTCGTCGGCTGTTCGGGCCCGTCGAGCCGCGTGCGCAAGCTGGTCGTGAAATCGAGCCAGGCGATCTACGGCGCGGAACCGACCGACCCGTCCTTCGTCTCTGAGGACATGACCGGCGCCGAGCGGACGGGATCCTCGGTCACGCGAGACCTGCTCGAGATGGAGCAGCTGATCACCGAGTTCGCGCTGCGCGAGGAGTCTTGTCGCGTCAGCGTTTTGCGGCTCGGGTTCCGGGTCAGCGAGGACACGACTCTGGCGCGATACCTGTCGCTTCCGATTGTGCCGACCTTTGCGGGATTTGATCCGCGCCTGCAGCTGCTTCACGAGGATGACGCCGCCGAGGTCATCGTGCGCGCGGTCCTCGGGGATCATCCAGGCGTCTTCAACGTCGCTGCTCACGGCGTCGTGCTGCTCAGCCAGGCCATCGCCATCATGGGCGGCAAGGCCGCCCCGATCCTGCCTCCCTATGGATTTTGGATCGCGCGAATGGCGCTTCGCGCGCTGACACGGGTGGATGTCCAATCTCACCTCGCCGACCTGATCGCGTACGGCTCGGTGATGGACTGCTCCAGGCTCGAGTCCGCATTCGGGTGGAAGCCGGCGCACAGCTCTCGCGCGGTGATGGACAGCCTCGCGCGAGGCAAACAGCTCGAGGTCATCGAGGCCCCGTCGCCCCCGCAGGAGTACGAGCTGCAGGTCTATCTCCAGCGAAGACGGCGGGAGGCTCGCAACGGGCACCGCAAACCACCGGTGCTCGAGGCGCACCGGTGATCCAGGACGCAACGCCCAAACAGCGGAAGAAGAACAGCAAGCCGGCCGAGATCATCCAGCCTCGCGTAGGCTTGCGGTTGCCTAAGCCCGTCCGGCGGCTCCAGCGGCAGGCTCCACTCCTCGCGCTGCAGGGAGTAACTGAGCTGTCGTCTCGTCTCAAGCAGGTGACCGGGCGTGACGTCATCGACCTCAATCGGGTCATGAACTTCGTCCAGTTCCTCTACAAGCAGAGAGAGCTCGCGCGCCGAGGAGCGGACTACGCGGTCGACGACTTCGGGTTCGATCCGCAGTGGACGGAGTCGTTCCTGGACGTCTTCATGGTCCTGTACCACGACTACTGGCGAGTCGAGACGACGGGCGTGGAGAACGTCCCCGCAAACGGTCGGGCGCTGCTCGTCGCCAACCACGCCGGCGTCTTGCCGTGGGATGGAACCATGATCAAGACCGCCGTCTTCGCCGAGCACCCGCATCCACGACACGTGCGCGCCCTCGTCGCGGGCCTGTTCCTTGGGATGCCCGTGTTGAGCTGGTTCCTGCGCCGAACCGGCCAGACGGTTGGACATCCGGACGACACGCGACGCCTCCTCGAGCGCGACGAACTGGTGCTCGTGTTTCCGGAAGGAGTCAAAGGCACCGGAAAGAACTTCAAGGATCGCTACCGCTTGCGCCGCTTCGGCCGGGGTGGCTTCGTCGCGACAGCAATCAGGTCACGCGCGCCCATCATTCCCGTTTCCGTCGTCGGGTCCGAAGAGATCTATCCGATGGTCGCCGACGTCGCCCCGCTGGCCAGGTTCTTCGGTCTCCCATACTTCCCGGTCACTCCGTTCTGGCCGTGGTTCGGCCCGCTGGGCATGATCCCGCTGCCGAGCAAGTGGCGGATCCAGTTCCACGCCCCGATCCATGTCGAGGACAACCCGCCCGACGCGGCCGAAGACCAGAACCTGGTGATGGCGCTGGCGGACGAGGTGCGGGACACCATCCAGCAGGGCATCTACGACAACCTCAAGCTTCGCCGAGGTGTCTTCCTCTAACCCACCCGCCAAACGGCTTCGCTGCGACTAAACTCCAGAAGCGATGACATCGGAGGAAAAGCTCCTCGAACTCGTGGAGAGCGTCATGCGCGGTAATCGACCGATGACCGACGCTCAGATCGTCCGGGTCATACATCGACGAGCGAAAGTCGAGACGGATGCTCGAAGCGTGCGCCACGTACTCAACTCACACCTGCGCCGATTCCACCGGGTTGGGTCCCGATTCTCATTCTTTCAGCGCAGGGTGAGGTGGCGGTTAGTCGAAGCGGGGCCAGCCGACGATCCGGGTAACGCCGGCGCGCCGGTCCCTGCCTGGCCTTACCGGCCCTCGCTGTCAGGCACAGCGGCCGCACCCCTCAACTTTCGTGACGACGAGCCACCGACGAACGCGATCGGCCGGTTACTCCACGACCGGTAAAGGCGGCGCCGGTTCCGGCTCTTCGACGATGTCCAACGCCGTCGCCTGGCTGATCCAGTACTGAACGTCGGAGGAGCTCGGCGCGCCGGCGAGGCCAATCGCCTCCACCAACTTTGCGTGAAGGGCGCGGGCGTCCTGCGCGCGCAGGTCGTCCATCGACTTGATGCCGAGCCGGCGGATGATCGGAAGGCAGCGCTCCATGCCCGAGACCTCGAGCAGCGTGCACTGATGAGCGAACTCGAGCAGGCGCTCCGGCGTGATGCCCGTTCTTTTCGACAATCGCTCGCGGTCGATGCCGAGCGACGTGCGATGCAGCAGCTGGTTTGTGTGCTGGATGCCTCGGGCGCGCAGCCTCCGGACGTCGTCGCCGGAGATGCCGCGCAGGTATTCAAGCGTCCGGTACACAAGAGAAAGTTTATCGACCTACGTTGACATCACTGGCATTCCGTATAATTCACCGAACCCCGCCACCATTGGAGTAAACACACCCTGAATCAGAGCCGGCTCGAAACCCGCGGAGCAATACCCGGGGAGCAGTCTGGCCTCGAGATCGGCATCGGACGGCGGGCGCGTCGCTCTTACGGATTCGACGAGGTCGCACTGGTGCCCGGCGGCGTCACCCTCAACCCCGAAGAAGTCGACATCTCATTTTCGATGGGCGACCGCTTCCACCTCCCGATCCCGATCTGGGGTGCGGCGATGGACGGCGTGGTCGACGTGGACTTCGCGATCGCCATGGGCAAGCTCGGCGGGGTCGCCGTCCTCAACCTCGACGGCGTGCATACGCGCTACGAGGATTCGGCTCCGATCATCAAGCGCATCGCCGAGGCCGATAAATCGCAGGTCAACGCCGTCCTGAAAGAGGTCTATCGCGAGCCGGTCAAGCCAAAGCTCATCGCCGGGTGCATCAAGGCGATCAAGGCCGCCGGCGTGCCGTGTGCGGTGTCAACGATTCCGGCTCGAGCCGAGGAACGCGCCGAGATGGTGCAGAAGGCCGGCGCTGACGTGCTGATCGTGCAGGGCACGGTGCTCACCGCCCGCCACTCCTCTCGCTCCTACCACCAGCTGTCCTTCGAGCAGCTGGTCCTCGCCTGCGACATCCCGGTCGTCGTCGGCAACTGCGTCCACTACGAGACTGCGCTGGAGTTGATGGAGACCGGCATCGCCGGCATCCTGGTCGGGGTTGGTCCCGGTGCCGCTTGCACCACGCGTGGCGTGCTCGGCGTGGGCGTGCCGCAGGTGACGGCTACCGCCGATGTCGCAGCAGCCCGAGACGAGCACATGCGCCGTGGCGGGATGCGCGTGGCCGTGATCACCGACGGAGGGATGCGCATCGGCGCCGACGTCTGCAAGGCGTTCGCATCCGGAGCGGACGCGGTGATGATCGGCACCCCGCTCGCGGGCGCCGAGGAGTCGGCATCGAAGGGCTTCAACTGGGGCATGGCGACACCAGATCCCAACCTGCCGCGCGGCACGCGGATCCACGTCGGCACCAAGGCGACGCTGCACGAGATTCTCCTCGGCCCGGCGCGGGTCGACGACGGCAGCCAGAACTTCGCCGGGGCGCTGCGTTCGGCGCTCGGGGTGTGTGGCGCCAACAACATCACCGAGTTCCAGCATGTGGAGATGGTCATTGCACCGGCGATCACCTCGGAGGGCAAGGTCTTCCAGCAGGCCCAGCACGTAGGCATGGGGAAGAGCTGAACTGAGCATGACCGCCGCGGCCGCCCAAGACCGCGAACTAGAAAAGGGCGGCCCGCGGGGGGCGTCGATGGCCGGGCTTAGCCCGGACATTGACCGGGGGGGTGTCGCCCCCTTGAAGAATCAGCAGACGATTCTTGTTCTCGACTTCGGATCGCAGTTCAGCCAGCTGATCGCGCGCCGCGTGCGCGAGGCGAACGTCTACTGCGAGCTGGTCCCCGGCACCACGCCCTGGTCCGAGCTGAAGCAGCGCGACCCGGCCGGCCTGATCCTGGGCGGCGGGCCCGCCAGCGTGTACGAGCCCGGTGCTCCGCAGGTCGACCCCGAGGCCCTCCGCGCGGGGATTCCGGTGCTCGGCATCTGCTACGGCATGCAGCTGATCGCCCACCACCTCGGCGGCAAAGTCGATCCGGGTCATGCGCGCGAGTACGGCCCCGCGCTGCTCGCGGTGCGGGAGCCGAACGCTCTTTTCCACGGCTTGAATGCCGAGCTCCCCGTCTGGATGAGTCACGGCGACCATGTCAGCGAGCTGCCGCCCGGATTCCACTCCCTGGCCTCGAGCGGCAACTCGCCGGTGGCCGCCTTCACGAACGGCCAGGGCATCTTCGGCATCCAGTTTCATCCGGAGGTCGTTCACACGCCCAGCGGTCGCGAGGTGCTGCGCAACTTCCTCTACGGCGTCTGCCACTGCGATGCGTCGTGGACTGCAGGCTCGTTCATCGCCGAGGCCACAGAGAGCATCCGTGCGCAGGTCGGTGACGGTCGAGTGATCTGCGCTCTGTCGGGAGGCGTGGATTCGGCGGTGGCCGCGACCCTCGTTCATCGCGCCATCGGCGACCAGCTGACGTGCGTGTTCGTCAACAACGGCTTGCTGCGCAAGGAAGAGCCGGAGCGCGTGCTCGCGGTCATGCACGGAAACCTCGACATGGACATCCGCTACGTCGATGCGACCGACCGGTTCCTGCAGGCGCTCCGCGGCGTGATCGACCCGGAACAGAAGCGGCGAATCGTCGGGCGCGAGTTCATCACTGTGTTCGAGGCCGAAGCGCTGAGCCTGGGCCGGATCGACTTCCTCGCCCAGGGCACGCTCTACCCCGACGTGATCGAGTCGACGGCGCCGGACGTGTCTGCGACCGCCGTCAAGATCAAGACGCACCACAACGTGGGTGGCCTCCCGCCCGGCTTGCGCTTTCAGCTCATCGAGCCGCTGCGCTACCTGTTCAAGGACGAGGTGCGTGCGGTCGGGCTGGAGCTGGGCATGCCCGAGGAGATGGTTTACCGCCAGCCCTTCCCAGGTCCGGGTCTTTCGATTCGCTGCCTGGGCGAGGTGACGGCCGAGCGGCTCGAGATTCTCCGCAACGCCGACTGGGTGGTGGTGGACGAGATCAAGAACAACGGTCTTTACCGGCAGGTGTGGCAATCGTTTGCCGTGCTCACGCCGCTCGAGACGGTCGGCGTGATGGGCGACTACCGAACCTATGCCAACGTGGTCGCGGTTCGCGTGGTGACCAGCGAGGACGCCATGACCGCCGACTGGGCGCGCGTGCCGTACGAGGTGCTGGCGAGGATCAGCAACCGGATCGTCAACGAGGTCAAGGGCGTGAACCGAGTGGTCTTCGACATCACATCGAAACCACCCGGAACAATCGAATGGGAGTAGGACCGTTACCTGCGCCGCAATGGCGGCCGGGTTCATCCCGGCCGCGACTTTGTTCTTGTCGGCCTCCCAGTCGTCGCGGGTAGAAATCCTTCTGGCAAGCCCATCCGTATACCGGAAGGAGAGCAGACCCTGCGGCGCTAGCCGCACGGTCGATGCAATCAGCAATCCCATCCTTCACGCGCCTGGCGCGCAGAGGGAACCATCCGGGTTCCCTCTCATAAGTTGAAGGTGCTTGTCGTCGGTTCGGGAGCTCGCGAGCACGCGCTCGTGTGGAAGTGCGTGCAGTCAGACCTTGTGGAGCGGGTGTACTGCGCACCGGGCAACGGCGGCACCGGCGGCATGGCGCGCAACGTGCCGGTCGGAGCCGCTGACGTGGTGAGGCTCGTCGAGTTCGCCAAGCGGGAGAGAGTCGGCCTGGTGATCCTCGGGCCGGAGGCTGCAGTGGAGGCCGGCGTGGGCGATGCGCTGCGCACCGCCGGATTCAACGTCTTCGGTCCGAATCGAGGGGCGGGCCGCATCGAGTCGAGCAAATCATTCGCGAAGGCGCTGATGCGCCGAGCGAACATTCCGACCGCGGAGTTCGAGGTCTTCACGCAGCCGGCTCCCGCGAAGACGTGGGCGAATGAGCGGGGCGGACGGGTCGCAGTCAAGGCCGACGGGCTGGCACGCGGCAAAGGTGTGATCGTGTGTTCGAGCGTCGCGGAGTCGAACGCTGCGATCGACGCGATGCTGGTCGAGAGCCGGTTCGGTCGCAGCGGTGCCACGGTCGTGGTGGAGGAGCTGCTGGAAGGACCCGAGCTGTCCGTGCTCGGGATCACCGACGGGACCGACGTGGTGGCGCTGGCACCGGCGCGCGATTTCAAACGAGCGCACGACGGAGATCAAGGTCCAAACACCGGCGGCATGGGCGCGTACTCTCCACCGATATCGGTCGATGACACGCTGATGCGGGACGTCGTCGATCAGGTGCTGCGCCCGGCGGTGAAAGAGCTGTCCGAGGGTGGTGACGAATTCCGAGGCGTCCTGTACGCGGGTCTCATGCTGACGCCGGACGGCTTCCGCACGCTCGAGTTCAACGCCCGCTTTGGCGACCCGGAAGCCCAGGTCGTCCTGCCACGCTTGCAAACGGACTTCGTGGCCATGGCGCTGGCCGCCGCCAAAGGCACGCTGGCGGGCTTCCCAGACCTTCGCTGGAGCCCGCAAGCCTGTGTGGGCGTGGTGGTCGCCTCCGAGCACTATCCAGATGACGCGGCGATGAAGACCGGCTTCCAGATCCGCGGCCTGGCCGAGATGCCGCCGGGAGTGCTCATCTTCCATGCCGGCACGCGGTTCGAGGCAGGCCGGGGCCTGGTGACGGACGGCGGCCGCGTGGTGACGTCGGTGGCGCTTGGCGACACGGTCGCGCTGGCCCGCGACAAGGCGCTGGCGGGGGCCCGGCAGGTACGATTCCAGGGGGCTTTTTTCCGCTCGGATATTGCTGAGGAGGCGGTTTAGTGCAGCCAGTCGTCGGCGTCATCCTCGGCTCCAAGTCCGACCTGCCGCTCATGGAGGCGTGCGTCAAAGTGCTCGAGGAACTTGGTTTGGCGCATGAGGTCAAGGTCTGCTCCGCGCACCGCAATCCGAGGGGCGTGATGGAGTGGGCTTCGACTGCACGCGAGCGCGGGCTGAAGGTCGTGATCGCCGCGGCGGGCGGCGCGGCGCACCTTCCCGGCGTGGTGGCGGCCTGGACGGACCTGCCGGTGATCGGCGTTCCTGTGCCGACGCCGCACCTCGGTGGAGTCGACTCTCTCTACTCGATCGTGCAGATGCCCGCCGGCATACCGGTCGCCACCGTCGCCATCGGCGAGGCTGGCGCCAAGAACGCCGCCTGGCTGGCGGCTCGGATCATCGGCCTCGCCGACCGCGAGGTTGAAGAGCGCCACGCCGCGAAGCGCGCGGCTCTCGCAAATTAGCCGGTGGCAAAAAAGAAAGCCCGCGTCAGCCTGGTCGACACGACCTTCCGTGACGCGCAGCAGTCGCTGCTTGGCGGAAACCTGAGAACGGAGGAGATCATCCCCATCGCGGCCAAGATGGACGCGATCGGATTCGCCGCGATGGAGGCATTTGGCGGAGCGACGTTCGAGGCGCAGCTGCAGCGCCGCGAAGACCCATGGGAGTACCTCCGCAGCCTCAACAAGGCCACGCCGAACACGCCGATCCAGGCGCTGATCCGCGGGCAGAACCTGGTCTCCAAGCGCAACTTCGCGGATGACGTGGTCGAGCTGTTCGTCAAGCACTCCGCCAAATGTGGCGTCGACGTGTTTCGGGTCTTCGATCCGCTCAACGACCTGCGCAACATGGAGTCGGCCATCGCTGCCGCCCTGAAGGCCAAGAAGAAGGTACAGGGGGCCCTGAGCTACGCCGTCTCACCCGCTCACAACCTCGAGCTGTGGGGTTCGCTGGCCAAGGGCCTGGTGGACATGGGCTGCCACGAAATCGTGATCAAGGACACGTCCGGCCTGCTCAGCCCGCAGGCGACGTGGGAGCTCGTGACGACTCTTAAGAGCGCGGTCAAGGTTCCCATCGACGTGCATTCGCACTGCTCGAGCGGTATGGCCCCGATGGCGTACATGGCGGCGGTCGAGGCGGGCGCGGAGATCCTGGACGTGGCCATCTCGCCGCTCGCATGGGGGACGTCTCAGCCCGCCGCGGAAAGCGTCGTCGCCGCCCTCCACGGCGGCGAGTACGACACTGGTTTGAACCTGGACAGCATGTGGGACGTCCAGCAGGACGTCGAGGAGCTGAAGCGCCGGCACATCGAGCACCTGAGCCCGTTCGCCGACCGTGTCGACGCGAGCATCCTTCGCTACCAGATGCCCGGCCAGATGCTGGAGGACATCTACAACCAACTCGCCGCTCACAAAGCAGGCGGGCGCCTCGCCGAGGTGATGGAGGAGGCCAACCGCGTGCGCCGCGAGCTCGGGTATCCCCCGCTGGTCGCGCCGATCCGGCAGGTCATCGCCACGCAGGCCGTCTACAACGTGATCGGTGGCGAGCGCTACGCCACGGTGACGCAGGAGTTGAAGGATTATCTGCAGGGCCTCTACGGGCGCCCGCCGGTGCCGGCCGACCACGAGCTTCGGCGCTTGGTCCTCGGCCGCGAGGAGCCCATCACCATCCGGCCCGCGGACCTTCTCGAGCCACAGGTCGATATCTCTCGCCAGCAGGTCAGGAAGATGGGTTACGAGCCGACCGACGACAACGTGCTGATCCACTTGATGTTCCCGAGCCTCGCACCGGAATACCTGCGCGGGCCCCAGCCGAAAGGGAGCGACCACTCCAAGCCGGAACCGGTGGCTGTCACTGTCGCCACGGACTCACCGCCCGCACCCGCTCCGGAACCTGTTGCGCCCGCCCCGCTTGCCACTGCCGAGTTCGAGGTCGAGGTCGAGGGTGAGGTCTTCAAGGTCCGCGTCACAGGCGCCGGGATGACCGTCACGCCATCGACCGGCGCAATCTCCGACGCAAGCTCAACCACCGCGCCACCGCCCAAAATCGGCGAGGGCACCGTGATCGCTCCCATGCAGGGGCTGATCGTCAAGGTTCCGGTCAAAGCGGGCGACAGCGTGAAGCTCGGAGATGTCGTCGCGGTGCTCGAGGCGATGAAGATGCAGAACGACATCGTCACGACTGTCGCCGGTCGCGTCAGCCACGTTTATGTCAAGGAAGGCGAGGTCGTCAGCCCCAACCAGCCCTTGCTGGCCGTGGGTTGAAGAAGAAGCTTGTCTACTGACGATGAAGAGAAGCTTGTCTACTGAAAATGAAGAGAAGCTTCTACTGAAAATGAAGAGAAGCTTGTCTACCGAAAGATGAAGAGCAAGCTCTTCAATAAGATTCTCGTCGCGAACCGCGGCGAGATCGCCATCCGCGTCATGCGGGCCTGCCGCGAGCTTGGTATCGCCACCGCTGCTGTCTACTCCGACGCCGACCGCAACGCGATTCATGTTCGGTACGCGGATGAGGCCCATCACATCGGCGGCGCGCCGCCGAGCGAGTCGTACCTTCAACTCGAACGCATCGTCAAGGTCGCGCACGACTGCGGCGCCGACGCGATCCACCCCGGCTACGGTTTTCTTTCCGAGAAGGCCGCCTTCCCTGACGCGTGCGAGGCCGCCGGTATCCGCTTCATCGGACCGCCGGCTTCCGCCATGCGCGCACTCAGTTCGAAGCTCGCCGCGCGGCAGCTTGCGCTCGACCACGGCGTGCCCGTCACGCCCGGCAGCGGCGCGCTGGATCCGTCCGGCGCGGCAGCCGCCGCCAGGGAGATCGGCTTTCCAGTGATGGTCAAGCCGTCAGGAGGCGGCGGGGGAATCGGGATGAAGGTCGTCGAGTCAGAAGCAGAGCTGGCTGCGGCCATCGAGAGCAGCGCCCAGGCAGCGCGCTCGGCGTTCGGTGATCCGACCGTTTACCTCGAGCGCTACATCCGTAAGCCGCGGCACATCGAGATCCAGGTCATCTGCGACAGCCACGGCAATGCCGTCCACCTTGGCGAGCGCGAATGCTCGATCCAGCGGCGGCACCAGAAAATCATGGAGGAGACACCGTCGCCTGCGGTCACGGCCGAGATCCGAGCGGCTATGGGCGAAGCCGCGATCCGCGCCGCCACCGCGGCCGGCTATGTCAACGCCGGCACGGTGGAGTTCATCTTCAACGAGGGAGACTTCTACTTCCTCGAGGTCAATGCACGCCTCCAGGTCGAGCATCCGATCACCGAGGCCGTGACCGGGATCGACATCGTGAAGGAGCAGATCCGCATCGCCTCCGGCTTGGAGCTGAGCTTCAAACAGCAAGACGTGACGTGGACCGGACACTCGATCGAGATGCGCATCAACGCCGAAGACCCGCTGCGAAAATTCCTGCCCAACCCCAAGCGAATCAGCCGGTGGGTGGCGCCTGCCGGCCCGGGTGTTCGGGTCGATTCCGGCTTCGGGCCGGGGTCGGACGTACCGCCCAACTACGACTCGCTGGTCGCCAAGCTGATCGTGCACGGCAGCGACCGGGCGGAGGCGATCGCGCGCGCCGGCCGTGCGCTGCGCGAGTTCGTGGTGGTGGGTCCTGCGACGACGATCACGTACCACCGCGCGATCCTCGAGAATCCCGATTTCCGCGCGGGCAACCTCAGCACTCGTTTCATCGAGGACCATCCGAACCTCGTGGAGCAGGCCAGGAAGATGGCGGGCGACACGTCGCCGTTCGACTACGGACCCGACCCGCGACACATAGCGGCTGCGGCAGCTGCAGTGGCGGCGGTGGTGAGCAAATAGCCAACCTCCAGCATCCCAAGCACGGCCGGCCGTTCGAGGTCGTCAGCACTTCGATCGCCGGGCGCTCCGGGCCATTTGCATTGCGGGAGGATGTGATCCGTTTTCCAGACGGCGCCGAGGCCGTCTACACGGTGCTCAGCAATCCAGACTCCGCCTTCGTCGTCCCCTATTTCGACAACCGTGACACGGTCCTGGTCCGCCAGTGGCGCCATGCCTGGGACGAGTCGTCATGGGAGGTCCCGGCGGGCACGTTCAATGATGGAGAGGAACCGCTGGAGTGTGCGAAACGGGAGCTCGCGGAGGAAACCGGACTCGTCGCGGCTCGCTACACATCACTCGGCGCGGTGCATGGCGCCGCGTTCCTGACCGGGCGCGCGCACATGTTCCTCGCCGAGTCGATCAGCGAGACCGAGCGCAGCCCGGAGACCTACGAGCAGGACATGGAGGTGCGGCGCCTTCCGTTCCGGGATGCGCTCGAGGCAGCGCTGAGCGGACAGATCGTGCACTCAGGCTCGGTCACTGCGCTGAGCCGCGCCGCGCGCAGTCTGAAGCTGATTTAGCTCGCGTTAGCAGCCGGAGGCGGCGAGGTCGGAATGGGCGAGGCCGTCACGCCGCCTGCGGTCTTCTGGTTGCCCTTGTTCTTGAGCGCGGGAGCCAGCAGCTGAAGTTCGTACTCGGACGCGACGTTGTGGCCGCCCACGTCACGCACTGTCGTCAGGACCACGAGCTTGTACTGCGAGCCGGGCTTCAGGTCCAGGCCGGTGATGGTCACGGTCCGGTTCGAGTAGGTGGCGGTGATGTCCACCTGTTTGCCCTTTGAGTCGAGCACTTGCACGCCGTCGGTCACTGTGGCCGGGTCGAGATCGCTGTCGAACGTGACCTTGATGCTGTCAGCCGCGACGACAACGCCGACGACCTCCGCTCCCTTGCCCAGGTCACGGTGCGTGCCGGCGGTCGCCTGGTCGATGAGGAAGTGCTTGGTCGTCGCGTCGCGGACGAGCGTCAGGGTCTCCTCGAAGTCGCTGACGTCGAGCTTCCCGTGCGTAAGGACGAGGCGAACGACAAACGTCGCCGTGTCGGGCTGCGTGCCGGTCATCACCTGCGTGAGGACGTAGAAGCGGGAGAATCGCGGGTCGCCGTTGATGACCAGGCTCAGCCCGCCGGTCGTGTAGGCCAGCTTGCCGCTGTCGTCCATGAACGCCGTCGCCTGGTCGGGCTTGTTGTTCTGGCGCGCCTGCAAGAACGAGTTGACGACCGCAGAGGCCTCGTCGAGCGGATTCGGCTGAGGCGGAAGCGCCGGAGCGGTTGCAGTCCAGAGCGCGCCGCCGCGGAAGAACGCAAACGCAGCGCCGTTGGGCGCCCAGACCGGCATGTGGTAGGTGCCGTTGGCCAGCTTGGTCGAGAAAGTACCGTCGGGGCGCACCTGGTAGAGATCGGTGTCGCTGCCGAGGAGGATTGCTTCCTGGGCCGACCAGCTGGCCTCTGCGCCGGCGAGCGTGCCCACCGTGTTGCCCTGCAGGTCGGAGATGACCAGAGAGTCTGTGCCCGCGTACATCAGCTGCGTGCCGCCTGGCGACCAGCCGTAGAGCAAGGCACCGGATTGACCAATTGGCGTGCTCTTCGCGGTGGCAAGGTCCAGCAGGTACAGCTTCTGGGCCTGGCGGTATGCGGCGTGCGCGCCGTCTGGCGCAAACGAGACGATGGTCACACCGCTGCCGGTAGGAAGCGCAGCGAGCTGGCTTGGCTTGGTCGCACCCTCTGTGTACACGGCATCGGCGGTCGCCCACAGCAGCTTGTCCTTCGCCCAGCCGACGAGGGTTGGGGCCGGCGTCGTGGCTATGTCGACGGTCGTCCCCGTGGCAAACGTCAGGACCTCGATCTTTCCGCCGCGGATGTAGGCCAGGCGGTCGCCGGCCCCCGCGATCGACGGCGATGACACGCCATCGGGAGCGACCATCTTCACGTCTCCGCCCTTGGCCGGTGCGGCGTTGAGCGTGCCCTTCGAATCGACGAAGTAGACCGTCGCGGAATCGGCTGACCACTGAATGGCCGAGCTGGCAAGGCCTCCGAGCGGAGCAACCTGGTGTTCGCCTGTCAGCAGCGACGACGGGCTTGCGGGCGCCCGAGGTGTCGGCGAAGGCGATGGAGGCAGAGGCGCCGGAGGCTGCGTGACGAATGTGATGGTCTGCGCCGTGGCCAGTGGCTGCCCGGTCGCCGTCTTGGCGGTCGATCCGATCGTCACCTGGTACTGCGTATTGGGCGCCAGGTTGCCGCTCGTCGGCAGGACCGAAAGGGTGTTGGACGAGGCCGACCAGGCGAACGTCACGTTGGTCGCGGGCGCGATCTGGACAGCAGCCTCTGTGGATGGGTGGTCCATCGGCTGGTTGAAGGAGACGAGGATCGGCTGCTGCAGGGCCACGCCATGGCTGCCGTCCATCGAGCTGCTGACGACGAGGGTGCTGATTCCGGCCGGCTGGGTGAGCATGAAGACGATGACCGAAGCGATCAGCAGCAGCCCGGCCGTCGCCCCGATCCACGCGAGCCCCGGAGGGGCGAACGCGCGCCGAAACCACGACGGCCGACCCTCGCCCATCTCCCATGCCTGCTGCATCAGCTGGCGGCGCAGACCTGAGCGGAACGCTTCGTCCACGGGTGGGTCCGGCCGAACTGCAGCGCCCAGCAGGTCGCCGAGGCGGCGCAGCTCCTGGTCCTGCAGGATCTCGTCGAGCTCGGGGTCGTAACGCGCGGTCATTCGACCGGCCTCAGCGCGTCGGCCTCTTCGCGAAGCCGGCTTACACCGCGGTGGATGAGGAGCTTGACCGCGCCGGACGATTTGCCCATCGCGACCGCGATGTCCTCGATCTTCATGTCCTCTTGAAACTTGAGCACCAGCGCCGTGCGCTGCTGGATGGGCAGGGCCTCGACGAGTGCCCAGATGCGGCGGATCTCGTCTCGATGGCTGGCGAGGTCCTCGAGCGCCGGGCCGGCCACCGACAGATCGTGGAAGTCATCGAGCGGCTGCGCCGGACGCAGCGTCCGATACCGGTCGGCGATGGCGTTGACCGAGATCTGGTACAGCCAGGCAGCAAAAGGCCGCCCCGTGTCCTGGTATCGGGGCATGGCCTTCAGAGCTTTCATGAAGATCTCCGAAGTGACGTCCTCTGCCGCGGTTTGCTCCCTCACTCTTGAATACACAAATCGATAGATCTGCTGAAAGTGCCGGTCGTAGAGCGCCCCGAACTGGCGCGGGTCCCGCTTGGCCCGCTCGACGAGCTCTCGCTCGTCATCGCGCGACGGGTCGCTCACTGGCCCTTCAGCCTGTGCTCGATCAAACGGGGCCCTCTACGTGGTGGTTACGAGGCGCGTACATAAAGGGCTTGATTATCGAGCCGTGGCCCCGGCGCCGGTCCTGGCTCGGCCCATTCCCACAGCATCTTGGGTCCAGGAAGACCGCGTCCACTACATCTGCTCTGCGGCCGTCGGCCGGTATAATCGGCGCGTCCCCGGTGATCATTGGGAGCCGGCACTTTTCTTGATCGAGCGATACTCTCCGCCTGCTATCCGGGCGGTCTGGTCCGACCAGCACCGCTTCGAGCTCTGGCTCCGCATCGAGATCCTGGCGTGCGAAGCCTGGGCGAGTCTCGGCCGCATTCCGGAATCCGCCCTGCCGAAGATCCGCAAGGGGACCTTCGACGCGGACAGGATCGCCGAGGTCGAGGGCAGGGTGGGTCATGACGTGATCGCCTTCCTCACCGTCCTCAACGAATCGATCGGGCAGCCCGAGGCGCGCTACGTACACCTGGGGATGACCAGCCAGGACCTGAACGACACCGCGATGGCGTGTCAGATCGTCGAGTCCGCAAAGCTCATCGCCGGTGACCTCGCAGCGGTCCGCGAGGCCTCCGCCGAGCTGGCAATCCGCCACCGCCGGACCTTGATGGCAGGACGGACGCACGGCGTCGTGGCGGAGCCGATCACCTTCGGATTCAAAGTCGCCGGTTGGGTGGCAGAGCTGGACCGGGCCCAGGAGCGCCTGGCCCGCGCCGCCGATGAGGCTGCGGTTGGCCGGGTGAGTGGCGCGGTTGGCACCCACGCCACGGTCGACCCAAAGGTCGAGGAGCACGTCTGCCAGGCGCTCGGCCTGCGGCCGGACATTGTTTCTACTCAAGTGGTCGCGCGCGACCGCCACGCGAACTTCATTTCGGCGCTGGCGCTGGTGGCCGGCACGCTGGAGCGGATCGCGACCGAAATCCGGCACCTCCAGCGGAGCGAGGTCGGCGAGGCCTTCGAACCGTTCGGCAAGGAGCAGAAGGGCAGCTCGGCGATGCCTCACAAGCGCAACCCCGTGCTCACAGAGCGGGTGTGCGGCCTCGCGCGCGTCGTACGTGGACATCTGGTGACCGCGCTGGAGAACACCGCGCTCTGGCACGAGCGCGACATCAGCCACTCATCGGCGGAGAGGATCATCTTCCCGGACGCGTGTGCCGCGGTCGACTACATGGCACAGGAGATGACAAAGGTGTTGCGCGGGCTGGAGGTACGCCCGGAAAGGATGCTGCGCAACCTGGAGTTCGGCGGCGGCGTGGTGTTCTCGCAGCGTGTACTCCTGGCCCTGGTCGACAGCGGCATGTCGCGTGAGGATGGATACCTGATCGTTCAGAAAGCCGCCATGCGGGCGATGGATGAGAACAGCGCGACAGGCGAACAGCAGGTCGGTTTCCGCACGCTGCTCGAGCAGGATCAGGAGGTGATTTCGCGCATCGGCCCGAAGCTGGATGCCGTCTTCGACCCTTGGGTCGGGCTCGAGCACACAGAAATTGCATACGATCGCCTCGGATTGGGTGCAAAGGCGCATTGATAGCTGGGCCCGCGGTCCTTGAAACGGACCTCCCGCTGAAGCTGTTCGCGCGCGGCAAGGTGCGCGACACGTACGAGCTCGGTCCCGCCCAGTTGCTCATGGTGGCCACCGACCGTCTCTCCGCCTTCGACCACGTCCTGCCCAACGGAATCCCCGACCGGGGCAAGGTCCTGACCCAGCTTTCGATCTTCTGGTTCTCGCAGACCGACACGTTCCAGGAGAACCACCTCGTGTCTGGCATGGTCCCCGACCTGCCGCCGGCGTTGAAGGATCACCGGGAAACTCTGGCCGGTCGGTTCATGATCGTCCGCAAGGCAAAGCGCATCGACTTCGAATGCGTGGTGCGTGGTTACCTCGCCGGCAGCGCGTGGAAGGAGTACCAGGAATCCCACACGCTCGCGGGCGAGGAGATGCCGCCCGGACTGCGCCAGAGCGAGCAACTCGCGTACCCGATCTTCTCGCCCGCCACGAAGGCCGAGAGCGGCCACGACGAGAACATCAGCTTTGCGCAGCTCAAGAAAGAGCTTGGCGATGAGCTGGCCACCAAGCTGCGCGACGCAAGCCTCGAGCTCTACAAGTTCGGGTCGGAGCTGGCATTGCGTCGAGGACTGATCCTCGCCGACACGAAGTTCGAGTTCGGCCTGATCGGAAACGACCTGATCCTGATCGACGAAGCGATGACTCCCGACAGCTCGCGCTACTGGGACTCGGCGACCTACCAGGTCGGCACCTCGCCTGAGGCTTATGACAAGCAGTTCGTGCGCGACTGGCTCACCGCCGCCGGCTGGGACAAAGAGTCGGATCCTCCAGCACTCCCGCCCGAGGTCGCGGCGCAGACGCGCGAGCGGTACCTCACCGCCTATCAGCGCCTGGTCGGCAAGCCGCTGTTTCCGCCGAAGCCGAGGAACGAATGATCGCGCGCATCATCGTCACCCCGAAGCCGGTCGTCAACGACCCGCAGGGAATCACCGTGAAGCAGGGCCTCGCCACGCTCGGCTTCCGCGAAGTCTCTGACGTGCGCGTTGGCAAGTACATCGAGTTGAGCCTGGAGGGGAGCAGCGAGCACGAGGCGCGGCAGCGCGTGGAGGCGATGTGCAAGCAGCTGCTCGCCAACCACGTGATCGAGGACTACCGGTTCGAGATCGACAAAGATGGACATCGCCGTTGATGTTTGGTGTCGTTGTATTTGCACCCCACGAAATCTTCGATTTCGCGGGGACCCGGCATTGCCTTCGCTGGCGGTGGTTGCGATGAAGTTCGGTGTTGTCGTATTTCCGGGCACGTGGTCGGATCGCGACTGCGGGTGGGTGGTCGACCAGGTCGTCGGCGCCGAGCTCTCGTACCTGTGGCACAAGGACGCGGATCTCAAGGGTTGCGACTGCGTCATCCTCCCTGGTGGGTTTGCGTACGGCGACTACCTGCGCACGGGCGCGGTCGCGCGATTTGCGCCGGTAATGGAGAAGATCGGCGAGTTCGCGGATCGCGGTGGCCTGGTGTGGGGCATCTGCAATGGCTTCCAGGTCCTGTGCGAGGCGGGCCTGCTTCCGGGCGCGCTGATCCGCAACGCATCGATGGAGTACCGGTGCCAGTGGACGAGTCTCGTCGTCGAGCGCACCGACCTGCCGTTCACGTCCCAATGCAGCGAGCGTGAGGTGATCCGCATCCCCATCTCGCATGGCGAGGGCAGCTACTTCGCTGACCCGACAACGCTCTCGCGCCTCGAACAGCGCGGCCAGGTCGTCTTTCGATACTGCTCCACCGATGGACGAGTCACTTCCAACGCCAACCCCAACGGCTCGCTGCACAATATCGCCGGGATCGTCAACGCGCGGGGCAACGTGCTTGGCATGATGCCGCACCCCGAGCGCTGCGCCGAGGCCGAGCTTGGGGGCACCGACGGGTTGAAATTGTTCCGCTCGGTGGCGGCGAATGCGATGAAGGTACTGGCTTCTTGACCATAGGTCAGAGCAGACAGCCACGGTCGGAGGCCCTCGGCGGATCTTCGGCGCCCATGCGGCCCATCTGCGTCGTTGCGGCCTCCGCTTCTCGCTCACGCATCAACGGATGCGCTCGCTCCGATGCTCGGCCGCGCCTAGCAGCTGGACCACCTGGGCGCCGGATCTCTCGCCGAGGTCTCCGCCCGTGGCTGTAATGGACGAGCGACGGCTGAGGGAGGTCGCGCTCACCTCCGAGGAATACCGGGTCATCGTCGAGGAGCTCAAGCGGACCCCGAGCGAGGTGGAGCTGGGCATGCTCGGTGTGCTCTGGTCGGAGCACTGCTCATACAAGAGCTCCAAGGCGCTGCTGCGCAGGCTGCCGTCCACAGGTCCCGCAGTGATCCAGGGTCCGGGTGAGAATGCCGGCGCCGTGAACATCGGCCACGGATGGGCGGCCGTGTTCAAGATCGAATCTCACAACCATCCGTCGGCCATCGAGCCGTACCAGGGCGCCGCGACGGGAGTCGGCGGCATCATCCGCGACGTCATCGCCATGGGCGCCCGGCCGATCGCGCTGCTCGATTCCCTGCGCTTCGGCCCGCAGCCGGGATCCACCCGTCACGTCGAAGGAGTCGTCGCCGGCATCGGCGGTTATGGAAACTGCATTGGCATACCGACCGTCGGTGGCGAGGTCTACTTCGAGGAGTGCTACACGAACAACCCACTGGTCAACGCGATGTGCGTGGGCCTGGTTCGCGTCGATCGTTTGATGCGCGCGCGGGCCGAGGGCACGGGAAACAGCCTGATGCTCGTCGGTGCCGACACCGGGCGCGACGGGATCCATGGCGCGTCATTCGCGTCGCTGGAGTTGGACCAAAGCAGCTCGGAACGAAGGCCCGCGGTTCAGGTCGGCAATCCGTTTCTCGAGAAGTGCTTGCTCGAGGCGTGCATGGACCTCGCCCTCACTGACGCCGTGGTCGCCATCCAGGACCTTGGGGCGGCAGGCCTCACCTCGTCGGTGGCCGAGTGCGCTGGTCGGGTTCCGAGCGCGGGCGCGCGCATCGATGTCGGGCGTGTGCCGAGGCGCGAGCGCGGCATGACCCCTTACGACGTGATGCTTTCCGAATCGCAGGAGCGGATGCTCGTCGTGGTGGAGCGCGGCCGCGAGGCCGAGGTCGAAGCCATCTTCCAGGCCTGGGACCTCACGTCCGCGGTGATCGGCCACGTCACCGACGACGGCTTGCTGACCGTCGTCGACGGGTCGGATGAGGTGGCTCGGCTTCCGGTCGGCCTGCTCACCGACGGCGCGCCGCTTCGGCGGCTGGTAGGCGTCGCGCCACAGCAGCCGCCGGGTCTCGACATCGATGCGCTGCCACCGCTGGTCGACACCGGAGCCGCTCTGCTGCGGCTCCTCGCAAGCCCCAACCTGAGCAGCCGGCGCGGCATCTTTCGGCGCTACGACCACATGGTGGGCGCCGCAACAGTCATCCCGCCAGGCGGCGATGCGGCGATGCTGCGCGTCAAGGGCACGCACGTCGGGCTTGCCGTCACGACCGACTGCAACTCGCGCTACTGCCACCTGGACCCACACCTCGGCGCCCAGCTCGCGGTGGCCGAAGCCGCACGCAACATCGTGGCGACCGGCGCGCAGCCCCTCGCTGTGACCGACTGCTTGAACTTCGCCAATCCCGATCGACCGGAGGTCTATTGGGAGATGGAGGAGACGGTCGCCGGGCTCGCGCATGCGTGCCGCGCGCTTGACCTGCCGATCGTCAGCGGGAACGTAAGCCTTTACAACGACTCATCCGGGGAGTCCGCGATCTATCCGACTCCTGTCGTGGGCATGGTCGGGCTGATCGAGGACTACAGCAAGCGGCTCGGCGCCGGCCTCCGCGCTGAAGGGGATTTCGTGATGCTCGTCGGTTCGAGCCACAACGATCTCGGCGGCAGCGAGTACGTGAAGGTCGAGCATGGCGTGGTCGCCGGGCGGCCGCCGGCGCTGGACCTTGCGCGTGAGCGGGCCGTCGACCGGCTCGTGCTGGCGGCGGCGGAGAACGGACTCTTACATTCGGCTCATGACTGCGCCGAGGGTGGCATGCTGGTCGCGCTTGCCGAGTGCTGCCTACTCGGCGGCGTCGGGGTGCGTTGCCCGGCGATCCGGCCCGAGGCTCCGCTGCGCCTCGACGCGGCATTCTTCGGCGAGTCTCCGAGCCGCTTCATCGTGAGCTTGCCATCGCGGGCGATGCCCGAGCTGCAGTCGCTGGCGAGGCGCAACCACGTGGAGATTTCCCTGCTCGGACTTGCCGGCGGCGACTCGCTCGAGTTCGAAGGCCAGTTCCGCTTCTCGCTCGAAGAGTTGCGTCAGGCTTGGGAAGGAGCGCTCATCTAGATATGTGTGGAGTCTTCGGGATCTGCGCGAAGCAAGGTGTGGACGTCGCCAACCTCACGTACTTCGGGCTCTTCTCGCTGCAGCATCGCGGACAGGAGTCGGCGGGCATCGCTGTCTCCGACGGCACAAACGTCCGGGTGCACCGCGCCATGGGCCTGGTCGCGCAGGTGTTCACGCCGGCACAGATCAAGGAGATGGGCGAGGGCTCGATCCTGGCTCTCGGGCACACGCGCTACTCGACCACCGGATCCAGCAGGGCCGAAAACGCCCATCCGCTCCCGTTCCATCACCCGACGCTCGGGCCCGGCGCAATCGCTCACAACGGCAACCTGCTCAACTCCGAGTCGCTACGCAAGCAGCTCGAGGAGGAGGGTGCGACCTTCGACACCGAGCTCGACACCGAGGTGATGGCCCGGCTCATCGAGCACACGCACGGCCGCACATGGGAGGACGTGATCCGCCGCACCTTCGCCCGGGTGGTGGGCGCCTATTCGTGCGGCATCATCACGCCGACACAGCTCATCGCGCTGCGCGACCCGTACGGCTTCCGTCCCCTCTGCATCGGTTTCATTCCTCTCCCTGGACAGCCGGCGCATGTCATCGCGTCGGAGACCTGCGCGCTCGATACAGTCCACGCTAACTTCGTTCGCGAGGTTCAGCCCGGCGAGATGGTGGTAATGGACGAGCACGGTGTCCACAGCCTCACGTTCCAGACCTCCAGCAAACACGCGATGTGCGTCTTCGAGTTCATCTATTTCGCGCGACCCGATTCCATCCTTATGAACTGCGAGCTGGAGGACGCGCGCATTCGCATGGGCCACGAGCTGGCCAAGGAAGCCCCAGTGGAGGCGGACATGGTGATCGCGTTCCCCGACTCGGGCACCCCGGCCGCAATCGGTTACGCGGAAGCTGCGGGCATACCGTTTCGCGAGGCTCTGATGAAGAGCCGCTACATCAACCGCACCTTCATCCAGCCCGACCAGTCCCTTCGCGAAGCCGGCGTGATGCTGAAGCTCAACCCGCTGCCGCGATCGATCAAGGGCAAGCGCCTCATCGCCGTCGACGATTCAATCGTCCGCGGCACCACGTCGCGGCGGATCATCGAGCGGCTGCGGGCCGCGGGAGCAAGTGAGATACATATGCGGATCTCGAGCCCACCCATGCGCTTCCCATGCTTTATGGGCGTCGACATCGGTTCGACCAAAGAGCTGATCGCGTCCGGCCGCTCAGTTGAAGAGGTGCGCGAGCAGATCGGCGCCGACAGCCTGCAGTACCTATCTATCCCGGGCCTCATGCGGGCCATCGGCCGCGGCACGGCGCAGGAATTCTGCCGCGCGTGCTTCGACGGTTCGTACCCGGTTCCGGTGCCGCAACAGCTCGAGATGGACAAGATGCAGTTCGAGCTGCCCTTGAAGTCCGACCACGTCCCTGGACCTCCTTCACCGTTGCTCACCAAGGCTTAGAGATGGGTGCTGAAGGGCTGTCGTACGCCGCAGCCGGTGTCGACATCGAGGCTTACGAACGGGCGTTGGAGCGGGTCAAGCCGCTGATCGCCGCGACCCACGGCAAGGACGTGGCCGTCGGCGTCGGCCCGTTTGCGGGCCTCTTCGCTTTGCCCGGCGGCGGCCATCTTGCCTCCAGCGCCGACGGCGTCGGCACCAAGATCAAGATCGCGATCGCGGCGGGATCGCACCGCGGCATCGGTGTCGACATCGTGAATCACTGCGTCAACGACATCGCCACGGCCGGGGCCCGACCCCTCTTCTTCCTGGATTATTTCGCCACCGGACGGCTCGATCCGAACGTCTTCACGCAGCTGATCGAGGGCATGACACAGGCGTGCCGCGACGCCGGCTGCGCGCTGCTCGGCGGAGAGACGGCCGAGATGCCGGGCATGTATGCGCTGGGCGACTACGACCTGGCGGGGTTCATCGTCGGCCTCGTCGAGGCGGGTCGGAAGCCAGACCCCGCGCGCATCGAGGCGGGCGATGTTCTCGTCGGGCTGCCATCAAGCGGCCTGCACACCAACGGATATTCGCTTGTGCGGAAGGTTTTCGAGGACGTGCCTTTGAGCCGCGTGTATCCAGAGCTGGGACGTCCGCTGGGCGAAGAGCTGCTCGAACCGCACGCTACTTATCTGGAGGACCTTGGCCGCGCACAGTGGAAGGGAGCAGCCCACATCACGGGCGGAGGCATTCTCGGCAATCTTCCGCGCTGCCTTCCGGACGGGCTCGGCGCGCGCCTCGATAAGGCCTCATGGGAGGTGCCATCGATCTTCGAGCTCATCCGAAAGCGGGGACGCATCGCGGACGATGAGATGAACGGCACGTTCAACATGGGCCTGGGCATGATCCTGGTGATGAGTCCATCCGAAGTTCCGCCCGGCGCGATGGTGGTCGGAGAGGTCGTCCGTCACGCGGGCCCTGATCGGGTGGTCATCCGCTGACGCTCAAGCTGGGAGTCGCGGTCTCGGGCAAGGGATCGAACCTGCGCAACCTCGTCGAGCATGGTTTCAACGTGGTGGCGGTCGCGACCAACCGGCCGTCCTGCGGTGCCGCCGTTTTCGCGCGCGAAAGCGGGATCCCGGTGGGCGAGCTGTCTCAAAAGGGCTTCGCCTCCGCCGAAGAGCGGGACATTGCGATGCGGGACTTCCTGCGCAGCCATGGCGTGGAGCTCGTGGTCGACGCGGGCTACGACCGAGTTCATTCGCGGGTGTTCCTGGCCGCCTTCGAGGACCGCATCATCAACGTCCACCCATCGCTGCTGCCGGCGTTCGGTGGCGGCATGGATGCGGTGGAGCAGGCGCTCGCGAGCGGAGCGAAGGTGACCGGCGCCACAGTGCACGTCGTCACGCCGACCCTCGACGCGGGCCCCATCCTGGTCCAGGAAGCGGTCGCTATCCTCGAAGGAGACACGGTGGAGACCCTGCGGCAGCGTGTGCACGAGGCTGAATACCGGATCCTGCCGCAGGCGATCCGTTTGATGGAGGCGCGGCTTGTCGCCGGGCGCGCGCAGGGCGCAAACTCAATGAGTCGCGCGCGCAGGGCGCAAATCAAATGAGAGCCCTGCTGTCGGTTAGCGACAAGACAGGCCTGCCCGCTTTCGCTCGCGGGCTGCAGCGCCGCGGTTACGAGCTCTTCGCCACCGGCAGCACCCTGGAGGTGATCCAGGACGCCGGAATCGATGCGCATCCCGTCAGTGAGCTGACAGGCTTCCCGGAGATGATGGACGGGCGCATCAAGACGCTTCACCCGGGCGTGCACGCCGGCATCCTGGCCCGGCGCGACAGGCCTGAGCACCTTGAATCGCTCCGGCGCCACGGCCTGCGAGAGATCGACCTCGTGTGCTGCAACCTGTACCCGTTCGTGGAAACGGTCACGCGGTCCGGCGGAACCTTCGAGGAGGCGGTCGAGCAGATCGACATCGGCGGGCCGGCGATGATTCGAGCCGCCGCCAAGAACCACGATTCGGTCGTCGTGGTCGTGAGGCCCGAACGCTACACAGAGGTGCTGGGAGCTCTCAACGAAGGGACCATAGACCTGGCGATGCGCCGCCGCCTGGCCGCCGAGGCGTTCGCCCACACATCGGCGTACGACTCATGGATCGCCGCCTACATGCGGAGGCCTGAGGCGGACGGGTTCCCGCCGGAGATCTCGTTCGCGGGACTGCTCACCCAGCCGCTGAAATACGGAGAGAACGAGCACCAGAAAGCCGCCTTCTACCGGTTCGGGCCGAACCCCGGCGGGCTGGGCGGCGCCGTGCAGCTGCAGGGCAAGGAGCTTGGCTTCAACAACATCCAGGACGCGTCGGCCGCCTATCAGCTCGTACGCGACTATGAGCAGCCGGCCGCGGCGATCGTGAAGCACATGAATCCTTGCGGCCTCGCCGTTGCGGACGAGATCGCCAACGCCTACACGCTGGCTTACGAGTGCGACAGGGTCTCGGCGTTCGGCGGGATCGTGGCCGTCAACCGCCCGCTGGATCGATCGACGGCGGAACAGATCGTCCAGATCGTCACCCACGTCGTGATCGCCCCCGAAGTCCAGGACGAGGCCAAGGATGTGCTCGCGCGGCGAAAGGGCATGATCGTGCTCGCCGCGCAGCCGCCTCACGGCGAGCTCTTCGACTTCGACGTACGCTCGGTGCCAGGGGGTTTTCTGGTGCAGGAATGGGACCGGACCGGATTTGATCGATCTGCCTTCTCGGTGGCGACCCGCCGCGGGCCGACGGAGTCGGAGTGGGCCCAGCTCGGTTACGCGTGGACCGCGGTCAAGCACGTGAAGTCCAACGCCATCGTGCTCTTCAAAGACGGAGCTGCGGTGGGCGTCGGCGCGGGGCAGATGTCGCGGGTCGAGTCGGTGCAGATCGCCGTGCGTCGTGCCGGCGAGCGGGCGAGCGGATCGGTGATGGCGTCCGACGCGTTCTTCCCGTTTCCGGACGGCCTCGAGGAGGGCATCCGGGCGGGTGTGACGGCGGTCATCCAGCCCGGCGGCTCGCTCAAGGACGCTGACGTGATCGCCGCCGCAGACGCCGCCGGGATCGCGATGGTCATGACCGGCCAGCGCCACTTCCGACACTAGTGGGATCTCGATTCGGGGAGGAGGGACGCAAGCTCTCGTATGGCACGTACCTCAAGGTGCCCGAGCTCCTGGCGCTGCAAAAGGAGCTGAGCCAAGAACACGACGAGCTGCTCTTCATCGTCGCCCACCAGGTCTACGAGCTGTGGTTCAAGGTCGTGCTGTTCGAGCTCGAGGCCGCCCGCGAACGGATCGACGCCGACGACATCTTCTTCGCCCGCCACTACCTGCGCCGGGTCAACGTCATCGAGCGCGTGCTCGTCGAGCAGATCGAGGTCCTCGAGACGATGTCGCCTCAGGATTTCCTCGCCTTTCGCTCGCAGCTCGCGCCCGCAAGCGGATTTCAGTCGGTCCAGTTTCGAGAGATCGAGTTCCTCTCAGGACTGAAGGAACCGAAGTACGTGGCCCGGTTGGAAGCGACGCCCGAGGAAATGGCGCGCCTGCGCAAGCGGCTCGAAGAACCAACGCTCGACGACGCCTTCCGAGGGCTGATTGAACGCCGCGGATCTCCGTCGCTGCTCGACATCTTCCGGGACCGCGACAGGTACGGCGACCTCTTCGATCTGTGCGAGGCGCTGCTCGACCATGACGAGGCGTTCGCGCACTGGCGCGCACGTCACGTGCTGATGGTCGAACGCCAGATCGGCGGCAAGACGGGCACCGGTGGCAGCAGCGGAGCGGAGTACCTGCGCAGCACGCTCGGTAAGCGCTTCTACCCGGACCTGTGGGACGTGCGGTCCCAGCTGTGAAGGACGGATTCGAAGGCGAGCGTCCGGAGGATCACATGAAGAAGACGCGCGTCGAGAACCCTCGCGTGACGTGCGGCACGTGCCGGATGTTCGACGGCACCGCCTGGTGCCGGCACTGGAACTTCCACACGACGGCCGAGTCGCCGCCGTGCCGGTTCTACAAATCGCAAACGAAGGGCGCCGCATGAGGCGGCGCCCTTAGATACCGCGTTTACGCTGCTTCGGCTATCCCGGCGGTCTCCTGGTCGGGCACAGTTACCTGCTGCGGGATGCGAACTTCGCTCGGCGAGCCCAGAACCGTCAACACGATGACCAGGCCGGCCGCGACGCACGCAGCCGCGATCCCAAAGCCCAGCTGATACCCGGCCGTCAGCGCGCCGGCGAGTGACTGCCCTTGCGAGACCAGCGCGTGCGTGTGCTCGGCGGAGATCGTGCCCAGCGCGGCCAGGCCGAACGCGCCGCCTACCTGCATGGTGACATTCCCCACGCCGGACGCGATGCCGGCGTCCGCGGCCGGGATCTCGGCCATCATGATCGTGGTCAGTGGCATGAATGAAATGCCCGCTCCGATTCCGAACAGCAGGTAGGCGCCGAAGATGCTCGGGAAGTAGCCCGCGTTCTGGTCCGTGGTCGCCATGAGCACCAGCGCGGTCGTGATTGTCGCAAGGCCTGGAATCAGCAACGCCCGGGGACCGAAGCTGCGCATCAACCGGGCCGAGATCCCAAGCGACAGCGCGGCGAGCGCGAGCGTCGAAGGTAAGAAGGCCAGACCCGTGTTGAAGGCGCTGTATCCCTTGACATGCTGCAAGTAGAGGGCTCCGAGGAAGAAGGTGCTGAACATCCCGGTGGCCACGAGGGCGCGCGCGGCGCTCGCCCCGGTCAAGCTGCGCAGGCGGAGGATCCGTAGCGGCAGGATCGGGTTCTCGATCCGAGCCTCAAGCCCGAAGAAGGAGGCCAGGAGGACGATCGCCGCTGCGCCAAACCCGAGCGTGTGAGCCGAGGTCCAACCCATCTCGGCGGCCGTCACGATCGCGTAGATGCCGACCACCATCGCGCCGCTCACGAGAAGGGAGCCCGCGATGTCCACTCCGTGGGTCAAGCCGAGGCCTTCGTGCTGTTCGATCAGCCACCAGCCAAGCAGCATCGTGACGGCGCCGATCGGCAGGTTGATGAAAAAGATCCAGTGCCAGTTGATCAGCTGTGTGAGCGTCCCCCCGGCGAGCAAACCGAGGGAGCCGCCGCCCGCGACCACCAACATGAAGATGCTCATCGCCTGGGCGCGCTCTTGCGGCTTGGGGAAGCCCGTGACGATGAGGGCGAGGATGACTCCCCCCGAAAGCGCGCCACCCAGGCCTTGCAGGAGCCGCGCCGCGATCAGGGTCGTGGAGTCGAACGCCAGGCCGTCCAGCCCTGAGGCCACAGTGAAGACCGCCACCCCGGCGAGGAACACCCGTTTGCGCCCGATCAGGTCGCCGGCCCGGCCGGCGAGCAGAAGCAAGCTGCCGTAGGCGATGAGGTAGGCGTTGACCACCCAGGTGAGGTTCGCCTGGGTGAAGTGCAGGTCACGCTGGATCGCGGGCAGGGCGACGTTCACGATCGTCGAGTCGAGCATGATCATCAGCTGGCCGAAGCAGATCACGACGAGGGCGAGCCAGCGCCTCCGGTCGCCTGCTGTAATTGATCTCATATTCATACCGCCTCCTTGGACGAACAGGTTCATGGGACGATCACTATAACATGACTATGATGATCCTTATTGCATGGATTATCGGCCAGGTGGGAATAGTTCTCATCTAGTGGTAGGATCAGAAATGGCCAAGATGGAGAGTGGTTCCGGTTCCGACACAGGGCTGATCGCCCTGCTGGTCCAGATCAACAAGGCGCTCCACCGGCGGACGTCGGAGGAGCTCCTGGGCATGCGCCTCAAGTCCTTCCTCCTGCTTGGTTATGTGCGCGACAGGGGTGCTGTCTCCCAGCAGGAGCTGGAAACCGGCCTTCTGATGGATGCGAACAGCGTCGTGCTGCTGCTCAACGAGACGGAGGCGGCCGGGTTTTCAGTTCGCCGGCGCGACCCTGCCGACCGCCGCCGTCACATGGTCGAGCTCACCGCCGCAGGCCGCGTCGCAGTCGAGCGTGCCGAAAAGGCGCGGGAAGGGATCGAGGACGAGGTGCTCTCTGACCTGAGCCCGGAAGAGCGGAAGACGCTCAGAAAGCTCCTGCGGCGGGTCCTCGACGGGCTCCTGATGCCCGCCCCGGATACGGCGAACCTCTAACTGGCTAATTAAGCCGTTCCACGATCATTGCCATGCCTTGGCCTCCGCCCACGCACATCGTCTCCAGCCCGAAGGTCTTGTCCTTGTCGCGCAGACCGTTGAGCAGAGTGCACAGGATGCGCGCGCCGGTCATGCCGAACGGGTGACCCAGCGCGATCGCCCCGCCGTGCGGGTTGAGCTTGTCGCTGAACGGGTCAACGCCGATCCCGCGCGCTGAGGGGATGACCTGTGCGGCGAAGGCCTCGTTAATCTCGACGATGTCGATGTCGTCGATCGTCATCTTGGCGCGCTTCAGCGCTTGCCTGGAGGCATCGATCGGGCCCAGGCCCATGAGCTCCGGCTCGAGCGCCGAGAGGCCGGTAGAGACGATCCGGGCGATGGGCTTGAGGCCGAGCTCCTTTGCCCTGCGATCGGACATCACCACCACCGCGGCGGCGCCGTCGTTGAGCGGGCACGCGTTGCCGGCCGTCACCGTGCCGTCCTCGCGAAACACCGGTTTGAGGGTCCCGAGCACCTCTATGGTCGTGCCCGGCCGCGGGCCGTCGTCCTTGGTGAACATTTCGCCGTTCGGCAGCGGCACGGGGATGATCTCCCGGTCGAAGAAGCCGTTGCCCTGCGCCGCGACCGCGGCGTTCTGGCTCTTGACCGCGAAGCGATCCTGCTCCTCGCGGCTGATCTTCTCGCGACGCGCGACGTTCTCCGCGGTCTGTCCCATCGCGATGTAGATGTCTGGATATTCCTCGGTGTTCCCCGGCACCAGCCTGGGGTTGTACGTGTCCGGTGCGTCGGGGTAGCCGCTTCCGTAGCGCGAGACACATTCGACTCCCACCGACAGGAACACGTCGCCCTCGCCCGCCTCGATCGCATGCGCAGCGATGCGCGTTGTCATCAGCGAGGACGAGCAGTAGCGATTGACGGTGACGCCGGGGACGTCGAGCCGGGCGAGGATGGAGACGACACGACCGATGTTGTGGCCTTGCTCGCCGCCTGGCAAGCCGCAGCCGCAGATAAGGTCTTCGATGTCTGAGCGGTCGAGCTCTGGAACCTTGGCCAGCACCTTCGTCACCACGTGGGCGGCGAGGTCGTCGGGCCGGACGTCGACGAGGGATCCCTTACGCGCTCGACCGATTGGAGAACGGCCCAAAGCGACGATCACTGCATCAGTCATGGATCGGTTATACGCCCTAGCGGTATCTGACCGACATCGCGTAGATCAAGAATCCCGCGAACATCAGCCCGGCCACACCGAATGCGACCAGCGGGTTTACCCCCAACGATCCCATCACGATCACAGCCGCCATGAGAGCCGGCAGATACAGCGCCCCGGCGAGCTCGAGGCGTCGGATGTCGATCATGAGATGGCGTTTGCCCTCCAGGATCAGCTCACGCGGCAGCCGTTCGTTGGCGTCCAGCGGCTGGAAGATCGAGTACATGCTCCGTCGCTCGAGGCTTCGGAGCTCGCGCAGCTCAGGGGCGTTCCTTCCCATTTCCGTCCGCCTCTAGTTTGCCACTCGCGGGACGATCAGGACCTGATCAGAAGCGTCTCCCGCGTGAAGAGTCGGAGCGCCGCAAACCAGCAGATCAGCCCGGTGGCGACCAGGCTGGCGGTCGTGACGCCGAGCGCCGGCCACGCGACCGAGTTCTGAACGATCGCGTCCCGCAGGACCAGGACTGCATTCAGGATCGGGATGACGTAGTAAGCCAGGTTGGGATTGAAGTCCGGGATGAACAGGATGATCGAGGCGGGAAAGATGGTGATGAAGTACAGCGGGGTTGAGTAGGCCTGGCCCTGCCGAAAATTCTTTGCCAGCGTCCCGAGGGCGAGGGTGAGCGAGCTGAACGATCCAGCCAGCAGGATCGCGAGCCACACCATGACGGCCGCGGCCAGCGGGCTCAGGCTTACCCGAGTTCCCAGCAGCGGTATCTGGCTCAGCGCCAGCAGCATCGAGCCGATGGCGGCCACCGCCGAAACGAGGCTGATCGTGCTGACCGCCAGGATCTTTCCGAGCAGGATTCGGCTCCGAGGAGCCGGCGTCAGCAGCAGCGCCTCCATGGTTTTCCTCTCGCGCTCACCGGCTGAGGCATCGAGTGCCGCCGAGAGTCCTCCTGTGAGCACCATCGTGATCAGGATGTAAGGCAGGAAAAAGCTCAGAAAAGCGTTGCCCGCCGCTCTCACGGGCGAGCTCAGCGGATGGACCTTGACCGGAAGCGGTGTGAGCACTGCCGGGTCGACCCCCTTCTCGCGAAGCGCCGCCGCGGCCTTGGCCGCGTTGTATTCACCGAGCACTGTCTGCAGGCGCGTATCGGCGATCTGCGCGCTCTGTCGCGTGGGGTCGTAGTACTCGTCGATCTCGGTGGGCTGGAAGGCGGCCCCGAGGTCGACCTGCTGCTTGGCCGCAGCCGCCGGGTCGGCGACCCGTTCGAGCTTGAGGCCCGTGGCGCTCAGCAGGATGTCCAGGCCGGTAGGGATGTCCCCGGAGTAGCCGATCGTGTACGTCTGGGTGGCGGTCTTGGCCGAGACCTGCGAGATCACAATGAGCACCGCCGGCGTGGCCAGCGCGGCCAGCCCGATCGCTATCAGAGTCCGGCGGTCGCGCAGGATCTCGCGCAGCTCCTTGCGGAAGACAATGCCGAGGGCGTTCATCCGACCAGCTCCAGGAACGCGTCTTCCAGATCGCGATGAGAGCCGCGGACCTCAGCCGTGGTGCCGGTGGCGACCACGCTTCCCTCGTGCAGGATGGTGACGCGGTCACAGAGCCTCTCCGCGTCGTGCAGGACGTGCGTCGAGAAGATGACGCATTTGCCTCGCCCACGGGATTCGCCCATGAAGTCCCGGATCTCCCTGGAGGCGAGCACGTCCAGGTTGGAGGTCGGCTCGTCGAACATCAGGATCTCAGGGTCGTGGACGATCGCCCGGGCGATCGCGACCTTCTGCTTCTGACCGGAAGAGAGACTTTCAGCTCGCTGCTTGGCGAACGAGCCCATGTCGAGCCGGTCGATCACGGCGTCAACTCTGCGGTCGAGCTCGCCGTCGAGTACGCCGCTTAGCTCGGCGAAGTACGCGATGTTCTCGCGTGCCGACAGCCGCGCGTAGACGCCGATTTCGGCCGTCACCACTCCGACCCTGCGGCGGACCTCCTCGGGCGCCGTCCGGGTGTCGAAACCGAGCACCTGCACCGAACCGCTGTCGGGCGCGAGCAGCGTGCAGACGATCCGGAGCGTGGTCGTCTTGCCCGCGCCGTTGGGGCCCAGCAATCCGAAGATCTCGCCGGATTTGGCCTCGAAAGAGATGCCCCGAAGCGCCTTGTTCTTGCCGAGCGTCTTCTCGAGGCGGTCGACAGTGACCGCCGCCGGGCTCACTTGGGTTTGGCGGATCGGGTCTCATTTGAGTTGGGCGCCCTGCGCGCGCCCGGCGCAGCCTTGGGCTTGGCGGGTGCTGCCTTGGCTTTAGTCGCTGGTGCGGCACGCTTTGCCGGCTGAGGCTTGGCCTCCGCCTTGACCTCGGCGGTGGCCGGCGCAGCCTCGTCAGCCGGCGCTTCCACGGCCGCCACGCCCATCGTGCTGGACAGCGTGCGGTGACAGGTCTCGCACGTGATCACGGTGCGGACGAGCGTGCCAAGGTGATGCTCCTCGCGGCGCAGGTTACGCACCCGGTCGCAGAAGGAGCAGTAGTTGACCTCGGTGGTGACCTCGACGTGCCCTGGTCTTTTGTTCATGTCCTGTCTAAGGTAAACTTTCGCCAGCTTCGGTTTCCTTTAAGTCCGATCCAAGAGAGGTCGGAAAGGGGGTCTTGATGGCCGTCGGATCTCGCCTGCGGCACGTGATCGAAAGCCAGCAGTTTTCGCGGTCCATCCTCGAAGAGCTCTTCGCCCGAGCCGAAGAAATCAAGCACGAACCTCACAAATTTATGGGCCGCCTCAATGGGCAGGTCATGGCGGCCCTTTTCTACGAGCCGTCGACCAGGACCCGCCTCTCGTTCGAGGCTGCGATGTTGCGGCTCGGTGGCCAGACGATGGGCACTGACAACGCGCGCGAGTTCTCTTCCGCGGCCAAAGGCGAGACGCTCGAGGACACCATCCGCATCGTGGGTGGCTACGCCGATGTGATCGTGGTGCGGCACAACGAGGAGGGTGCGGCCAAACGAGCGGCCGCAGTCAGCTCGGTGCCTATCATCAATGCGGGCGATGGTCCGGGCCAGCACCCGACGCAGGCGCTGCTCGACCTTTACACGATCAAGGATGAGCTGAACCGAGTCGACGGCATCAAGGTGGCGATGGTCGGCGACCTGGCCAACGGCCGGACCGTGCGTTCCCTCACCTACCTGCTGAGCAAGTTCAAGGAGATCCAGGTCTGGTTCGTCGCGCCGCCGACTGTAGCCATGCGCGACGACCTTAAGGAGCACCTCGACGAGCACCACGTGCCGTGGGTCGAGACCGAAGACCTGGAAGTGGTGCTGCCGGAGGTCGACGTCGTCTACATGACGCGCATCCAGAAGGAGAGGTTCTCCGATCCGGCGGCATACGACGCCGTGAAGGGGGTCTACCGCATCGATAAAAGCTCGCTCGCCCTGATGCGCAAGTACGCGATCGTGATGCACCCGCTTCCGCGAGTCGATGAGATCGCGCCCGAGGTCGACGACGATCCCCGCGCGGCGTACTTCCGGCAGGCGCGCAATGGCCTCCCTATCCGCATGGCTCTCCTGGACCGACTTCTCTCATGAGCGTCACGCAGGGACGGCTCAAGGCCACGGTGATGGACGCCGACCAGATTCGCCGCTCGTTGTCGCGCATCGCGCACGAGATCGTGGAGCGAAATCGCGGCACCGACGATGTCGTGCTCGTCGGCGTCGTCAGCAAGGGAGACGTCCTAGCACGCCGCCTTGCCGTGATCTTGACCAAGATGGAGCGCAGCGTCGTGCCGGCGGGTCGTCTGGACGTTGCCGAGCATCGCGATGACCGGCATCTTCGAGAACCGTCGCATCGGGCCACCTCTGAGATGCCTCCGATCGACGGCAAGGTGGTCGTGCTCGTCGACGACGTGATCCATCACGGGCGGACGGCGCGGGCGGCGATGGACGCGCTGATGGACTTCGGGCGCCCTCGGGCCATCCAGCTGGCTGTGCTGGTCGACCGCGGGCATCGCGAGCTTCCCATCAGGCCGGACTACGTGGGCAAGAACGTGCCGACCTCGGATGCTGAGCGGATCGAGGTGCTCGTCGCTGAGGACGACGGTGTCGACCAGGCGGTGATCGTTGCCGGCTAGAAAGTCTCACGCCGCGCTGGTGCTCGAGGACGGCCGCGCGTTCGTCGGCGCGGCATTGGGCGCCGCGGTCATCGGAGAGGGAGAGGTCGTCTTCAACACGGCCATGACCGGCTATCAGGAGGTGCTCACCGACCCGTCGTATGCGGGGCAGATGGTGTGCATGACCTATCCGCTGCAGGGCAATTACGGAGTGCGCGATGCGGACTCGGAGTCGTCGCGGCCGTGGGCGAGGGCGCTCATCGTGCGCTGGGCGTGTCCCGCGCCGAGCCACCACTCGAGCGAAGCCTCGCTCGACGAATACCTCAAGCGCTGGCGGGTGCCGGCGATCACCGAGATCGACACAAGGGCCCTGACGCGCCACCTCCGCACCCACGGAGCGCTGCGCGCCGTCCTCTCGCACGAGTCAAAGGCGCCAGGACATGCTCGCCTCGCCGAGCTCGCGGAAGTCGCACGCCAGGTGACACCGCTCGCCGAGCAGGACCTGGTAGCCGAAACGTCGCGCACGTCAACCGTGGAATGGATTGAGGCCCTGCCGGCGGAGCTGCGGCACAGGGAGCGGGCAGACGGTCGCGGGCTGTCGATTGCGGTGGTCGACTACGGCGTGAAATCGAACATCCTCCGCTCGTTGCGCGAACGTGGCTGTCGAGTGGTCGTGCTGCCGCACACCGCGACCTGGCCGGATGTCACCGCCACCGGCGCGGACGGGTTGGTCCTCTCCAACGGACCCGGTGACCCTGCGGTGCTCGACGGCCCGGTAGAGCTTGCACGCCAGGCGCTGGGGAGGATTCCCACGTTCGGCATCTGCCTCGGCCATCAGATCCTCGGTCGGGCGGCGGGCGCGAGCACCTCTCGCCTGCCCTTCGGGCACCACGGCGCCAATCACCCGGTCAAGGACCTCGAGACCGGACGCGTGCACATCACGAGCCAGAACCACGAGTTCCAGGTCGACGCAGGCTCCATTCCGCCGGGGGAATTCTTCGTTTCGCAGCGCAACTTGAATGACGGGTCTGTGGAAGGGCTCGGCCACCGAAGCCTGCCGGTGTTCAGCGTCCAGTACCACCCGGAAGGCTGCCCCGGACCGCAGGACAACCAGCACCTGTACGACCGTTTCGTCGAGATGGTTCGGGACCGGCGCCCCGCACTGCGAGCGGTGGGAGGGGCAACGCCAACGCCAAAGCCGAAGAAGGTCCTGATCCTCGGCTCCGGACCAATCGTGATCGGCCAGGCCGCCGAATTTGACTACGCCGGGACGCAGGCATGCAAGGCGCTGCGGGAAGAGGGCATCACGACAGTGCTCGTGAACTCAAACCCCGCAACGATCATGACCGACGAGGACGTCGCTGACCGCGTCTACCTGGAGCCGCTGACGGTCGAATCGGTCGAGCGCATCATCGAGCGCGAGAAGCCTGACGCTTTGCTGCCAACGCTCGGCGGCCAGACCGGACTCAACCTCGCCACCGAGCTGGCGGCCGCCGGCGTGCTCGAACGCCACCAGGTCAGGTTGCTCGGCGCCGGAATCGAAACGATTCGCAAGGCCGAGGATCGTCAGGCCTTCAAGGAAATGCTCCAGGGAATCGGCGAGCCGGTGCCGGTGTCCCGAGTGTGCGAGTCGCTGGAGGAGGTGCGTGAGTTCGCCGCGGAGGCGGGCCTGCCGCTCGTGATCCGGCCCGCGTACACGCTTGGCGGAACAGGTGGCGGATTCGTCACCACCGATAGGGACCTCGAGCGCATCGCGAAGGGCGGGCTGGCTGCGTCGCCCATCCACCAGGTGTTGGTCGAGCGCTCTCTGTGGGGATGGAAGGAGATCGAATACGAGGTGATGCGGGACGCCGCCGACACGTGCATCACCGTCTGCAACATGGAGAACCTGGACCCGATGGGCGTGCACACCGGTGACTCCATCGTGGTGGCGCCCTCCCAAACCCTTTCCGACCGCGATCACCAGATGCTGCGCTCGTCGGCGATCCGGATCATTCGCGCGCTCGGGATCGAGGGCGGCTGCAACGTGCAGTTCGCGCTGGACCCGAAGAGCTCGACCTACTTCGTGATCGAGGTCAACCCGCGCGTCAGCCGCTCGTCGGCTCTGGCCTCCAAGGCGACCGGCTATCCGATCGCGAGGGTCGCGGCGAAGGTCGCAGTCGGCAAGCGGCTCGATGAGATTCGCAACGAGGTCACCGGCCGCACGTTTGCCGCGTTCGAACCCGCCCTGGACTACTGCGTGGTCAAGATCCCGCGCTGGCCCTACGACAAATTCCCCGCGGGCGATCGCCGCCTCGGAACGCAGATGGCGTCGACGGGCGAGGTGATGGCGATCGAGCGGACTTTTGAGGCTGCGCTCGTCAAGGCGATGCGCTCGCTCGAGCAGAAGCCGCCCGCCACCTGGGAGCTGGGCAGCGAGACGATCGACCAACCCAACGATCGAAGGCTCTTCGCGCTTTTCAACGCACTGAGAAACGGCGCCGACCCGAAATCCCTGGCGGAGCGGAGCGGCATCGATCGGTGGTTCATCGATCGCATCGCGAGCATCACCAGGCTGGAGGTCGAAGGCGACGTTCGCCAGCTGCGGCGCGCCGGCTTCTCCGACGCCATGATCAGCGCGCTGCGCGGCGACCAGGTGGAAGGCGCGACGCCGACCTACAAGCTGGTGGACACGTGCGCGGCGGAGTTCGAGGCGGCCACGCCTTACTACTACTCGTGCTGGGAGGAGGAGACCGAGTCCGCCGCGGTGGACACTCGCAGCGCGCTCGTCATCGGATCGGGGCCGATCCGCATCGGACAGGGAATCGAGTTCGATTACTGCTCGGTCCACGCGGCCTGGGCATTGCGTGAAGCCGGCGTCAGGGCCGTGCTGGTCAACTCAAACCCTGAGACGGTCTCGACGGACTTCGACACCTCCGACCGCCTGTACTTCGACCCCCTCGACCTCGATGGCGCCCTCAACGTCGCTCAAGTCGAGCGGGTCGATGGCGCGCTCGTGCAGTTCGGCGGCCAGACGGCAATCAACCTCGCGGAACCGCTCAACGAGCGGGGCGTGGCGATCATGGGCTCGACCGTCCAGTCGATCGACCTGGCTGAAGACCGGCGCGCGTTCGCCGAGGCCCTCGACGCCATCGGCATTCCGCAGCCGGTCGGCGGGACCACCACCACGGTCGAGGACGCCGTCGTGATCGCGGAGCGCGCGGGCTACCCCGTGCTGGTCCGACCGTCATACGTGCTGGGTGGCCGCGCGATGGAGATCGTGCGCAATCGCGAGGAGCTGCGCCGTTACATGGTCTGGGCGATCGGCGCCATGCCCAGGGGCACCGTGCTGGTGGACAAGTACCTGCAGGGGACCGAGGTCGAGGTCGACGCGATCACCGACGGCGAGACCGTCGTCATTCCCGGCGTCATGCAGCACGTAGAGCGCGCCGGCGTGCATTCGGGCGATTCGTATGCGGTGTATCCCGCCCAGAGCCTGGAGGCAGCCGAACTGGACGACGTGATCGAATACACGGTGAAGATCGCCCGCCACCTCCGCCTGCGCGGGCTGGTCAACGTGCAGTTCGTGGTGCATCGCGGCCACGTGTACGTGCTTGAGGTCAATCCACGCGCGTCGCGCACGGTCCCCTTTCTCTCCAAGGTCACCGGGGTGCCGATGGTCAAGCTCGCAACTCGCGTCATGCTCGGCGACAAGCTCGTGGACCTGGGATGGTCGACAGGGCTCATTCCGCCCAAAGGCCTGGTCGCAGTCAAAGCTCCCGTGTTCTCGATGAACAAGCTGCCCGCGGTCGACTCGTACCTCGGTCCGGAGATGAAGTCGACCGGAGAGGCGATCGGCATCGCGAATACGTTGAACGAGGCTCTCCGCAAAGCATTCGCGGCTTCCGGCATGCAGATCGAGCGCGGCGGAACCGCGCTCCTGACCATCGCCGACGCCGACAAGCCCGAGCTCTTCCCAATTGTCTCTCGGCTCGTCCAGATGGGATGGTCGCTGGTCGCGACGGAAGGGACTGCCAGGGCCCTGCAGCAAGCCGGCTTCTCGCCGCGCGTGGTGGCCAAGATCGGCGAGGAAGGACCGACCGTGGTCGACGCGATCACCCAGGGTGAGGTCGACCTCGTCATCAACACGATGTCGAACATCTACGCGGAACCGGGCGAGGCCGGCGGCCCTGTTTTCAAAGATGGTTTCGAGATCCGGCGCGCGGCGGTCGAGCGCCGCATCCCATGCCTGACCTCGCTCGACACCGCCACCGCGCTCCTCGAGTCCGCTGTGGCCGCCTCGCGCAACATCGAGGTGCGCACGATCGACGAATGGAGGGAAGGTGTTCCTGCTTGACGCTGCCATCACCGGCAGGCGGCAGGTCGCCCGCGACATGTTTGTCATCGCCATCGAAGCGCCCGCGATCGCGGCCTCAGTGCGCGCCGGCCAGTTCATCAATCTGGGCTGGTCCAACGGACCGCTGCTGCGCCGTCCGTTCTCGGTCTATCGCACAGACGGCGACCGGATCGAGATCGTCCTGAAGGCGGTCGGCGGCGGAACGGCCCAACTGCTCGCGATGAACCGAGGCGACGGATTGAGCTGCCTCGGCCCGCTCGGGCACGGCTTCGAGATCAGCGCCGGACCGAAGAGCGTCGTGCTCATCAGCGGCGGACTCGGGGTCGCGCCGATGCCTCTGGCCGCTCGGGAGGCGCGCTCGGTCGGCATTCGCGTGAGCTGGGTCCATGGCGCCCGCGGTGCCGACGACCTGTGCTCTGAATCCGAGGGGGACGAGGTCGTGTGGTCGACCGACGACGGCTCGAAGGGATTCCGCGGCACTGCGGTGGCCGCTGCTCCCGACGGCGATCTCGTGCTGGCCTGCGGGCCCAACCGCATGCTCGCGGCGGTCGCGGATCGGTGGCCCGACGCGCTGGTGGCGGTTGAGACGTACATGGGGTGCGGCACGGGCGTCTGCCTGGGCTGCGCGGTCCCGCTCAAGCGGGGAGGCTACGACCGCGCGTGCAAAGAGGGCCCGGTCTATCGCGCGGCCGATGTCGACTGGGCGTCGCTGCCGTCTCATCTCCCTTATGCCGTGACGGCGTGAGGGTGGACCTGTCGGTCGCCGTGGGCGGAGTGAGCCTGCGTGGCCCGGTGCTCGCTGCGTCGGGCACATTCGGATATGGGACGGAGGTCCCTTTGCTCGAGCGGCGCGCGCTCGGCGGCATGGTGTCGAAGGGCATCTTTCTGCGGCCGCGCGAAGGCACCGCTCCGCCGCGCATCGCCGAGACGCCCAGCGGGATGCTCAATGCCATCGGGTTGCAGGGTCCGGGAGTCGAGGCTCTGATCCGCGACTACGCGCCGCAGTGGGCGGAATGGGATTTCCCGGTGTTCGTCAACATCAACGGCGAGACTGCCGCCGAGTACGGAGAGCTCGCGGCGCGCCTGGATGGCGTCCCGGGAGTGAGCGGGCTCGAGATCAACATCTCGTGTCCCAACGTCGAGCAGGGTGGGCTCTACTTCGGCAACGACCCGCACGCCGCGTCGGCGGTGACTGAATCAGTGCGCAGACGGACGAAGCTACCGGTGTGGGTGAAGCTCACGCCGATGGTTAGCGACCTCGGGGTCATCGCGCGCGCGGTCGAGGCTGCGGGCGCCGACGCGATCTGTGCGATCAACACCTTCGTCGGCATGTCGATGGACCTGAACGCGTACAGGCCAAGGCTGAGCTTCCGCACGGGAGGCCTCTCCGGTCCCGCGATCCGGCCGCTGGCCGTGCACCTGGCTCACCAGGTGGCGCAGGCCGTGACAATCCCTGTGGTCGGCATCGGCGGGATCGCGCGGGCGGAGGACGCGCTGGAGTTCTTGGTCGCGGGGTGCAGCGCGGTGCAGGTGGGCACGGCCACGTTCGTCAATCCACGCGCGATCGCCGAGGTGCACGATGGCATCGCTGCCTTCATGGCGGCAAAGGGAATAGCCTCACTCTCCGACCTGCCCCGATACCTACCTCGCGACTAGGAGACACGATGTCGACCGAGATGCCGCCGGCTGGACGAGACCCCGTAGCCGGGGCCAAGCTGCAGATCCTCGCCACCGAGCACTGGAGCCTCCTCGCGACCCGTTCGCTGACGTACACCGAGTCGCTGGGGCGGGTGAATATGTTCCTGGCCATCCTGTCCGGCGCTGTGATCGCGCTGGCGCTGGTCGCGCAGGCTGATCGCTTCGGCCCCACGTTCATCTCCGTTGCGATCTTCATGCTCTCTGTCGTCTTGTTCGTGGGCGTCGCCACGGTCGCACGCCTGATGGCGCTCAACCGGGATGACTACCGGTGGGTCGTCGGAATGAACCGGCTTCGCAAGGCTTACCTCGAGCTGCACCCGGAGCTGGAGCCTCATTTCGTCACGAGCCCATACGACGATTTCGCAGGAGCGCTCCAGACGCTCGGGATCGAAGTCTCGATCGGCAAGCCAGGTCTGGGCTCGGCGTTTCACGGGCTCCAGACATTGCCGGGCATGCTGTCGGTGATCGTCGCAGCCGACGCCGGCGCGATTGGCGCCTTGATCGCGTTCGCGATCGGCCTTCCTCTGTACGGGGTGCTGATTGCGGGCGGGGCCGGCTTCGTAGCCGCCGCATTGTTGCTGGGAATTTGGGGCAGCAGGAATGTCAGGCGCTTCAGTCCAAGTCTTGCCGCACGGTTTCCGTCACCGAAAACTTAGCCCGGTCCGACGCAAAGACCTCCGGACGGATGATCCGGATGGCAACGATGACGGCGCCCGCGATGACGGCGCCGATCGCCATAGCCCACGGAGCGCCGAGCCATTCGGCGAGCACGCCGGCTTGCGTGCTGCCCAAAGGCCCGACGCCGATCAACGCCTGTGCATAGAGCGACATCACCCGCCCGCGAAGGTGATCCGGAGTGAGCATCTGGATGCGGTTGTTGGCGGTCGCGACGAACGAGATCTGGCAGTAGCCCGCGACGCACAGCGCAGCCAGCGAAAGTACGAACTCCCTCGAGATCGAGAACTCGAGCAGGGCCGCGACCCAGATCACCGCCATCCACAGCTGGCGCCTCGGATCGGCTCCTAGGGTCGGAAAGAACGCGAGCGTCAACGCGCCGAACAGTGCACCCAAGCCCATCGAGGCCAGCAGGAATCCGTAGCCGTGCGCGCCGACGTGAAGCACGTCGGCGGCAAACAGCGGCATGAGAGTGAGACGGTTCATGGCGAAGAGCGAGAACACCGCGACTGCGACCAGGAGCATGCCCACGACAGGCTCGCGTCGGGCGTACGACAGGCCTTCCGCAATACGCGTCATGAACGGCTGGTCTGCGTGGTGGTGCACGATGCCTGGCAGGTCGCGCATCATCACGAGCGCTCCGATGGCCGCCAGGTAGCTGACCGAATTGGCGAGAAAGCAGATCGGCACGCCAACCGCCGCGATGACAAGACCCGCCATCGCGGGGCCGATCACGGCCGAGGCGTTGAAGACGGACGAGTTGAGCGCGATGGCATTCATGAGGTCCTGCCGGCCGACCATCTCGATGACGAAGGCCTGGCGTGCCGGAACGTCGAACAGGTTGATGGTCCCCGTCGCGAACGCGGCGACGACGACCATCCAGTATTGGGCGTGGCCGGTTGCGCTGACGGCGAAGAGCACAAAGGAGGGGATCATGAACAGCGACTGCGTCGCGAGCAGCACCCTTCGCTTGCGATAGCGGTCGGCGACCACTCCACCTAGCGGCCCGCCGACCAGCACCGGAAGGAATTGAGCGGCGAGCACCAGCCCGACGAGCAGGGCGCTGCCGGTCAGCTCGAGCGCCAGCCACGGCATGGCGACGCTCTGCATCCAGGTGCCGACGGTGGAGATGATCTGGCCGGTCAAGAACAGCCGGTAGTTCCTGTGCCTCAGCGCGCCGAGCATCCGCGGGTTGGCGTTTCCCGGCACTCATGGGATCATCGCAGGGTGCCCAAGCTGCGCGAGGAGGTCGACATCAAGGCACCTGCCTCGCGGGTCTGGGCGGTCGTCCAGGAGGACGTGGTTCACGCGCCGAAGTGGTCCTCCTACCTCGTCAAGGTCGAGAAGCTCGATGATGGGCCTCCCGGCAAGGGAACCCAATACCGCTACCACCTCGAGCTTCCGGGAGGCTTCAAGGAAACGCTCGAGGTCGAGCAAGCGGTGTGGACTAAACCAAAGCGGTGCGCCGGCAAGTTCATTCGAGGTCCGCTCAAGGGCACCTGGTCGTACACGTACACGGAGAAAAACGACGGCACCACCCATGTGCGGTACGAGATGGACTACGAGCTCACCGGGCTGCTGCGCTTCACTGGAGGTCTGCTGACGAAGCAGTACGCCGAGGGCATTCGCAAGAACATGGCTGCCCTGAAGAAGTACATCGAAGCCGGGAAAGGACCGAAGCCCTAGTCGGTGCTCGCTTATGTCTTTTTTCATCGCGCGGCACTCGGCGTCGAAACGCAGGCTTACGAGACGGCGCTGCGGCGATTCCACTCGTCGCTGAAGGTGGAGCCACCCGCAGGCTTCATCGGCTCATCGACATTTCGAGTTGGCGCCGGCTACGCCGACTGGTATCTGGTCGACGGCTCAGCCGCGCTCGACCTGCTGAATGAAGCTGCGGTCAACCAAGCGAGGTCGGCAAGTCACGACGCGGTGGCGCACATGGCGAGCGACGGCGCCGGCAAGCTGCTGACTCTCATTTCAGGCGCCGCGCCGGGAGGAGCCGGCTTCGAGATCCGCTTCTCCAAGCCCGCAGGCATGGGTTACCCAGAGCTGTACGAGCGGCTGAAGCCTTGGACAGACCAGGCCGAGCTCACGCTGTGGCGCCGGATGATGGTCCTTGGTCCGCCGCCCGAGTTCTGCCTGCTGGCTCCGTCAGAAATTGAGCTTCCGACTGAAACGAAGCCCGAGGTGCTGCGCCGAGAACTCCTCTAAGGCCGCTTGAAGGGCAGCAGCTCGAGCTGCTCAAATCGATCCTGCACCGCGGTTCGCAGCTCGGTCGACAGCGCCTTCAAGCGCTGCTGTGAGCTCTCCTCGACGTTGAGCGCGCGGACTTTCCGCAGCGAGGTCTGCAGCGCGTAGAGGCCGGCCGGCTCGTTGCTGCTCAGGCGCGCGGCGGCGCCGCGGAGCTCGCGCGAGAGCTCCTCATGGCCTTGAGCACGCAGCCAGGTGGACAGGCGTGCCGCCGCCACGACTACGCGCTGGGTCTTCGCGTTCAAGCCTGGCGTCGAGGCCTCGCGCTGATGTGTCTGGAACACTGAAGGCACCCTGACGGGCCGCCGCAATGAGCGGAGGCGGCGAATGGATCCCATCAGGTTGGGGCCCATCATCACAGCGACGCCGGCCAGGACGAGAAGGCCGACGATGCACCCGACGAGGACCTCCAGCAGCATTTTCTCTAGGGTACGCTGCATACGGAGGTAGGGGTACGAACAAGTCGACTCCGGTCGCGGTCATCACCGGGGCTTCGTCGGGCATCGGCGCGGCGACTGCTGTGGCGCTGGGGCGGCGGGGCTTCCAGATTGTGGTCGGGGCACGCCGTCTCGATCGCCTCAAGCGTGTCGCGGGTGAGGATGGCCTTGCGCTGGAGCTCGACGTCACCGACAAGGAAAGCATCGAATCCTTTGTCGGCGAAGTGTCGAAAAGATTCGGTCGCATCGACGTGCTGGTCAACAACGCGGGCGGCGCTCTCGGCCTCGCGCCGATCGAGAAAGCCGTGGACGAAGACTGGATTGGCATGTGGAAGGTCAACGTGCTGGGCTTGATGTGGATGACACGGGCGTCGATCCGACTTCTGCGCAAGGCCAAACACGGACACGTGATCAACATCGGGTCGGTCGCCGGCTTCGAGACCTACAAAGGCGGCGGGGGTTACACGGCGGCCAAGCACGCCGTCCGCGCGATCACGCGCACACTGCGTCTCGAGCTGAACGGAGAGCATATCCGCGTGACGGAGATCGACCCGGGACTCGTTGAGACTGAATTCAGCATGGTGCGGTTCCACGGCGACCGCAAGGCGGCCAAGGCCGTGTACCAGGGTCTAAAGCCGCTGTCCGCCGAGGACGTGGCCGATTGCGTGATCTTCGCCGTGACTCGCCCGCCGCACGTGGACATCGACGAGATCGTGGTCCGGCCGGTGGCCCAGGCTACGACCTGGATGGTGTCGCGCAAGCCGCCAAAGGCTCGGACCTAGGCCCTCTGCGTGGCAGGTAGGCCTGGCTTCGCCAGGCCGTCTAACCGCCTCCATGAAAGTTGCCCATCGTAGTGGCGAGTGACAACCTGAACAAGACCCATCCGTATACCGGAAGGAGAGCAGCGCCTGCGGCGTAGCCGCACGCGCGATGAGAGGAAACCATCCGGGTTTCCTCTCATTTCTTACTCGTAGTAGTTCTGCCCGAGCTCGATCCAGCCTGGATTTGGGCAGCCGCTCGAGGTGTGAGCGTGTGTGCAGTGCACGCCGATCCGCGGGCCGGGATCGATATAGAGCTGACCGTGGATCACGAGCTGGTCTCCGGCGTGAGTGGGAACGTTGGGCGCCAGGCTGGTGTTGTGGTCGACCTCGAGCGTCTCTCCCGTGGTCGCCTTCACCTCGAAGCGCTCGTGTCCGCCAGATTCCACCGGGTCGTTCAAGACGGTCGCGTCGAAAGTCACCTCGGCTCCGCTGGAGCCGCTGACGATGTCCTGGTGCAGCGCCTGGTCGTCCGGCACATCGCGTCCACCGCAGGCGACCAGGACGAGCGCGAGCGCGAGGGCGATCCCGATTCGCCTCACGTGGCGAGCGCCTGCTCCAGGGTGAACTTGCCCTCGTAAAGCGCCTTGCCGATGATCACCGCCTGCGCTCCGGCGGCGGCCACGCGCCCGATGTCGTCGAGCGAAGTCACGCCGCCTGAGTACTGCAGCGTCAGGCTGGTCATCGCGCGCGCCCTGGCCAGCGTTTTCAGATCCGGGCCCCCCAGCGTGCCGTCCCGGTCGATGGCGGTCACGACTACACCGGCGAGCGGCAAGCTGTCCCAGCGTCCGAGGATGGCGCCAATCATCACCGGCTCTGTCTCCGTCCAACCGCTCACGGCGGCCTGGTCGTTGCGCACGTCCAGGGCGGCGAGCACGCGGGCGGGATGACTGCGCGCGCACCGCTCGAGAAGGCGCGGGTCGCGCACCGCGGCTGTGCCCATGACCACCGCGTGAGCTCCCGCGGTCAGCCATCCGACCACCGTCTCGGCCGTCCTGACGCCACCGGCAACCTGGACCTTGAGGTCCTTGCGCCGCAGGATCGACTGGATCACGCTCCGGTTGTCGCCCGACCCCCGCGCGGCGTCGAGGTCGACCACGTGGACGTGCTCAGCCCCGGCTTGGGCGAACTCTTCCGCAACATCCGCCGGGTCATCGGAATACACCTTTGGATGCTCGAAGTCGCCGCGCACGAGTCGCACGCAGCGGCCGCCGAGGATGTCGATGGCGGGGATGACGACCACGTCCTCACTATGACCCATAGATATGAGCGGGAACCCGGATGGTTCCCGCTGCGCGCAAGCGGCGATAAGGATGGGACCTACTGATTGCATCGCCCGGTCGCTTCGCGACGGGGCTGCTCACCCTCCGGTATATGGATGGGGCTGTTCAAAATGGCTGAAACCTGGTCACGATTGGGTTGACCAGAGACAAATTGCGGCTGGGTTAAACCCAGCCGCCCCTGCGACGCGGGTTCGGCGTGTCTGGCTGCTAGCGGTAGTTCGTGAACTGAAGCGGGACGGGGATGTCCTCGGCTTCGCGGAGTGACTTGATCACGAGCTGCAGCGTGTCCTTGTCCTTGCTGACGACGCGCAGCTGGTCGCCCTGGATGCGCACCTGCAGCTTGGGCGAGACGTTCTGGATCCGCTTGCGCAGGTCGCGCGCGATGTCTTCGGTGATGCCTGCATTGAGCAGAATCTCAATCTGGCCGCGACCCTTGCCGACCGTTTTCGGGTCGCCCGCCTTGAAGAGCTTGGGTGAAAGCTGCCTCCGGGCGCCCTTCTCGCGCAGCACCTGGAGCGCCGCCTTCGCCCTTTCCTCGCTGGCCGACTCGATCAAGATCTTGCTCTCCTGATGGTCGTAGATCGTCGCCGTGTCCTTGAAGTCGTAGCGCGTGCCGACCTCGCGGCGGGCCTGGTCCAGCGCGTTGGTCAGCTCGGCGGCATCGAATTCCGAGACAACGTCGAAGGAGAACTCAGCCACTGCTTGAGCTGAGGATCTGGTTCAGTGCGAGCCACACCGCGATCAGCGCCAGCGCGATGCTCACGATGGAGCTGATGGCAAGCAGTGCGCCGATGCCCGCGGTGCCCTCGTCGAGAGGCTCGGGGGGTGGCTTGTCGTAGGGGTCCGGGCCGTAGTCGAGGTCGTAGACGCCCTCCTTTCGCGCTCGGTCGACGAGCTCGTCGAGGATGGGCTTGCCGCCTGGCGGAAGAGGCTTGTCACCCAGCGCGGCGACCGCGTCCTTGAGGTTGTCGCGGGTGCGGCCGAGCTCCGCCGTAACCAGGTCCAGAGTTTGGGTGGCGGCCGGAGTCGGGTGCTCCCGACGCAGGTCCGCGATGATGCCGTACAGGCTCACGTCCGGATTCATAACAGATGCCGGTCGCGCTGTGCATTGCCGCACCGCGGTCCGGGCCTACACTTATTTCGAGATGAGCGTGGAAACCAAAGCCAAGGGGGCGGCCAAGAAGCCCCCGCTCCACCCCAACACGTGGGTCTTTAACGAAGGCGAGTTCGTTCGCTACCACGACGTCAGGCTCGGCCTGATGACGCACGCCCTTCACTACGGCACCGGGGTCTTCGAGGGCATTCGCGCTTACTGGAATGAGAAGCAAGAGCAGCTCTACCTGCTCCAGGGAGCAGCGCACTACGACCGCATGCGACGGTCGGCCAACGTCATGCGGATGACCCTCCCGCACTCGACCGAGGAGCTGGTGAACTTCACGCTCGAACTGCTCCGCCGCAATCAGTTCAAGTCCGACGTCTACGTGCGTCCGCTGCTCTACACGTCCAGCGAGGAGATCGGCGTGCGCCTTCACAACCTCGAGCACAACTTCTTCATCTACGCGATTCCGTTCGGCAACTACGTCGAGATCGAGGCGGGCATCCGCTGCATGGTCAGCACCTGGCGCAGAGTGCCCGACCAGTCCTTGCCGGCGCGCGCGAAGGTGACGGGTGCGTACGCGCAGTCAGCCCTGGCGAAGTCGGAAGCGGTCGAGGCCGGGTTTGACGAGGCGATCGTGCTCACGGTGGACGGCCATGTCTCCGAGGGCTCCGCGGAAAACCTCTTCATGCTGAGAGACGGCGCCTTCGTCACTCCGCCCGTCACCGACGACATCCTTGAAGGCGTGACGCGAACGCTGCTCATCCGCATGATCAAGGAAGAGCTGCACATGCCGGTGATCGAGCGCAGCATCGACCGCACCGAGCTGTACATCTGCGACGAGCTGCTGCTGTGCGGCACCGGGGCGCAGATCTCGCCTGTGGTCGAGGTCGACCGTCGCACGGTCGGGAACGGCACCGTGGGCGAGTTCAGCCAAGAGCTGCAGAACATCTACTTCGGGGCGGTCCGCGGCGAATCGCCGAAGTACAAGGACTGGACGATCCCCGTCTATTAAGGTCGGGCCCCCATGAAGGTGGTCGTCGCGCCCAACGCTTTCAAAGGATCGCTCTCTGCCTCTGAGGCCGCGTCTGCCATTGCCCGCGGTGTGCGCCAGGCGTTTCCCGACGCCGAGGTCGTCGAGGTGCCGGTGGCGGACGGAGGCGAAGGCACGGTCGAAGCGCTGGTCAGCGCGCACCATGGCGCGTATCGGACCGCCGAGGTGGCGGGGCCGCTTGGAGACCCGGTGGCGGCTCCCTATGGACTGATCGAAGGGGGCCGAACCGGGGTGGTGGAGCTCGCGTCCGCGAGTGGCTTGACGCTGATCGCACCCGAGCGCTGCGACCCGCGCAAGACCTCGACCTATGGGTTCGGGCAGCTGCTGGAGGAGGTCCGCTCGGCGGGCGTGGGGCAGATCATCGCGGGGATCGGCGGCTCGGCGACCAACGACGGCGGCGCGGGGATGGCCCAGGCGCTCGGCTACCGGTTGCTCGATGCCGACGGCCATGACCTCCCGCGAGGAGGCGCCGCCCTGGCACGCCTGGAGCGGATCGACCGGGCAGGCTTCGATCCCCGCTGGCATTCGGTGAAGGTGAAGGTGGCCTGCGACGTGACCAATCCGCTGACGGGTCCGCAGGGGGCGAGCGCCGTCTACGGGCCTCAGAAGGGCGCCGACGACCAGGCCGTTATCGAACTCGATGCCGCCCTTGCCAGGCTGTCGGCAGTGATCGAACAGGACCTCGGGAAGCGCGTCGCCGACGTCCCCGGGGCTGGAGCCGCCGGCGGCGCCGGGGCGGGGCTGATGGCCTTCCTCGACGCAGCGCTTGTGGCCGGCGCCCCGCTCGTGGTTGAGGCGAGCGGCTTCGACGCGAAGCTGAGTGGCGCAGACCTGGTGATCACAGGGGAGGGGCGGGCCGACGACCAGACCGCCTATGGAAAAGCGCCTGGCGAGGTGGCAAAACGCGCCCAAGCGGCTAGAATCCCGGTTCTGCTGATCGCCGGAGCAAGAGGCCCCGGTTGGGAGGCGTTGAGCGACCTGGGCGTCACCGCGATCGTGACGCTCGACGAGGAAGGACAGAATCTGCAGCAACTCATGCGAGAGGCCGGCCCAATGCTGACCCGCGCCGCGGCGCGGGCCTGCCAGGAACGGGTTTGGGAATAGACGAAAAGGAGCCGCCAACCAAGGAGGGCCTTGAGCCCAGCGACGTCGAGTTGGTCAAGGCCTATCGCAGCGGTGACATCCACGCGTTCGAGGAGCTCCACCGTCGCTACGTCGCGTCGATCTACCGGTTGGTGCGTCGCAAGCTCGGCGACGCGCTGCTCGCAGAGGACATCGCGCAGGAGACCTTCATGAAGGCGCTGCGCATGATGGACCGGGTCGACGACTCGTTCAACTTCGGCGGCTGGGTGCACACGGTGGCGCGCAACCTGTGCTTTGACGAGCTGCGGCGCCGCCAGCGTGACCTACGCGCCGACGATGGGGTGGAGGAGGAAGCCGGCGAGTTGCTCGCCAACCTGCCTTCCACCAGCAAGAGCTTCGACCCGGTCCAGGTCCAGGAGTCCAACGAGATGCGGCGCCAGGTCTGGGCGGTTGCCCAGCGGCTGCCGGAGAAGTACCGCCTGGTGCTGACGCTCCGTGAGCTGCAGGACCTGAGCTACCGGCAGATCGCGCGCACGCTCAAGATGTCAGAGAGCGCCGTCGAAACCCTTCTCTACCGTGCCCGCCTGCGCTTCAAAGAGGAGTACATCGCCGCGGAAGGCGAGGGAGAGCTCAGCCACGACGAAGCCGTGCCCCTCCTGGCGCCGTACCTGGCCGGCAAGCTCCGGCGCAGCCAATCCGAAGCCGTTCGCAAGCATCTCGCGATATGCATGAAATGCGCCCGTCGCATCGGAAGGCGACGAGCGCGCAGGAGTGTGGAGACATGAGGGTTAGTACAGTAGGTGTGACATGGCCAAGGTAGTCGTGCGCTTCTTCGACGATGAGACCCTGGAAGGGGTCGCGCGGGATCTCGATTTCGACGAGCCCGACTTTCTGGTCGAGGTCGACGACGCGGGCGGCCTGGAGAACAACGAGACCGCCTGGATCCCGCTGACCGCCGTCAAATGGGTCGAGCTGCCCCGCGACCAGGACCTCGCCTCAGAGACGCCCACCCGGAAGGTCGCGATCAGGTTTCTCGACGGCGAGGTTCTGCGGGGCCACCTGGACGGCACCCTCGAGCGCCACCGCTACGGCGTAGTCCTGCACCTGCACGCCGAGCAGAGCGACAGCCCCATCCGCAAGCTCGGCATCCCGTTCTCCGCCGTCAAGGCGCTTTTCTTCGTGCGCGAGTTCGACGCGCGCGGCGAGGAGGCCGGCACTGCCTCCGATGCGTACCTGGCGCGGCGGACGATGGCGCCGCTCCTGGACGTGCTCGAGGAGATGGACATGCTGACCCGTCTACACAGGGACGGGGTGCTTTCCGACAATGAGTACGCCACGAAGCGGACCCTGGTCCTGGAGCGACTCTAAAAACCAGGCAGTCCGGAACCCCGGCGTAGAATTCGGTTCATGGCCGAAGGCATCGGTTCGCGTAATGGAAACGGCGCGGTGAAAGGCTCTTTCAAGGTCAAGGCCGGGCTCGCCCAAATGCTGAAAGGCGGAGTCATCATGGACGTCGTCACGGCCGAGCACGCCCGCATCGCGCAAGAGGCCGGCGCATCCGCTGTGATGGCCCTCGAGCGCGTGCCGGCCGACATCCGCAAGGAAGGCGGCGTGGCGCGCATGTCGGACCCCGACCTGATTAGGTCGATCATGGAAGCGGTGACCATCCCCGTCATGGCGAAATGCCGGATCGGGCATTTCGTCGAGGCGCGGATCCTTGAAGCGTTGGGCATCGACTACATCGACGAGTCCGAGGTCCTGACGCCCGCCGATGAGGAGAACCACATCGACAAGCACCCGTTCAAGGTGCCGTTCGTCTGCGGGTGCCGTGATCTCGGCGAGGCCACGCGCCGGATCGCCGAGGGCGCGGCCATGATCCGCACCAAGGGTGAAGCGGGAACGGGCAACATTGTCGAGGCGGTCCGCCACGCGCGGGCGGTCAACGCGGGAATCCGCAAGCTGCAGGGCATGAACCGCGCAGAGCTCGTGCACGAGGCGAAGCTCATTGGCGCCCCGGTGGAAGTTCTTGCCGAGTGCCAGCGCCTGGGCCGCCTCCCGGTCGTCAACTTCGCGGCGGGCGGCATCGCGACTCCCGCCGACGCCGCGCTGATGATGCAGCTCGGGGTGGATGGAGTCTTCGTCGGGTCGGGCATCTTCAAGTCCGAGGACCCCTTGAAGCGTGCCAAGGCCATCGTCGCGGCCACCACGTACCACGACAAGCCGGAGATCCTGGCCGAAGTTTCCGCGGGACTGGGGAAGGCGATGGATGGTCTCGAGATCCCCGCCATCCCCAAGGACGAGCTGCTCGCTGCTAGAGGCTGGTAGCTCCGCTCCTATCGGGAGCAAATCTCGTGAGGGGCGCCCTGGGCGCGCCGGGCCGGTCATCGGGGTCCTCGCGATGCAGGGCGCCTTTGCCGAGCACGTCCGCGCGTTGGAGAAAGTCGGTGCCCACACTCGACTGGTGCGGACTCGAGAAGACCTCGTCGGCCTCGATGGCATCGTGCTGCCCGGAGGCGAGAGCACAACGATGACGATGCTCCTCGAGCGCACGCACCTGCTCGAGCCGCTGCGCGAGGCGATCTCTGGCGGCCTCGCGACGCTGGCCACGTGCGCGGGCATGATCGTGCTCGCGCGTGACGTCGTCGACGGCATGGCCGACCAACACGGCCTTGGGCTGCTCGACATCGGAGTCCGGCGCAACGGGTACGGACGGCAGGTGGACAGCTTCGAGGCCGCGCTTGACGTTAAAGGTCTGGGTGGCAAGTCATTTCCGGGCGTCTTCATCCGATCGCCGCTGGTCGAGTCGACGGGCGCGGTCGAGGTGATCGCGGAGCACGGCGGGCACCCGGTCGCCGTCCGCCAGGACCGCATCGTGGCCCTGTGCTTCCACCCTGAGCTGACGGACGACCTGCGCCTCCATCGTGAGTTCGTGAAGTTGGCTGCATCGTGAAGATTCGCGCTGCGGGGTTGCTGGACCTGGCCCGCATCGAGGAGATGCACCGCTCGGCCGACGTGCGCCTCAGCGAGGCGGAGCCCCCGGCCGCCAGGTTGTGGTCGCTGCTCAGCGCAACCCTCTCCGCCCTCCTGCCGCTTTCACAGGAGACGCTGATCTACGTCGCCGAAGAGAACGGCAGGGTCGTCGGCTTCATCCAGGCCTCCGGCCAGCCGCTGGGCCTCGACCTGCGCGGCGCGAGGGTGCTTCAGGTCCTGAACCTGCAGGTGGCTGAGGCATCCGATTCGGACGACGTGGCTCTCGCACTGGTGGAACACCTCTCCAACCAGGCCCTCGAGAAGGGCGCGCTGCGGCTCTTCGTTCGCCTTCCCGAGCGCGATCCGCTCCTGCCGGCCTTCCGCCTGCGCGGCTTCCGCCAGTACGCGACCGAGGTCGTCGTCTACGCCGACAAGCCGGTCATGCGGTCAGAGCAATTTCCAGAGGGCGTCCGGCCGGTCAAGCGTGGAGACAACCGCATGCTCTATCAGCTTTACCGCAAGGTGACGCCGCAAGGCGTGTCCCAGCTGGAGGCGCCGACGTATCGCGAGTGGAGAGCGCTGCATGGCGGGGAGTGGACGGGCAGGCTGGCAGCTCGCGGATCGGAAAAACAGGAGTTTGTCGTCGACCGCATCGAGGTCGTGGGATGGGCCAAGGCCGAACGCAGCTCGGGGGCGCGCCCTGACACGCTGAACTTCATGGCGTTGCCCGAAGGCCCCCTGCCGGGAGAGCTGGCTGACTTTGGGCTGTCGCTGCTCAAGGGCTCGGAAGGGCCGGCCTGGTCGAGCTTGCGTCACTATGATTCCCACATGATCGACGCCCTGCGCGGGCGTGGGTTCAGCATGCTGTTGACGCAGCTGCTCCTGGTCAAAGAGCTTGCGGTCCGCGTACCGGCGCGCGAGAAGGGACTGGTACCTTCGTTCGGATGAGCCTGTGCTCCTGGCCAGAGGCCCTCGGCGGATCTTCGGCGCCCAGCGGCCCCAAGCCTTCGGCTTGGGGACCCCGCAGGATTGTTGCGACCTGCGCTTCTCGCTCACGCATCAACGGATGCGCTCGCTGCGATGCTCGGCCCGTCCACTGGGGTCCCCATGACGAAGTCATGGGAGGG
>Ga0209118_1000100_pt1 | contig 60646 bp, 50 predicted proteins | sample BlaSpr_A8_Ref_M1_FD_187988 | JGI IMG/M metagenome (GOLD analysis project Ga0209118, IMG submission 187988) | Forest soil microbial communities from Thunder Bay, Ontario, Canada - Black Spruce, Ontario site 2_A8_Ref_M1 (SPAdes) (version 2) | ecosystem: Environmental > Terrestrial > Soil > Boreal... | reverse complement strand
GGCTTGGTCAAGTAATCGTCGGCGCCCATGTCGAGCGCCCTGACCTTTTCGTCCTCCTGAGTTCTCGCCGTCACGACGATGATCGGGTTGCGGGTCCAGCCGCGCAGTTCGCGGATAATCTCCATCCCGTCCCGGTCCGGCAGACCGAGGTCGAGGATATAAATGTCCGGGCGATACCGATTGGCGGCAGCAAGACCTGACGCACCGTCCTCAGCCTCGACCACCTTGAGATTTTCCGCCCCGAGCGAAACGCGCAAGAAATGCCGGATCGCCGCTTCATCCTCGATGATCAATACGGTTGCCTTGTTGGAGTTCATTGTCCCATGCGTGCCGTCTCCTGCAGTGCCATTTCCGGTTGCGGTGTCAGCGGCAGGGTGAAGGTGAATTGCGCTCCGCCTCCCGGGTGATTGGCGGCTGAAATTTCTCCGCCGTGCGCCTCCACGATCGCCTTTGCAGATCGCCAGTCCCAAGCCCACGCCGGTACCGTAGCACTCAGACGGTATCGTGGGCGAACGGATCGAGTTCGTGCTACTAATACGAACTCTAGCAAACCGAAGCGGAAGGAAACGGAAGACTTACATGGCTAAACGGTGGGCAGTCGAAGCTAGCGCGCCCCGCTGGCTTCATCACCCTGAGGGTGCCTTAGCGGCGGCTTGCTCGACTCGTTTGGCGATGCCCTTGGCCAGCTTTTCCACCTGAGCAGCAATCCGCCCCTCGACCATCACCCTGATTAGCGGCTCGGTACCGGAAGGCCGCAGCAGCACCCGCCCGGCATCGCCCAAATCCGCCTCCGCCTGGGCCACTGCTTCCTTTACCTCCTGAGACGCCTTCACATCGAAGCCATTCGTGATGCGCACGTTGACTAGTACTTGGGGCAGCAATGTGAGTTCGCGTGTGTACTCTGCCAGACTGTTTTTAGACAGGCGCAACGCAGTGAGTACCTGCAGGGCCGAGACGATACCGTCACCCGTGCTGTGTTTGTCCAGGCAGACGATGTGCCCGGAATTCTCCCCGCCCCAGTGCCAGCCTCTTTCAAGGAGCATTTCCAAAACATAACGGTCACCGACCTTGGCACGGGCAAAAGGAATGTGCAGTTCCTTCAGGGCCAACTCGAGACCGAGATTGGTCATCAATGTGCCTATCACACCGCCATGAAAGCGGCCCGATTCCTGGCGATGTTTGACTATCGCGTAGAGTAGCTGATCGCCGTCGTAGAGCACGCCTTCGCCGTCGGCCATGATCAGCCGATCGCCGTCACCGTCCAGCGCTATGCCGATGTCGGCTCGGTGCTGCTTGACCGCCGCTTGCATGTGTTTGGGCTGGGTAGCGCCGCATACATGATTGATGTTCATGCCATCGGGGTGGTTGGCGATCGAAACGACTTCCGCCCCCAGTTCATGCAATACGTGCGGGGCTATGTGATAGGTCGCGCCATGCGCGCAATCGACAACGATGCGCAGGCCGCGCAAATCGAGATCATTGGGGAAAGTGCTTTTGCAGAATTCAATGTAGCGACCGTCTGCATCGTTTACCCGACGTACCTTCCCGAGTTGCGCCGACGGTTTGGTCGACATGGGAGTGTCCAGCTCCGCCTCGATTTCCATTTCTACTTCATCGGGCAGCTTGGCCCCGTTGGCGGAAAAGAACTTGATGCCATTGTCATCGTAGGGATTATGCGAAGCAGAGATCATCACGCCGGCGGAGAGCCGCAACGCCCGGGTGAGGTACGCCACCGCCGGGGTCGGCATGGGCCCAACCAATACCACGTCTACGCCTGCGGCACAGAAACCGGCCTCCAGGGCAGACTCCAGCATGTAGCCGGAGATACGCGTGTCCTTGCCGATCAGCACGGTCGGCCGTTCTATTTCTTGCGGGTTATGGCTGCGCGCTACCAACACCTTGCCGGCGGCGTAGCCGAGACGCATGAAGAAATCGGGCGTGATCGGCATATCGCCCACACGCCCGCGCACGCCGTCGGTTCCGAAGTATTTCTTGGCCATGCTTACTCCCTAAAAGCTTCCCACACGGCTAGTGCATCCCTGGTCGCCTTGACATCATGAACGCGCACCAGGCGGGCACCCTTTTGCACCGCTATTATAGCCGCCGCCACGCTGCCGAAGACCCGCTCTTCCATGCTGCGACCCGTTATATGGGCAATCAAGGACTTGCGAGAAAGGCCGGCCAAGACAGGAAATCCTGCATGGCTCAACGAGTCCAAATGGCGCAATAGTGCTATGTTGTGGACGCGCGTCTTGCCAAAGCCGAATCCGGGATCGAGCACGATGCGTTCTTTGGCGATGCCGGCTGCGATGGCGGCTCTGGCACGCTCGAGAAGAAAATGCCGAACATCGGCTACAACGTCCTTATAGACCGGATCGTTTTGCATGGTTTTCGGCGTGCCTTGCATATGCATCAGGCACACCGCGGCATCGCTCGCCGCGACGGTTGCCAGGGCGCCCTCAGCGCGCAAAGCGTTGACGTCGTTCACCATGACCGCTCCGGCTTCGACCGCTGCCCGCATCACTTCCGGTTTTTGCGTATCGATGGAAACCGCGGCACCGTGCCCGGCGAGCGCTCGGATGACATCAATTACCCGATGCAACTCCTCATCCAGCGCGACGGGGTTCGAACCAGGGCGGGTAGATTCACCACCTACGTCCAGTAAGCGAGCTCCCTCTGCGCGCAGCTTCAGACCGTGCTCGACCGCGCTTTCGACATCGGGATACCGCCCCCCGTCCGAAAACGAATCGGGGGTGACATTGACGATGCCCATGATGAGAGGTGAGTCGAGCGCAAAGCGGAATTTGCCGGCGTGCAGTTCCATGTCAGAAATTGGGAGTCAGGGGTCAGCGCAGAGTAAAAGCGAGGGTAGGCGGGCGTGTCAAGCCGGAGCAACACCGGACCTTACCAAAACAAAGGGCCGGAATATACCCGGCCCCTGTAACTTATTCAGACTCAATCAGTAATCAGTAACTTACACTTCCCTTACTGGTGCGGCGGTGGGAGCGGGTGCCGCAGCGGGGCTGCCTCCCGCCGGGGGCGTTGGGCTCACCGACTGGCTGGGCTTGGGCGGACGCGGCTTGCGACCGGCCATGATGTCGTCGATCTGGTCAGCATCGATGGTTTCCCACTCAAGCAATGCCTCGGTCATTATTTCGACCTTGTCGCGATTCTCTTCCAGCAGCCTTCGGGCCAACGCATATTGTTCATCGATGATCCGCTTAATCTCGTCGTCGACCTTCTTCATGGTGGCTTCAGAAACATTCTTATGCGTTGTGATGGAACGGCCGAGGAAGACTTCGCCTTCGTTTTCGCCGTACACCATCGGCCCCAATGCATCGGACATGCCGTAGCGGGTTACCATATCACGCGCCATTTGAGTCGCACGCTCGAAGTCGTTGGAAGCGCCCGTGGTCATCTGATGCATGAATATTTCTTCGGCAATTCGACCACCGAACAGCACCGCGATACGCTGCAGTAAAAAGTCACGGTCATAGGCGTAACGATCCTGCTCGGGCAGTTGCATCGTCACGCCTAGCGCACGACCGCGCGGAATGATTGTGACCTTGTGCACCGGGTCGCTCTTCGGCAGCAGCTTTGCGACGATGGCGTGGCCTGATTCGTGGTATGCCGTATTACGCTTTTCTTCCTCCGACATGACCATCGAACGCCGCTCGGCGCCCATAATAATTTTGTCCTTGGCGCGCTCGAAATCCTCCATATCGACCAAGCGCTTGTTGCCGCGAGCCGCAAACAGCGCGGCTTCGTTGACTAGATTGGCAAGGTCTGCCCCAGAGAAGCCGGGGGTGCCGCGGGCGATAATGTCGGCTTTCACATCCGGCGCGATCGGCACCTTGCGCATGTGCACCAGCAAGATTTGCTCCCGGCCACGAATATCCGGAAGGGGCACCACCACCTGGCGGTCGAATCGGCCCGGACGCATCAACGCCGGGTCGAGTACGTCGGGTCGGTTCGTGGCGGCGATTACAATTACCCCGGCCGCCCCTTCGAAGCCATCCATTTCGACTAACAACTGGTTCAGGGTCTGCTCACGTTCGTCATTGCCACCACCCAAGCCGGCACCTCGCTGACGGCCAACGGCGTCGATCTCGTCGATAAACACGATGCACGGCGCATTTTTCTTCGCCTGATCGAACATGTCGCGGACCCGCGCCGCTCCGACACCGACGAACATTTCCACGAAGTCGGACCCGGAAATGGAGAAGAATGGCACTTTCGCTTCGCCCGCAATGGCGCGCGCTAACAAGGTCTTGCCGGTGCCGGGATTGCCCACCATCAGCACACCGCGCGGAATACGTCCGCCCAGCTTTTGAAATTTGGAAGGATCGCGCAGGAACTCGACGAGCTCGGCGACTTCCTCTTTGGCTTCGTCGACTCCGGCGACGTCGGCAAAGGTCACCGTATTGGAATTCTCATCCAGCATGCGTGCGCGGCTTTTGCCGAAGGAGAACGCACCACCCCGTCCGCCCCCTTGCATCTGGCGCATGAAGAAAATCCATACGCCGATCAAAAGCAGCATCGGGAACCAGGAAATGAAGATCTGCAGCATCATCGACTGCTCTTCATCCGGCTTGGCCTCGACGGTGACGCCGTACTTGAGCAAGTCGCTTACCATCCAGATATCCGTCCCCGGGCTATAAGTGGTGAACGCCTTCCCGTCGGCGTTTTTCCAACGAATCGACCGGCCCTCGATGTAGGCCGACTTGACGTGGCCGTCTTTCACTTCGTCCATGAATTGCGAATAGGCGATAGTGCTTTGAGCGGCCTGCCGGCTGGTGATCTGGTTGAAAACAGTCATCAGCACTAGGGCAATGACCAACCAGATACCGACATTTTTTGCGAGATTATTCAATGACGTTCCTCATTTCACGGCAACTTCGTAAGACTGGAGGGCTATTGTAACCCTAATTCCTAGGCTGTCCATTGAAGCTGCACTTAAGCGATGCCCTAGATTCTTAGCGTTTTGCCGAGTAAGTAAACTTCGTTACTACGGTCGCGCGAAGCCTCAGGTTTACGGGTCATTACTTGCTTGAAATGTGCCCGCAGAGCCTTAACAAAATCCTCAAAACCATCGCCATGGAACAACTTGACCAGAAGCATACCGCCTGGTTCCAAATGACCAACCGCAAAGTCCAAGGCCAGTTGGGCTAACTCCACCGCCCGGGCTTGGTCAGAAAGACCGATACCACTGATATTGGGGGCCATATCAGAAATTACAATATCAACCCGTCTGGGCCCGAGTAACGCGAGACAGCTTTGCCTGCCCCGCTGGTCGGCAAAATCGACCTGCAGGAAATCCACGCCCGCAATCGGCTCCATGGGCAGCAAGTCAACGGCCACCACTCGGCCGGTTCTTCCCAGTCGCTGCCGAGCCACCTGCGACCACCCACCAGGTGCGGCACCCAGATCCACTACCGTCGCGCCGGGTTTGAACAAACCGTCCCTTTTGTCGATCTCCAACAACTTGAAGGCCGCACGCGACCGATATCCGTCCCGTTTGGCCGCCTTCACGAAAGGGTCCGTGACGTGTTCGTGCATCCATGCCTTGCTGGTTTTGGTCCGTTTAGCCACGCAGGTGACCCATCTGACGATATAACCTGACGATATAATATCTACACCATGAAAAACCATCCGCTATCGACCACCAGGCGCTGCGCGCCCGCGCCCACAGCCTGCAGCCCGTTGCCATGATCAGCGCAAACGGGTTGTCCGACCCCGTTCTCAAAGAAATCGATCGCTGTCTGACCGCGCACGAACTGATCAAAATACGTGTCTTTGGCGATGACCGGGCCGACCGTGAGGCGCTGCTGCATGACATCTGCACCAAGCTGCAAGCCGAGCCTGTGCAGCGGATCGGCAAGATTCTGGTGGTGCATCGAAAAAACCCCGACCAAATGGGTGCGGCCAAGACGGCCCCCGGACTCGGCACCAGGCCGGCCAGCAGGGGCGGAGCTACGGTGCCCCGCCGGCATGGCGCGGCAATCAAGCCCCACGGCCCATCGGCGGCTCTGCGCAACAAGGTTTAAGCGCGGCTTTTCAGTACCAATCCCAGGGCTAGCAGACTTTCGATCAAGTAAAGCGTACTTGATGCGCCATGCCAGAAGCCGAAATGACGCCCCGGGGCGGCTAGCGCATCGATTGGTGCGCCGGCGGCGCGCAGACTTGCGATGAACGGCTGCAGCCAGAACTGCAGAATCAGGGTGAGTACGAACATCAGGAAAGCGAACCAGAATACCGGACGCCTCAGCGCGTAGGCGCCAAAGCTGAGGAGTTCATAGAGCAGCAGATAGGTGCCGCAAACGATGCCAACCCAGGCTATGCCGTGAAACATCCTGCCCGCCAGCGTTCCAGCCAGGGCGCGGTCCGGCACAGCGGCAAAGAGCAGGGGAGCTACCAGATAACCGACGATCCACAAGCCACCGGACCAGGCGGTCACCGCGATAGGATGCAGCGCTTGGAGCAATCTGCTCATGCGAGCCGAAGTATCGTCAAATGTATCTTACGTCGAGAATCTCGTACTCGCGCACGCCCCCTGGCGCCTGCACCACGGCGGTGTCCCCGGCATATTTCCCGATCAGGGCTCGCGCAGTGGGTGAGCCGATAGAAATCTTGCCCTGCTTGATATCAGCCTCGTCATCGCCGACAATTTGATAGGTCACCACCTCGCCGCCATTCCCATCCTCCAAGTCAACCGTCGAACCGAATACGCAGCGGCCCTCCGCATCGAGAAGTATAGGATCGATGACTTGCGCATTGGACAGCTTGGATTCGAGCTCCGCGATGCGTCCTTCGACAAAACCCTGTTGCTCCTTGGCCGCATCGTACTCGGCGTTTTCCGATAGATCGCCCTGGGCGCGCGCCTCGCTGATCGACCTGATCACCGCCGGGCGCTTGACCGTCTTCAGGGTATGCAACTCGGCGCGCAGCAGCTCCGCACCGTTAATCGTTAAAGGAGTTTTGCTCATGGCTTACTTTCAATCTTTCCATATGAGGGTGCGAAAGGTGGGCAAGAATCCCCCCCTGTTGCCCGGCTCGCGTCCCGGTGCGATTTTGTGAGCAAAAGAAATCCTTCGCGTCATTCGCGTCCTCCATCGTCAATCGGATTGGCTAGTTCAACGTACTGTGAAGGTATTGCAAATCGTAGACCTGCAGTTCTTCGAGGTAGCGCATGCCTACGCATGCGGCTCGCGCTTCCGACAGAGTCGTATAGTAAGTGATGCGACCTTGCAGCGCACTGTTGCGAATCGACCAAGAGTCTTGAATTGAACGACGATTCTCCTCGACGGTGTTAATGATCAGATTGATTTCGCGGTTCTTGATCATGTCGACCACGTGTGGACGACCTTCCATGACTTTGTTGACGGGCTTGCAAACGAGCCCCGCCGCCTGCAACACGGTCGCGGTACCACGCGTGGCAACCAGGATGAAGCCGAGTTCGGCGAGCTGCTTGGCGATCTCTACCACCTTGGATTTGTCGGCGTTGCGCACCGACAAAAACGCCCGGCCGCCCTCGGGTAGCTTCACTCCGGCCGCCATTTGCGATTTGACAAAGGCCTCCGCGAACGATTTGCCGACTCCCATTACCTCACCCGTTGATTTCATCTCCGGCCCCAGAATGGTATCCACACCGGGAAACTTGATGAACGGAAAAACCGCTTCCTTCACAGAATAATAGGGCGGAATGACTTCACGTATAGCGCCCTGCTCCCTGAGCGACTTGCCCGCCATGCAACGGGCCGCGATTTTGGCCAGCGGCACGCCCGTAGCCTTGGAAACGAAGGGCACGGTGCGCGAAGCACGCGGATTCACTTCCAGCACGTAGATTGTTCCACCCTGCTCACCATCTTGAATCGCGAATTGCACGTTCATCAGGCCCACGACGTTTAGCGCCTTGGCCATGGCCACTGTTTCCTGGCGCAGCAAGTCTTGGATTTGCGGCGATAAGCTGAACGGCGGCAAAGAGCACGCCGAATCACCCGAGTGGACACCCGCCTCCTCGATATGCTCCATGATGCCCCCGATCAACACATCCCTGCCATCGGAGACAGCGTCGACGTCCACCTCAATTGCATCGTTCAGAAAACGATCGAGCAGAATGGGCAGGCGCTCGGGAAATGTCTTGGACATCTCCATGGCGTCGCGCATATAGCGCTCCAGGTCTGCCTGCGCGTGAATAATCTCCATGGCGCGGCCACCCAGCACGTTGGAAGGCCGTACCACCACGGGGAGACCGATCTCCTGCAACGCTGCCAACGCCTCCGCCAAATTGCGTGCGGCGCGATTGGGCGGCTGCTTAAGCCCTAAGGAGTTCACCATCTGCTGAAAGCGGGCCCGATCCTCTGCCCGATCGATCATGTCGGGAGACGTGCCAATGATCGGCACGCCAGCCTTGGCGAGTCCCCCCGCAAGTTTGAGCGGTGTCTGTCCGCCAAATTGCACGATGACGCCGATGGGTTTTTCCTTGTCGACGATCTCCAATACATCTTCGAGAGTCAACGGCTCGAAATAAAGACGATCGGAGATGTCGTAGTCAGTCGACACGGTCTCCGGATTGCAGTTGACCATGATGGTCTCGTAGCCATCTTCGCGCAGTGCGAGCGCTGCGTGTACGCAGCAATAGTCGAATTCAATTCCCTGTCCGATCCGATTCGGCCCGCCGCCCAACACCATTATCTTTTTCCGATCCGTGGGCCGCGACTCGCATTCTTCGTCGTAGCTCGAATACATGTAAGCCGTGGAGGTCGCGAACTCGGCGGCACAAGTATCTACCCGCTTGTAGACCGGCCGGATACCCAGCGCATGCCGCTTGGCACGAACGACCTCTTCTGTCGTCTTCAACAAATGCGCGAGACGTCTATCGGAAAATCCTTGCCGCTTCAATGCGCGCAATTCGATCGCATCGATCTGATCCAGCACTTTCTTTTCCACACCGAGTTCCGTATCGACCAGTTCCTTAATCTGGGCCAGAAACCAAGGGTCGATCTTTGTGAAGCGGCGTATCTCTTCGAACGGCATGCCGATGCCAAACGCATCCGCCACGTACCAGAGCCGCTCAGGCCGGGGATAGGCAAGTTCATCGCCGATTTTCTCCGGATCGACCGTCTTCAGATTGAAGCCGTCGACGCCGACTTCGAGTCCGCGCAGCGCCTTCTGCAAGGACTCCTGGAAGTTTCGGCCGATCGCCATCACTTCGCCCACCGACTTCATCTGAGTGGTCAGTCGATCATCGGCCTGGGGAAACTTCTCGAAGGCGAAGCGCGGCACCTTGGTCACCACATAGTCGATCGTAGGCTCGAACGACGCCGGTGTGGCACCCCGGGTGATGTCGTTCCTCAATTCATCCAGCGTATAGCCAACTGCAAGTTTGGCGGCGATCTTGGCGATTGGAAAGCCAGTTGCCTTCGAGGCCAGCGCACTGGATCGCGAGACTCGCGGATTCATCTCGATGATGACCATGCGGCCATCGACGGGATTGATGCCGAACTGCACATTTGATCCACCGGTTTCGACACCAATCTCGCGCAAGCACGCGATCGAGGCGTTGCGCAGGATCTGATATTCCTTGTCAGTCAGCGTTTGCGCCGGGGCTACTGTAATGGAGTCGCCGGTATGCACACCCATCGGATCGAGGTTCTCGATGGAGCAAATAATGATGCAGTTGTCTTTTTTGTCGCGCACTACCTCCATCTCGAATTCCTTCCAGCCGATCACCGATTCCTCAATCAGCAATTCCCTGGTGGGAGAGGCTTCGAGGCCGCGCTCGCAGATCTGGATGAACTCTTCCTTGTTGTAGGCAATGCCTCCGCCCGACCCACCCATGGTGAAGGACGGCCGGATGATGGTCGGATACCCTACCATCGGCTGCACCTGCAAAGCCTCTTCCAGACTGTGAGCGAGCACCGAACGCGGCGACTCCAGACCGATCTTGCTCATTGCCTGCTTGAATTTCTCGCGATCTTCGGCCTTGTCGATCGCTTCCTTGGTCGCACCGATCATTTCTACGCCGTACTTTTCCAGTACCCCTTCGCGCGCCAAGTCGAGAGCACAGTTAAGCGCCGTCTGCCCGCCCATGGTAGGCAGCAGCGCTTCTGGACGCTCCTTGTCAATGATCTTTTCGATGATGCGCCAGGTGATAGGCTCGATATAGGTTGCATCCGCCATGTCTGGGTCGGTCATTATGGTGGCGGGATTGGAGTTGACCAGGATCACGCGATAACCCTCTTCCTTCAGGGCCTTGCACGCCTGCGCGCCGGAATAATCGAATTCGCAGGCCTGGCCGATGACGATCGGTCCGGCGCCGATGATCAGGATGGATCTAATGTCGGTTCGTTTAGGCATGGCTTCGCCGCTGCGGACACCGGGGAGCGAAGAATAAAGGCCCCCGCATGCTCGCCACTCTCATTTCCCGGCTTGCTGCTTTTTCATCATGGCAACAAAGCGATCGAATAAATATCCCCCCTCATGCGGTCCCGGACTTGCCTCCGGATGACCCTGGAAGCTGAACGCCGGTTTATCGAGGCGCGCGATCCCCTGCAAGGAACCGTCAAATAACGACACGTGCGTGACGCGCAAGTTGATGGGTAAGCTCGAAGGGTCAACCGCAAAACCGTGATTCTGGCTGGTGATCATCACCTTGCCGGTATCAAGGTCCTGGACCGGATGATTCGCGCCGTGATGACCAAACTTCATTTTCACTGTCTTCGCACCCGAGGCAAGTCCAAGCAACTGGTGGCCAAGGCAGATTCCGAATAGCGCGATATTGGTTTCAAGGATTTGCTGTATCGCGCGAATGGCGTAATCACAGGGCTCCGGGTCGCCAGGTCCGTTGGACAGGAATACGCCATCCGGCCGCAATGCCAGCGCCTCCCGCGCGCTCGCCTGAGCCGGCAACACCGTCACTCGGCACCCTCGTGAAGTCAGGTTGCGCAGGATGTTGCGTTTCACGCCGTAGTCATAGGCGACCACGTGCAGCGGCGAAGCGGCTACGGGGCGGTAACCTTCCCCCAGCTTCCAAGTTCCTTCCCGCCACGAATAAGGCGCTTTCGCGCTCACCTCCTTGGCGAGGTCCATCCCTACCAAGCCCGGGAAACTTCTTGCTAGTTCCAACGCCCGTGCTTCGCTTGCCTCACCAGCCATTACACAACCATTCTGCGCACCTTTCTCGCGCAGGATCCGCGTAAGGCGCCTGGTGTCGACGCCGGAGATAGCAACGACTTGGTTGCTCTTGAGGTAGGTGGTGAGATCTTGAGCGCTGCGAAAGTTGGAAGTCAGGACAGGAAGGTCCCGAATGACCAGTCCGGCAGCAAACACCTGGTTCGATTCGGCGTCTTCGCCGTTGACCCCAACGTTGCCGATGTGCGGATACGTAAGGGTGACTATTTGTTTGCAGTAGGAAGGGTCGGTAAGAATCTCTTGATAGCCGGTCATTGCCGTGTTGAACACGACCTCGCCTAGCGTCTGACCTTCCGCCCCAATGGAATTGCCACGAAACACCGACCCGTCGGCTAGTACTAGGATGGCAGGCGGGAACTGCTGCGACACAAGAAAACTCCAGAAATCGTGGGTACAAAAAAATCGGGAGAGGCTCACCGCCTGTCCCGCTTTTTTGAGCCTTGATTATAGCTCAACCGGCACCCTCGGACAATCCGCCGGCAGGCGAACTCACCTACCTGAGGCCCAGCACATCTTGCATGTCGTACAAGCCCCTACGCTTGTCGGCCAGGAAACGGGCGGCCCGCAGGGCACCGGTGGCAAAATTGCTGCGCGAGGTGGCTCTGTGAGTGATTTCGAGGCGCTCGCCGATACCGGCAAACATGACCGTATGCTCACCGACGATGTCACCTCCTCGCACCGTCGCGAAACCGATGGTGTCCGCTCTGCGCTCACCGGTATGGCCTTGACGGGCATACAGCGCATTTTCTGTGAACGGCCGCCCGCTCGCCTGTGCCACGATTTCTCCCATCTTGAGCGCAGTGCCTGAGGGGGCATCGACTTTATAACGGTGATGAGCCTCGATGATTTCGATGTCGTAGCCTTCCTCCAGCGCTCTGGCCGCGACTTCCAACAACCTGAGCATCACATTGACACCTACGCTCATGTTGGGAGCGAAGACAATGGCGATATCGCGCCCGGCTTCTTCGATCAGACGTTTCTGCTGCTCAGCAAAACCGGTCGTACCGATTACGGCATTCACCCCTTTGCGGCGGCAAAGCTCTAAATGCTGCAAGCTGGCGTCGGGCCGGGTGAAATCGATCAGCACCTCACTCTGCTCAAGCTGCGCCTGAATATCCGCGCTTATGCAAACCCCGCTTTTCCAGCCGAGCAACTCGCCCGCATCATGGCCTATCAACGGACTTGCGGGATGCTCTAACGCGGCGCAGAGCGTCAGATCGGGGTCATCCATCAGGGCCTCGATCAGCGTCCTCCCCATGCGTCCGCCGCTACCCGCGACGCACACCCGCTGCGTCATTTTTCATCCGCCTTGGCAGCGTCGGCGGGAACGTTTTGCAGCGCTGAGAGCATATCTCCATCGACCCGCTTCAATTTGTCCTGATCGAAAAACACTGCGAGCGTGCGCTCTTCCACTAGTTTGCCGCTCTTGTTCAAGCGAAACACGTAATCCCAGCGGTCGGCATGAAACGGATCCTGCAAAAGCGGCGAGCCAAGCAACGCTCGCACTTCAGCCTTGGTCATGCCGGGTTTGAGCTTTGTTACCGCTTGCTCGTCCATCGCATTGCCTTGCTGAATATCGACTTTGTAGGGCGTGAACCAATGCACTGGCGCGTAAAGATACGAACAGCCACAGTTGAGCAGGGGAATTAGCAAGGCGAACTTACGCATCAGGCAAACCTTGTCATCGACACAGCGCATTATAGCGTGGAAGGTCAATCTGCGAGCGCCGTGAATTTCCAATAGCGGCGAAAAAGTCTATGATTCGGACTCACCGGCTCGATGAAATTTACCCATGAGCGATCCAAAAGACCTGAAAAATATGGGCCTCAAGGCGACCTTGCCGCGGCTCAAGATTCTCAATCTGTTCGAGACCAGCGCAGTACGGCATTTGACCGCGGAAGACGTCTATCGCATGCTCATTGCCGAAGGCATGGACGTCGGATTGGCAACTGTTTACCGCGTCCTGACCCAGTTCGAGCAGGCGGGCATGCTATCGCGCCATCATTTCGAAAGCGGCAAAGCGGTCTATGAACTCAACCAGGGCGGGCATCATGATCATCTGGTCTGCCTGCAGTGCGGGAGGGTAGAGGAATTCTACGATGCCGAAATCGAGCGCCGCCAAATCAAGATCGCCAAGGAACGCGGGTTCGTGATTCACGACCATTCATTGCAACTGTATGCCGACTGCACCAAGACGGCGTGCCCGTACAAGTCTCACTCATAGACATTTGCCCTTGCTTCAACGCAGTGGGGTCGGGCAGGGTGAAGCGATTTTTTCAAGAGGTAGGGTTGGCGAAAACGAGTACATCGCGGGTGCGCAGGATAGGACTGATTGGTTGGCTGCTGAGCGGCCTGTTGGTGCTGTGTTATTGGCTGCCCGCTTACGCCGACAGCGCCGCATCATCTGCCGGGAGCGAAGGCCCGAGGGCGGAAATCGCCGTCGCCGAACTGCCCAGGGAAGCACAACAAACGCTGACGCTAATCAAACACGGCGGGCCGTTTCCCTATGAGCGGGACGGTATTCTGTTCAGCAATCGAGAACGAGTTTTACCGAAACGTCCGCGCGGATATTATCGGGAGTACACGGTGCCCACGCCGGGCGCCAAAAACCGTGGGGCACGACGTATCATCGCCGGCCGTGACGGTGAATATTTTTACACCGACGACCATTACCGCACTTTTCATTTGATCAGAATGCCTGGCTGAGGGAGAGGCAATGGACAAGCTGCATTCTTGGCTGAAGACAAAGAACCATTCCGGTGTCTACTGGCTCAAGTCCGCGGCCACGCCAGGTGAACTGGAAAAGGCCGCGAAAGAAGAAGGATTTGCCTACTTTCATATCGAAGGTCAGAAGCTGACCAAAAAAGAGCAGTTTCTGAATCACGCGGCGCTGGCCATGCACTTTCCCGAATACTTTGGCGACAACTGGGACGCTTTCGAAGACTGCCTCATGGATCTTTCCTGGATCGAAGCAGACGGTTTCGTGATTGTCTACGACCATGTGGACGTGTTCGCCGAACACCAACCGCAACACTTCGATACTTTGCTGGAGATCTTGCGCGAAGCGACCGAGTATTGGCACGGCCAAGGCAAACCAATGCTCGCCTTGCTGCGCGGCAAACACCGGGTCGACGATATCGAGCCGCTGTCGTAGGCTGTTAGGGCGACCCACAACCCAATTGCGTGGATACCCCACGATCGGGTCGGCGCTCCGCGCCCTACCCTACCGCGTGCGCAATACAGATGAGCATGTTCTTCGCTAGACCCGGCGGCCCTCTATCGTGAAAAAAAGATCGCTCTTGCGCTTCCCTGTGGCAGGGATCGCGATTCTGCTTATCGTCGTGCTGTTGGGCTATCTATATCTACGTAGTTCCCTGCCGCAACTCAATGGCGAGCTCGCCTTGCCCGGACTCAGCGGCCTGGTGGAAATCGTCCGCGATGCGAACGCCGTGCCGCACATTTTCGCGAAGAGCTCGCGTGATGCTTATTTCGCCCTTGGCTTCGCGCATGCGCAAGACCGCCTTTGGCAATTGGAGATGAATCGCCGCATCGGGAGTGGCCGGCTGGCCGAGGCATTCGGCCCCGCTGCGCTAGATAACGACAAATTCCTGCGCACTCTGGGCATCCGGCGCACTGCCCAAGCTATTTATCGCAACTTGGATACGGTCACAGGGGATCGCTTGCGAGCCTACGCGGCGGGAATCAATGCGCTGCTGGCGACGCGCCACGGATCGCTCCCTGTGGAATTCCTCATTACCGGCATTACACCTGAACCCTGGACACCAGTGGACTCGATCTGCTGGCAAATCATGATGGCCTGGGACCTGGGTGGAAACTGGTCCTCGGAGCTGTTGCGCTTGCGCCTTGCCAAGCGGCTCACGAATGCCCAGATCGATCAGTTGCTGCCGCCCTATCCAGGCGATGCCGCGACGCAGTTACCGAACCTGCACCAGCTCTATGCCGGGCTCGATATCGACACGACGCGCCTGGCAATGGCTGCTCCGCCATCTCTACCCGAGGGAGCCGGCTCCAACAACTGGGTGGTGGCGGGTACGCGTAGCGCGACCGGCAAGCCGCTCCTTGCGAACGATCCGCATCTCGGTCTCGCTGCTCCTGCCATTTGGTATTTTGCCCATCTCGACGCGCCCGACCTGCACGTGATCGGTGCGACTCTGCCCGGTTTACCTGCGGTGGTCCTTGGACGCAATCAGCGGATTGCCTGGGGATTTACCAATACCGGACCTGACGTGCAGGATTTGTTTATCGAAAAAACCGATCCGACCGACAATGCAAATTACGTTGCGCCGGACGGCCCGCGTCGGTTCGACGTCGTCGAAGAGCGCATCAAGATCAAGGGTGCGCCGGACCTCGTATTGCGAGTGCGGATCAGCCGTCACGGCCCGATGATCAGCGACGTTATTAAAGGTGCCGCGAGCCCGCTGCCGCCCAGCCTAGGGCTTGCCTTTCAGTGGACCGCCCTGTCGTCCGAAGACCGCACCATCGTAGCCGGCGATAAACTTGCCCGCGCAGCTAACTGGCAGGATTTTTTAACTGCCGTACGCGACCTGCATTCTCCCGAGCAGAACATCGTGTACGCAGACGTGGATGGCAATATCGGCTTCATTGCCCCGGGACGCGTGCCGATCCGCAAGTCAGACAATGACCTGCATGGTCTCGCGCCGGCGCCTGGCTGGGATGCACGCTACGACTGGGCCGGATTCATTCCCTTGGAACAACTGCCGCAGCAATTCAATCCAAGCTCGGGAAAAATCGTAACAGCCAACCAGAAAATCACGCCTGATGGCTACCCTTATTGGATCACCTCCGAGTGGGCACCGCCTTATCGCGCAACGCGGATCAATGCGCTGCTCGATGCCATTCCCACTCATTCTCTCGCGAGCTTTCGGCACATTCAAGGCGACACACAATCGCAAGTAGCTCAGGAGTTGCTTCCATTCATTCTAAGGAGCGCGGCCCGCGGAGAGAAGGAGCGGGAGGCGCTCGCGCTGCTAAAGCACTGGAACGGAGATATGCTTGCCGATGCGCCGCAGCCGCTGCTGCTGCACGCCTGGCTGCGTGAGTTCACTCGCTTGGTCTACAAAGATGAATTGGGCGATCTTTTCGCAGGGGCATGGGATCAACGCTCCGTGTTCATGCTCAACGTATTGCGCAACGCCAATGGCGAGGCGCGCTGGTGCGATGACGTATCGACCCCGATGACTGAGACGTGCGATATGCAGATCGCTCGCGCACTCAGCTTGGCGATAAGGGATCTGCAAAGACGATACGGCGACGACATGAGTAAGTGGCGGTGGGGAGAGGCCCATATCGCCCGCTCCACGCATCGGCCGTTTAGCGGCAAAGCCGTACTTGGTGCGCTGTTCGACATCACCGTGCCGAGCCCAGGCGATACCTACACGATCAACGTCGGGCGCAATACGATCAAGGACGAGCAAGAGCCATTTGCCAACCGCCACGCGCCCAGCCTGCGCGCCATCTATGACCTGGGCGATCTCGACCGCTCACTCTTCATGCACTCAACTGGCCAGTCCGGCAACCGGCTTTCGCCCCACTACAACGACCTGTCCAAGCGCTGGGTATGCATGGAATACTTGCCGATGACGATGAAACGCACCGACATCGATCGCGGGGCCATCGGGACGCTGCGATTGACCCCGGACGGTTGAGCTACTGAGGAGGAGGCGAACCGTGAGCGAATGGTGGAGCGCCGGGAAAGGTGCTGCCGCGATTGGTTGGCAGCTGTCGATATTCCTTCTGTGAACTTAGCCGTTGGTACGGGCGTGAAAACGGTACGTATTGCGCCCGGCCTCTTTGGCGCGGTAAAGAGCGCTGTCGGCACTATGCATCAGCGTGAGCGCGGTTCCGCCGTCACGCGGAAAGAGCGCGATGCCCATGCTTACTCCCATAATGAGCGCCAAAGTATCGATCAGCATCGGGTTTTGCATGGCGTGGAGGATCTTGTCCGCTACTATCTCGATGGCTTCAGCCCCCGCAACGTCGGGCAGAAGAAGAACGAATTCGTCACCGCCAAGGCGTGATACTGTGTCGCTGTCGCGCGTGCTTTGGCGCAGTCGTTCGGCAACTGTAATCAGTACTCGGTCGCCGGTGCCGTGTCCATGCGTGTCATTGACTCTTTTGAAATCGTCGCAATCGAGAACGATAAGAGCCAGGTACGCCTTATTGCGCTCCGCGGCACGAATCGCCTGATTGAGCCGGTCTTCCATCAAGCGGCGGTTGGTCAGCCCGGTCAGCGGATCGTAGTAGGCGAGCTGAGCGATCGCGGCTTCTCTGGTGCGTCGCGACGTAATGTCGGTGAGGCCCCACACCGAACCCTTCGTCAGGTCATCGGGATCAACAGGACGGCCATTGACGTGCGCCCAAAATGTAGTGCGGTCGGCTCTTCTGAGCAACAGGTCGGTCTCGTACCTTCCGAGCTCACGCATTACTGGGAGTATTTGCCTGCTAACGCGCGCCCAGTCCTCGGATTCGGCGTAGAAATCGCAGGGCTCACGCCCTACCAGAGCTTTCACCGTAGCACTGAACATCTCGGCTAATCGAGAGTTGCAGTGTGCCACATGACGGCCGCGAACGATGAGAATCCCTACATCGACGGTCTGGAAAATCAGTTCTTGTTCTTGCAAGGCGTCTTTAAGGGCTTCCTCCATGTGCTTGATTCGGGTGATGTCCACGTGCGCGCAGACCACGCTTCCCTGATGCGTGCGATGAGATTGAGACTGTCTCCATCTGTGGTTTGGAAGGCACAAAATTCGCACGCTGCCATCGCCCTCTCTATGGTTCTTGACCCGCTCATCGACCCACGCTTCGAGGCTGGTGGGCTGCTTGGGCGGCACAAGATCTCCCCTGGATAGAGCCCGCTCAACCAGCTCGCGGTAAGTCATGCCGTAAGCGTTTTCAGGTCGCCTGAAGTCGGAAAGAAAGTCCAGGTAGAGGTCGTTGCATCGAATCAATCGATCCGCCGAGTCGTACAACGCAAGTCCCACAGGAACGTTCTGGAAAGCATCGCTCAGTGCCTGTTCGGTGTTGCGCAAGCGTCGGGCGAGCGCTCGATTTTCGACTGCGCTGCGCACCATCTGTAACACGGTGGCGTACATCCGACGCTGGATGGCCGTGACGACCAAGAGAGTCACGAAGCAAAGGCTACCGAGAGTTAGATTGAGGGCGCCGCCCATCCAGAAATAGGCCGGTGGACCAAATATCCAGGCGGGTAACAGCAGCGCCTGAAATGCCCGCGGACTAGCCGCCACCGCCGCCATGCCGAGCACGACGATACCCATGAAGAGGATCGCAAGGAACAACTGATCCGTTGCATCCACCACCTGCAGCGCACCGATGATGAAGCTTACCCAGCATGCAGCCAGCAAACCTCTAAAGCTCGCAAAGCGCCACTCCCACTGCGCGGGATGGAGCATGCGTGGCCGGCGTGTGAAGCGAACGAACAAACACCATCGCGCCGAGGTGACCGCGAACATCGCAGCGCACCAAAGGACCATCAAACCGGTTGGAAGCTTGGACCAAAAATAAGAGATCACCAGTGCAGCGCCAATGGGGGTGATCAAAAATTCCGCCTTGGACGCACGAAACAACATCACCAGACGCGCTTGGTGCATCCGCGTGGCACTGTCGTGTATTTCGATTGGGCTGGGCGAGCTTTTAGGCATGGATAAGCGCGACCCCGCGCCAACCCTGAAAGAGAAATATTCTTGAATTTACGCCGATGACCGCCCTACCGATGTTAAGCAGGGCACTGAGATAGATCGACATGCTTGGTCGCGTTGTGCGCCTGTGCTGAAATATGGCGCTGCACTCCCAAGCGAGTACTCGGTGCGAGGCAAACGAGCACCGACCTATCGAAGCGCGTGAGCGCTCGACGGTCAAACCCGTTTGCTCGGGCCGACCGATCTGCAGATCACGGTGCGGGTGGCGCCCCGCGATTGATCCCGCTCGGCCATTACGGCAATGGCCGCGTAGCGGGCGGCGCTGCTTCGCACAGGGCGCTGCGGGCTAGAGTCCATCGCTTGAGCACATCGCGGATTCGCGACGTGACAGCGGTGGTGTCGCGCGGAGCGCGCGGTTTGCATTGTTTCCGGGCTCGCACGCCCACAACCGCGTTTCACTCACGAGACAACTCATGCAACGGATCCAGAATCGCGGCCGCCGTTTTTCTGCGGGTCAGTGAGCGCTGGGCAAATGCTTACGTCCGGACACTGCTTTCCCTGGTGCGCTGACCAGGCCATCGATAGCGGTCCAAGATGCCAACCCTGGCACTGTGCTACGCGATTCCGCATCTGAGGACAGGTCGCACAGCGCAGCGATGGCGCCGGAGACGCTACGCAACACCGATTATGTGATTACCTTGGCGGGCGCGCCGCGTCTCAATGCGTCGATCCCTGGTGCCAAAGACGTTCCGGCCCAGACCGGTTCAGCGGCTTTGCGATATCGCAACAATGGCATGAGTGCAGGTTAAACGATGCCGCGCACAAGTAGTTTCGCGAGCTTGCCGCGACGTGGCGCAGTCCGTGTCACGCGTTTGCGATGCTGAGTGAGGCCGCCGCGACAGAGACGGCTGACCACGCATCAGCGCTCGATGGTTACGCCGTGCCAAAAGGCGATGCGGTCCTTTATGTGTCTGGCTGCTGCCCTCGGCTCAGGGTAGTTCCAGGCCGCGTCCGGATCATTCTTTCCGTTTGCCACAACGTGGTCATAGCTCGCGGTAGCTTTCCAAGGGTAAAGCGTGTGCTTGTTCGACTCCTGCAGATATTCGCGATTGACTGCGTAAGGGGAAAAGTAGACGTTCCCCTCCACCAGTTCCACATTGTTGCCGTCGGCGACGACCGTACCATTCCACATGGCCTTGGCGATTGCACTTACCCCCTGCCGAATGGTTTAGTCCGGTTCCATGGTCATCAGCGCCGCGTTGCCGCCCGCCGCAGCCGTGTTGACAGTGACCGTTCGTTCGTTCGCAAAGCGAGGTAGATAATGGGGTCCGCCCGCCTTCGGTCCGGTACCTGAAAGGCCTTCGCCACCGAACGGCTGTGTTCCCACAGCGGCACCGATGATGTTGCGGTTCACGTAAATATTTCCTACCCGAGCGCGACTGATGATCTGGTTGACCGTTTCGTCGATGCGGCTATGGATACCCAGGGTCAATCCGAAGCCCTTGCGATTGATGGTCTCGACCACTTGCTCGAGGTCCCCTTCACGATACCGTATCACATGGAGTATCGGTCCGAACACCTCGCCCTCGAGCCAGTCGAAGGAACCAATTTCATAGGCGGCCGGTGCAAAGAACAGCCCGCGGAGCATCGTTGGAGGCAGCGGTGTTCTAGCGATCAGTTTGCCCTCGCGCTGCAACTTCTGTTCATGCGATCTCAGCTGCTCCAACGCCGCTTCGTCGATGACTGGGCCGATATCCGTGTCAAGGTGCGCCGGTTCGCCGACGCGAAGCGTTTCCATTGCGCCACCCAACAACTGGATCACGCGCTGCGCGCTGTCTTCCTGCACAAACAGCGCACGCAGCGCCGAGCAACGCTGGCCCGCGCTGTTGAAAGCCGACGTGAGCACGTCCTGTACCAGCTGTTCGGGCAGCGCCGAACTATCTGCGATAAGCGCGTTCAACCCACCGGTCTCAGCGATGAGCGGTACGATCGCGCCGTTGCGCGCCGCCAACGCGCGCTGAATCAGCTTGGCGGTCGCCATCGAGCCGGTGAAGCATACGCCGGCAACACGGTCATCAGCGACCAACGCTGAACCCACTGCTTCCCCAGTCCCCGGCAACAAAGCGATAGCCCCGGCCGGAAGTCCGGCTTCGAGCAGAACGCGAACTGCGGCGCAGGCAATCAACGGCGTCTGTTCAGCTGGTTTGGCGATCACGGCGTTGCCCGCCAGAAGTGCCGCGCCGATCTGTCCGAGATAAATGGCGAGTGGGAAATTCCACGGACTGATGCAAGCGAACACGCCGCGGCCATGCAATGCGAGAGTGTTGCGTTCGCCGGTGGGTCCGCGCAGCTCGAGCGGCGCACCAAACAGGCGTCTCGCCTCCCCGGCGTAGTAGCGCAACAGATCGATCGCTTCCCGCACTTCCGAGAGCGCGTCGGGCAAAGTCTTGCCGGCTTCTCGCACGCACAGAGCCATCAACTCGGCCCTGCGCGCTTCCAGCAAATTGGCGGCGCGCTCGACAATGGCCGCGCGCGTCGCAACCGGCGTGGCGTCCCACTGAACCGCGAATGCATGCGTTGCGGCGAGCCCCGTCTCGATTGCAGCCCGATCGGCGTCTCCGACTACTCCGATTTGCCGCTTTCTATCGCTCGGATCGAACACCGTGCGCGGCGAGCCGAACAGTTCCCGACCGTTAACTATCGGCATGGCTGACCAACGGGGACGCCATAGCTGGGGACTCATCGCCCCGTACAATTCGTCCAGCGCCAAACTATCGGCGAAGGAGAGTCCCGCTGAGTTCGGCCGCGAACCGTACAGATCGCGTGGCAGCGGAATTCGCGGGTCGGGCTTGGTATCGAGCGCCCTAAGCGCCAGCACCGGGTCGGCAACGACTTTCGCTGCCGGCAAACTGGCATCTGCGATGCGGTTAACGAACGATGTGTTGGCACCGTTTTCGAGCAGCCGGCGCACCAAGTAGGGCAGCAGATCCTCATGACTGCCTACCGGCGCGTAGACGCGACAGGCGATGTTGTCGCGCTGCATGACCTCGCGGTAAAGCGCTTCGCCCATCCCGTGCAGCCGTTGAAACTCGAACTCGCGATTTCCGGCGGCGCGCTCGAGCAAATAGGCTACGGTGTGCGCGTTGTGAGTGGCAAACTGCGGATAGAAAGCATCTCTTGCGTCCAACATCGCACAGGCGCAGGCAAGGTAAGACACATCCGTCCCTGCCTTTCGGGTAAAGACCGGGTAGCCAGGCAGACCGTTTTGCTGCGCTCGCTTGATCTCGGTATCCCAGTAGGCACCTTTCACTAATCGGACGGGAATGCGGCGGCCCACTTCGCGGGCCAGTGCAGCGAGCCAGTCGATGAGTGGCCAGGCTCGTTTCTGGTAAGCCTGGACCGCAAGACCGAAACCTTCCCAACCGGTGAGACGCTCGTCGCGAAGCACCGCGGCGAATATTTCCAAGGAAAGTTCCAGCCGTTCTGCTTCCTCAGCGTCGATGGTCATGCTGATGCCGGCGCGCCTGGCCTCCAAAGCCAAGGCCAATATCTTGGGCGTTAGCTCATCCAGTACGCGCTGCGTCTGCGCCGCTTCGTAGCGCGGGTGCAAAGCCGACAATTTCACCGAAATACCCGGAGATGCGAACGAATCAGCCACGCGATGGCGCTTGGTGCCGATTGCCATCATTGCCGCAACATACGCATCGAGGTAGCGTTGTGCATCGTCATAGGTGAGCGCAGCTTCTCCCAGCATGTCGAACGAGTGCCGGTAAGCCGCGTGTTCATCCGTGCCGCTGCGCTCCAAGGCCTCCTCGATGGTCCGGCCCATCACGAATTGCTCTGCCATGATCTTCATGGCCTGGCGTACCGCCAGACGCAGCATCGGTTCGGTCAGGCGTGCACCCAATCGTGCCAGTACATCGCCGATGTCTGCGCTGTGCGGATCAACGCCGGTCATCTTGCCCGAGAGCATGAGTCCCCAGGTGCCCGCATTGACCAGCCAGTTTCGGCTCGCACCGAGATGACGACTCCAGTCGCCCTGGGAGAACTTGTCGCGGATCAAACGGTCGGCGGTGGCGCTATCCGGAATGCGCAGCAGTGCTTCCGCAACACACATCAAGAGCACACCTTCCTGCGACGAAAGATCGTATTGATGCAGAAACGACTGCATGGTACCGCCGGTGTTCTGCTCCTCGCGCACCGCGGTGACCAGGCTGGCGGCGACCGAACCCACCCGGGCGCTCGACTCTGCGCTCAGCTCAGCCCTCCTTAGGAGCGCTTCGACGGTGAGCGTTTCGTCCGCCAAGAAAGCGCGGCGGATGTCGCGCTTCAGTTCTGCAAGCGGGGCTGAGGGAGGCGATGGAATGGGTTACTCCTTTTCCGGAACTTCAGCGGACACGGTTCCCGTAGCCTCGCGCCGGATCTCGCAGCAGCGATGGTGAAGCGAAGCGCAACCCTATTTGCCCATTGATCGCGTCCTTTGGAGCCTCGGCAAAAAGCAAAACCAAACGATCCCAATGCCGGGGCTTGCTTCAGTGCAAACAGTCTTACGCCTGAGCCGTCTGCTGCTTAGCTATTTCGGCGTGCACCTCCTGCATGTCGAGGCTCTTCGCACTTTGGATCACCTGGTCGAGCGCGGAAGCGGGAAGCGCGCCCGGCTGGGAGAATACGATTATGTTTTCACGGAACACCATAAGGGTGGGAATGGAACGAATATTGAACGATCCCGCCAGCTCCTGTTGGTCCTCCGTATTCACTTTGGCAAACAGCACATCGGGATACTTTTCCGCAGCGGCTTCGAAGATCGGCGCAAAGCTGCGGCATGGTCCACACCAGGGCGCCCAGAAATCCACGAGCACGATCTTGTCGCCCGTAACAGTCTGGTCAAAGTTGTCCTTGGTGAGTTCAATCGTGGTCATCATGGTCCTTCGAAGTGATTTGCAAGAATTATGCTCCAGCGGCAGAGATGGCGTCGAATCGTGAGAATTTCAAGGTCGACCTGATTGATCGTCCGCTGCTTGCGTGCCCGCTTCACTTTACCGAGCAGGCATGAATCTTAATTGGAACTAAGCTACCGCTAAAATCTCCAACGCGTTTCGTCTCTGAAATCGCACCCGGAGTACGGCGGTGCCACAACGTAACAGGATAGATTGTTTGTCGGTGACGGGAGTTCCATGAAGCTCGCCATTGAACTGGGCGTACCGGGCACAGCTGCGCCAATTCCGAGCGCCCGATCACGATGCTCGCCTGGTCATGCCGGCGGCCGATTTTGCGACGCAGTCGCCTCTTCTCTTGATGGCGGAGGATTGATTCGCCCCACCCGCCGGTTTTCCTACCCATCCACATAGAGGAATGAGACGGTGACGGCCGTAATGGACGGGCAGCTCGCTCACAACGATCACACCGGTGGCTACGGGGCGATCGATGCCGGAGGACTACAGTTCATGACCGGTGGCGCAGGCGTCCGGCAGAGTGAGTTGCCGGGTCCACGGGGTGTGCATACCTTGCAGCTATGGCTCGATCGACCCGGACGTCTGAAACCGACACCAGCGCTATGTCCGTATCCAACCGGGCACCGTGCATCGCGAAACGGGCATGCTGGCGCGGGTCCCTGCCGGGAATCAGGGAACGGCGCAACGCGCGTGCGGGGCAGTACTTGGCCAATCACGATCATCGATTTAACGCTGCAGGCGGGAGCATGCCACGACCTACCGGTCCCGGCGGGCGACCGCGCATTCGCCTAGATGTGCTTCAAGGGGAGGGGGAAATCGGTGACAATCGTCAACAGCCTACTGCCGGGACGGTAGTTTTTGCAAGCTTGCCTCGTCGGCCAGCAGCCGCGATAAGCCGCAGTTTCGCGCTCGCTCCGCGATGCGGGCGCTGATCTACGCCAGTCCCCTAATTGACAGGCCGGTCGCGATCCGCGGACCCTTCGTCATGAACACCCAGGAGGAGCTTGATCAGACATTCGCCGACTATCGTGCTGGCCTCCTAACCGACCCAGAAGATCAGGCACCGCAAAGGCAAGACCGGTGAATGCCACCCCGCCTCGGACGATCAGGGCCTACGATGGAACCACAACAGCGACAACAGCGCCGCGCCGCTGAGCAGCACGCTTGCCGCAGCGCTCAATAGCGCGCTGATTTCGGTATCCTGCTGTTCCAGCGAGAATTTCAAGTTGAGCTTCTCATAGATCTTATGCAAATCAGCAGCCGTACCGGCGTGGAAATATTCCCCCCCGGTGATGTTCGCGATGGCCTTCAGCGTCTCCTCGTCCAGGCGCACATAGAACGTCATGCCGTCGTAACCCTCGATGGTCGCGCCGTCTTGGGTACCGAAACCCACCGTATAGACGCGCACACCCCGGTCGGCAGCCATTTTCGCTGCCTCGAGCGGATCGGGCCCGGTAGTACGCCGCCCATCGCTGAGGAGGATGATTGCCCCCGTTGTATAGGACCCCGGCGCGCTTGGCGAAGCCTTTTTCATCTCGGCCTGTTTCGCCTTGCGAGCACGATCAATCGGGGCGGCACCGCCACCATAGCGGGAGAAAGCGCTATCGAACACGGCCGACTCGAGATCGATCCCGTCGTCCGGGAACAGTTGTGCCAAGGAAAGGATCAAGCCGCTGCCCGTGGCAGTTGCGCGTTGAAGCTGAAAGCGGTCAACAGCGGCGATCAGATCATCGCGGTTTTCCGTGGGAGTCTGTACCACGGATGCCGTCCCGGCGAACGAGACGATGCCGACGCGAACGTTGCGCGGGAGTTCCTGGATGAAGGATTTGGCGGCAGTTTGCGAGGCGGTGATGCGGTTGGGTGCAACGTCGGCGGCTTGCATGCTGCGCGAAACGTCCATCGCGAGGATGAGCGTCATGTGCTCCGAGGGCAAGGTGACAGTAGCGCTGGGTCGAGCAATCGCCAAAATCGCTATCACCATGGCGAGGAGAAAGAGCGCCGGCGGCAGGTGGCGTCGAAACCCTTGCCCGGGGCCCAGCGCGTCGCGGACCAGCATCAGGCTCGCGTAACGGAGCGCAGATTTCTTCCTTCTGCGGAGCGCGTAAAGGTATGCAGCGACCAGCGCCGGTATCGCAAGCAACAACCAGAGCAGATCGGGCCACAGAAATCTCATCGATCCTCCTTGCAGGCGATTATTGTACCCCGCGCTAAACACCTGTCGCGCTCGTCACTTTATGGCAAATACCGCGCGGTCCCCAACGACCGCGATTGCGACGTAGCGTGGAGATACCCGAGAACCCTGCGGCCGTGTTACCGTTTAGATTGTGCAAAGCGCGGTAGTTCAAACGTACTCGGATAATTCGCAGCTACAAATGGCCGATGAAGAGAGCAGCCCTTTACAGTGGAACTAAGCGGCGGCGCGGCAGCGCGGGCGGTACGGAGTTACCCCCCGCAGCGCCCGAGCAACTAGTGCAGTGGGCAGGCTCAACGGAACCTCCGCCGCCTAGCTCGTCGCGTGGTCGGGTGGGCGCCTTTGTTCGTACACATCATCGCTCAGCGCTGTTCATCGCCGGGACGCTCTGCGCAGGTTTGCTTGCGCTGGGGTTCTGGAAAATGCAACCCGCGCCGCACGAACTGTTGCAGGAGGACATCGACGCAGCGGTGCTGTACACCTTGGAGAAGAAAACCTTACCATCGAGGGCCGCCCAGGCAGCGGAGTCGGTACGCGAGTCGGTGGTGCGGGTACGCGGCTTTAGCGACGATGGCAAAAACCCTAAGGAGAGCAAGGATTCTAAGGACTCACTCGATCCCAAAGACGGGGACATGCGCGGCAGCATTGGGTCGGGTGTCGTCATCGTCGATCAGGGCATCATTCTCACCAATTTGCACGTGGTCGCCGGCGCCAAGCGCTTGAGCGTCACTTTCTTCGACGGCATGGAGTCCGAGGCCGTACTAGTCGGCGCACAGCCTGAAAACGATCTGGCGGTGATTCGCGCCAAGACAATCCCCGACGATCTGCCGGCGGCAACACTCGGCTCGTCGCTGCGTCTCAAGCCAGGCGACGGGGTTGTCGCCGTAGGATTTCCGTTCGGCATCGGGCCCTCGGTTTCTGCCGGCGTCGTCTCCGGCCTCAACCGCGAGTTTCGCTCTCCCGAAGGCCAACGATTACTGACCAACCTGATCCAGTTCGATGCCGCCGTCAATCCAGGCAATTCCGGCGGTCCACTGGTCACGATGGATGGTGAAGTGGTCGGGATTGTGACGGCCATTCTCAATCCCACCGAAGCGCGAACGTTCATCGGCATCGGATTTGCAGCCACCATAGAGAGCGCGGGGAGCGCGGTCGGCATCCCGCCGTTCTGAAGCCCGTTTGCCGTAATCCGAGACAAAAGGACCCCCATGAGCGACAAGCCAATAGAACGCAGCGAAACAGCCTCTCTCATGGAGAGCGTTCTCTACGAAGTGAAGCGCGTCGTGGTTGGACAGGATCACTTTCTCGAGCGGGTACTGGTCGCGATGCTGGCGCAAGGTCACCTTCTCGTCGAAGGAGTGCCGGGCCTCGCCAAGACTCTGACTGTCAAGACGCTCGCCCGTACCCTGCGGGGCGCTTTCAAGCGTATCCAGTTCACCCCTGACCTGCTCCCTGCGGACTTGGTCGGAACGCGCATGTACAACCAGAAGTCAGGCGAATTCAGCACCAGCCTGGGGCCGGTTTTCACCAACCTGCTCTTGGCGGACGAAATCAACCGTGCACCGGCCAAGGTGCAGAGTGCGCTGCTCGAGGTCATGCAGGAGCGCCAAGTGACCATTGCCGGCGAAACGCACAAGGTTCCCGAGCCGTTCCTGGTGATGGCAACGCAAAACCCGATCGAGACCGAGGGGACTTATCCGCTTCCGGAGGCGCAAGTCGATCGCTTCATGATGAAAATACTCATCGGTTATCCAAGCGAGGAGGAGGAGTTCGTTATCGTCGAGCGCGTCACCGGGGCGGCAGCAGAGGTGGCGGCCGTGGCTACGCCCGAACAATTGAGCGCGCTGCAGCGGGAATGCCGGGAAGCTTACGTCGACCCGATGCTGATTCAATACGCGGTCAAACTGGTCGCCGCGACCCGCACCCCCGAGCGCTACGGTCTCAAGGACATCGGACGCTATATCACGTTCGGGGCAAGCCCCCGCGCGACAATTAGTTTGATTGAGGGTGCCCGGGCGCTTGCCTTCCTGCGCGGCCGCAATTATGTGCTGCCAGAAGACGTCACCGACCTGGTGCCCGATGTGCTGCGCCATCGTCTAGTCCTTTCCTATGAGGCGCTCTCCGAGTCGCAGAGCGCCGACCAGCTGGTGACGCGCATCATGCAGGTTGTCCGCGCACCCGACCGGCCGCTCGCTACCCATGTTCACGTCGCCGCCCGGTAGTAAGGCGAAGGAGATGGCACGGGTGCACAGCATCTCACCGCCGCGCCGGGCCGATCCTGAAACGCTTCTGCGCCGTCTCGAGTGGACCGTGATGCGGCGCCTCGACGGTCTGTTGCAAGGCGACTATCGCACGTTGCTGCGAGGCTTCGGCCTGGATCTTGCCGACCTGCGCGAATATCAACCGCACGACGACGTTCGCTACATCGACTGGAACGTCACGGCCCGACTGGTCACCCCGCATGTTCGTGAGTTCCAGGAAGACCGCGAGGTCGCCGGTTGGTTTCTCCTTGACCTCAGCGCATCGGTCGATTTCGGGTCGCAGGAGCTGCGCAAGCACGAGGTGTCGACCGAATTCGTTACGGTACTTGCACGTCTGCTCACCCGCTACGGCAATCGCGTTGGGGCAGTTCTTCATGGCAACGGTGACAACCAGGTCGTCCCGGCGCGCGGCGGGCGGCGCCAGGTGCTGCATCTGCTCGACCGGATGCAGAAGTTGCACGAGCAACAGAACAAAAAAGCCAGCCGCAAAGCAACCGACCTCGCTGAACTGCTGGTTAAGGCCCAACAAATCATAAAGCGCCGCTCCGTTCTCTTCGTCGTGTCGGACTTCATCAGTACCCCCGGCTGGGCTCGGGCGCTCGCTCTTCTGGCAAGAAGGCACGAGGTCATTGCCGTACGGCTCTACGATCCGATGGAACTCGAGTTGCCGGACCTCGGCCTGATCGTCATGGAGGACGCAGAAACCGGTGAGCAACTCATTGTCGATACGCACGACCGTGGGTTTCGCGAGCGCTTTGCCCTCGGAGCTGAACGCCGCGAAACAGAGTTGCGTGCGGCACTCGCCGAGGCCGGCGTCGATTGCCTGGAGCTCGCGACCGACGGCCATCTGGGTGAGGCGCTACTGCGCTTTACCGAGTTGCGTAAGCGGCGCAGTCAACTGAACACCGGCGGCGTGAGCCAGCGCAAACCCCTGGCGGTCTGATTCATAGGGGCCGGAGAAGAGACCTGAGAGACCGTGCCCGCCGTACACCAACTGACATTCCAATGGCCGATGATGCTATGGCTGCTGGTGAGCGCACCGCTGTTGATTGGATGCTATCTTTGGCTGGGCGGGCGCCGCCATGCGGTGGCCTTGCGCTTCGCGAGCCTTACCACCGTCGGAGAAACGCATAAATCTCCGGGTACCGTTGCCCGACTCGCCCGCCACGCTCCAGCGATCCTCCTGCTGCTCGGCTTGACGGCACTGATCTTCGCGATAGCGCGGCCTCAGGCGGTGGTTATGCTGCCATCGCGGGTCGACACCATTATTCTGGCCATGGATGTGTCAGGCAGCATGCGCGCCACCGACATCGCGCCGAACCGGCTTGCGGCCGCGCAGAATGCCGCCAAAGGGTTCCTCGCAGATCAGCCGAGCCAGGTGCGGATTGGCGTCGTGGCAATCGCGGCAACTGCTGCGGTGGTACAGTCGCCGACCGACAAGCGCGAGGACGTGATTCAGGCGATCGACCGCTTCCAGCTCCAGCAGGGCAGCGCGCTAGGCAGTGGGCTGGTTATCGCGCTTGCAACTCTACTGCCTGACGCAGGTATCGACGTGGAGCAGATGGTGTTTGGCCGCAGCGCTCGTTCCTCGCCCCGCGACCCCGCGCGGAAGGGGGAAATGGACAAGATGATTCCTGTGCCGCCGGGCTCCAACACCTCTGCCGCGATCGTCTTACTTTCCGACGGGGAGAGCAATATGGGCGCCGAACTTGAGGAGGCCGGAAAGATGGCAGCCAACTACGGTGTGCGTGTCTTTACCGTCGGGGTCGGTACTACTGAGGGGGCAATCCTGACAGTCGAAGGCTGGTCGATGCGGGTGCGTTTGAACGAAGAGGCGCTGAAGAATATCGCGATGATGACGCGAGGCGAGTACTTTCGCGTTGGCAACGCAGCCGATCTGAAAAAAGTCTACAGCCAGTTGAGCGCGAAGCTTGCGCTCGGCAAGGGACGCTCTACCGAACTTACCTCCCTATGCGTCGCGATCGGCGCCGTGTTCGCCACACTTAGCGCACTCATCTCGCTATTGCGTTTCAATCGCCTCCTGTAGCGCGATCCCGCACCACGCGGTGCGCGAACTTTGGCGTTAGCCAGTGAGTTTCTTGCTTGCAAGAACGCCCCGGAAGCTGCGGACCTCTCCCGCAATAGCGTTAAGACCGCCAGCGTTACTGTCCCACATCATGTCCGCTATGGTGGATCTCCAGGGAGGGATGCCATGTTCGCCGAGGCGGATGGCGCGCCTGCTCGACCGTAGCGTGGCATTCTGTCGCAGCAACGGAATGGCCGAATCGACCTTCCGGCCTCGGGCCGTGAACGATGGGAGTTTGTCGGAGGCCTGCGTGACGGCGCCAGAACTACCCCCGAGACGCGAACCGGGTTGGCGCGTTCATGGGCCGCCATGGCATGGGCTGCCCCCTACCTCGCCACCCGGGCTTCGCCAACTGATCCGCGTCTCGGCACGGATCGGCCGCGTTGCCGATCGACTGACAAGCGAAGACGCGCCATCGCGCAACTTTCGCCTTTCGACCAGCGGCAAAATATCTGCCGTTGGTCAACACCTGTGGCGAGAAGGAGTGATCGTGGCGGCGTGTTCGATTTTTCGAGCATCCAGCCACGACGTTCGTGGCGACCCACATGTACTGCCGCGAGGACCCTGGCTGGTGCCGAGATCGCTCACCGCGGCTGCCTCTTTGGCTTAGCAATAGGGGTGCTGGTCGTGCGGATTTTCGCTTTCTGCCCGACGATGTCAGGCCGCGTCAGGCAAAGCGGCACGCCGACTTCGACTTGGGAATCGCCCCGCGGCCCCGCGACCTCGGTTTGGAGATCGCGCAAAAGCTGTGCCTGGAAGAAAATCCGTTTTGCGACTGCATGCAGTGCGCGCCGAACTCGGCAAGCAGCCTCGCCATTTCAACCTGGGCCTCATGCCGACCCGCGCGCACTGTTTCGCTACATCACGCACACCTTGCCGAGCGAGATTTCCGCCGGCTCTTCCACGATGTTCGCAGCGCGGAACGCGGCAGTGTACAGTAGTCCCGATCGACGACGAACGACTTGGGGACGTGATCGGCGGCCGTCGCTTCCACGGCGGCCTGTGGTTTTTCGACGGGTCCTTACGTTGTATCGCGCAAAAGAAGGATAAGTGTTTGAACACACCGCTGATAGAAGCCTCTCGCTCTACTCCCTCGCCCGAGCTCGCGGCCTGTTCCGCCGATTTGGTCGCCAGCGGCTCGCTGGAGATGAGTCGCGATGCGGCTGGTGAGGCACGCACCGTTGCCGCGCTGCTGCCGATTGGCACGAAAGTGTATGTCAATCATTCGCCACGCCACAGCATCGCCGACTCGCTTCCGGCATTGCTCGCACTGCGGGAAGCGGGGCTTGATCCGGTGCCGCACGTGGCTGCCCGCCGCATTCACTCACGAGCGGAGGCGCAATCATTTCTTGAGCGCGCCACTCAGGAGGCGGGCGTAACCAAGGTGTTGCTGATTGGCGGCGACGACCCGCAATCGCGCGGCCCGTATGAGGATGGCGCTGCGTTACTGCGCGAAGGCGTGCTTACTCGATGCGGCGTACGCGAGCTTGGCACTCCTGGCTACCCCGAGGGCCATCCACGCATCCCTGGTGCTATCCTGGAACGGGCGCTACGGGAAAAGCTGGCGCTTGCCGCCGATCAGGGCCTCGGCACTTATATGGTGACCCAGTTCTCGTTCGCTCCGGCACGGGTGGTGGAGTACTGCACGAGAATGTCCGGGGAGTTTCCTGCGCTACCAATTTACGCGGGGCTTGCCGGGCCGACCGATCCACGAACTTTGCTGCGTTTTGCGCAGCGTTGCGGCGTCAGCGCGGCGCTGCGCGCGCTCAAGGACCAGGGCATGGCAGTGGCGCGATTGGTGACGCACACCGATCCGACTGAGCAACTGTCCGCCGTCGCCCACTACTGTCTTGCCCATGCCTCGAGCAACGTTATTGGCGTGCATCTGTTCAGTTTCGGCGGTGCCACTCGCGCCGCCGCCTGGATGAGAGAAGCTCTCGCCATGCATGAGATGAACTGAATCAGCGCTGATCGATCAGCGCGGTGGATCATGGGCCGCGGCTACCGTTCACCCGTTTCGGCATGGCGGAAGCAGGTCAGTAGATGATCATTCACCATTCCGGTCGCCTGCATGAACGCATAGCAGATCGTGGTTCCCACGAACTTGAAACCGTGCCTCTTCAAGTCCTTGCTCATTGCATCGGAATGCGGCGTCGAGGCCGGCACTTCGGCCATGCCGCGCCAAGTGTTTTGAATCGGCGTGCCGCCGACGAATTGCCAGATGTAATCGTCGAAACTGCCGAACTGCGCTTGCACGGCGAGGAAGCAGCGCGCGTTATGTACTGCGGATTCAATCTTCAGGCGGTTGCGCACGATCGCGGGATTAGCGATCAGTTGGCGTACATACACGTCGCTGAAGCGTGCCACTTGAGCTGGATCAAAGCCCGCGAAGGCTGCCCGGTAGCCTTCGCGCTTACGCAGGATGGTATCCCAGGCTAAGCCTGCCTGCGCCCCTTCTAGGACAAGGAATTCGAAGAAGCGCCGCTCGTCATGTACCGGTACGCCCCACTCTTTGTCGTGGTAAAGCGTCTGCAGAGAATTGGTGTTCGCCCACGCGCAGCGAATCGGCTCGTCCGGCACGGTCATTGCGCTCTCATCTTGCGCAAGAAATCCTGCAGGGTGCGCCCGGGAAGCGTCGCAAAATTTTCGTCGAGAAGGCGTATTTCACTCATCCGGTCGACCCGGAAATTGCGAAAGTCCTGGCGCCACGCGGCCAAGGTCCAGATCGCTCTCCACAAGTATAGACCGAGGGGCTGCAAAACGCGCCGGCTGGGGTCTGCATTCTCGCGCCGGTAAGCGCAGGTCAATTTACGTGTTCGTTAATGGCTTGGCGAGTGGATCGAATGCCGCCTGCAGTTCCGCGCCGACCTTAAGATCCAGCGCGAACAGGCGCGAACGATCGATTTCGCGCTTGAGGTCGGCAGGTAAGGCGGCTTCTATCTTGATGAGCGCCTCGCGCGCTGCCTCGGCTAGCTGTAGACCACCCCAGGCCTGCACCATGCGCGCGCCGACCACCAGAGCTTCGATCTCGTTGCGATCGAACTAGATGCAGGTAGGCGATCGTCCCTTGCAGACTCGGCGTGTATCCTTCACCACTGATCAAGCAACCGGACGCGGACTCAGCTTCGTGCGGAAAGAGGGCAAGATCCGAACTGCCGAACTTTTCCCGTTTCAATAGGGTACCGAATACGGATTCATAAAAACGGATGGCACGCGGGAAATCGACAACAGGAATTTCAAACCAGACGGCAACATTGGTTCGGGTCATCACCGTTCTCCTTGGACTAAATGAATCGCACATGCGACGCAACGGAGAATACCGGGGTGCTACTGACACCGTCGTGTCAGTAGTGTTCGAGACGAAGCATCGCCGCCAAGGACGAGTGGATACGTGACGACGACCGAATCTGCCCTATGCAGAAGGCTGCCAGCGCAAATCGAGAGTGAAGGGAAAGTTAGGGTTGAGCGGCTCGGCAGCTACCCGCATGGGTCCCGGTGTGTGGCCATGTGACCAGAAGCGTGAGAAGCGCCGCGCTTCCGCCTCATTGGCATTGACTGGAAAGGTATCGTAGCTGCGCCCGCCTGGATGGGAGACGTGGTAGGTGCAGCCGCCGATGGCGCGACCCATCCAGGAATCGACTATGTCAAAGGTGAGTGGCGAGTGTACGCCGATACTGGGATGCAGCGCCGATGGCGGGTGCCAGGCACGGAAGCGGACGCCGGCCACGTACTCGCCGTGCACCCCTGTGGGGTGCAGCGGCAGCGGGCGGCCGTTGCAGGCGATGACATGGCGCCCGTCGGTCAGACCGCGCACCTTGACCTGCAGGCGCTCGACCGAAGAATCGACGTAGCGTGCCGTGCCGCCCGCGCTCATCTCCTCGCCTAGAACATTCCAGGGTTCGATCGCCTGACGCAATTCCACTTGCACGCCTTCGTACACGACCGTGCCGTAACGGGGAAAGCGAAACTCGATGAATGGCTCGAACCAGCTTTCGTCAAAGCCATATCCCGCCTGCTGCAAATCACGGGCGACATCGCGAATATCCTGAGCCACGAAGTGCGGCAGCATCCAACGGTCATGCAGTTGGGTGTCCCAGGAAATCAGTCTGCCTTGGTAGGGCTCGCGCCAGAAGCGAGCGACCAGTGCGCGCAGCAGCAGTATCTGGGCCAGACTCATGCGCGCATGCGGCGGCATTTCGAAGGCGCGGAACTCTACCAAGCCGAGACGCCCCGCCGGCCCGTCGGGCGAGTAGAGCTTGTCGATGGAGAACTCGGCGCGATGCGTGTTGCCGGTGAGATCCACCAGCAGATTGCGCAGAAGCCGATCCACTAGCCAGGGCCGCTCGCTCTCCTTGCTGCCGGGCAGTTCTCTCTCCAGCTGCTGGAAGGCGATGGCGAGCTCATAGAGGTTATCGTCGCGCGCCTCATCGACGCGCGGTGCTTGGCTGGTCGGCCCGATAAAGGTACCGGAAAACAGGTAAGAGAGCGCCGGATGGTTTTGCCAAAAGGTAATCAGACTGCGCAATACGTCGGGCCGGCGCAGCCAAGGGCTGTCGGCCGGAGTGGCGCCGCCCAGCGTCACGTGATTACCGCCGCCGGTACCGGTATGGCGGCCGTCGAGCATAAATTTTTCCGTGCCCAGGCGTGTCTGCCGCGCCTCTTCGTACAGGATGTGGGTGTTCGCTACCAATTGCCGCCAGGTTTCCGAAGGATGCACGTTGACCTCGATCACACCCGGATCGGGAGTCACATTGAGCACCCGCACCCGCGGGTCGCGCGGCGGTGGATAGCCTTCCAGCCACAGCGGCAGCTTGAGTTTGGCAGCCGTTGTCTCGACGGCGGCGACCAATGCCAGGTAGTCCTCGATGTGCGTCACCGGCGGCATAAATACATGCAGTCTGCCGGTGCGCACTTCCACCGCCAGTGCGGTGTGGATCACCTCGCGAGGCGTGGGAGTTTTGTCCGACCATGTCGGGCCGCGCTCTTCAGCCCTCGCCCGCGCTCCGTCCGGGCTGCTCCGCAATCCGTCTTTACCCAGCACATCCTGGGTGGTCGCGCGAGAATGGGGATGGGTCAAAGTCGGCGCCGCAGCGGCGCCACGCTCTGCCGTCGCCTGATCCGGATCACCGAGGGGTGCTTGCTGCTCGAAAGGATCGACCGGGAAGTCCGCTTCCACGTCCTTGGGCGCGAGCCACGGCAATTCTGCCAACGGCAAGCGCAGCCCCAAGGGTGAATCGCCCGGCAGCAAATAGAGGTGCTCGCGCTTCAGCGGCCACCGACTGGACGACCACTTGGCCGCAGCACTGGCGGCACCATCGCCGTGCCCGCTGCCGGGCAGCCGCTCGGCAGGCTTGAGCGGCAGCACGTAGCCTGCCGCCTCTCCAAGACCGCGCTCGAGCAGACGCGCGAGGCGCTTACGCTGGTCGCTGTCCTTGAGATCGAACTTGAGCGGATCGACGTTGACCGGCAGACGCTGCTCATCCTTCATGGTAAGCCAGACATCCTCGTAGGCGGGAATCAGGTAGCCTGGATGAATGCCCAAGCGTGCAGCCAATGCTTCGCCGAAGCGTTTGGCGTCGGCGAAGGTAAAGGCGTAGTCTTTGCCTTCCTCGGCGACCAGTGACGGATCGTTCCACATCGGCTTGCCATCGACGCGCCAATAAAAGCCAAGCGCCCAGCGCGGCAGCGGCTCGCCGGGATACCACTTGCCCTGGCCGAAATGCGACATCGAACCCGGCGCAAAGCGTTCCTTGAGACGAAGCGCGAGCTCGCCCGCCAACTCGCGCTTCTTGGGCGAGAGCGCGGTGTAGTTCCATTCCGGTCCATCCATATCGTCGATCGACACGAATGTTGGTTCGCCACCTTGAGTGAGGCGGACATCAGCGGCCTGCAATTCGCCATCCACTTGTTCGCCCAGCGCCTCGATCGCCTGCCATTGTGCCTCGGTATACGGTTTGGTAACCCGCGGATCCTCGTGGATGCGGGTCACCGACATGACTACCTCGAACTCGCTCTGCGCCTCTCCCATAAAGGCGCCGGTTACTGGCGCCGCACTCTGCGGCATGGCCGCGCAGGCAAGCGGGATATGGCCTTCGCCGGCAAGCAGCCCGGAGGTCGGATCGAGACCGATCCATCCGGCCCCGGGCAGGTAGACCTCCGCCCAAGCGTGCAGGTCGGTGAAGTCTCTTTCCGGACCGCTCGGACCATCCAGCGCCTTAACGTCGGCGCTCAGCTGAATCAGGTAACCCGACACGAAACGCGCGGCGAGACCCAGGTGGCGCAGGATCTGCACCAATAGCCAGCCGGAATCCCGGCACGAGCCGCTCGCCTTGGCGAGCGTTTCCTCAGGTGTTTGCACCCCCGCCTCCATGCGCACCAGGTAGGCGATGCAACGTTGTAGGCGGCGATTTACAGTGACCAGAAAATCCTGAGTGACCAAATCCGCCTTCAATTCCTCCCGCTTGAGCTCCTGAATCCACTGGGCAAGCCTCGGGCCGGTAGGCTCGGGCATGAGGTAGGGTGCGAGTTCGTACTTGAGTTGCTTGGAATAGTCGAACGGGTACTTTTCGGCGTACTGTTCGACAAAGAAATCGAATGGATTGATGACCGTCATGTCCGCCACCAGATCGATGCTGAAGCTCAACTCGCGTGCCTGCTCGGGAAAAACAAAGCGCGCGATGTAATTGCCGTAGGGATCCTGCTGCCAGTTGATGAAGTGCTTTTCCGGCAGAGCGGTGAGCGAGTAAGAGAGGATAGGCGTGCGGGCATGTGGCGCCGGACGCAACCTCACCTCATGCGGTGAAAGATAGACCAGGCGGTCATAGCGGTAGCTGGTCTTGTGATGGAGGGCGACTCTGATGGCCATGATCAGCAGCCTCCTCGGAACGAACGCAAGATGAGCGGCATCGGGAGCCTCACCATAGTCGCCTGCGTACTGGACCGGCGGGGTGCCCCCACAGGTGAAAGGAACTCGCGAGCTAGATGCCGGACCCCTAGTCGAGAGCTAACTGAGTGCGCTCCGGCCAGCTCGGATCGGGAAGTTGGGTAAAGACCTTCCTCAGTCCTTCGCCCCACTGCGTGTGAATCATGTTGAAATAGGGGTCGCTCTCTTCGATATGCCATCTTATCGTGACCTGCAGGCCGCCAGTCTCGTAGACCAGAAGATCGAGGGGTAAGCCGACGGAGATGTTGCTGCGCATGGTGGAATCGAAGGACACCAGCGTGCATTTGGCCGCATCCACGAGCGAGGTGCGACGGGTGATGACGCGGTCGATGATTGGCTTGCCATACTTGATCTCGCCGATCTGGAAGTACGGCGTTTCGGGTGTGGCTTCGATGAAATTGCCTTCCGCGTAGACGTGGAACAGGCGCGGCCGTTCGCTGCCGATCTGCCCACCGATCAGAAACGCAGCGCCGGCATCGACATTGCCCTGCGTCAGGTAGGGCCCGTCCCGGCGCTTCACGTCGCGCAGGCTCTCGCCCAGCAGGGTAGCCACGTCGAACATCGACATGGCATTGAGCACCGTGAGCGATCCATCGGTGGCATTGGCGCGATTTTCCAGGAGGTTGAGGGCGTTCTGGGTAATGGAGAGATTGCCCGAATTGACAACGGCGATGACGCGGTCCCCAACGCGATCGAACACTCGCATCTTGCAGAACTTGGCGATCTGGTCCACGCCTGCGTTGGTGCGGGAATCGGACGCGAAGATCATTCCGGCATCGAGCACCATGGCCACACAATATGTCATTCGAGTTATCTTGCCTGTTTCGCTTCGGGTGAGGAGAGCATAGTGGAATCATAGAGGGCATACAAGGCTGACAAGCGGCAATAAGGATGGACCCGTTCAGCGGTTGGTCGGCACCAGGAAATGGTTGCTGATTTCCTCGCCAAGGCGGTGAATCTTGTCGAGGAAGGCCATCAAATACTCGTGCAGGCCGGCGGCGAAAATCTGCTCGGTGCGGCCGTAATGTAACTGTGCGTGCAATTCGCCGGCCAAGCGCGCGGGCTCGCGCGTCGAAGCATCGGAGAACTCGGTCAGGATTTCATATATCGCGTTCATACACATGTGCAGGGAACGGGGCATGTCGTCGCGCAGGATCAGGAGTTCCGCCACCCGCACGGGAGTAATTACGTCGCGGTAGATGCGGCGGTAGGATTCGAACGCGGAAACGCTCCTCAGCACCGCGCTCCATTGATAATAGTCGACCGCGCCGCCCACTTCGTCGGCGCTGTCGAGCAGAGTGTGATACTTCACGTCGATGATACGTGCGGTGTTGTCGGCGCGCTCCATGAAGCCGCCCAGCCGGATGAAGCGGTAACCTTCGTCGCGCAGCATGGTACCGAAAGTCACGCCACGGAATAGGTGAGAACGAGTCTTGACCCAATCGAAGAACTCGGACAGCCCAGCCGAGTAGATTTCGTCGATATTCTTGCTGCGCAATTCCAGCCAGGTGGCATTCAAGTCCTCATACATCTCCGAAGTGAGCGCGCCTCGCACTGCCCGCGCCGATTCGCGGGCCGAGTACATGCAGCTCATGATCGACGAAGGATTGCCGCGATCACAGATCAGGAACTGGAGGACGTTTCCCGCGGACAGCTCCGTATAGCGCTCGTAATAAGAGGTCGCAAGCCCCGTGGTGATGAGGGGAATGGCCCACGGCTCGGCCCAGGACTGGCCTGGCTCCATGATGTGATAGGGCAGCAGCAACATGCGACTGGTAATGTCGAGCATGCGCGCGGTGTTCTCCGCGCGCTCGATGTGGCGGGCCATCCAGTAGAGTTCGTTGGCGGTTCGACTCAGCACCTAGACCCTCACGACCTTTCGCATGACTTCACCGCTAGGCTCCTAGCGGCGCGCTTCGTAATACCGAGACAGCGCAGCCGAGCACTAGCCGCGCTGCTGCTGACGCTGCTGCTGACTCTGCCCCTCCGGCCCGGCGGGCTCTGAGCTCTGGGCATCATGCTCCAGCACCCAGGTGTCCTTCGTCCCACCCCCCTGCGATGAGTTTACTACCAGCGAACCCTCGCGCAACGCCACGCGCGTCAGTCCTCCAGGCACGATGTTGACCTCCCGCCCGGAGACCACGAAGGGACGGAGGTCGAGATGGCGCGGGGCGATGCCCGCTTCAACGAAAGTCGGGCAAGTCGATAGCGACAGCGTCGGTTGGGCAATGTATTTGTCGGGCTGCGCGATGATCCGCTCACGGAAGCTCTCGCGCTCTTTGGCACTCGCGGCCGGTCCGATCAGCATGCCGTAGCCGCCCGCGCCGTGTACTTCCTTGACCACCAGCTCGGCGAGGTGCGCAAGCACATAGGCCAAGTCCTTCTTCAGCCGCAGCTGCCACGTGGGAACGGTGTTGAGAATAGGTTCTTCCGATAGATAGAAGCGGATCATCTCCGGCACATGCAGGTACATCGACTTATCGTCGGCGATGCCTGTGCCGATGGCGTTAGCAAGCGCCACATTGCCGGCCTGGTAGGCCGAGAAGAGCCCGGGCACGCCCAGCATGGAATCTGGACGGAACGCTTCCGGGTCGAGGTAGTCGTCGTCGATCCGCCGATAAATCACGTCGACTTGCTGCGCTCCCCGCGTCGTGTGCATATAGACCATACGATTCTTTACGAACAAGTCGCGGCCTTCGACCAGTTCGACGCCCATTTGCTGGGCGAGAAACGAGTGTTCGAAGTAAGCGGCGTTATAGACCCCCGGCGTCAGCACGACTACTACAGGATTGGCGATACCCGCAGGGGCCACCGCGCGCAGATTTTCCAACAGCAGGTTCGGATAGTGTTCCACCGGGGCGATCGACTGTTTGGCGAAAAGCTCGGGGAACAAGCGCATCATCATCTTGCGGTTTTCGAGCATGTACGAGACGCCGGAGGGCACGCGCAAATTATCTTCCAGCACGTAGAATTCGCCTTCTCCGGCACGCACGATGTCGATGCCCGCGATGTGCGCATAGATGCCGCCCGGCACATCCACACCGCGCATGCCGGCGCGATATTGCGAATTGTTGACTACCTTTTCGCGCGGGATGAAGCCCGCGTCAAGTATCGCCTGATCGTGGTAAATGTCACCCAGAAACAGATTGAGCGCCTTGACGCGTTGTTTGAGCCCGGCCTCCAGCCTTTTCCATTCCGCCTCGGGAATGATGCGCGGAATGATGTCGAAGGGAATTAACCGCTCGGTGCCCGATTCCTCTCCGTACACCGCGAAGGTGATGCCGACACGGTGGAAGGCGAGGTCCGCCTCAGCGCGCTTCTGGGCAATGCGGGTAGACGGCGTATTTTTCAGCCAAGCATCAAACTCGCGATAATGGGCTCGCACCGCACCATCGGTCGCTTGCATTTCGTCATAGTAAACGGCCGCGGCCACGATCGGGGGAAGAGTAGAAGGTTGTCGTTTGACTCACTAAAGCAAGGATTTTGCCATCCGGCCTAGGCCTCTGAAATCGCATGGGCTTCTTCCAATTGGAAGAATAGACCTGATGGCACAGGAAAGAAACCGCCAGACGATGGTGCGCCAGGAGGCGCCCATGCACTGAAACGACACACGCTGAGCAATCGCCGTGCATGATTTGGGAAGCAGGCCAAACCGGGCACCGCCCGGTTTTGAGAATGAATCGGCACTGGCCAAGACAAGCACGCCACGCCGGACGGCGCTCAGTCAGTCGATAGGTATGCTCCAGTTCCCGGCAAAAAAATTGCTGCCGAGAGGCTGCCGCGAGCGCGGCGCTTTCTCCCTGTCGCGTCGTTCGCCTTCCAGTAGGTCCGGCTCAGCCTGATAGCCCACCGCGATCATCGCCATGGGCGAGTACTCCGCGGGAATCGCGAACAGTTCGCGCGCCTTGTTGCCATCGAAACCAGCCATCTGATGCGCTGCCAAGCCCAAGGCGACCGCCTGCACGACGAGTGCCATACTTGCAGCGCCGGTGTCATGCTGGCTGTGCCGATTCGGCTTGCCATCGCGGCGGAAGAGGCTACCGGCGCAGGAAAGGATCAGCAGCGGCGCATTTTTGACCCATGCTTTATTACTTTCGCTCAGACAGTCAAAAGCCTTTTGCCAGCCGACGGGATCGCTGGTGCGATCCCATAGGAGGTAGCGCCATGGCTCATCGCCAAAAGCCGAGGGCGCCCAGCGCGCCGCCTCAATGAGCGAGATGATTTTCTCCCGCTCCACCGGCCGTGCGGCGTCGAAAGCACGCGGACTCCAGCGCCCGGCTAGGAGAGCATGAATAGGAACCTGGGTCGCGGCTTTCTTATTTTCGTTCATTGTCGCTCCAATGTCGGTCCGACCCTATTTCTTCAAGCTGAACGGCCCGCTACCAAATACCACGACGTACAGCATGCCGCCCATGATGGCGACGTTTTTCAAGAAGTGGGTCATTTGGTTCTGCATCTGGTCCGCCGGCACGGCCCAGAAATTATGGAATACGAGCGTGGTCGGAATGACAAAGAGAAACAGCACGCCCGCGCCGAAACGCGCATTCCAGCCGAGTATCAGCATCAGCCCGCCGCCCACTTCGACCAGGATTGTAAGCGGTAGCAGCAACTGAGCCATGGGAAGGCCGTGGCTCGCCATGTAGCCCATGGTGCCGGCATATCCGGTCATCTTGCCCACGCCCGCGATAACGAAAATCAGTCCCAGCAAGACGCGGCCCACCAGCGGCCCATAGCGATTCAGTGCGTTCATAGTGTGTGTTTCCTCCCAAGGTTAGTGTCTCGCTGCTGCTCTTCCGCACGCGTCTAGACAGGTTCGCGACTGCACCCGTGCTCGCCCTTGAAAGCGCAAGAGCGAAGATCATTGGGCCGCTGCTTCCGTGCGTGCGGTACATCATCACCCTCTTAGCGGCGTTGCCGTCAAATTGTTGGTGGCGTTGAAGCCACTACGCGGGAAGTGCTCCCATCTTCCCAGACTGATAGTCGCGAAAGGCCTGGACGATTTCTTGCTGCGTATTCATGACGAACGGGCCGTAACGCGCGATGGGTTCGCCGATGGGAACGCCAGCCAGCAACAGCACCTGGGCCGGCGTCTGCTCGGCAGCCAGACGCACCGTGTCACCGGCGTCAAGCAACGCGGTCTCGCCGTCGCGCACGCGCTCACCCGCCACCAACAGTTCGCCGCTGATCACATGGACCAGCGCGTTATATTCGGGAGCGACGATTTCGCTGCTTTGCCCACCCGGCTGAACAATATAGTGCAAAAACATGATGGGCGTGCGCGTGGCAATCACCGCCTCGCGCTCCATCGCTTTGCCGGCAATCACGCGCACTTTCACTTTGCCGTCGGCGCTCGTTGCTTCAGGGATACCGGCCGCCGGAATTTCCTGGTAATGCGGAGCGATCGATTTGGCACTAGCGGGCAGGTTGACCCATACCTGAAAGCCGTGCATCGTTCCGCCGTCGCGAAGGAATTCGGCCGACGGCAGCTCGGAATGGATCAGCCCGCTACCGGCGGTCATCCATTGCACGTCGCCCGCGTTAAGCCTGCCGCTGTTGCCAAAGGAGTCGCGGTGCTGCATGGCGCCGGACAACAAGTAGGTCACCGTCTCGAAACCGCGATGCGGGTGCGACGGCGCACCGATCGCCTCTCCCGGAGCCCATTCCACCGGCCCCAGGTGATCGAGCAGCAAAAACGGATCGAAATGCGATAAATCGGCCGTGGGAAACGGCCGGCGCACCGGAAAACCGCCGCCTTCAAGCGTTGTAAGTGGCGGCACAATGCGCTTCATTCGCCGCTCCCGAAGCGTTGTTTGGAGTGCGGAAGCCTGCATGTTTATCTCCTAGTTTTCATCACTCGAGTTGTAAATTGTTTGCACTCTTAAGGAGCCATATAAAGCATCGTGACAGGCTCCCTAGCCCAGGTCGAACAACAATACCTCAGCGTTATCGCCCTTTTCCAAAGTGACTTGCGTCTCGCCCGTGATTTGCAGCGCGTCACCCGCCAAAAGCGCTTGGTCGTTCGCGGTGACCTTGCCCTGTGCCACGTGGACAAAGGCACGGCGCCCAGGCACCACAGGGTGTAGCAGCTTCTGCGCACCGTCGAGCAGCGTCGAATAGATGATTGCATCCTGGTGAATGCTCACCGACCCGTTGCGCCCATCGGGCGAGGCGATGACGCGCAAGTGCCCGCGCTTCTCCTCCGCCGTGAAGAATTTCTGTTCGTAACTGGGCCGCAGGCCGGTGACTTCGGGCACAATCCAAATCTGTAAGAAATGCACCGGTTGTTCCGCTGACGGGTTGGCCTCGCTATGCGTGACTCCGCTGCCCGCGCTCATGCGCTGCACGTCGCCCGGCTTGATGACCGATCCATTGCCCATGCTATCCTGGTGCGAAAGCGCCCCCTCCAGCACATAACTGATAATTTCCATGTCCTTGTGACTGTGCGTGCCGAAGCCCTTCCCTGGTTGAACGCGATCCTCGTTGAGCACCCGCAAACTTCCGAAGTTCATGTGTTCGGGGTCGAAATAGCCGGCGAAGGAAAAGGTATGGAAGCTGTCCAACCAGCCGTGGTTAGCGTGGCCACGCTCATTGGCTCGACGAATATTCAGCATGCTGTGCGCCTTTCGAAGAAACTGTCGTTGTTCACTATTACTGAATGCCTGTATCCCATAATGGGTTGCTTTAGGGCAAATGAAAGCGAATAATTCTGCGGAATCTATTCGAATTCTCTGAACATGCGCCAAACCCTTACCTTGGATGCTCTGCAAGTACTGGATTCCATTGAACGAAAGGGTAGTTTCGCCGCTGCGGCCGCGGAGCTGTATCGCGTTCCTTCCGCCATGACATACGCGGTGCACAAGCTGGAGCAGGACCTCGGCGTGACTTTGTTCGATCGCAGCGGCCATCGCGCCCGTCTTACCGCAGCGGGCGAGGAACTGCTCAAGGAAGGCCGGCACATTCTGCGCGCAGCGAGTGAATTGGAATGTCGCGTGAAGCGGGTGGCCACCGGCTGGGAAACCGAGTTGCGCATCGCCTATGACGACATTATTCCGATCGACGCCATTTATGGGCTGGTGGAAGATTTCTACCGTGACAACCGCGCCGACGGGGGCACTCGTTTGCGCTTGGCGGCGGAAGTCTTGGCCGGTTGCTGGGACGCTCTGGTGTCGGGCCGCGCCGATCTGGTCATCGGCGCCGTTGGCGAAGGTCCGCCTGGCGGTGGTTATTCGGCGCGGCAACTGCCACTGAATGTGGAAATGATCTTCGTCGTCGCTCCACAGCATCCATTGGCCAAAGCGCCCGAACCGCTGCGTGCCGGCGACATCCTCGCCCATCGCGCCATCTCTGTTGCCGACAGCTCGCGCGATCTGCCCACGCGTACGGTAGGTCTGTTGTCAGGCCAAGACGTGCTCACCGTGCCCACTATGCGCGCCAAAGCCGCAGCGCAAATTCGTGGCCTCGGCGTCGGTTATTTGCCGCTGCATCTGGCCCTGCCCGAGTTGGAAGCGGGCCGCCTGGTAAAAAAGCAGATAGAGGACCCTCGGCCGGCCATGGCCTATTATACTGCCTGGCATGCAAACCAGCCGGGCAAGGCGTTGCGCTGGTTCGTGAAGCGCATCGAGGAAGCACATTTCGGCGACGACCTGTTCGGCGCCACCGCAATCCCCAAGCGAACCATGCACAGGGGGCAACAATGATTCTCGCGCAAATCAGCGATCTGCACATCACACAGCCCGGCAAGCGCTTGTCCGGCCGGGTCGACACCGCCCAGTGCCTGAGGCGCGCGATCACCCAGTTGAACGGCCTGCGGCCGGCGCCCAATGCGGTGCTCATTACCGGCGATCTGGTGGACGGCGGCTCAGCGGGGGACTACGCGCACTTGCGTGAATTGCTCGCCCCACTGCAAATGCCCTTCTACGTGATCCCGGGCAATCACGACGAACGGGAGAATCTGCGCCACGCCTTCGCCGACCAGAGCTACATGCCGCGGACCGGTTTCCTGCACTACGCCATCGAAGACTATCCGGTGCGCATCCTGGCGCTCGACAGCAATGTTCCTGGCTCGCCGCACGGCACTCTGGACGAAGCGCAACTGATCTGGCTCGCCACCAAGCTCCGCGCTGAGCCGATGAAACCGACCTTAATCCTCGTGCACCACCCGCCCTTTAGCACGGGCATCGCCTTCATGGACTCGGTACGCCTGTTCGAAGGATGTGAGGAGTTCGCCGCCATTGTCGGGCAACATCCCCAGGTGGAGCGGGTGTTGTGCGGACACCTGCACCGGGCGATAGAAGCCCGCTGGCATGGGACGCTGGTGATGACTGCGCCGGCAACCTGTCACCAGATTTCTCTGTTGCTTGCACCGGGAGCGCGAGAAGGCTTCAGCCTTGAGCCTCCGGGCTATCGCTTGCATTTGTGGGATGGTCGGCAGTTGGTGACACACACCGCATCGATCGGTGACTATCCGGGGCCTTTCCCGTTCGCCTAGACACCGCTCTGCGCGAGCTCTTGGCCGCTACCTCGATGTCCGAACAAAGCCCCGCGATCCCGATCGGCCATCCACGACCATTCGCGCAGCTCGCGCAACAGCATCGCTCGCTATTGCTCATTCAACGCTTGCACCACGCGTTTGAGGGCGGTGGTCATACTCCGCGCTTCAGCTGCACTGACATGTGCGGAGAATAGCTTCTCGATGCCTCTCTGATACACCGGCCACATGCGCGCACGCATTTGCCGGCCGACCCGGGTGATGACGCAGTAAGCGCCGCGCCGGTCTTCTGCGCAGATTTCACGCTCGATCAGCCCGGCATTTTCCAAGCGGTCGGCAAGCCGCGTCAGATTGCTGCGCGAGAGCACCGTGTGATCGGCTATTTCATGCATGCGCAGACGCCCATCGGGCGCCTTTTCCAGCTCCCATAGCACGTCGTACCAGGCCAGAGGCGGCAATCCGGCGGCAGCCAGGGACGCTTCGATCCGCTCGAGCAGCCTGCTGTTGGCAGAGAGAAGCGATGCCCAGGCTAGCATCTGCGGCACAGATGAGTTCAATTTGGCCACGGGAAACTCCGGTTGATGGATCTCCATCATTGCAAAAAGTGGTTGCATTTACAATCAATGTGTGCAAACATTTATTTGCGTTTGCAACTATCGCATATGCAATTGATCTATTTGTAAAGGAGCCGTGATGAGCAAGATCATTTCCACAAATCGCCTTCAGGAACGCATTGCCGCCAACCCCACCCTTGTGCTGCTCGAGGCGCTGCCGCAAAAGTACTTCGTTGACGGTCATCTGCCGGGCGCACTGCACTTCCCGCATGACCAGGTTGGCGCACTGGTGCCCGCTTTATTGCCCGATAAGACCGCCGAGATCGTTGTCTATTGCGCGAGCAATACCTGCAACAATTCGCACACCGCTGCCAGTCGTCTCGGGCAGCTGGGTTACACCAACGTCTCCGTATATTCGGGCGGCAAGCAAGATTGGAGCGACGCAGGTCTGCCGCTGGAGAGGAACGCGGTCGCGGCGAACTAGCTGAAGCAGGGTCGTTCGAAACTCTGTCCCAGTTCGCCCTTGCACCTAGATGCGCTCCGGTAACCTGCAAGTACCTGAATTTGCGGGGGTGAAGAAAGAGCCTTGAATTGTCTGATCGCGCCACCATCTAAGCCTGTGAGGACATGGCCGTTCGTGGTCGTTCCAGGAGGTCTTCAGCAGGAGACAAAGGCATGCAACTTATCTATCTCAGCCCGCAGTATCAGGTGGTGGAGTATTCCGGCGTGAACGGCTTCGAACTCATCGACCGCAGTCGCAGTTGCAGCACCTATCTGCAAGGGACGCTGGCCGATACGTTTCGCCAGACACTGACGCACATTATCGCCGGAGGTGGCGAACAGGATCTGGTCGACGAGTTTCTTGGCGGCTATCACGAATTGATGCGCCAACCTGCCGTCTATCATTGACATCGTCGCTTCATATCCCCAGCCCCGGCCTGACCGGGGCTTTTTTTGGCCCGGCAGCCAGTGCGGCGAGTGCGCAAGCCGATCAATGGCCGTAAACGATTAAGCTTGAAACGGCCACCCATGCCGTCTAGAATCCATGCACCAAAGTCGGCTTCCGATTCCATGATGACCATCCGCACTTACTTCGGCATTCGAGCTCGCGGCGTAGCGTCGGCGGGCGAGTTCGTGTGGGGCGTGGCAATGGCACGAGGATACTTGCCGTCTCGTTCTCGCAAGGGCCTCCGCGGCAAAGTCTAGATTTTCCGGTCAAGCACGCCGGAAAGTCCGGCGCAAGCGATAGTTGACCCCTCCTCCGTCGTTTTTCCTCCGTCTTCTGATCGCCGCCGGCCAAGGCTAGCAGAGTAGTCGTGCGCGCCACGAGCGCATGCAAAGAGAATCACTCAAACTGACAGCAGAATCATGAAACATTCATTGGCCCTACTGTTCGGCAGTCTGTGGAAAAACCCGGACTTCATGCGGCTGTGGCTGTCTGATACCGTCTCGGTGCTCGGATCGCAAATCACCATCCTCGCGCTTCCTTTGACTGCAGCGCTCCTGCTGCATGCCACGCCTTCGCAGATGGGCATGCTGGTCGCCACGGAGACACTGCCGTTCGGGCTGTTCAGCTTGTTTGCCGGAGTATGGATAGATCGCAACCGTCGGCTTCCGCTGCTCAGATTCTGTGCGGTGAGTCGGGGTGGACTGCTGCTTGGCATTCCGGCCGCCGCGTGGTTAAGCCTGCTTACCATGCCGTTTTTGTACGTGGTCGGCTTCTTACTCACGTGCCATGCGGTATTCTCCGATGTCGCCTATCAGGCGCTGGTAGCGAAGCTGGTCAAGCGTGAAGATCTGGTGGAAGCGAACGCCAAGCTGGGCTTATCGGAGTCCGGCGCGAACATCATCGGACCGAGTGTCGCGGGCTTGCTAGTACAGTGGCTGAGCGCACCGTTTGCCATCGTCGCAGACGCACTATCATTCTTTATCTCCGGTTACTTGCTCGGCTTGATGCGCACTCAGGAACCGCCGCCGGAGCCACGCGCCGCGCACGTGACCGTCTACCACCAGATCCGCGAGGGGCTGCAGCTGGTATGGAAGAGTCGCGTGCTGCGCTGGATCGGGCTGCTGCTCGCCGCCTGGCAGTTCTTCCATGTCATGTTCATCGCCACATTCGTCCTTTTCGCGGTACGCGAGGCAAAGCTCGCGCCAGGCACTGTAGGCTTGGTGTTCTCCATGGGCGGTGTGGGCTTTCTGATCGGCTCACTAACGGTCACTCGTATCACGGCCCGTCTGGGGTTAGGGCCGGTCATGCTATCCGGGATGTTCGCGACGACTTTCGGCTGGGGCATGGTTTCTTGGGCACACGGTTCACCGAGCCTGGCGGCCATCGAGATGGGAGTGGCGTTGCTTTGCGAGGGCGCCGGGGCAGGCCTGTTTTTCCTGACTTACATCAGCCTGCGTCAAGCGATTACCCCGGAACCGCTGCTCGGCCGCGTCATCGCGACCATGCGCTGGGTCGCTATTACCGGCACCCCGCTGGGCGCGTTGCTCGGTGGTGCGCTTGGTGAAGCGATCGGCTTGCGCTATACCATCGGCGTGATTGGTGTCGCCGGCATTCTGCTATCCATTGCGGCACAGCTATATTCGCCACTCAAATTTATGCGTGAGCTGCCCGAACCGATTCCTCTCCCGCAGCAGCTTGGCGCGGCCGCAGTCGCCGCGAAAAGCCCCGGCTGAGCGAAGCCGGCACTTCACCCGCGAGGGCGCTTTCGTACGCGGAATACCGCAAATGAGACAAAGTCATGGCTGCTTCGGTTCTAGCTTAAAATGGCCACCTCAGAAGCGGTGCGCCCGCTAGATCGATGTCGCTCCGATTCATCCTTATGGAAATCATGCAGCCATGAGCAATACACAGCAAGCACCTTCCCGCAAAACTGAACGTGAAGTCGTGCGCCTCGCCCAACGGCTGCGCGGAGCGGTAGGCCGGGCGATCGTCGACTACCGCATGATTGAGGAAGGCGACCGGGTAATGGTATGTCTTTCGGGAGGCAAGGATAGTTACACCCTGCTCGATATTCTGCTTTCGTTGCAGAAAAGTGCGCCGATCAATTTCGAGATCATCGCCATGAATCTGGATCAGAAGCAGCCCGGCTTCCCGGAGCAAGTGCTGCCGGAATATCTCACCGCGCTGGGCGTGGCGTTTCACCTCGCCGCGCAGGACACTTACAGCGTAGTGAAGCGCGTAGTGCCGGAAGGCATGACGACGTGCGGTCTCTGTTCGCGGCTGCGCCGTGGTGTGATTTATCGCGTTGCCGGGGAACTCGGCGCCACTAAGGTGGCACTCGGCCACCATCGTGACGACATCCTGGAAACGCTGTTCCTCAATATGTTCTATGGCAGCAAGATGAAGGCGATGCCGCCCAAGCTGGTGAGCGACGACGGAAAGCACATTGTCATCCGACCGCTTGCGTACTGCCGCGAAAAGGACGTTGCCACCTACGCAGAGGCACGCCAGTTTCCGATTATTCCCTGCAATCTGTGCGGCGCGCAGCCTAACTTGCAGCGGCAAGCGGTCAAGGAAATGATGCAGCAATGGGACAGCAAATTCCCCGGTCGCCTGGAGAACATGTTTCGCGCCCTGCAGAATGTGGTGCCCTCGCACTTGGCCGACCCGCGCCTCTACGACTTTGCCGCACTCGAGCCGAAGAACGCGCCGTTTGCCGATGGCGATATCGCGTTTGACGAACTGCGTTTCGACTCCGCAATGCCCAATTTGGGCAAATCCGCTGAGTTGATAGCCAACCCATCATGATTTAACCTTGCACTCACGGGCGCGGCGATCCACCAAACAGCGCCCTCCGATATATCCACGTATGAGTCGGTCGCAGCTTCGCTACGCGCTGACGAGGTCGGGAGGAGATCTGCGATGCCAAGCTATAAGACGGAAGCCATCCGCGCGATTGCCCTGGTCGGGCAGACCACCGCGGGAAAAACCAGCTTGACCGAAGCGCTGCTGTATAAAGCGGGCGTCATCGGTGCCCCAGGTAGCCTAGAACGCGGGTCGACGGTGTGCGACTTCGACCCGCTTGAAAAAAAGTACCAGCACTCGCTCAATTCCGCCGTCGTCCACCTCTCTCACCTCAATACCCGCATCCACTTGCTAGATACGCCCGGCTATCCGGACTTCATGGGCCAGGCCATGAGTGCGCTGGAGGGCGTCGAGACAGCGGCCATAGTAGTCAATGCCCAGAACGGCATTGAAATGATCACCGCACGGATGATGGATTGGGCCGCCAAACGCAACTTGTGCCGCATGATCATTATCAACAAGATCGACGCCGAGCACATTGATTTGCCCGGTCTGGTCGCACGCATCCAGCAGACCTTCGGCAAAGAATGCCTTCCCATTAACCTTCCTGCCGGCGGTGGCACGCGGGTCGTGGATTGCTTTTTCAATCCGGCCGGAGACTCGGATTTCTCCTCGGTTGCACAAGCGCACCAGGCGCTGGTTGATCAGGTCGTGGAAGTGGATACGGAGTTGATGGAGCTGTACCTCGAGCAGGGTGAAGTGGCTCCCGAGCAGTTGCATGCGCCCTTCGAAAAAGCGTTGCGCGAGGGGCATCTCATTCCCATCTGTTTCGTCTCCGCACGAAACGACGTAGGCGTCAACGAACTGCTCGACATATTCGTAAAGCTGATGCCTAACCCGACTGAGGGGAACCCACCGCTGTTTGTCAAAGGTGAAGGCGAAGCAGCCGTCGGGCTACGCGCCGAACCCGACCCGGCCAAGCATGTGTTGGCCCATGTTTTCAAGGTGACAGTCGATCCTTACGTGGGCAGGATGGGTGTGTTTCGCATCCACCAAGGAACGCTCAACAAGGATAGTCAGCTCTATATCGGCGATGGCCGTAAGCCGTTCAAGGTCGGTCATTTGTTCATGCTGCAGGGTAAGGAGCATGTGGAAGTGCCGTACGGCGTACCCGGCGACATCTGCGCAGTCGCCAAAGTCGACGAGATTCATTTCGACGCGGTGCTCCACGATGCCGCCGAAGACGACCACATCCACCTCAAGCCGCTCGACTTCCCGGTGCCCATCCACGGCGTCGCCATCGAACCGGGGCGGCGCGGCGACGAACAGCGCTTATGGGAGATTCTGCAGAAATTTACCGCAGAAGACCCGTGTCTCAAGGTCGAGCACGTGATCAGCACCAACGAAACGGTCTTGTATGGTTTGGGCGAATTGCATCTGCGCTGCATGCTGGAGCGCATGACCGAAGTCTACAAGTGCGAAGTGGCGACGCGGCCGCCGAAGATCGCCTATCGCGAAACCATCACAGCAAACGCAGAAGGCCACCATCGGCACAAGAAACAGACCGGGGGTGCGGGACAGTTCGGTGAAGTGTTCCTGCGCGTGGAACCGTTGCCAAGAGGTGCAGGTTTCGAGTTCGTCGACCACGTAAAGGGTGGCACTATTCCGACGCAATTCATTCCGGCGGTGGAGAAGGGCATCCGCAACGCCCTTGATGCCGGACCGCTCGCTGGCTACCCGATGCAAGACGTGCGCGTCATTGTCTACGACGGCAAACATCACCAAGTGGATTCGAAGGAGATTGCCTTCATCACTGCCGGCCGCAAAGCGTTCATCGACGCGGTATTGAAGGCGCGGCCCATCGTGCTGGAACCGATCGTCGATGTCGAAATAACCGTTCCCGAGGCTAATATTGGCGACATCACCGGCGACCTTTCCGCCAAACGCGGCCAGGTGAGCGGCACCAAGGTGCCGCGCGGCGGCACCATTTCGGTCACCGGGCAGGTGCCGCTGGCGGAATTGAATGGATACCAGTCGCGCCTTAACTCCGTCACCGGTGGACACGGGAGTTATACGCTGCAACTCTCGCACTACAGTCAGGTCCCCCCGCCGATCCAGCAGCAGTTGGTGAGTCAGCATAAGGTGCACCCTGACGACTAGGGCGGAATCATCCCGGCTCCGTGCGAGACGATTCGCGTTGCGGCACGAGCTGTGGCGCAAAATCAACATCAACACGGTCGAACCGATGCGCGAGCCTGGCAGTGCGCGAGGTGAGGCAATAGGGTCGTTTGCCGGGCGCTACTCCCACTGATTTGCGCTGGCAGGCAATTCGCCGCGTTGCGGACGCACCACACAGAAGCGATGCCCGGTGGGCGCTTCCATCACCCACCATGTCTTGATCTTTTCCAACTTTTTGGCACCGAGCTTTTCCAGGCGCGCCACTTCCGCTTCGACATCATCTGTTTCCATATCGAGGTGCACGCGACTGGGATGGTCGACCCTTTGCAACAAGATAATCATTTCGTCCTCGCGAGTTTTCAAGCTCACGTACTTGTTGTTAGCGGGGTCATCGGACGGGTCGAGCTTCTTCCCTAGCGCATGGCTCCAAAAGCTGGCGCCGGCGCTCAAATTGTCAGTGTTGCAGTCAATCACCAGCGCGCATAGACGGCTGCGATGCATATGCATCTCCCAAAGATTTTCGCCTCGGTTCACGACTTTGCCCATCTGAATGGGAATTTTGCCATAGGCTATTGTCCACCTGGCAGGCTAATTTAGCTCTGGCTGCTGCCGCAAAGTCGTAGCGCGAACGACCGATTCTCGGCGCAGAGCTAGGTTGCGTGCTGGTATTGCGATGGTTGTCGCATCTGACTTTTGCTACAGCCATTACGCCGGCTCAAACAGGCTCATCTGCCCGCCGTCTGATGGCCGCCGGAATAGCCCCGTCTCCAGCGGGCTGCGGTCCTGGTTGAGTTTGAGTCTGCGACAGGCGATGGTAAAACGCTGTTCCAACAATTCCGCATAGCTACCCGTCCCGTGCATGCGCTCGCCAAACGTCGAGTCGTAATCCTTGCCGCCGCGCATTTGTCGGATCACGCTCATTATGGGTTCGGCGCGTTGCGGATAATGCTCGGCGAGCCACGCCTTGAACAGATCCTTGATCTCGTAGGGCAGCCGAATGAAGGTGTAGCCCGCCATCGTCGCGCCGCGCGCCACCGCTGCTTCGAGGATCGCTTCCATGTCGCCGTCATTGAGCTTGGGGATCATCGGCGCGGTCATCACCCCTACGCGGATACCTGCCTCAGTCAGCTTTTTGACTGCCTCGAGACGTCGCTGCGGCGCCGCTGCACGCGGTTCCATGCGACGTGCCAGAACCTTGTCCAAAGTCGTTATGGAAACCATCACTCTGACCAAGTTGTGGTGCGCCAATTCGGCGAGCAGGTCGATATCGCGCTCGACGAGGGCCGACTTGGTAATCAGCCCGAGCGGATGGCGATATTCGAGAAACACGCCCAGCAGACTGCGCGTAATCTTCCACTCGCGCTCGATAGGCTGATACGGATCGGTGTTTGCGCCGACCACGATCACTTCCGGACGATAGCGCGGATTGTCGAACTCCTTGCGCAGCAATGCCGGCGCATCCGGTTTGGCGAATAGCTTCGATTCGAAATCGAGCCCCGGCGAAAGGTCGAGATAGGCGTGGCTGGGCCGGGCATAGCAATAGATGCAGCCGTGCTCACAACCTTGGTAGGGATTAATGGACTGACTGAAGCCGATATCGGGCGAATTGTTGTGACTGATGATGGTGCGCGCCTGCTGAATGGTCACCACCGTCTTGAGCGGCGTGGGCGCTTCGCCGTCCGGACGGCCATCCCGCTCCCGTTCAGACGCCCAGCCGTCGTCAAAAACCTCACGCGCGGCGTGCGCGAACCGGTTGCCCGGATTAAACGTTGCGCCGCGGCCTTTTTCGGGTGCTGTGGGATTTGCCGCCATGGGCGCTCTCCTGTATGAAGGATATTCTACCGAACGATCGTTCGATGTCAACAGGTCAATCGGCGGCGGGAAGTGCTCGCGCGTAATCGATCGCCGCGCTTTGGCGAAGGAGGACATTCACTACGAGAACATCTGGGGCTTAGCTGATGAGGATCTGTTCACCCTGGCGATTCGTGAAATGGATCGCACCTATAGCGACCACGGGGGTAAGAAACCGTTCTTCTTGCACATCATGACGACCAGTAATCACCGCCCTTACACTTACCCCGCCAATCGAATCGACATTCCCTCCGGCACAAACCGCGAAGGCGCAGTGAAGCATACAGACTACGCGGTTGGCGATTTCCTCCGCCGGGCACGGGCCAAGGCGTGGTTCGCGGACACGATCTTCGTCCTCACCGCCGACCACGGCGCCTCGGCGCGCGGCAGCATCATCCCGCTGAAGAAGTACTGCATTACCTTGCTCATTTATTCGCCGGCGCATATCGAACCGAAGCGTATCGAGCGCCTGATGTCGCAGATCGGAGCGTCGGTAGAAAATGGGCTCAGCCGAAGCGGGCCCAAGATGCGCCGCTTCAAACGGGCGTTGCGCGCGTTAAAGACACATCCTCTTGCTCAATGGTCTGCGCCGAGCCATACCCCAGTTGGCGGGCACACAGGCGTTGCGCGGCGAAGTCGCTGCAGCGAGCCTTGATCTCGACGCTTCTGGCGATCGCGTGGGGCCATGGACCTGCGCGTCAGTCAAGCGGGATCAGAAGTTGGCCAAGCACGCACCAGGATAGCCTCGAATCGGGCGTTCGCGGGCAGGGTTCCAAACGCTCCGCCCCGATCGCCTGCCAATCGCGAAGCGCAAAATGCATCTGCCACTGCGGACGGAGCGTGGCGTACAAGCAGCGCGCCTTGCAAAGCCAGAGCCAAACCCTCCGCAAGACGGCGCGCGGAGGCTTCTTTGTCACCCGCTTCGGCCAGTTCCTTCTGCAAGCTTTCTCCAAAGCGATCCAGCCGCACATCGCTTCCTCGCGCCCTGGCAAGCTCGGCGAAGTACACCTCGAAGGCGCGTTTCCCGCGCGCAGAGGCACGCAGCACATCGAGGCACATCACATTACCTGAACCCTCCCAAATGGAATTGAGCGGCATTTCGCGGTAAATGCGCGGCATGACGGATTCCTCCACATAGCCGTTGCCGCCCAGCACTTCCATGGTTTCTGCCGCGACCGGCGGACCGCGTTTGCAGACCCAGTATTTGACCGCCGGAGTCAGCAGGCGCCGCAATTCTCCCTCTGCTTCGTCCTCCTGTTCGTCGAAGGCACGGGCGAGGCGCAGCACCAGCGCTTGCGCCGCCTCCGACTCGATCGCCAGATCGGCGAGGACGTTCTTCATCAGCGGCTGCTCGATCAATCGTTTGCCGAACGCCCTGCGGTGGCTCGCATGATGCAAGGCCTGCGATACCGCGTGGCGCATCAAACCGGCGGTGCCGATCGCACAATCGAGCCTTGTGTAGGTCGCCATCTCCACGATGGTTGGAACGCCGCGTCCCTCCTCACCCAGCAGCCACGCTGTTGCCCCGTGGAACTCGACTTCGGAGCTGGCGTTCGACCTGTTGCCCAACTTATCTTTGAGTCTCTGCAGGCGGAGTGAATTGACTGCCCCATCGGGCAGAAAGCGGGGCAGGAAGAAGCACGACACGCCGGCTTCGGTTTTCGCCAGCACCAGAAAAGCGTCACACATCGGGGCAGAGAAAAACCATTTGTGTCCGGTGAGGCGATAAGGCTCCCCCGGCCCACGCACACCCATTGCCTCGGCGCGCGTCGTGTTGGCGCGCACGTCCGAACCGCCCTGCTTTTCCGTCATGCCCATGCCGATCAGCGCAGCGCGTTTTTGCTCGATGGGCAGGAAGCGCTGATCGTAATCGCGCGACAGCATGCGCGCCAGCCAGGTCTGCGCTAGCCACGGCAAAGCCTGCGCTTGCTTAGCGAGCACCGGCTCGGCCGCGTAGGTCATGGTGAGCGGACACTGGGTCCCGTTCTCCACCTGGCTGTAGAGCAGATAGCTCGCAGCCCGCGCCACATGCGCTCCCGGCCGCGGTTCCGCCCAGGGGGCGCTGTGCAGCCCGGCGCCCGCGCCCAACAGCATCAGTTCATGCCAGGCCGGATGGAACTCCACTTCGTCGCGCCGCCGACCGTAGCGATCATGGGTGTGCAGCGTCGGTGGATACCTGTTCGCAAGGGCACCCAGAGCGAGCACCCGCGCGGCGCCGCATTTTGCACCGAAGCGCGTCAGTTCATCTTCCGCCCAGGCGGCACCCTCACGTCGCACGCCCTCCTGCAACGCGAGGTCGCTGCTGAACAGATTGTAGTTTTGCAACGGAGGCGGCTGATTGAAGACTTCGTTGCTGTCGTAAGAGCTCGATTCTGCAGCGGGTCCGGTCATGAGTTTCGCTCGAATTGGATCGAGGCCATTTTGTTCTCCCCCGCGAGTCTTGTCGAACCTTACACGCCACGCTCGCGCCCGTTCCTCGCCCAGTGGAGGAGGGTGTCGAATTTACTTCAGGATCTGAAACAGATTGCTGAAATCATCAGTCCACAATCGCCAGTCCTCGTGTTGCGGAATCGGCACCGCGATTTGCGCGATTTCCGGTCGGGCGAGCAACTCCGCGTTGTCGGAGACCAGTACCCAATCGGTGTCGGAATAGGCATCGGTGTTGGAGCCCTTCACGTCATCGAAGAGATGTACGGCACGAAGGCCTTGCGCCTGGGCGAGCAGCGCCACCACCGGCACGAGATCGAGGTAGCGATTGGTGACATGGAAAGCGAGCACTCCGCCTTTGCGCAGATGGCGAAGGTAAATCGCCACCGCCTCGCGGGTCAGCAGATGGATGGGTATGGCATCGCCAGAGAAAGCATCGACTACCAGTACATCGAAGTCCTGCACTGCGTCCTTCTCCAGATTGAGACGCGCGTCGCCCAGCAGGATATCCCAATGGGCGCGGCAGTCCTTAAGAAAGGTAAACTCGCGCTGCGCAATATCCACCACCAACGGGTTGATCTCGTAGATGCGGTAATAGTCTCCGGCGCGCCCATACGCGGCTAGTGTGCCGGCGCCCAGCCCGATCAGGCCGACGCGCAGCTCGCGTTTGTCGAACGCCTTAAAGGTACGCCCAATGCCGGAAGTCGCGGAATAGTAGCTGGTGGGCACGGCGCGCTTTTGCGGGTCGAGGAACTGCTCACCATGCAGGATTGCGCCATGCACGAGTTTGCGCATCCGCTCGTGGGTGTCGGAAGTGGTGGTATCCCAGGTGCGCAGACTGCCGTAGAAGTTGCGCACCTTCACTCGCGTTTCCGATGTGTAGCGGTCGATTTGCATCCTCCAGGATAGACCCACGAACCCGGCGACAATCACTGCCGCCAAGAGGTAGGGAATCGCCGCGCTGCGCAATTGAAAGAGAAGCAGCAGCGACACCAGCAGCAGTCCGAAACCGAGCTCGTAGTATCCGCTGAGCAGATGCGGCGCCAGCACCGCAACCAGCAGTGCACCCAACGCGCCGCCCAGGGATACCATCAGGTAAAAACTGGTCAGATGACGCGGCGCCGGTTTGCGCGCGGCGAGTTCGCCATGACAGAACATGCAGCAAACGAACAAGCCGGCGAGATAGACAGGAATGGTCAGCTTGAGGTCCAGGGTCAACTTGGAACTCTGTAGAAAGCCCGCCATGGGAATGAGCATGGCGCCGGTAAGTAAAAAGAACAGGCCGCGCCGATACCAGGTTTTCCCACCGACACGGCCATCGAAGCAAAGGATGAACGACAGCAGATACAGGGACAGCGGAAGCACCCACAAGAAAGGAATTGAGGCGATGTTGAGGCAAACGTGGTTGGTCACCGCGAGTAGCAGAAAGGACCCGAGCGCGGCGAATAGCAGCCACGCTCCACGCTGGGGAGCGGTGGGCGCAGGCTCATCGCCCAGGGAAGGTGCGGTGCGACGCAGTTGCTCGGGTAGCGCACGCCATCCCTGCCAGGCTGATCCAATGCACAACAGCACGAACAGGGCGTACAACATGGACCAACTGTAGCTTTGCCAGCGCAGTGACACTCGCGGCTCCATCGTGAACGGATAAATCAGCAGGCCGAGCAGCGAGGCCAAGTTGGAAAGCGCGAATAAGCGATAGGGGGTGCGATCGGTGAAGCTGCGGGCAAACCAGGCCTGAATCAGCGGACCGGAGGCGGACAGCAAGAAATACGGAAGTCCGACCGTCACCGCGAGCAGAACGAGAATGCGTAGTGCCGGATCTTCGCTGCCCAGCGGCTTCCATGCCGAGCTAGCGAGCACCGGCAGGAAGGCGAGACTCAGCAGAAGCAGCAGGGCATGCACGATCACCTGCACCCGCGCTGGAAGTCGGCGCGTAGTCCAGTGGGCGTAGGTATAACCGAACAGCAGCACGAACTGAAAAAACACCAGGCAAGTTGTCCACACCGCGGCCGATCCGCCAAACCAGGGCAGGATCTGCTTCGCCAGAATCGGCTGGATCAGGAACAGCAGAAAGGAGCTGGCCGCGATGGTGGAAGCGTAAAGAAGCATCGGAGTTGTAAGGAGGAAGCAGGAGCCGCTCAGGGCAGACGCCTCTCACTCGCCCGATCGCCTGGCAGGGTGAAGAGAAGCGGAGACTCGAGAATACAACGTTTCGCAGCCCACGCCACCCTTTTCCAGGACTTTGCGGAAAGCATGCGTCTCGAGGCGCAGGAATTCAATAACAGACTTGATTCTTCCCGTTGTATTTTGCCTGGTAGAGTTTGGTATCGGCCAAGCCCAGCATGTGTTCGTGCGACTCCACACTGGCGTCATCCGAAACGCCGATGCTGATGGTGACGGCGAGCTCCGGATGAATCCGCCTCCAATCGTAATCCTCCACCGCTTGGCGAATCTTGTTGCAGGCGCGCGCCGCACCGACCATGTCCATTTCGAGAACATCAGTGCGAATTCCTCGCCGCCGTAACGCGCCACTACGTCGGTTTCACGCACGTTGAGGCGGAAAATGCGCGCCACCGTGCGCAACACTTCGTCACCCACGGCGTGCGAAAGGCGATCGTTGATGCGCTTGAAGTAATCCAAGTCGGCCAGGGCAACCGCAAGCGAGCGATGGTGCCGCTGCGCGCGACGGAACTCTTCGGCCAGGCGCCGATCCAGGTAGCGGCGATTGAACAAGCCGGTCAATCCGTCTTCCTTATTCTGCTTCTCCAATTGCGCAAGCAGCTGGGTCTTCTGCTTGTCCGCTTCGCGCAACGATTGGTTGAGATCACGCGGCTCCTCGTAGGCACGCGCCAGCTCGACATGCTTGAGGCGGTGCATCTCCGTCTCGCGGCGTGTCTGGTTGACCTGAAAGCTGATTTGCAGGCCTTTCAGCTTGCGATCGGACTGTTCGTTGAACAATGCCCGCTCCAGCGCGTGAAAGACTTCGAAATGCTCCAAAGCTGCACGATTATCGCCGAGCTTTTTATACAACTCCGCAAGCGAGCGGTGGCACGCATTCAGCTTCGGCTTGGAAACCATGCGCTGCGCCACGGCGAGCGCGGCATGGAGCAATTGGCTCGCCTCTGTCCAGCGATCGCGATGCAATAGCAGTTCGCCCAGGCTCATCAAGGCGCTCACTTCTACCATGGCGCAACCCGATTGCTGACCCTTGCTCACTGCTTCGCGCAACACGCTTTCCGCTTCCCCGTATCGGCCCACCCGCTCCAAGGTGAGACCCATATTGTTGAGCACACTACCGGGTGTCATGCCATGGACGGTCCGTTCGAACAGACGCCTTGCCTCCTCCAGCGCGACGAGCGATTCCTCGTAGCGGCCGAGGTTCTTGAGGTTGATGCCGATATTGTTGAGCGTCTTCGCGCTGCTTGTGTGGTCGCCCTGGGCGCGGCTCAGTTCCAAACTCTGCCGGTAATACGGCAGACCCTGTTCTTCATCGCTCGACTTGGAGTAGATAATACCGATGGTACGCAGCGTATTGGCCCACGAGCGGTCGTTGCCGGTGGCTTCATCGATGCGCAACGCGCGCAGATTCAGATCGAGCGTTTCGGTGTAGTCACCCAGATCGTCGTACACGAAGCCGGTAGCGCGCAGCGTATCGGCGATGCTCGCCTCGTTGTCCAACTGTTCGTGCAGGTCGAGCGCCAGGCGGAACTTGTGCAGCGCTTCCCCGTAACGGGCGAGCAGGTGACAAGACAACCGTTGATTATACAACGCTTGGGCGCGCCGCCGCGGGTCGCCGCAACGTTCCGCCAGGTCGGCGGCCTGCGCTGCGTAGTGACACGCCTGCTTGGCATCGGCGTAAAGGAACTCGCAGGCCAGGTCCTTCAGTTCGTCGAGCTTGGGCGCAATCGTCTGCCGCCGATTGCTGAGTGATTGTTGTTCCAGGCCGCGAGTCGTTCATCGAACTTGTAGGAGTTGATGGGTTAGCGAAGTAATCGGCTCGCAGCCGCAAATCGCGCCGAAGAAACACGTTGTTGACGTGTTGTGGCGAAGTGGAACGCGGCGCTGCGGAAG
>Ga0209118_1000099_pt1 | contig 61314 bp, 70 predicted proteins | sample BlaSpr_A8_Ref_M1_FD_187988 | JGI IMG/M metagenome (GOLD analysis project Ga0209118, IMG submission 187988) | Forest soil microbial communities from Thunder Bay, Ontario, Canada - Black Spruce, Ontario site 2_A8_Ref_M1 (SPAdes) (version 2) | ecosystem: Environmental > Terrestrial > Soil > Boreal... | reverse complement strand
GCAACAGCTTCGACAATGTCCGTCTCGACGCGCTCGCGGAGGCCAGCTTCGAAGAGCCGTCCGAGCTGATCTATGCTCTACCGCGGCGGCTAGTTGGCGCCGACGACCTTGAAGTCCTGGTTGACGAAGATGTGGTGCGGCCAGTTGACGCCGATGTAGTGAACCTCGTATTCGCCATTGCTCAGCTGCACAACACGGTCGACCACGCCGCCCGGGTAAGCGGCCAGCGCAGCTACCGTCGCCTTATTCGCTGTCGTTCCGCTGACGATCGTTCCCGACCCCTGACTGTAGTTCGCCGGGATCTGACCGACCTGCTTTGACGTGGTCGGTGCACCGGGCTGAAAGGGGATCACCCCTGCCGCCGCGGAAGTCGCAGATCCGCCGCCAGTCGGTTGCACGATGACCTGCGTGGCCGTTATCGTCGTTCCGCTGGTCATCCCAAGCACGAGGACGTCTTCGCCTGTTGTAATGGCACTCGCCGAGATCGAGCTCGTGCCCTTCTGGTATGTCGTAGAGGACGACTCATCGACGGTCACCTTCTGACCCGCTGATGTTGACATGGTGAAGCTCGATGTCGATACGCTGACGACCGTGCCGGACGTTCCCCCTGAGGCCGGTCCAGACCGAGCGTTACCGCCAGCCGAGCCGCCGCCGGCTCCAGCTGCTGATGGGGGCGTGGCTGCTGCGGAGGACGTGCCGCAGGCGGCGGAAAGACCGATCAGCGCACACATCACCACAGCGGCCATGATCCATCCACTTCTTCTGTTCGAGAGCAATCGCCGTACCCCTGTCCGGCGTAGCCGCTTGGCCGTGGTTACCGAAGCGGACGAGTCTGGCGAAGAGGCTGGCAGGGGAGGCGGCGCAACGCCGGCGCCGCCTGAACTTCCAGCAACCGTCGGACCTGACGTCGCGCTCGAAACGGGGCGATCGGGAACGGTTTCGTGGGGGCTTGTTTGTTCGTAGTTGTTTATCATGTCGTCCTCTTTCTTAGGCAGCCAAGCACAGAGTGGCAGCCGTTCATTTGAGGTTCATGTGGGCGGCCTGTGATGCGACTGTGACTGCTACAGCGCCGACCCCTTGGCGCGCATGCCAATCGCGATAAGACTGGCCAAGCCTTTGACATCGGCGCCCTCGCGAACGAGTATGGGTTCGCGGATTTCGACGGCAGACGTCCAACCCCCCTGCAACCAACCTCGGGCTGAGGTGGTAGCCCAAGCGGGACGCTATTCGAACTACCTGGACCAACTCGAAGCGCGTTGGACGGCCGGAAAGGATGAAGAGAGGATCTACGCTTCCAACCGTCAAAAAAAGTCATGAAACTGAATCGAGATTGGATTGGCGCGGGATCGGGCTTCCTGTTCGTCCTGCTCACGGTGGTTGCCGGCGCAGTCGGCGGGGATCATCCATCGAGCATCGGCCCGATTGAAGACATTAAATCCCGGTTTCTCACCAACCCTGGGCCACTCGCGATCCAAGCAGCCAGCTACATCCAGGCATTGTCGATGCTTCCGTTCGTGGTCTTCGGGGTCAGAATTGCCCAGCGCCTGTGGCTCGCTGGACAGCAATGGCTGGCTGCCATCGCATTCGGCGGCGCCATTCTGACCGCGGCCATCGTCCTGATCGATGACAGCCTGCTATCCGTGCTCGCTTACAGCGTCGCCGGCGACGGCGACGCAGGGGCGATCAAAGCCATTTACGGCCTGCGGCACATCCTCATCGTCTATATCTACGTGCCCGAGGCCATGACGGCGTTCGCGATCGCGTTCGGTTGTTTGGCAGCCGCCGTTTTCTCACGGTGGTACGGGTGGCTCACCGCTTTAGTAGGTCTGCTCTTGCTGAGCGGAGCTGCTGACCTGGGTAGGACTGGCTTCTTCAGCGTCCAAGGGGATCACTGGTTCTACGTCCTGCTCATCTATGCCCTTTGGACGTTGCTCACAAGCGGAATGCTGCTTACTCGACAGAAGACCGTCCCGAGCGCACCGCAACCCGCCTGCTGAGGCGAACCGTCCGTCAAGCGGAGTGGGCTACCGTCCCGTGCCCGGCTTGAACGCCTTGGTTATCAATCGCTCGGGCGAGGGGAACATGAACAAAACGTACCGGTATCCCGGCGGGATTGGAGGCGCCACTCCCGATACCTGCAATCAGGTTCGCCTGAGCGGCAATATTCGTTTGATTGAGCCAACTCGATTTGACACTTACGCGCCTCCTAGAGATCTTGACCGCGGGAAGCTAAGCGAACGCCTCGACGAACTTGATCAAGTCCCAGAGCGTCGCCGTCGGCGTCCACCACCTGGCGGCGCGAAAGGGTCGACTACATCCACATCCGCGTATCGGCGAAGCCCGATGTCGCGGCTGTAGATCCGCCGTACGCCGTGCTGCCTCATCAGCGTAATGAGGTGAGCGTCGGGCACGTCGTTTCCGCGCGCCTGGTCGCGGCTCGTTTGACGGAACAGCTCCCAGAATCCGTCCGCCTCGCCTGGTGTGCGCACGTGCGGCCGCTGGAGAAGGGCTTCCGCGTTGGCGGTTGCGTCGCGTGCGCTGAGCGGCTTCGGGAGGATCGCGGGGTGCGTAACGATGCGCAGGTAACCCAGTACAACCGGCCAGAACAAATAAAGGAGGTCGGGTCCACTGCGAGGCGCACGACCAGCTGAATGGCTTGCGGGTAGACAGGATCGCTCCGATTGCTTGCGTAGACGAGGATGCTGGCGTCGACAGTGGAACTCATTCGCGCACGTCGAGCAGGGCCCTCACCGCCTCCTTGTCTTCGAGGTCAAGCAAAGGCCGGCCCAAATCCTTGGCGATCCACGTCAGGCCAGCGGGCTTCCGGGGACGTCCGGCCTGCTCCTTAAGAGACGTGGCCAGCAGCTCGGATGCTAGCTGGCCCATGCTCTTGCCCACGGCCTTGCTGCGGCGCTTGAGCTCTTTGACGACCGTGGCGTCGAGATCGATCGTAGCGCGCATGATGCGTGAAGCTATCACGGTGCACATCAGATGAAGTAGCCCCGGCGGGGTTCGAACCCGCGATCTCAGCCTTGAGAGGGCTGCGTCCTAGACCACTAGACGACGGGGCCACATTTCTGGTGGGCGGCGTTGGGGTCGAACCAACGACCTCTCGCGTGTGAGGCGAGCGCTCTCCCACTGAGCTAGCCGCCCCATGGGATTCACAATTCTACCCACCCTCGTACGATCCTCATTGGATGGCGACTCCACTGGCCCAACGACACTGCGTGGAGTGCAAGCCCGGCACCGCTCCGCTCAGTCGCGCCGAGGTCGATAGGCTGCTGGCCGAGGTTCCCGGCTGGACGGCCGAGGAGGCGGACGGGCACCTGCGGTTGACCAGGATCGTCAAGTTCAAAGGCTTCATGCCTGGCGCTGACCTGATTAACCGGATCGCTCCAATCGCCGAGGCCGAGGGCCACCACCCCGACCTGCTGCTGACCTATGGCTCCCTCACCATCTGGCTCTGGACGCACGCCGCCGGCGGCCTGACGGACAACGATTTCATCCTCGCGGCGCGCCTGGCGGAGGCCATTCCACAAACTATTAACTGAGTTTCCTTTGTATTGTAGGCGACACCGTGATAGCTTCTTCCGGCTTGATGCACTTCTTCATCTGCTGGTTCTTCCATCAAAAAGAGCGCGAGGTGCTGCTGAAGGGCATCCTGCCCGGGGGGATCGACGCCGTCGTCTTCTGCTGGCGTTGTGACCGGATGCGCGGGCGCGCCGTGCGCGTCCTCCAGATGACCCCGAACGGGATTCGGGCTTAGCGCTCCAAGCCGCTCACCGCTCGAGAATTACGGCCGGGTAGTAGGCGTCTAGGGCCGTCGCGCGCGGAAACTCCTGGGCGGCCAGGTCGCGCAGCGACAGATCGACCCCCCAGCTGACGACCACGACCGCATCGCATCCAGCGAGCTGATCCGGCGCCAATACGACCGTGAAGTCGTTGGTGTAGGCGGCCAGCACCTGCTCGTCGCTGTGGATCACGCAGGCGCGTTGACCCGCGGCGTGAATGCGCTCGACCGCGGCTGCCGCCTGCGGCAGCGCTAGAGGATCCTCGGTGTAGAGGGGCGCCTGGCTCCACGCCGCGAACGCCGCGCCAGCAACGACCACCGCCGCCAGCACCTTCCACCGGGCGATCGCCGCCGCCATCAGCAAAGCGCACGCCGGCACCAGGAAGATGAAAAAGCGGGGATATAGATAGGCCGGCCGCAGGCCGAGCCACAGCACCGCAACCACGACCGCCACCACGGCGACCGCGGCCCACATCCACGGCTCGGCGCGCAACCTCCACAGGCCGAGCCCGGCCGTCGACAGCCACAGACCGACCGTGAGCAGGACGGGCGCGCCGACCAGGAATAACACCAGGTCGCGCGGAAACGTGGGATAGAAGACGCCGGCCGGGGATCCGTGCTCGACAAACTCCAATACCCGGATGTGCGCGTTGGCTGCGACCCCGATCGCCGCGGCCAGCATCCACGCCGGCGCGAGCTGGCGCAGCTGTTGCCACGACCTCCGCGTCGCGATCCATGCGATGTGAACTGGCAGGACCACGATCACGAAGAGATGGGTGGCAATCGCCAGGCCGAGCACGACCGCGTACGCGAACAGCCGCCAACGCGTCCATCTGCTTGCCAGGATGAGGGTGGCCACCAGCGCCCCGAGCGTCGCGAGGCTGTAGCCGCGCAGGTCACGGCTGTTTTCGACAAAGAGCGGATCGGTCGCGATGAAGAGCCCGGCGCAGACTCCGGCGAGTAGACCGAAGCGCTGAGCCAGCGCACATGTGGTCAGGCCGACCGTGCCTCCCCCCGCCAGGGCCGGCAGCAGGCGGTACACGACCTCGCTGCGGGACCCCGTGGCCGAGTAGATCACATGGCTCAGGAAGGAAAGCAGCACGTGATCGTTGCCGGCGATCGTAGAAAGAGGGATCGTTGGCTGCACCGAACGGACCGCGAATGCATCCCAGAGCGAGGGCGTCGCGATGAAGTTGGCGAAGGTAACGGCCGAGTCGTAGCCGAAACAGCGATTCGAACCGATCAGGTAGACGGCAGCGGTTGCAACCCCGAGCAGGACCCCGGTTACGACTACCCTCTTCCCCACTCCTACTGAGAGAGGGCTTCTTCGGGGACGACGTCCTCGCCGGTGTACGCCGAAGCCTGCATCCGGAACAGGCGCGCGTAGCGTCCGTCCAGCCGGATCAGCTCCTCGTGCGTGCCTTCCTCCACCAGCCGGCCGTGCTCCAGGAAGATGATGCGGTCGGCTCGGCGCACCGTCGAGAAGCGGTGCGAGATGTAGACGGCGGTGCGGCCCTTGGTGAGGGAGTGCAGCCGCTCGAAGAGGTCGTACTCAGCCTGGGCGTCGAGCGCCGACGTCGGCTCGTCGAGCAGCAGGATCTTGGCATCGCGCATGAATGCTCGCGCCAGGGCCACCTTCTGCCATTCCCCTCCAGAAAGGTTGACCCCGGCGTCAAACCATTTTCCGAGCGCCGTGTCGTAGCCGTCCGGAAGGTTCGAGATGAGATCGTCAGCCCCAGCCCTCTCGCTCGCTTCCACGATCGATTCGCGGTCGCCGATCTGCGGCACGTTGCCAAGCCCGATGTTCTCGGACGCGGTCGCCTGGTAGTCGACATAGTCCTGGAACATGCCGCCGATCTGCTCGCGCAGCTCCTGTGGGTCGAGATCTCGCAAGTCGATGCCGTCGATGAGGATCCGGCCTTCCACGGGGTCGTAGAGCCGGCAGATCAGCTTGAACAGGGTGGTCTTGCCGGCGCCGTTGCGGCCGACCACGGCCAGCGTCTCGCCTGCCTTGATGGTGAAGCTCAGGTTCGTGAGCGCAGCCTTGTCCGCTCCCGGGTACGCAAACGTGACGTCATCGAACCGGATCTCCCCACGCATCGGCACTGGCACCTTGACCGGGGTCGGTGAGACCGGCATCGAAGGCTTGGTCGCCATGAGCTCGAAGAGATTGTTCAGGTAAAGGTTGTGCTCGTACATCCCCGAGAAGCCGCTGAGGATGCCCTGGATCGAGCCCTGCACCGATTGCGCGGCCGCCGTGTAAAGGGTCAGGTCGCCGAGGGTCAGCCGACCCGCGATCGCCTGCAGCGCCACATATAGATAGGTGAGCGAGCTTGCGATCGTGCTCAGATTGCCCCAGCCGAACCCGGTCAGATAGCGCCTCGCGACCTGACGGCGCTGGCTGGCGTAGAACGCTTCCGCGATCAGCTTGTAGCGCGCGATGAAGTATCCGCCGAGGCCGAAGAGCTTGACCTCCTTCGCGAACCTGTCAGTGGTGACGAGTGTCACCAGGTAGTTCATCCGGCGCAGGAGCCTCGAGCCCCAGCGCGCGATGTTGTAGCCCCACCATCCGTAGCGCGTGTCGGCGATGAACGCTGGGATCGGGGAGACCAGCGCGATCAGTGCCAGCAGCGGGCTCACCGCGACAAGCAGCGCGATCATCGTGATGAACGTCAGCAGCGTCTGAACCAGACCGAAGGCGGTGGAGATCATCATCACCGGCCGGTTGATGGAATCGGTCTGCGCACGCCGCAAGAGGTCGTACGAGGCCGGGTCCTCGTAGAACTGCAGGTCAAGTGAGGCGGCTTTCTCCATCACCATCAGCTGGATCCGCATCGCGACCGAGTTCTGCAGCAGCTGCTGCGTGATATTGCGAATCGTGCCCAGGAATGCGGTGAGCGCGAAGAGCGCCAGCTGCACGATCGCGAGAGCGACGATCATGCCGACGGACGAGAAGCTCACCGTATGCAGCGGCCCAATCGGGCTGCACGCGCACACCTGCGCGAACGTCTCGCGGTCCGGTTGGTGGAAGTTATGGATCGCTATACCCAACACGACTGAGTTGATCAGGAGCTTGGCCGTGTACGCCGCGGCGGCCGGGATGACGCCGGCGATCGCGGTGGTCACAAACAGCCCAAGCGTGGTCGCGGGACTCGCGTCCCAGACCAGGCGCAGCACCCTCGGTAGGGCCGCCGTCGTGCCGCTGACCGACTGCTTCAGGTTTTCCCAGCGGCCGCGTAGGTCCTTGGGACCTTCCGGCAAAGGCGGCTGCTCGAGGGCCGGATCGCCGGTCAACCCGCTGTTGGCCTGTCCCGTGTCAGGCTGCTTGTTCCGCCTGCCCCACCAGTGCATCGAGGGGGGCCCGCCCATCATTCCCATCTCATCGGCAGCTTACGTTAGACCCCTTGACAGATTCGGATTTGCAGCGTAATTATGTAATCATGGACGAAAAAGAGTTCGGAACGATCAAGGGTTGGTTTGCCGGAAGGCTCCCAGACGGCTGGTTCAAGGGAGTAGAGGTCACGATCGAGGATGACCAGATCGTGGTCCTAGGGACGCTGCCGGAGCTCAACGTCGGGTCGACGCCCGAGGAGAAGGAGGGTGCGGCGGCCGGTCGCATCTCCCGCTTCCGCGAGGAGACCCGCGGCGAGCGCATCGGCATCGCGCAGGAAGCCGAGGAGCGCTTCCACAAGTTCGTCACGTGGGGAGCAAAGCTTGGCGGCGTGACGAAGCGGTTCAACGCGGGCGGCGGCGGGCGCTCGAGCGGTGACCGCAAGGTGATGATCGGCCGGTGGCTGCGCCGCAGGCAGGGCCGTCACCAGCACGCGCAGCCGGCGGAGTCGCAGTCACAGGTCTTCTGAAATCGTAGTGAGACACCCAGCCTCCCCATCCGGCGCTTCGCGCCACCTTCCCCGCTAGCGGGGAAGTGACCTATTCACTGACCGCCGAATACATGCTTCCGGTGTGGCGGCTCGGGATGGTTCGTAAGAGGCGCGTCTCTTCGAACCCCGCCTGAGCCGCCATCCGCTGCCAGCGCTCAAACGTGAACGGGTGCGGCACCCACGGATTGCCGCGGTCCGTCCCATACTCGACGACGATCAGCTTTCCTCCAGGACGGAGCATCTGGCGCACCGACTCGAGCACCGGTCCCTTGTCGCGGATGAAATGCAGCGAGTTCGCCATCACGATGCCATCGAGGTTCGAAAGACCCAGCGGGCGTGTGAAGTCTCCGACCTTGGTCTCGACCTCGACGCCTGGAACTTTCTCGCCGGCGAGATACCGCAGGGCGCCGGCATTACGGTCGACGGCGGTGATGTGAGCGCCGGGACCCAGCAGGTCGGCGAGCGCCCGCGTGAACGCCCCCTCCCCCGCTCCCAGGTCCGCCCAACGTCCCCCACGTTCGGTGACACCGCCCTCGATGAGGCTCACCAGGTCAGCGTGATTCACCGGGCTTTGGCGACCGCCTCGCGAACGGCCGGAATCACGTCGGTGGCAAACCAGCGGAGGGCTTCAGGATCCTCGAGACCGCCGATGACATACGTGTCCATTCCATGCTCGACAGTCAGCGAGGTGAACAGCTCGACGGGCACGTCGGCGCCGGCGTTCAGGATGCGCCGGATGGAGCGCGGATCACGACCGGCAGCGGCCGCGGCCTCGTCGATGCGCCGGTTTCCCTCGATCAGGTCCGCGGGCTGGACGTATCCAAGCGACGGCACCCATCCGTCGGCGGCCCGCCCGACCACGGACAGCATCCGAGGCTTGTACGCGCCGACCCAGATCCCGATCGGATGGGCGGGCGCCGGTCCCGTGTGCACGCCCGCCAGCTGGTAGTACTTGCCGTCGAACCGGACCGCTCGCTCGCCGCTCCACATTAGGCGGATCACCTGGATCGCCTCTTCCAGCGCCGCGACCGATTCGCCCGGTGTTCGGACCGGCCCGCCGATGGCTTTGATCGCGTCCCAGGCACCGCCTGCGCCGAGTCCGAGCTCGAGCCGGCCACCGCTTAGCAGGTCGAGCGTGGCGGCGGCTTTGGCGACGATTGCCGGTGGGCGGAGCGGGAGATTGGCGACATCCGGGAAGACCTTGACCGTCTTGGTCCGCATCGCGATCGCGGTCAGGAGCGTCCAGGTGTCAAGGAACCTGCGTTGGTACGGATGGTCCTGCACGCCGATGAGCTCGAACCCCAAGTCGTCGGCAACGCCTGCCAGCTCGAGGAGACGGCTCGGCTGGGACGCGTCCGGGGTGAGGAAGACGCCAAACCGTACGGGCTGCCCGTAGTCCATTTAGAAGTAGAAGGCGCCGGAACGCGGCGCTATTTCGACTTTTTCTTGCGCCCGAAGACCAGTCGCCAGGGCAGCAGCAGAACTACCGCGCCGGCAAACGCTATGAGGATCCGGCCGAGGAGGCCGTACCCGATCGAGACGTTGAGCAGCCCGGCCAGCCACCCGCCCACGATTGCCCCGAGGATTCCGATCACGATGTCCCACAACACGCCGCCGCCCTTGCCCGTGACCACCCGGCTGGCAAGGAATCCTGCGATCAGCCCGACGAGGATGTAGATGAGGATGTCGCCCATTGCTCTATTTAAGCCGACTTGCCCCGATTCCTTGCCCGTCGCAGAATGAACTCAAATGACAACTGAGCAATATCACGAACCGCCCGGCGAGCTGACCAAACAAAACCGGACCTTTGCCCGAATGATCGCGTCGCTGCAGGAGGAGGCGGAGGCGATCGGGTGGTACGAGCAGCGGATCTCGCTCGAGCCTGACCCGCAAGCCAAAGCGATCATGAACGACGCGCAGCAGGAGGAGTTCAAGCACTTCGCCATGGCGCTGGAGTTTCTCTCCCGTCGCAAGCCCAAATGGCGGACCGTGCTCAAGGACGTGCTTTTCCAGCAGGGAGACATCGTCGAGCTCGGCGAGCAAGCCGAGGAAGACGAGAAGAAGTCCTGATGAGGGTGGCGATCATCGGTACCGGCAAGATGGGCGGCGCCATGGCCCGCCGCCTCAAGTCGCGGGGTCATGAGCTGACCCTGTGGAATCGGACAAGGGAGCGCGCTGAGGCGCTCGGCGTGGGAAAGGTAGCTTCAACCCCGGCCGAGGCGGCGCAGGAAGCCGAGGTCGTCATCTCGATGCTGACCGACGCCGATGCCGTGCGAGCGGCTTACCTCGGAGCAGGCGGCGCGGTGCATGCAGCCAGGGACCAGGTGTTCGTGGAGATGAGCACCGCGGGCCCGGACGTTTCAACCGAGATCGCGCCCAGGCTGCAAAAAGCTGGAGCGCGCTACGTCGAGGCCCCCGTCCTCGGCAGCGTGCCGGCGGTCGAGGCAGGCACGCTCGTCGTGCTGGCTGCGGGCGATGAAGCGGCGATCGAGCGCGCCCGCCCGGTGCTCGAGGCACTGGGAGAGGTGCGCCGCATCGGCGATCTGGGAAGCGCGGCGTCGCTGAAGCTAGTCGCCAACACCATGATCGCGGGCGTCAATGCGATGGCCGCGGAGCTGGTGGCGGCCGGGACGAGTGCGGGGCTGAACGCCGATGACGTTTTCTGGGTGCTCAGTCGCATGGCTCCCATCCTGAACACCCGCAAGGCCGGCCTTGTGGAGCACCGCTACGAGCCTGTCAACTTCGCCCTGCGCGACGCGGTGAAGGATTTGCGATTGGCGACCGAGCTCTACAAGAAGACGGGATCGACGACTCCTCTGGCGGCGGCAACTAAAGAGCTCTACGAGCGGGCCGCGAAGTCCGCGGGCAGCCTCGACATGTCGGCGATCGCGACGCTCTATGAGAAGCCGCCGGTCAAACGCGAACCGGCCTAGACGCTCTCGACGATCTCCCGCACGGACTCGATCTCTTCGGCGCTCACCGTGTGGCCCATGCCCGGATACAAACGCGCCGTCACGCGCGCGTCCATTCGCGTCAATACCTCGGCCGCCTCCAGGACGCGGTGCTTCTGGATGTGGGGGTCAACGTCGCTGCAGCCGAGAAAGGCGGGCGTGCCCTCGAAGCTACCCGGGTAATCGCGCGGCGTGCCATCGGGCCCGATGAGCCCGCCGCTCAGCCCGACGACACCGCCGTAACGGCGCGCATGGCGGACGGCAAACTCGAGTGTGAGGCAGGCGCCCTGCGAGAACCCAAGGAGGATGACGCGCTGGGCGGAGACGGTCGCCTCGACCCGGGCGAGCAGCGCCTCGAGGACCCCCAGCGCGGAGCCGAGGTACGGCTCGTTTGTCTCGAGCGGGGCGGTGAAGGGATTCGGATACCACTGGTTGCCCGCCGCCTGCGGGGCGAGGTACGCAAAGCCTGGATGCATCAGCTCCGCGCCGATGGTCATGATGTCCGCCGCGGTGGCGCCACGGCCGTGGACCAGGATCATGGCGGCGCGCGCCGTGGCCAGAGGTTCGCCGGCTTCGAGCACGGGCATGCCCCGGTGTGGATCGGTCACCCAATTCGTAGTATGACCACGCCGTGAACCGCGTCTTCAGCTACTCGAATCCGCGAATCATCCACTGGGGCCCTGGTTCCGTCGCGCACCTGGAGCCCGAGCTGAAACGCCTATCTGTTGAGCGGATCGCATTGGTCACGACGCGTTCGCTGCTGTCCTCGCTGGACAGGGTTTCCGCGCGGCCGGTCGCGACGGTCCCCGTCGCGCAGCACGCTCCCATGGCCCAGATCGACGCGGGTGTCGAGGAGGCTTTGAGTGCACGCGCCGATGGGATCGTCAGCTTCGGTGGAGGCAGTGCGATCGACGCGGCCAAGATCATTTCGGTCCGGCTCGCGAACGGCGCCGGCGCCCATATCCCCCACGTCGCCATCCCCACCACGCTCTCGGTCGCCGAGCTGGCCGCGGGGGCCGGGTTCACGAACGAGGCCGGCGATAAAGCGGGCATGCGCGATCCACGCCTGCTCGTTGAGACGGTGATCTACGACGCAGAGCTGACCCTGGGCACGCCGATGGAGCTGTGGCTGTCGACCGGGATCCGGGCGCTGGACCACGCGGTCGAGGGATTCCTCGCGGAGGGTGAGCATCCCTTCAACGACGTCATGGCCCTTGACGCGATCCGCCGCTTGTTCGAGTCGCTGCCACGCGCGAAGGCTGCACCGGCCGACGTCGGCGTGCGGACCGAGAACCAGCTCGCGGCGTGGTTCTCGTTCACGCTGCCGGGCGCGTCCGCGTCAGGGCTGAGCCACACGATGGGCAAGCAGATCGGAGCGCGGCACGGCGTGCCGCACGGCGTCACCTCCTGCCTGCTGCTGCCGCACGTGATGCGCTACCTCGGGCGGCGGATGCCGGAGCGCGTGGCGATGCTGGCCGGCGCGACCGGGCCCGACCCGGCCGGAAAGGTTCAAGGTTTGATCGAAGCGCTCGGCCTGCCCCAGCACATCGCCGCGTATGGCGTCGGCGAGCCGGAGCTGCGCCGGGCCGCGGGAGAGCTGGCGGGCAAGTATCCGGCCGACGACCTGCTGGAGATCTACCTGGCCGCGCTCTGAGTCCTAACTATTTAGGTTCTTTGGGTGCTGAGTCATTTGCCTGCTCTGCCTTTTTCCACCACTTGCTGGCGATTGACCTCCCACGCCACACGTAGAAGGCGGTCATCAGCGCGATGATCGCGAGCATCACGAGACCGAAGATGAAATAGCCGACCAGTAACGAGATCACGAGGTCAGGCCAGCCAAACCAGCGCCAGCGCGATGGCCGCCGGAAGCGATTGGATCAGCGCAATTCTTCGACTCACTGTCGCCGCACCATACAGTCCCGCGACGATCACGCAGACCAGGAAGAACGTCAGGATCGCGCGGCCCGAGACGACCCCGAAAGCGAAGAGTCCCCACAGCAGGCCCGCGGCCAGGAAGCCGTTGTAGAGGCCCTGGTTGGCGGCGAGGACCGCCGAGGAGTCCGCGGCCTCTTGAGTCATCCGGAACGTGCGAAGTCCGAGCGGTTTGCGCCACAGGAACATCTCCAGGACCAGGAAGTAAACGTGCAGCGCGGCGACGATCACGACTATCACGGCCGCTGGCAGAACGAAGGGGTCGATTGTGATTTTGCCTGTGACTGTCATCGCGTTAGTTTGGCGTGCTTGTTGGGTCGAAGAGCCGACCTGGGCTGTGGCGCGCAATCGGACGGAAGGTCGAGGACGCAATCGCGTCTTTACAGCCTGGGTAGTAAGCGGCCGCCAGACCCGGCATCGTCGCCTGGTGCCTGCCCCTCGAACCGCGCTGGCTCGATACATGCGCCGCACCATGAATCAGACCGAATGGCGAGTCTGGGATCGGCTTCGCGGCCGGAAAGTTGGAGGATGGAAATTCAGGCGACAGCATCCGATTGGGCCTTACTACGCCGATTTCTACTGTCCCGCTGCCCGCCTGGTGGTCGAGATCAATGGCCCCGCGCATGACGGGGACGCTGCGTGGGCCTATGACGCGAGACGAACGGCGTGGTTGGAGGCAGAAGGCTATCGAGTGATGCGCATAGCAGTAGAGGACATCGACGAGGATTTCGAAAGCGTGATGGACTCGATTCTTGGCGCCTTGGTTGCCGCGAACTCCCCATCCCCCGCCTATCGGCGGGTACTTCCCCGCAAGCGGGGAAGTGAACTTGCTGCGGACCTCCCCACTTCAAGCGCGGAAGTGAACTGAGTCCGATCTCCCCATCCCCCGCCTGTCGGCGGGTACTTCCCCGCAAGCGGGGAAGTGAACTTGCTGCGGACCTCCCCACTTCAAGCGCGGAAGTGAACTTGCTGGCAATCAACTGAGTCCGATCTCCCCATCCCCCGACTGTCGGCGGGTACTTCCCCGCAAGCGGGGAAGTGAACTCAGTGGCGGCGCGGCTGCGAGGTGCGTAGAAACGAGCCCGGCCGGACTCTGAGCGCCTCGCATGCATCCGTGCTCAGTGATGGGTTGCCATCCACCGGGTGCTTCACGCTGAGCCAGATCAGGTCGGCATGCGTGATGGCGGTGAACTGAAGCGCAGGGGCGAAGCCCGCGGACCCAACCGCATTCTCAGCGGGAATCGCAACACTTCCTATCCACGAACGCCGCATCCCTTCGCTGCGCATGGCAGCCGCGATGCCGATGAGTAGAGCGTGAAATACCCCTTTGCGACGGTGTTCCGGCACTGTGACGCAGTTCCATATGTATCCCTCGCCAGCCCTGGGCGAGATCTCCAGCTGCAGCTCGCCAATCCATTCCGGCAGTGTGGAGAGCCAGCCATAACCAGCAATACCGCCATCGAACCAGGCGGCAAAAGACCTACATCCTCTCGCCATTCGTGCGGCAACGAGGTCGCCCTCGACGCCCATCGTCGACGCGAGCAGCGGTGCGGTGGACCCGTCGACTTCCCTGATTTCGACCTGGGAAAGATCGGGCGGCGGCCTCGAATCGTCGAGGTCCGCCGCCCAGAGAGTGCTTCGAATCAGATGGAGAAGTGGAGGTGGCGAACCTTGTGGATCACCTCAGGGTCGCCGCTGGCCGAGCCGCCCGGGAACCGGCCGAAGAACGTCAGCACGAGGTCCGCCGCGCTGTCGAACTTGAACAAGGCCGCACAGCCTTCGAAGTTGCCCGTCTCGGGCTCTGGCGTCCACTTGCCATCCTTGACCGTCACGCGCCACTTGCCGCCCCACGGGCCCGCGACGTCAATCCCGTACTGGAAGTCAGCTCCCACCGCTGCCTTCTGGTCGACCTGGTACTGCCAGAAGATGAACGCGAAGGGCAGGATCAGCCCGGCGCTCGCCTCGTCTACGGTCGCCAGCTTGTTGCCCAGACCGTACTCGACGTCGTACGGGTGAACGCCGTAGTCCATGATCTGGAACGTCCCGTAGAAGCCGGCCGGGACCGGTCCCGAGTACGGGTGCGAGACCATGAAGCTGGTCCACTCCTCGGGTGTGAGCGCCTCCAGGATGGCATCGAACTTCATCGCGTCCTTCTTGAAGCGGTCCAGCGCCTCCTCGCGCGACAACTTGCGAAAGTCCTTCGCGTGGTCGTCGAGCGTCTCGGCCATCACGACCAGGCCCGCCGGGGTCGGCGTGCCGCCCTTCTTGGCCGCGTCCCAGTTGGCCATGTAGCCTTCAAGGACGTCGATCATGTGACCGACCAGGTCGCGCGTCTCCCACTCGGTGCAGCGGGTCTGAACGTTCCAGTTCTTCGGGTCGGAAACCACGCGGATGAAGTTCGCGCGGTCACGGCGAAGGACGTTCATCACCGTTTCCTTGCCTTCGGCCGCCATCGGGTTGACGGGTGCGATCACTGCCGTGCTCATCAGTTCTTTCCCCTCCCCGGGTTTAGATAGACCACTGTTCTAGTGACCGGCGCCGGTCGTCGCCGTGGTCGGGACGACGATCGGCGGTAGCGTGACATCCAACTTGTCGCGCCGCACCTGGAACCAGGGCGGCAGGCTGAGCGTGGTGCCGAGGGACTCGGCCGGCTCGTCGATCGTGAAGCCCGGGCCGTCCGTCGCGATCTCGAACAGGACGCCGCCAGGCTCGCGGAAGTAGATGGACTTGAAGTAATACCGGTCGATCACTGGCGTGACGTTACGACCCGCTTTCACCAGTGCGTCCCGCCACTCGGATTGATGCGCGGCGTCGGCCGCCCTCCACGCGACGTGGTGCACCGTGCCCACCGACTCCTCGCCTTCGGGTCCTTCGGGCGACTCGACCACGTCGAGGATTGCATGCGGGCCGCCCTGGCCGGTCTCGAACCGGGTGCGGCGCCCCTCCTGGGCCGCCTTCCTGAAGCCCATCGTCTTGACCAGGAGGTCGACCGTGGCGGTGGACTCGGCCACGGTCATGGTCACCGAATGGAAGCCGCGGATGGCGTGATCCTTGTCGACAGGGCTGTCACTCCACGGAACCCAGTGGTCGTCAGACGCCCTGCCGATCAGCTCCAGCTCGATGCCGTCCGGGTCGACCACCAGGATGGCGTCCGTCCCGAACCGGCTGGCCCGCCTGACGTCCACGCCGAGCTTGCCCAGCCGGCTGTTCCAGAAGTCAAGCGATCGCGGCGACACGGCAAACGAAACGGTCGTGACCTGGCCGCTACCGGCCTTGCGCTTCGGCCACGACGGCCAGCCGAAGAACGTCATCGCGCTGCCGGGCGTGCCCACGTAGTCGCCGAAGTAGATGTGGTACGTGTCTGGCATGTCCTGGTTGATGCTCTTCTTGATCAAGCGCAGGCCGAGCACGCCGACATAGAAGTCCACGCACTTCTGGACTTCCCCCGTGATCGAGGTCACGTGGTGAATGCCGGACATGGTCGCGGGCACGGTTTGAGTTTAGTCCGTGGACGGACGAGTGTGACTCGACGATTCGTCTTCGATCCGCGACCAGATTTCAGCCGCTAGGGGCTCCTGTATCTCCTCCTGGATGTGTGCGACCAGGCCGATGGCGCGCGCCATTACCGCCAGGCCGCGGCAGACCCGCCATGGGATCTCGAGCTCGCTTGCGATCGCACCGATTGCCCCCGTCGCGTTGACCGGCAGCGGACGTCCGGAGCTGCGCGAGGCTTCTTCGGACACCAGCTTTATCAGCTCCACGTGGCGGCCAGACAGGCCGTTCTCGGCGGCCAGGGCGAACAGCTTCGGCGTCCGGGGATCGACCGCCTTATGCACGGGGTGGCCAAGCCCTGGGATGGGCTGCTTGGCCTCTCGGTGCCGGCTGACAATCCCGCTCGCAACCTTCCGCAGGCCGGTGTCAGGCGGGCTTTGTTGAAGCCCGTCTTGCAGTGCTTCTTGGAGCATCCGTGCCGCGCCTTCGACCGATCCGCCGAACCGGTCGCCAATGCCCAGCAGCCCTGCCGCCACCGCCCCCTGGAGCGACTCGGGCGCGCCGAAGTAGGTCAGCCGGGCGGCGATCGCGCTCGGCGTCATGCCGTGCTCGACGAGCGTCACGGCGAGCGCGTTGAAGACGATCGACTCCTTCGTGGTCGGCAGGCGGCCCTTCAGCTCGAGGAAGGCGACGTCTCCCAGCGAAACCTTGCCCAGCAGCTCATCGGCGAGGTCGTGCCCCCGCACGACGATGCGATCGGCGGTGCTCCACCCCAGGTCTGACTTGAGCCTCTTGGTCATGAACGGTTGACCGTCAGCCTGGTTTTGTAGCCGCTTTCGCCAAATTCAACCTCCGGCACGAGCGTGATTTGGCTTCGAAACACGAGCCTGGTATGGATGGCCTCGGCGATCTCCGCCGCCAGCTTGGCGTCGGACGCACTGCCCGCGGGCACCTCGACCTCGATGGGAACGGGCGGCGTGACAGAGACGTCCCCGTTCGGCCGGATGACGCGGGCACGCCCGGTGACACGGGGACGAAACTCGCCTACGACGGCCAGGACGGCCGTGGGATACACATTCACGCCGCGCACCTTGAACATGTCGTCGCGGCGCCCGATGCACCTCATGCGGAAGGTGGTGCGCTCGCAGTCGCAAGACGTGCCCTCAATGCGGACGATGTCGGCGCTTCGGAACCGGACGACGGGCATGGCCTCGCGAGTCAGCGCGGTATAGACGAGCTCCCCGACCGCGCCCGTCTCGATCTCCATCAGCTCGCCGGTCTGCGGATCGACGAGCTCTGGCCAGACGTGTCCCATGCCGCAGAAATGCATGCCCTGCTGGTGCGGGCACTCGCCGAAGAGCGATGGCGCGACGTCGCCGATGCCCATGACCTCCGTCACGGTGACGCCCAGCACATCCTGGATGTGATCGCGAATCGCCGGAATGCCGCCCCCGGGCTCCCCACCCGTTACCACGTGAGTCAGCGGGATGGCGCTCGGCTGCTCATCGGACTGCTCCAGGCGGTTGGCAAGATACTGGGCGAAGGAAGCGGTCGCGAGCAGCGTGTCGGCAAGTCCCATCCGAAGGCCGAACACAACACGCTCCGTGTCGCCTGGCGCCACCGGCACCGAGCGGGCGCCGATTCGCAGGATGGCGAAATGCGTGTGGCCCGCGACGAAGGGCCCGGCTCCGAAGGTGGACAGCACGCCGCTGTGCTCGTGGATACCGGTTGCGTAGTACGTGCGAGTGCCCATCACTGTCCAGCTCTCCATGTCCCCGCGCGTCAACGCGAGCACGTTCGGGCTTCCTGTCGTGCCGCTGGTCTGGTAGATGCGCTTGACGAGGTTCGGCTCTACACACAGGTTGCTGCCGAAAGGTGGATCCTGGTCGATCGCTTGTCTGAGCTCGTCTTTGGTCGTGAACGGAATTCTGGCCAGGTCGGCGAGGCCGACAAATGAAGACCCCAGCCCGGCCTCTCGAAACTTTCGCGCGTAAAAAGCAGACGATTCGCGCAGCCGCCGGAACTGCCGCTCCCAGGCGCTGGCGGCGAGCCGGAATGCGTCGTCGGCGGACGCGGTCTCGATCTCACGCTCCCAGATCCAGTCACGATCGCAGCTGTCGCCTTGGAGCCGGTTGTTCCTGGATTCCATCAGTGCCGCAGACATGATGCGGGATTAACCCGGGATATACCCTTCGGGTCGTGACCGACATCATGCCGACCACCGTAGTCGGGAGCTATCCGCAGCCCGACTGGCTCGTCGACCGGGCGATGCTGGGCAGCCGGCTCCCGCCGCGAACGCGGGCCGTGGAGATCTGGCGCGTGGCGCCGGACTTCCTGGAGCAAGCGCAGGACGACGCGACGGTGGTGGCGATCCGGGACATGGAGCGCGCGGGAATCGACATCATCACCGATGGTGAGGTGCGGCGCGAGAGCTACTCGAACCGTTTCGCCACCGCACTCCAGGGCATGGACCTCGACCACCCGGGCACAGCGCTCGACCGCACCGGACATCCCAACCCGGTGCCGAGGGTGGTCGGCCCCATCAGCCGGATGCATGGGGTCGAGGTGCGGGATGTCAAGTTCCTCCGCGCGAACACCGACCGGCCGATCAAAGCGACCTTACCCGGCCCGTTCACCATGTCGCAACAGGCGCAGGACGACTACTACCACGACGAGGAAGCGTTCGCGATGGCGCTGGCCGAGGTGGTGAACGCCGAGGTACGTGACCTCTTCGCCGCCGGCGCCGACGTGGTCCAGCTCGACGAGCCATACCTGCAGGCGCGCGCCGAGAAGGCGCAGCGCTACGCGATCAAAGCGATCAACCGAGCGCTGGAAGGAATCAGCGGCACGACCGCGCTCCACACGTGCTTCGGCTACGCGCACATCGTGCATTCACGACCGAACGGCTACCCCTTCCTGGAGCAGCTGGCGGACATTTCGGCGAAGCAGATCTCGCTTGAATCGGCACAGCAGAAGGTCGACCTCTCGGTGTTGAGGTCGCTCGGCAACAAGCAGCTGATCGTCGGAGTCATCGACCTCTCGGACGACAGCCCGGTGGAGGACGTGGAGACGATTGCTGCTCGGATCCGCAAAGCCCTTGAGTTCGTCGACCCACATCGGCTGATCCTCGCGCCCGACTGCGGGATGAAGTACCTGCCGCGCGAGAAGGCGTTCGGCAAGCTGTCCGCCCTCGCGAAGGCGGCCGGTCGGGTACGGAATGAGCTATCGGGAGGGTGATTGCCTTGCCCGGCGGGCGACCAGGTGCAGCTCCTCGATGGCAGCTCGCGCCAGCCTGATCGCGCGCGCGTAAGCCGCCTTGCTGGGTTTTGCCTGACGGCCGCGCAGCGACGCATCGATGAACCGCCTGGCCTGCTCCGAGGGATCCTTCGCCAACTTCAACCTCCTGTCAACTCGGTCCAGAAATGGTCGACGATGAGCTCGGCGAACCACTCCGACCAGTATTTCTGCTTCAACTTCTTCTTCGCCAGGTAATTCCTGAATTCGGGCGTCACCTCGAGCTCCGCGACGAGCAGCGCGATCGGGTCGTCCGGACGGATCTCCTTTATATACGCGCGCGTTGCACTGTACGCGTGCCTGGCTTTTGTGTTCCACAGCTTCTCGTCGTCGTGCAGCAGGCCGATCAGGCCAGCGTCCTTGAGGTCCTGCAGCTTTTTCTGGGTCAGCGCCATCCTTACGTACCCCGCGAACTCGGAGGCTTCGCCGTGAGTTCGCGGGGACCCCTGATCACTGCCAGAGCACCATTCGCGTCGCCCATCCGGCGGCCAGGAACACGGCGACCAGCTGCACGAGGAAAAGGCCGATCGTCCATCCGTACAGCGCGCTCGGGCCGCCGAGGGCGAGCCAGGTCAGGCACAGCGCAACGGTGATGAGGCTGTAGCCGAAGGTTCCAAACAGGACGGCCCCTGTCCTTCGGTACGGGCTTACCACCTGCGCCGGCACGCTGCCTGCGTATGACTGGTAGGACGCAATGATCACACCAAGGAAGACGAGCACGAAGCCGGCGAGGGCGGCCGAGGAGCCCAGCATGGCGAGGACCACATCCCTCGGCTCAATCAACCTGCCACCCACTCCTCGGCCTCTTCGACCGTCGTGAAGTAGCCGACCTCGAGGGCTGTGGCCGAGGCTTTGGCCAGGCTTTCTCGGAGGTTCATGTCTGCGAGCACGCTTGCCGGTACCACGATGGCAAAGCGCTTCAGGCCCGCCGCCAGAGCTCGCGGCAGCCACTCTCGATTGGCGCGCTCCTGGTCCTTGGGGTTCAGCACCTTCTGCCGGCGACAGTCGGCCAGCAGGCGGGTGCCCTGGTTTTGTTTGAGCGCCTGGAGCTCGGCGTCGAGCAGCGCGGCGAACTCGACGGAGTTCGCCCACCCGTCCCATTCGACCAGGACGAGCTGCGCGTCATAGTCCCAGCGGACTGAGGCAACTCCGGGAGCGTTGAAGTAAATGCCGTCCACAGGCGGGATCATCGTCGCCAAGAATAGGAGAGGCCCCGGCGCCCAGGCGCGCTTAAGCCGGCCTTGGGCTCGGTTTGCTCCTGATCAGAACGATGCTTGCTGCCACCACCCACACATAGAAAAGAACGTAGGGAGCGAACCACAGGGCCGTCAGCGGGAGCCCCGCCGCGACGAGAAAGCCGACCCCGACGAAAAGCGCCGGCCACGCAAGCCAGCCTGGCAGCGTGCGGGAGGTCAGGCCTCCAACGCCGGCAGCAGCCAGCAGGCCCCCGATCGCCAACCAGGTCATGACGAACAGTCCGTTGTCGAGGCCGTACAGCAGTGCGGCTGAAGTTGCAGTCAGATCCGCGACCCTGAACGAGGCGGCGAGGCTGACACCACTCGCGGCCATATAGAGACCGACCAGCAATCCCGCCATGACAATGACCAAGGTGGACGGAACATGTGGTCCGTTGTCGGACGAACGGAGCTTCACGGAAAGGCTCACCGCAAAGACCAGGAAGGCAAACAGCGCGATGGTGAGAAGCGGGGCCGCCACGATGTCGGCAGACCTGGTCGCCTGCGCGTAAGCCAGCCAATCCTTGGCGGGGCCGTCGAAAGGAGGTTCCGGCGTCGAAACCATCAGTGGCGCCCACAAGACGTACGCCCAGACGAGGACCACGAAGACGATGCCTGCGCCGCCGCCGACCCGCAGCCAACGTGTTTGGATCATCGGTTGACTATCTCCCGGTGAGCCTTACGGTTTGGTAGCGGTCGTACTGCATCCGGAAGAGCTCGATCACTCCGGCCGCGTCTTCAGGCTCGGACATCCAGCAGCTGACCCAGCCGGTCTGAGGCAGGACGTGGTGAGGCTGGGCGCGACCTGCCGCGATCATCTCGTCGCGCAGCTTGCGCGGGAGGGGCAGGTCCGCGAGGCGGTTTCCATGGACGTGGCCCATCTCCTTCCGCCCATACCGGTACTCGGTGCCGCCGAAGCGATGCGGGACGGCATCCACTCCCGGCCACGAGGTGACCTCCTCCCTGATCAGATCACCAGCTCCGTTCATACGGATCGACACTCTAAGAAGGTCCGCAACATTTGTGATGCCGCTAATCACCGGACTTTTGCTGACAGCGGGCCCATCGGCTGCGACATTTCCTCAACGTGCACCCCTGCTGATGGATGAAGGTTCCCCGCCGCTCGAGGGTGAGCACCTTGAAACGACCCATTGGGAAGACGCCCACCATTGGATGAGTATCTATTCCGATCTGCTTGAATTCAAGCGGGGAATCCTCGATAAGGTCACACGCGATCTAGCCAAGCTAAAGCCGGATGGGCAGAGAGCGGCTCAGGCGGACCTCAAGATCATCGAGGATCAGATGGGGGGTTACCAGAAACGGCTCGATCTCTGGTACCAACGCGTCTGGGATCTCCACGGCCTCTGGTTGGATTCTGAGGGGCGGATGATCCGCTACAAAGGTGAGGAGGCAACGCTGACCATCCGAGAGTTTCAGCTCCTCCAGTTCCTGCTGAATCATCCGCACAGGTACTTCACCGTCACCGAGATCCTTGACCAGGCCTGGGCCGGGTCGGCCCTCTTTCCGGAAGAGGTCCGCAACTACGTGCGACGTTTACGCAAGATCCTGGCGGCGATGGAGATACCATGCGATCTCGTCAACCGGCCCGGGCGCGGCTACTCACTGAAGTTCCGGGAGGACTTGTAGCGAGCCACAGCGACGCACAATGACCTGAGCGTCGGAACAGTCCGCAGAGAGGAGTGTTATGGAACAAAGCGCGACCCCGTCTCGGTCTCGGTCTCGGCCGCGAGCCAAGGGACCCCGGATCCTGGTCGTCGAGGCCAATGCCGGTTACCGCGCCGTCATCTCGCACCTGGTCGAGTTGGCAGGAGGGGAATTTGAGAGTGTGGCTGAGTTCGACTCAGCGAAGCGCCAGCTCGAAAAGTCCACCCGGTTCGACCTGGTCATCCTCGGTATGAGCGCCGACTCCCGGGTATCCCCTAGGTTCTTGGGCGAGCTGCGGGTCGCGGCCCGCGCCCCTTTTATCCTGCTGGATGAGTCGTCTGACGATGCCGGAAATATGCTCGAATCCTTTGAAGCAGGTGCCAGCCAGGTTCTGCCCAAGCCTTTCGTCCCGGACGCTTTGATTGGGGCGATCATGTCGGAGCTGCGCGGGCCTGACGTCGATTCCGTGGTTTCAATCGCGACCAGGATCGAGTTGGGCGGCCTTATGTTTGATGCCAAGCAGCGAACGATTACAGGTGCCGAAGCCAATGTTTCGTTGACGAAGCGCGAGTGGCAGCTGCTTTCATTCTTCCTGACCAATCCGAATCAGTTCTTCGCCGCAGAGGAGGTGGCTCTGCCGGCCTGGGGTCCAGAGGCTTCGATCGAGCAATTCCGCACCTACGTGACGCGGCTTCGACAAAAGCTTCTGCCATTCAAGGGCGTATGCGAGGTGGTCAACGAGAAGGGAAAGGGTTACCGGTTGGTGGTTCAGCAGCCCAAGGCTCTGGTCTCGTAGCTCAATTTACGTCTGTTAAGTTCAGACGGTGGCCGGCTCCGCGGCTCACGCGACTCAGGCGCACGCCCGGCAAGAACGCCGGCTAGGCCCATTCCTCTGTTGGGCGGTCGTCTTCGCCGACATCGGGACGTCCGTCTACTACACGCCCGGAATCCTCTACCGGCAGGTCGGGGTGCACGCCGCCCTCTTCGTCACGATGACCCTCGTCGTCTTCGTCCTCCTCTGCGTCAAATACTCCGAGGTCGCAATCCGCTACCCGGAGGGCGGGGGCGTCGTCACCGTCGCGACGCGAGCGATCCATCCCTTCGCAGGACTCGTGGGCGGCCTCTTGATCCTTGTCGATTACTTCTTGACCGCGGCGTTGAGCGCGCTATCCGGTGTTATCTACCTGAGTGTCGTCGCCGGTCCGCTGAAACCACTCGTCCTCGTCGTGGCGGTCGGCGCCCTGGTGCTTCTCGGCCTGCTCAACGTCATGGGGGTCAAGACCAGCGCGCAGATCACGGCCATCTTTGCGACCGCGGCCGCGGCCGGCCAGCTCGCCGTCGTCGTCGGCGTGGCCGTCCACCTGGGACCAAGTGGGGTCGTCAACTCGTTATCGCACCTGCTGGCAGGGCCTCGACTCAGTCCGCTCGGCGTCCTGACAGGGTTCTCCGGCGCCTTCCTGGCTTTCTCGGGCCTCGAGAGCATTGCCCAGCTCGCACCGGCGATGGCCGAGCCGAGGAAGAGGGTGGCGCCGATCGCGATGGGGCTCGTGGTGATGACGGTCGCGATCACGAGCCCGCTCCTGACGCTCTGGTCGACCACGCTCCTTGATCCCGCCAAGAACGACCCGAATCAATTTGTGTCGCTGCTGGGAGGCTTCGCCGCCGGCCCGGTGCTGCAGGTCTCCGTCGCCATCAGCGGGGCGCTGCTGCTGATTTTTGCCAGCAACACCGCCTTGATCGGCACCTACCACGTCTTTCTTGCCCTGGCCCGGATGCGCTTCCTGCCCAGGATCCTGACCAGGACCAACCGCTGGCGGAACACGCCACACGCGGCGGTCCTGGTCGCGACCGCAATCCCGGTGGCGATCGTCATCTTCTCCAGCGGAAACGTCGGGCTGCTGGGTGACCTCTACGCGTTCGGCCTGCTGGGTGCCTTCTCGGTCACCTGCATCGCGCTTGACGTTGTGCGCTTCCACGAGCGACATGTTCAGCGCGTCGGCCATCAACCCCTCAACGTCGGCCGAGTGCGTTTCATCCTCGGCCTGATCACCACCGTGCTGGTCAGCATGGCGTGGATCACGAACCTTTTCGCGAAACCGCTCGCGACCCTCTTCGGCGGCGGCTTGACGCTGGTCGGAGCGGGTATCGCGTTCGTCACCTACCGGCGGGCGCGGCGCCGCGGGCCATCACCCATCTTTCCCCATGTGCTCCACCACCGGCATCCCATCGTCTTCATGTCGAAGGGTCGCCGGCTGCCCCCGTCCAGGGTGCTTGCCCTCCTCCCCCACGACGCCGACCAAGCGGAGCAAGTCGCGAACCTGGCGGCGCAGGACACGTCAGGCCGGCCGGTCGCCTTCGTCTACCTCGCCCACCCCGAGAGGGCCCGAACCAAGCCACCTCAAATGCTCGAGATCATCGACCCGTATAGGGACGATGCCACTGCGCAGGAGGTCTTCGCCGGAGCGGCGGCGGCCGCCGAAAAGGCACGGCTTGACAGCCGTTTTATCTACGTCCCTGCCGGCGCCACGGAGGGGACGCTCGACTGGCTGGTGTCGGAGATGGCGCCCGAGGAGACGATCATGCTCGACGATGGAGCCGGGCTGGGAGCCACTGACAGGTTTACGCTGGAGCGCCGAAGGACGGGCGACACTCCGGTGCTGCACTACCGAACCAAGCCCGATTGACAGGGGTCGGAAGTCGACTAGGCAGACGCCGCCTCCAGCTGCCCCAGGATCTTTGACTGGGCCTCGTTGATGGCATGGACCTCCAGCCCGTGGTTATGCTCGTGACAATGGTCGCGTACCAGCCGTGCCGGGAAACGGACGCTGACCAAGGGTGAGACCCCTGAGTTACTTCAGCCCACCTCGTGACAGTTGGCGGTCAGCCTGACCTCGATGTTGCGCCGGGTGGCATTCATGACCTTCGGCCAGGCGTCGGGCGAGGGCCGATGAAGCTCTACGGCGAGCTGGCTGAGTGGTATCCCACCTTCGCCACCCCTGAGGAATGCCGGAAGGAAGCACTGTTCTTTGCTCGGACGATTGCGAAAGCATCCGAGCACAAGCCGCGCCAGGTGCTGGAGCTCGGCTCCGGCGCGGGGAACATCGCCTTTCACCTCAAGCGCCGCTTCGCGCTGACCCTCATTGATCAGTCTCCGCAAATGCTCGCCGTGAGCCAGGCGCTCAACCCCGAATGCGAGCACATCGAGGGCGACATTCGCACCGTCCGTCTGGGGCGAACATTCGACGCGGTCTTGGTGCAGGACGCGATCTGTCACATGACCACCGAAGTAGACCTGCTGGCGGTGATGGAGACCGCATCCGAGCATTTACGAGCGGGCGGCGTGGCGTTGTTCGTGCCGGACCACGTGCGCGAAACTTTTGTCGAGGACACCGATCACGGAGGCAATGACACCGAGCGAGGCAGCGTTCGCTTTCTGCAGTGGGTCACCGATCCCGATCCCCGCGACACGTCATACCTGGTTGACTTTGCGATCCTGATTCGAGACGAACGAGGTCAAACGCGACTGGTGCATGACCGCCACACGTACGGTCTCTTCCCGCGCGCGAAATGGCGCTCGCTGCTTCAGAAGGCCAGATTCAAGCTGAACACGGTCGACGTCGGGCAGGACGGCTTTGGACGCGAAGTCTTCCTTGGGCGACGTCGGTCGTAGATTTCAGCCATTCGGGCCCCGATGGTCGTGAGTCTCACTCTCGTTTGAACGGGCAGCCTGAGAGGTGATCGTCGACGATGCCGACGGCCTCGAGCAGCGAACACACGATGGTCGAGCCCACGAACGTGAAGTCGCGGCGTTTCAGATCCTTGCTGATGCGGTCGGACAGCTCCGTTGTGGGACGCAGGTCAGCGAGAGTTCGCGGGTGATTGACGATCCTTTTTCCGTCGACCCAGTTCCACAGATACGTGGCGAAGGACCCGAACTCGCCCTGTACCTGGAGGAAGGCCCGCGCGTTCGTTCGGGTGCCGTAAATCTTGAGCCGGTTGCGGATGATGCCCGTGTCCTCGCGCAGTTGTTCCAGCCGGCGGTCATCGAACGCCGCGACCTTGGCGGGATCGAAGGACGCGAAGGCACGCCGGTACCCATCTCGGCGGTTGAGGATGGTCGCCCAGGACAGGCCGGCCTGGGCGCCTTCGAGGGTGAGCATCTCGAAGAGATGGCGATCGTCACGCGAGGGGACGCCCCATTCGTCGTCGTGATAGGCGCGCATGGCCGGAGAGCTGTCGGCCCACGGGCACCTCACGCCAGCTGGCACGAAGGAATCGCCGCTAGCTCCGGCCCCAGACCGAACCTGCCACCCGCCCAACCAGCTCGAGCTTGCGTTTTTGCTGTTCGTGACTGATCCGGTTTCCTTCCATGGTCGAGGCGAACCCGCACTGAGGGCTCAGCGCCAAGCGCTCGAGCGGGACATAGCGGGTGGCCTCCTCGATTCTCATCTTCAGCTCGGTCTCGGTCTCCAGCTCCGGCTTCTTGGTCGTCACCAGGCCGAGGACGGCGACTCGGTCCTCAGGTAGGTGCTTGAGCGGCTCGAAACCTCCTGACCGCTGGTCGTCGTATTCGAGCAGGAATCGATTGAAGAGCGTCTTTTCGAAGATACGCGAGATCGGCTCATAGTCACCTTCGGCGTAGTACTTGCTCTGGTTGTTGCCGCGGCAGACGTGGAGGCCGAAGGTGACACCCGGGTGGCCCCGGATGATCGCGTTGTCGAGCTCGATGCAGCGGTCGATCAGCTCCTCCGGGTCGCTTCCGCGCTGCCGGTAGCCCTCGCGCATGGTGGGGTCGAGGAGGGCTCCATACTGCGGCGCGTCGATCTGTATGTACGTACAGCCGAGGCGGACGAGCTCGTCCACCTCGCGACGGGATAGGTCGACCACGTCCGCGAGGTACTCATCGCGCGTCGGGTAGGCACCTTTCGACTTTTCGGGGTCGTAGTAGGCAGCGGCCTGCTGCGCGCTGAGCATCGTCACCTTCCCATGGCCTCGCGCGGCCGACCGCACAAACGTCCACTCCTCGCTGCACATGCTTCGCGTCCAGCGCAAGCGGTTCACCACCACCGGTCGCTTCAGGATCAGCTGCTCTCCACTCTCGTCCCGGAACGGGATCGCCCAGCCGCCCTCGCGGTCGAAACCCTCGAAGGCGTCGATGAGGTGGCCGTAGAAGGCATAGCGACGCAGCTCGCCATCGGTCACGACATCGATGCCTGCCTTTTCCTGGAGCTCGATCGCAGCCCGGACCGCCGCATCCTCGATCGGTTTGAACTCTGCCTGCGTGATTTCGCCGGACTCCAGGCGCTTTCGAGCGCCGACCAGGTCAGATGGCCGCAGGAGGCTGCCGACGACCTCGGCTCGCCAGGTGCTCGGCTGTTCCATCACCCTTCAGCCCGTCTCGGCCAGGACTTTGGCGGCGACGCCGAACGCGCTGTTGGCGGCGGGAATCCCGCAGTAGATCGCCGTCTGCAGCAGGATCTCTTTCAGCTCATCCGGTGTGACCCCGTTCCTAAGCGCCCCACGCAGGTGCAGCGCCAGCTCCTCATTGCGGTTGAGAGCAACCAGCATCGCCACCGTGATGCAGCTGCGCGTGCGCCGGTCAAGGCCCGGCCGCGTCCAGATCTCGCCCCAGGCGTAGCGCGTGATCAGGTCCTGAAACTCGCCGGTGAAGGGCGTGCGAGCGGCCTCTGCGCGATCCACGTGCGCGTCGCCCAGCACCGCGCGACGCACCTCCGTCCCCCTCCGCTTCTCGTCCGTCATTTCAATTCCTCCCAGATCGTGGTTAGACGGCGAAGAACACCGTCTCGGATTCGCCCTGCAGCCGGATGTCGAAACGCAGCACCTCCCCTTCGGGGATCGCCATCAGCGTCTGGCGACGAGCTGGATCGATGAGCTTCAGGATTGGATCGCTCGCGTTCGCTGCCTCCTCGTCTGGAAAGTACATTCGAGTCGCCAGGTGCCGGAGCAGGCCACGGGCGAAGATCGTGAGGTCCAGGTGAGGGGCCTCTTCACCAGCAGCGGGCTTTACGACAGTGAAGTGGAACACGCCTTCCGAGTCAGTCCGGCAGCGACCAAACTGCTGCCCGCCCCACAGCTCAACCAGCGCGTCCGGCACGGTTTCGCCCGATCCGTCCAGCACCTGGCCTTCGATCCTGATCGCCGCTTGACCAGAGGCCGCGTCGTGACCGTCCTCGAACGGCAGCGCGAAACCGAAAAATGGGCCGACCGTCTGTGAGGGTGTCGGCACCCGATTCTGGCTCAACCTAAGGCTCTCGCGGCGTGGCGTTTCGTCCCCGCAGGGTGATGTCCCACCGGTAGCCGAGTGCCCATTCCGGTTCGGTGGTCGCGAGGTCGAACGTGGCCACCAGCAGGTTACGGCCACGCTCGTCGGGTATCGATTGGAGGATCGGATCGAGCGCCATCAGAGGGTCACCCGGAAAATACATCTGGGTCACGAGCCGGCTCGCGAGCGACGGCCCGAACACCGAGAAATGGATGTGCGCGGGCCGCCAGGCGTTCTTGTGGTTGCGCCAGGGGTAGGCGCCGGGCTTGACCGTGACGAACCGATATCGCCCTTCGCCATCGGTCAGACACCGCCCGGCGCCCGTGAAGTTCGGGTCGAGCGGGGCGGGGTGGTCATCCATCGGATCCACGTAACGCCCGGCGGCGTTGGCCTGCCACACCTCGACCAGCGTGTGGCGCACCGGGTGCCCGTCGCTGTCGACAACGCGACCGCTGACGACGATGCGTTCGCCAAGCGGCTGGCCCTCGTGGTGACGCGTCAGATCGGCGTCGTCAGGCCGCACCTTGACTCGGCCGAAGGCAGGTCCAGGAAGGTTGTGGAACCATTCCGCGGGAAGCCTGATCAGCTCGCGACCGGGCGATCGCCGGACGGTAGCCCGGTAGTCCGGGTGGAGATAAGGCGGCTCAAAGTCGCGCTGCGCGTCAGACACCCTTGACGGGCATTATGGCTTGACTCAAACTCCGATCGTCGGTACACGGAGCATTTCGGTTTTCGTTGGCCCGAGCCCAGTTTGGGAAGGAGGAGTCAGGTGAGCAAGAGAAAGGGTTTGTCCGCCGCCATCACGAGGCGCGAGATGCTCAAAGGAACCGGACTCGTGCTGGGCGGCCTGGCACTGCCAGGCGTGCTCGAAGCCTGCCTCACCTCGTCAACGTCCACGCCGAGCGGGTCGATCAAGATCGGCTACGTCAGCCCGATCACTGGCGCGACCTCTGGGTTTGGCGAGCCTGACCCCTACGTCATCGATCTGGCCAGAAAGGCGCTCAAGAGCGGCCTGTCGATCGGCGGTACGAACTACTCGGTCGAGATCATCACCCGCGACAGCCAGTCGACCCCTTCGGTCAGTGCCCAGGTCGCCAACGACCTCATTCAGGGCCAGAAGGTCGACCTGATGCTGACCACGTCGACGCCGGAAACTGTGAACGCGGTTTCCGCCGCTTGTGAGGCCGCGGGGGTCCCGTGCGTCTCTACCGTCGTCCCGTGGCAGGCGTGGTACCTCGGGCTCGGCGGCAAGGTGGGCCAGAGCACGACCTTCAAGTACATATTCCATTACTGCTTTGGGGTCGAGCAGTTCTTCAACGCGTACACGCACCTGTGGCCGCAGGTGCCGACCAACAAGAAGGTCGGGGTCATGTACCCAAACGACGCCGACGGCAACGCCATCCGGCAAGCGCTCGCGCCCGCGCTGCAGGCCGCCGGCTACACCATCATCGACCCCGGACCGTACGAGGACGGTACCAACGACTACACGACGCAGATCGCGAGATTCATCCGCGAGGACTGCCAGATCTTCAACACGTTCCCCATTCCGCCCGACTTTGCGACGTTCTGGCGCCAGGCGGCGCAGCAGGGATACACAAAGCATGTGAAGATCGGCCAGATAGCGAAGACCGGCCTTTTTCCATCGCAGGTAACGGCCCTCGGCTCGATCGGCAACGGCCTGGCTTCTGGGGTGTACTGGGCGCCGACCTGGCCGTACAAATCAAGCCTGACCGGCGTTACGTGCAAACAACTGGGCGATGGCTACGAGACGTCATCAAGCAAGCAGTGGAACCAGCAGCTCGGTGCAAGTCTTTCCCTGTTCGACGTGGCCGCTGCGGTGCTCAAGGCCAGCGGCGACCCCAAGAACAAGACCAAGGTCGCCGACACGATGAAGACGCTCTCCGTCGACACCATCGTCGGTCACCTCGACTGGACCAAGCCACCTACCTTTGCCGGTGCATCGATTCCGAACGTGCAGACGACGCCGATCATCGGTGGCCAGTGGAAGTCGGGCGTGTCCAAGTGGCCGATCGATTTCGTGATCTGCGAGAACTCGTCCGACCCTAACGTACCCGTCGCTTCGACGCTGCAGCCTTACACCGCGGGGTAAGCATGGAGGCCGCGGTCCTCGCGGCGGTCGATGTGCGCAAGCGTTTCGGCGCCCTTGCGGTCCTGGACGGCGTCAATCTCGCGTTGAATCAAGGTGAGGCGGTCGGCATCGTCGGCCCAAACGGCGCGGGCAAGACGACGCTGCTGAACGTGCTTGCCGGGTCGCTTCAACCTGACGCCGGCACGATCGTCTTCCGGGGCCGGGACATCACAGCCAAGGGTGCAGCAGAGCGCTGCACCCTCGGCATCGCGCGCACGCACCAGGTGCCGCGTCCGTTCGTTGGCATGACGGTGTTCGAGAACGTGCTCGTCGGCGCCACCGCCGGCGGCAGGCGCCGCGGGTCGGAGGCTTACAGCCTGAGCCTCGAGGTGCTGGACCAGTGCGAGCTGACCCATCTGGCCAACCGGCGGGCTGAGGGCCTCGGCCTGCTTCAGCGCAAGCGTCTCGAGCTGGCGAGGGCGCTTGCCGTAACACCCACGGTCCTCCTCCTGGATGAGATTGGCGGAGGGCTGACAGACGCGGAGTCCGCAGCACTCGTCGAGACCGTGGCCGGCCTGCGGGATCGCGGCATCGCTGTCCTTTGGATCGAGCACATCGTCCACGTGCTGATGCAGGTCGTCACGCGCCTGGTGTGCATGGACGCGGGGCGCATCATCGCGGAAGGCGCGCCCGAAGCGGTCGTCGCGCAGGCGGCGGTGGTCGACGCGTACCTGGGCAGCGGCGCGTGAGCCTGCTTGGCGTCGAGGAGCTCGACTGCCGGTATGGCCTGCTCCAGGCGGTGCGTGGGGTCTCATTCGACGTCGCTCAAGGCGAGATCGTTGCGTTGATCGGCGCCAACGGCGCAGGCAAGACCACGCTTTTGCGAGCGGTCGCGGGCGCTCACCGACCGCATACCGGAAGGGTGACCTTCGACGGAGCCGACGTGACCAGGCTGCCTGCACACCGCCGCGTGTCCCTTGGAATCGCGCTCGTGCCCGAAGGCCGCCGGCTGTTTCCGACGCTCACGGTCGAAGAGAACCTCAAGGTCGCCGCGGCGTCGAACCGGCGCGGGCGCTGGAACGTACAGGCGGTGCTGGACGCTTTTCCACTCCTTCAGGCGAGGCGGAAAGTGCGCGCGGCCAATCTTTCGGGTGGCGAGCAGCAGGCGGTCGCCATCGGCCGAGCGCTGATGAGCAACCCTCGCCTGCTGCTCCTCGACGAGGTTTCCCTCGGCCTTGCGCCCGTGGTCGTCGAAGCCGTCTACCGATCCCTCACAGACGTGATCAAGGAAGGCGTCACCGTGCTGCTGGTCGAGCAGGATCTGACACGCGCGCTGCGCGTGGCCGGCCGCGTCATCTGCATGCTCGAGGGGCGCGTCGTGCTCGAGGGCGAAGCACGATTGCTCGACCGCGACCGCGTGGTCGCCGCGTACTTCGGGCTGCGCCGTCCTGCTGCAGGAGGGGCTTCGGCGTGACCCTGGTCAACGCCATCGTGCAGGGGATCTTCCTCGGCGCTTTCTACGCGGTGCTCGCTTGCGGGCTGTCGATCATGTTCGGCGTGATGCGGATCATCAACCTGGCCCACGGTGATGTGGCCGTGCTCGGCGCCTACCTCACCTTCGTGGTCGTCGAGCGCACCGGGCAGTCTGCGTTCGTGGCGTTCGCAATCGCCCTTCCGGTCATGCTGGTGCTCGGATACATCCTCCAGATCACGGTTCTCGAGCGCAGTCTCAAAGCCGGGATCCTGACGCCGCTGCTCGCCACGTTTGGGCTTTCGATCGTCATCCAGAACCTCCTGCTGATCGCGTTCTCCCCGGACGTTCGATCGCTTGGAGGGTCAGCCGGCGCCTTTACCACCGCAAGCTGGCACGTGACGAGCGAACTCTCAATCTCCGCGTTCGGCGTGCTGGTGCTCGTCGTCGCGGTCATCGTGTTCGGCGCGCTGCAGCTGTTCCTCTCGTACACGCGTGCGGGATGGGCGATGCGTGCGACCGCTGAGGATCCGGACGCCGCCGAGCTCGTGGGTATCGATTCCCGGTCGGTGTATGCACGGGCGACGGCGCTCGCTGTGGGGATCGCGGCGCTCGGTGGATTGTTCCTGGGCATCCGCTCGGCCTTTGATCCCGTGAGCGGCCCGACACAGCTCATCTTCGCGTTCGAAGCGGTCGTCATCGGCGGAATGGGATCGCTCTGGGGGACGCTGCTTGGAGGGATCGCGCTCGGCCTTGCGCAGACGCTTGGGGCCCAGCTACATCCGCAATTCTCCGTGCTTGCGGGGCATCTACTCTTCCTGGCCGTGCTGATGGCCAGGTTCGGCGGCGCGAGACTGACTTTGAGGCTGGCACGTTGAGAGTCCAACGCTGGACGCGCACCTCGCTGCTCTTCACCGGCGGCACGGGCGTGGTCGCTCTCGCGCTTGCCTCTGTGCCCCTCGTCTTCGATCCCGATGTGGTCCAGAAGCTGACCAACCTGTTGATCCTGGTCATCCTCGCCGCGATGTGGAATGCGCTCGCCGGATATGGGGGCCTGCTCTCAGTAGGGCAGCAGGCGTTCATCGGCATCGGCGCTTACGGCACCGTGTTCTTTGCCGGACTGGGCGTGTCGCCCTACGTGGCGATGCTGCTCGCCATGGTGCTGGCCGGTGCTGTCTCCGTGCCGATCTCGTTCTTCGCGCTGCGCCTGCGCGCCGCCCAGTTTGCGATCGGCATGTGGGTCATCGCAGAGGTGGCCTCGATCCTGGTCAGGCTGGACAAGAACCTCGGCGCCGGCACCGGCATCTCGCTCATCCAGATGAACCAGTACGCTCCGAACTTCCGACAGGCGTACACGTTCTGGATGGCCCTGGGGTTCGCGGTGCTCTTCCTGGCCGCGCTCTTCTTCCTGTTGCGTTCACCGCTGGGCGCGTCCCTGCAGGCGATCCGCGACGACGAGGATGCGGCCCGCTCACTCGGCGTCCGGGTCGCTTCGCGCAAGCGGCTGCTGTTCGTGCTGGCGGGATTCGGCTGCGGCGCCGCCGGAGTGCTCGTGGTCGCGAACACGCTCTTCATCGAGCCTGGTTCGGCCTTCAGCGTGCAGTGGAGCGCCTACATGATCTTCATGGTGCTGGTCGGCGGCCTCGGCACCTTCGAGGGCCCAATCCTCGGTGCCATCCTCCTGTTCGCCATCCAGACGATCTTCACGCAGGGCGGCCCCTGGTACCTGGTCGGCCTCGGCGCCACAGCCGCCCTGTTCGCCCTGTTGGTGCCCCGCGGGCTGTGGGGCGCGATCGAAGAGCGCCTCGGCCTCCGTCTTATGCCTGTCGGCTACCGGGTCGTTTCGACTGAGAAGACAGAAGTGAGCGCGTGAGCACCGATCGCCCGGCCGAAGACCTCATGGTTCACCCCGGCCACCTGCTGCGGCGCGCCTTGCAGGCGATGAACCTGATCTGGAATCACGAGGTTTCGCACGTCATCACGTCTCCGCAGTTCGCGGCCCTGAACGCGCTTTACGGAGAGCCTGCGATCGACCAGCGCACGCTCGGTGAGCGCATCTCGCTGGACCGTTCGACGATGGCAGAGGTCGTGGCGCGGCTCAGCGCCCGAGGACTCATCACGACAGCCCGCGATTCGAATGACGGCCGGCGCAAGACGATCCGGCTCACGGCCAAAGGCGTGACCACGCTCCAGCACCTGATCCCCCGCACACACGCCATGACTCGCAGGCTTGTCGGCGCGCTTGACGCGAAAGAGCAGGCGGAGCTGCTGCGGCTCTTGACGAGCGTCGTCAGCTCGAACGAGCGGCGGAGTACGCGGTCGCCACGTCGCTGATAACCCATTCCGCACGTGTGGCAGCGGTGCGGTATTCACTCCATAACCCGAACGATCCGCTTTGATTTGAGCTCGGATCGCGGGAGGGTCCCGGTCGGGACGACCTTGCATCCGAGGCGCACTCCAAGGGCTTGACGAAGGTCGGCCTCGAGGCGCTCGGTCGGGTCTTCGCCGGCGATCTCCACCAGCAGCGTCACCTCGTCCATCTCGCGCACGCGCCGGTGCTCGATCACGAATTCCGTGACCTCTGGATGGCCTCGGACGATGTCCTCGACCTGGGACGGATAGAGGTTCACGCCGCGCACGGTGAACATGTCGTCGACGCGCCCTCGAATGCCGCCGACCAGCTTGAGGAACGGGCTGCCGCACGAGCATGGCTCGCGGGAGACCTGGACCCTGTCGCCGGTCCTGTACCGCATCAGCGGCATGCCCCATCGGCCGAGGTTCGTGGCGACCAGCTCGCCCTCGGTGACGCTACGCCCGGCGGCGTCCAGCACCTCGAAGATGAACTCCGATTCGACCAGGTGGATGCCGTCGCGCTGCGAGCAGCTGAAGCCGGTCGGGCCCAGCTCGGTCATGCCGGTGTGGTCGAAGCACACCGCGGAGTAGGCCGACTCGATGGCGGCGCGAGTCGCTGGAATGCTCGCGCCCGGCTCCCCGGCATGGAGCGTGACTCTGATCTCCGACGACTCCAGCTCGATGCCAAGACCGTGCGCGACGTCGGCCAACCTCAGCGCGTAGGTCGGAGTGGACAGGAGAACCGTGGCGCGGAGGTCGACCATGGTGCGGACGCGCTGCTCGCTGGTCATCGCCCCGCCCGAGATGGCAAGGGCGCCCAGCCGCTCGGCACCGCCGAACGCGGACCAGAAGCCGATGAAGGGCCCGAAGGAGAAGGCGAAGAAAACGCGGTCACCTGCGCCTACGCCGGCAGCCGGGTAGACGTGCTCGGACCAGATCCGCACCCACCATTCCCACGATTCCGGCGTGTCCAGCCAGCGCAGCGGATGATCGCCGCTGGAGCCTGAGGTCTGATGCAGGCGGGTGTACCGGTCCAACGGGTAGGTCAGGTTGGTGCCGTAGGGCGGCCGGGCCTCCTGGTCGGCAAGCAGCTCGGCCTTGGTCGTCAGGGGGAGGCGCTCGAAGTCGTTCCAGGTCCGGACGTCGGTCAGGCGCGGGCGCCAGAAGGCGTTGGTTTTGAGCACCTCGGCGAGCCCTGCCCGCAGCTTCCGAAGGTGCAGGTCGCGGAGCTCGTCCGGATCAGTCCTTGAGTGCACGACGGGCGATCTCAAGGGGCTCATGTTAATTCGGGAATCGTCCGTGGGCGGACTAAATTTGCGGCGGTTCCCTCCGCGCAGACTGCATCCTGCGCAGGTTCTGACGGTCGCAAAGGTTGCTTGCGATCGTCGCCGACCACGAGTCGATCTCGTTCCAGTCGCGGAAATCGCCCGTTGGAGCCTTGACTCCCTTGGCGATCAACCGCTCTGGGAACGTCAGCTTGTGAAGGTCCAACGCCCCTGCAAACAGGTGATGTCCGTTGGCGTTGACCGACGCCGCCAGGCCAGCGACTTCGGCCGGATCGGTCCGCGCCTGATCGCCAAGCGGGCCGACGCTGAAAAGCCAAACTGAGCTCTTGGCAAACCTTGCTCTGTTTTGGTCCACAAACCTGACCGCGTCCCGCATCCATTGACCGAAATAAACAGAGCTGCCTATGACGAAGGCGTCGTAACCCGCGATGTCACCGACCTGGTCCACTGGCAGGGCTTCCGCCTGGACTCCAGCCTCGACAAGCGCCAGCGCGATCCTCTTTCCAACCTCGGCCGTCGATCCGTGCTTGCTCGCAAATGTGACGAGGACATTCGCGGCCGGCGGCTCCTTTTGGTCTGAGCCAATCGAGACGGGGGATCTGAGGGTGCTCGCGGTCGCCATTGTCTTTGCCTCCATGCAGGGTGGGGTGAATTACTCATCTCAATCTCGCCCAGGCGGGTTGCTAGTTGGAGGGCCGATCGTCCTTTCGTTGGCGGGACTGGGGCCCTACGGATGTCTGGCCACTCGGCAGGCTCCGCATGTCGCCCACCGCGCTTCACTGATTGCAGAGCCGTCCAAGCTCAAATAAAAACCCTCGAACAGAGGGGGTTTCCAGGAGGAAACGACATGAACAAGGCAATTCGGTGGCGGATCATCTCCCTTCAGGCGATGCTTGTCCTTATTCTCGCGGGAGCCTCGGGCTTCCTTTTTTACGAGGGCAACTTCGTGACCAACATGGTCAAGGACGAGCTGACCGCTCAGCAGGTCTTCTTCCCAACCGCTGACCAGATCAAGGCCGGCGGCGCGCTCGACCCCGCGAAGTTCCCGCAGGAGATTCGGGACCAGGCCGGCAACCAGGTCACCGACGGTAACCAGGCGAGGATCTACGCCAACGACTTCCTAGGCGAGCACCTACAGGGTGTCGCAGGCGGCCTGACCTACGCCTCGATCGGCAGCAAGATCTCGGCCGCTAACGCCGCGCTCGCTGCCACACCGAAGACGGATCCGAACTACGCGACCCTTCAGAGCCAGGTCACGACACTCAACGGCCAGAAGGCCACCCTGTTCACCGGTGAGATGCTGCGCGCCACGCTTCTCAACTCGTGGGGCTGGTGGACTGTCGGCCTCTACACGACATACGCCGGAATCGGACTCATGATCGCAGCCCTTGGTGTTCTCGGAGCCGTCGCCTTCGAGCTCTTCGTGGCTGTCCGCAAGCCAGAATCATTCAAAGTCCCCGTTGGGCAGAAAGTCACTACTGCCTGACAGCGCTCTCAGGACGGCAAAGTTCCGGCGGGCTCGGCCCGCCGGTTCTCGTTTGTTAAACGAGCATTCGATAGGAGACACTGACGCACGTGGCGCTTTCCTCGCCGGCACCGAGTCAGGTCAGCCCCGGTCGCCAGCGAGTCCACAACCCGTACAGCCGGCTGCCCAACTGGCTCTACCCGGCATTCGTGGCCGTCGCGCTCAGCCTCTTCGGCATCTTTGCCGTGTGGGTGGTGTTCTTCCAGCGCGAGGGCTACTTCGCTCCCTACCTCAGCCCCTTCTATTCGCCTCTCATCAAGGTCGGGCCGATCCCGCCGGGTGTCTGGGTAGCCTGGGCTCCCCTGGTTTTTCGCCTCACCTGCTACTACTACCGCAAGGCCTACTTCCGCAGCTTTTTCTGGCATCCCCGGTCCTGCGCGGTGCCCGAGCGGGCCGGGCGCCGATACCGCGGCGAGACCGTGTTCCCCTGGGTGTTCAACAACTTCCACCGATTCGCCTTCTACGCCACGGTGGTCCAGGTCGCCTTTCTGTGGTTTGACGCGATCATCGCGTTTGACTTCGGAGGTCGGTTCGGGGTCGGCCTGGGCGGCGTGCTGATGCTGGCCAACGTGCTCTTGCTGTCGGGCTACACGTTCGGCTGCCATGCCTTCCGGCACCTCGCCGGCGGAGAGCTCGACTGCTTCTCGTGCTCGTTGGCCGCCCGCGCACGGCACCGGGTGTGGAGGGGCGTGACCGTTCTCAACATCAAGCACGACCGCTGGGCCTGGGCGAGCCTCCTCTCGGTGGCGGGGACCGACATCTACATCCGCCTACTGCTGGCCGGCGTGCTGCACGACCCCCGGTGGGTCGTGTGAGCGGCGCCACCTACGAAACGGTCGAGACCGACGTACTTATCCTCGGGGCGGGCGGAGCCGGCCTGCGCGCCGCCATAGCCGCGGCGGAGGCCGGGGCGCGGGTGCTGGTCGTGTGCAAGTCGCTCCTCGGCAAGGCCCACACGGTGATGGCGGAAGGCGGCGTTGCAGCAGCCATGCACAACGTCGCCTATCAGGACTCATGGGAGGTCCACTTCGCGGACACGATGAAGGGCGGCAAACTCATCAACGACTGGCGAATGGCCGAGATCCACGCCAAGGAATCGCCGGACCGGGTGTTGGAGCTCGAGCGCTGGGGCGCCGTTTTCGATCGCACCTGGCAGGGTCGCATCCACCAGCGGCCCTTTGGAGCGCACACGTATCCGCGGCTCGCGCACGTCGGCGATCGCACGGGCCTGGAGCTCATACGCACTCTGCAAGATCGCACCGTCCATGCCAGCGGCGTAGACGTGCACATGGAAGTCACCGCTTTCAAGCTGCTGATGGCCGGCGGGCGAGTCGCGGGCGCGCTGGCTTACCGGCGTGCCGACGGGTCCTTGATCCTCTACCGCTGCGCCGCACTCCTGCTCGCCTCTGGCGGCTCCGGCAAGATGTACCGCGTCACCTCCAACTCGTGGGAAAGCACGGGCGATGGAACCGCGCTGGCTTACGACGCCGGCGCTCAGCTGCGCGACATGGAAATGGTCCAGTTCCATCCCACGGGCATGGTCTGGCCTGCCGGCGTCCGCGGCATCCTCGTCACCGAGGGCGTGCGCGGCGAGGGCGGCGTGCTGCGCAACAAAGAGGGCGAGCGCTTCATGGAGCGATACGACCCTGAGCGCATGGAGCTTTCATCGCGCGACGTCGTGGCGCGGGCCATCAACTCAGAAGTCCTTGCCGGCCGTGGCACACCTCATGACGGGGCGTACCTCGACATCACTCATCGCAAGCCCGACTTCATCAAGCGGAAGCTTCCGTCCATGTACGAGCAGTTCCTGAAGCTGGCCAACGTCGACATCACCAAGCAGCCCATGGAGATCGCCCCGACCCTCCATTACGCGATGGGCGGCATCAGGGTCGAGGCGGAGACCGGTGCGACGACGGTGCCTGGGCTCTACGCGGCGGGAGAGGTGGCCTCCGGGCTGCACGGTGCCAACCGGTTGGGTGGCAACTCGCTCAGCGACTTGCTGGTCTTCGGCAAGCGCGCCGGCGAGGCGGCCGCAGCTGCGGCAAAGGGCGCCCCAAGTGGGGCCAAGATCGACCAGGCCGTCGTCGATGCGGCGGTCGCTGACGCGATGGCGCCGCTGAGCCGCCCCGCCGGAGAGAGCCCGTACCAGCTCGGGGCAGAGATCCAGGACGTGATGTCGGCACACGCGCCGATCGTTCGGGACCGTGCAGGGCTCGAGGCCGGGCTTGAGAAGATCCTCGAACTTGCGGTGCGCAGCAAGACCTGCGGAACAGGAGGCTCGAACACACTCGCCTTCAACCCCGGCTGGCACACCGCTCTCGATCTTCGTTCGATGCTGATCAACGCCGAGGCTCTCTTGCGCTCGGCATTGGAAAGGAAAGAGAGCCGGGGAGCCCATGCCCGTTCCGACTTCCCCGAGACCGACGACGGGCTGGCCTCAGTCAACTTCGTCGTCGAGAAGACTCCGGACGGCATGCGGATCCACGCGGAGAAGCGGGCGGCAATGCCCCCGTACCTCGCCGAAGCGGTACAGCACTCGTACACGCGCTACACCCCGGAGGCGATCGAGTAGATGGACGCTCCCGACCTCGAGCTCAAGCTCTGGCGAGGCGATGCCACAGGCGGGGAGATGGTCTCGTATCGAGTCCCGGTGCGCGAAGGCATGGTCGTCCTCGACGCGGTGCTCTGGGTCCAGGCCAACCTGGCTTCCGACCTCGCCGTGCGATGGAACTGCAAGGCAGCGAAATGCGGGTCATGCTCGGCTGAGATCCAGGGCTTTCCGCGCCTCATGTGCAAGACGCCGATCTCGGAATACAGAGACGGTGTGACCGTCAGGCCGATGAAGGCATTTCCGGTCGTGAAGGACCTGGTGACGGACGTGAGCTGGAACTACGAGGTCAACAAGCAGATTGCGCCATTCACCCCGTCAGAGAAAGATCAGTCAACCAGCGAGCCGTGGCGGATGCAGCAGAAGGATGTCGAGCGGGTGATGGAGTTTCGCAAGTGCATCGAGTGCTTCCTCTGTCAGGACGTTTGCCACGTGCTGCGAGAGCACGATCTGAAGGGGGCTTTCCACGGGCCGCGGTTCATGGTCCGGGTGGCAAGCCTCGAGATGCACCCGAAGGACGTCCTGGACCGCCGGCCGCTGCTGAAGGGAAAAGGCGGGATCGGTTACTGCAATGTCACGAAATGCTGCACCGAGGTCTGCCCGGAGCACATCCACATCACCGACAACGCGATCATCCCGCTGAAGGAACGCGTGGACGACGTGTACTTCGACCCGGTGCGGTCATTGATGAACCGGCTCGGCGGCAGGTCCCGCAAGAGGAGGGCCGATCGGCCCGTGTGACCTCGCCTCCTGAAGTCAATACTCTCGATGTGTTCGTCCAGCACTCCGTGCACATCGGCCGCCCGATCGAGGCGGTACGCGCTGCCCTCGCCGCGGGTCCTGGCGAGTGGTTCCCACGCTTCGATGGTGACAGCCAGGCCGAGATCGGCACGCACGTCGCCGGCCTTGAGCTCCGGAAGAAAGTCGACATCGAGGTCGGCGAACTGGTGACCATCGGCGACTGGACCGAGGTTCCCGTCAAGTGGCAGGCGACATTCGTCCAGCGCCTATTTCCAATCATGACCGGAAAGGTCGAGCTCGAGACCGTGGATCCTGGGATCACCAGGCTGACCGTCCGCGGCATGTACGAGCCCCCCCTCGGCCGCCTGGGCAAGCAGCTTGACGAAGCCCTCATGCACCGAGCGGCGCAGGCCACCGTCAAGGAGCTTGCCGAGTCGATCGCGAAGCGGCTCGAGATAGGCCTGTCCGATGAGGGTCTTTCGGCCCTAAAACAAGCCCCGAACGAGAACTAACCTGTAGTCGAAGCGAGAAGCCCAGGGCCGCAAGGCAACACCTAATAAGGATAGAAATGGCTTGAGCCGACCCGGGCGTCTCGCTCGACAATGCGCCCTGCGCGCGCCCGGCGCTCGACAGTGCGCCCTGCGCTTGCCTGGTTACTGAGACCCCGGCGTTGTGGTGTGCCGCGCCAGGTAGGCGGCCGCCTCAGCGCGGCGGGCTACCTCCAGCTTCGACAGGATGGTCGAGACGTAGTTCTTGACGGTCTTCTCAGCCAGCTTGAGCTCCTTCCCGATCTGCCCGTTAGTCAAGCCCTTCGCGATCAAGGTCAGGATGCGTTCCTCTTGCGCCGACAGTCGCGCGAGCTTCTCGTCGCGCATGTTCTTGCCCTTGCGCAGTCGATCCAGGACCGATCGGGTGACCTCGGGATCCAGCAGGCTCCGGCCGGCGCCGACCTCGCGAATGGCGCGGATCAACTCGCCGCCTCGAATCTGCTTGAGCACATAGCCGGCAGCTCCCGCCATGATCGATGCGAACAGCGCCTCGTCGTCCGCGAACGAGGTCAGCATGAGCACCTGAGTGTTCTCGAGCCTGGCGCGGATCTCGCGAGTGGCTTCGATCCCGCTGCCATCAGCGAGGCGTACGTCCATCACCACCACATCCGGTTTGGTTCTCACCGCCTGGTCGATGGCTTCCTGGACAGTCCCCGCCTCGGCCACGACCGTGAGGTCGTCGTTAGCGTTGATGAGCGACTTCACGCCGTCGCGGACGACCTCGTGGTCATCCACCAAGAGCACGCGGAGATGGTCCTTTGACATTCGCGTTATGGTCTCACGGCGTCTCTGGACCGCCCACGGTCGGTGGTCCCACCAAATCAGGGCCGTTCGACCCTAGCGCGTCAGCTGGAAACGTGAAGCGCAGCTTCGTGCCTTTTCCAGTCGCGCTCGAGATGTGGAGCGTGGCGCCGATCGCGGCTGCGCGCTCGCGCATGTTCCGCAGACCGCTGCCTGACGAAGCTTCGCGGGGATCGAAACCAACGCCTTCGTCTTCGATCGTGAGGACCGCATTGGCGCCCTGGCGAGTGAGGCGAACGGCGGCGCGTTGAGCTTGCGCGTGCCGGGTGACGTTGGACAGCGCCTCCCGGGTGAGCTGAACGATTTCGTGCGATCGGGACGAAAGGGCGGCCGACACCGCGCCGTCCACTTCGACCGCAATTGGAATTTGTAACGTTGACCCGACCTCCTCTCCAATTGCCTCCAGAGCCTGGTTCAGCTGCCGGTCAGCCAGAATCCCAGGCCGCAGGCCAAAGATGTAGTTGCGGAGGTCACGTATGACCCGGTCGAGCTCGTCCACCGCTTTGTCGACGCGCCGCGAGGTCTCAGGCGAGCCTGACATCAGCGCCGTGCTCTGGAGGTTCATCCCCACGGCAAACAGCGACTGGATGATCCCGTCATGGAGCTCTTTGGCGATGCGCTCTCGTTCCTCCATGAGCTCGAGCCGCCTAAGATCGGTCTGGGCACGCGCGTACTCGATCGCCACCGAAGCCTGGTCAGCGAACGTCTCGACAAGGCGGATTGTCTCTTCGTTGAAGTGGCGCCCGCCCACCAAGTTGGCGACCATGAGCGTGCCGGTGGCCCGGCCCCGAACTCGAAGGGGCACGAAAATCGCCGGTCCCACGCGCCCCAGGCGGATGATCGGCTGGTAAGCGTGACCATCAGCCGCGGCGGCCTTGGTGACCAGGGGCCGCCCGGACTCCATGACCTCGCCCGAGATTGACTTTGCCGCCGGCACCATCTGCCCTCGAACTTGGCCCGCGTGAGCTCCCACCGCCGCCGCCACAACGAGCTGCCCCGGGGTTGAGCTGGTCGTCAGAATGCTCGCGGAGTCGGCGCCGGCCAGGTCTCGTGCGTGCTCGGCGATGCCGGCGAGCAGTGAATCGGCGTCAGAGCCGGCAAGTATGTCGCTGGTGATGGCCCTGAGCGCGTCCAGCCATCGTTCACGCTGGTGGGTCTGCGCGTAGAGGGTCGCATTCGCGATCGCCACGCCCGCCTGCGTCGCCAGGACGACCAGCGATTCCTCATCTTGCTCGCTGAACTCCGGTGCGCTGCGCTTTTCGGTGAGATAGATGTTGCCGAACACTTTCCCCATGGCCTTCACCGGAGCCCCTAAGAAGGAGCCCATCGGGGGGTGATGGGCAGGGAACCCGACTGACTTCGGATGGTCCCCGATCTTCTCGATGCGTATCGACCGCGGCTCGCGAATGAGCAGCCCGAGGATCCCGCGCCCTCGCGGCAGGGACCCGATGGCGCGACGCTGCTTAGCTGAGAGCCCAGTGGTGATGAACTCCACCAGCTCGCCTCCATCACCGATGACGCCGAGTGCTCCATAGCGGGCATCCGTGACCTGGGCCGCCAGATCCACGATGCGCTGAAGCACCATCGGCAGGGACAGCTCTGAGGCAAGGGTGAGCCCGACTTCAAGCAGCACGTCCTTCCGATCCTGCGGGCGTCTCATCCGTGGCGAATCTACGCCATGCCCAGGTTTCATGTCAGCCGGGACTCTTAGCCTCTCACGGGCGCGCCCTGGGTCCTTCTCCAGGCGGGCCTTTGGACCCTACTGGTGGGAGGGACAGGGTGGAAAGCTAGTCCCATGGACAGCACAAGGCGGTTCGAGCGAATCCTGCTCGCCACCGATGGAAGCGACGCCTCTCAGGCTGCCGTCGAGGCAACGATCGCGATCGCAAACTCGCTGACGGCAAGAGTCAGGGTCGCGCACGTCTGGAACCTCGAGCTGAAGCATCGCCACGAGCACCGGGACGTCGAGGTTCGCAGCCAGGCGGAAAACCTGGTCGACGCGACCGTGGAGCGACTGTTTCGCGCGGGCGTGATCGCGGAGCGCGAGATCTGCCGCGCGGACAGCCAGCATGTCGCGGCCGCGATTGCCTGCGCCGCCAAAGCTTTCGGAGCCGACCTCGTCGTCCTCGGTTCCAGGGGCCTCTCGGACTGGCAGTCGCTGACCCAGCCCGGCATCAGCCAGCAGACGATTTGCGGGCTGGACTGCCCAGTGCTGATGGTTCGCGCTGCTGTGAGCGGCGCCTCCGTCGACAGGTCAAAGGTCCTGCTGGCGATCACGACTGGCGACGATCTGGAACCTGGCGTGCGGGCGGCCGTAGCCGTTGGGTCTCCCGACGCTACAGTGATGGTCGCGCACATCGCCCAGTCGATCTTCGCCGTCCACGGGTTCGCCTACCTGGAATCCGGCGAGGAGATCCGCGAGACGATGACCCAAGCCTGCAAGCTGCTCGGCGACGCCGGGGTGAAAGTTCGGGGTGTGGTTGCGCACCAGGGTTCGGTCACCAAGGCGGTGGCCGAGATCGCCACCGACTGGAACGCCGACGTGATCGTGATCGGCTCGAGCCGCATGGGAGACATCGGCAGCCTTTTCCTGGGTTCCGTGTCGCAAGACCTTCTTCACATGACCGAGCCGGCTCTTGCCGGCGAGCGAGCACCGGTATGAACACCCTGCCTCGCCACCGGACCGTTTCGGACGTGATGACAAGCCAGGTTCACGTGGCAGACCCCCTCGCTCCTTTCAAGCTGCTGGTCCGATTGATCGAGGAGAACCGGGTCAGCGCGATTCCGATCGTCGATCAGACGGGCGTGCCGGTCGGCATCGTTTCAGAGTCCGATCTGCTGCTCAAGGAGCGGCGCCTCGAGCTGGAATCGTCACGAGACTTGCTGCATCCTCAGAAGCGCCGTCACGAGCGGGCAAAGGCCGCTGGCACCGTGGCATCGGACGTGATGACCTCTCCCGCGATCACCGTCACTTCCGGGACCAGCCTCAGTGATGCTGCCCGCTTGATGCAGGAGACCAATGTGCGCCGTCTTGTCGTGGTCGACGAACGAGGCCGGATCGCCGGCATCGTGAGCCGAAGCGACCTGCTGCAGGTCTACCTTCGGTCGGACGAAGAGCTGCGTGAAGAGATCGCCGGCAAGTTGATTCCCCTTCTGATGCCATCGGATGACGCCATCAAAGTCGACGTGAGCTGGAACATCGCCACTCTTTCGGGCGAGGTCGAAAGAAAGAGCGATGCCGAGATTTTGACCCGCTTGACGAACGAGCTTGACGGTGTGGTCGCCGTGGTGGATCAGCTCAGCTACCGCTGGGACGATACGGTTGTCGCGCCGATCGAGTCGGTCTCGCTCAACCGCAGTTTCAGGGGCATCTAAGAAACTCCTTCCCGAGCTGGGTCCTGTCCCGAAACCCACGGGTCTTTCGGCCCTCGAGCGGCGCTGCTGACAGGAACAGGCTGGAGACCGGCGACACACGCCGCCAGCTCAGTCCCTTTACACATCAAGAAGAGGTAACACCATGAAAGCACTCGTCTATCACGGCCCTGGACAGAAGTCCTGGGACACCGTTCCCAACCCGACCATCCAGTCGCCGACCGACGCCATCGTGAAAATCGACACCACCACGATTTGCGGAAGCGACCTTCACATCCTCAAGGGCGATGTGCCTTCGTGCAAGCCAGGCACCACCCTCGGCCACGAGGCGGTAGGCACCATCGTCGAGACCGGCGCCGCCGTCACCAAGTTTCAGATCGGAGACCACGTCCTGGTTTCCTGCATCACCTCGTGTGGCAGCTGCCGGTTCTGCAAGGAGGCCCGCTACGGCCAGTGCACGGGCGGCGGTGGCTGGATCTTCGGCCACCTGATCAACGGCCTTCAGGCGGAATACGCGCGCGTCCCATTCGCGGACAACTCGCTCTACAAGGTTCCGTCTGGACTCACCGACGAGCAGGTCCTGTTCCTGTCGGACATCCTTCCGACCTCCTTCGAGGTTGGCGTGCAGAACGGCCGTGTGCGACCGGGCGACACCGTGGCCATCGTGGGCGCGGGTCCGATCGGCCTGTCGGCGGTCATGACCGCGAAGCTGTACACACCAGCTCGGATCGTCGTGATCGACCTCGACGACGGACGCCTGGCGAAGGCCAAGGAGTTCGGCGCTGACGTCACCATCAACAACGGCCGTGAGGACGCGGTCAAGCGGGTTTTCGAGCTGACGGGCGGCCTTGGAGCCGACGTCGCCGTCGAGGCGGTCGGAGTCCCGGCCACCTTCGAGCTCGCCGCAGAGCTGATCCGAGCCGGAGGGACGCTCGCCAACGTGGGCGTTCACGGCAAGCCGGCAACCCTTCACCTGGAGAAGCTCTGGATCAAGGACGTCACCATCACCACCGGGCTGGTGGACACGCGCACCATCCCACAGCTGCTGTCCCTGATCGAGGGCGGCAGGCTCGACCCCACCGTGCTGGCCACCCATCGGTTCTCGCTGGACGAGACCATGAAGGCCTACGACGTGTTCGCCGACGCGGCGAAGACCCACGCACTGAAGGTCGTTCTCACCGGCACTCCAGTCTCTAGCGACAAGAAGTCGAGGGTCGCCGTAACAGCCTCGGCTTAAGTCAATGCCGGACGGGGCGCCTCGCCCCGTCCGGTGCCCTTGGGCATAGGGCCTAACGGCACTACCGAGCGCACTCCCTGGGACCAACACTGACAAGGTGCTTGAACTAGGCGCCGGCACCCGGACACCGGTGGATAAGCTGCCCGCGGTGGGTACTGTCCGCACGGTCCGTCACCGGAGCCAGCGGGCCGGATGGTTGCGCGCAGCCGTACTCGGCGCCAATGACGGAATCGTTTCGGTGGCCAGCGTTGCCATCGGCGTGATTGCATCCGGAGCCTCGACCAGCTTCGTGCTGACGGCTGCCATCGCCGCATTGGTCGCCGGTGCCATGGCCATGGCCGCCGGCGAGTACGTATCCGTCAGCTCGCAGCGAGACACCGAGCGAGCCGATCTCAACCAGGAGCGTGGAGAGCTCCAGGCGCACCCCGAGGGTGAGAAGCGGGAGCTGGCCGCGATCTACGTCAACCGCGGGCTTTCCGCTGAGCTGGCCGGCAAGGTCGCCGAAGCGCTGACGGCTTCTGACGCGCTCGGCGCCCATGCCCGCGACGAGCTTGGCCTGGCCGGCATCCTGGCTCGACCGGTGCAGGCAGCGATCTATTCAGCTCTGAGCTTCACTGCAGGCGCGCTGCTGCCGATTCTCGCCTGCCTACTGGTCCCTGGTGGGGCGCGGACGCCGGCGGTAGTAGTGACCGCACTGCTTGCTTTGGTGGCGCTTGGCATTGCTGGGGCTCGCGCAGGAGGCGCGCCGATGCTGCGTGCTGCCTTCCGGGTTGGCGTAGGTGGCGGATTGGCAATGGCGGTGACCGCCGCGGTAGGTCACGTGGTCGGCGGGATCGCGCTGTAGGTTCGACTCGCGGCCGGCAGGTTGTGACTTTTTCGCCCTTTCCGAGAAGTACCTAGTGAAAGGTCGTCGGAAAGCGACCTCACAGGGAGGCACATGGAGCTGGCAGCAGACCGCGTCCGCAACCGCGCCAACAACCTGATCGCTGTCGCGGCCATGTCGATCTTCGGAGTGATCGCCCTGCTGGAGGCGACCATCGGAGAGCCAGATCTCAACGACAAGGTCGACGACGCCCTGTTTGCCTTGTTGGCGCTGGCCGGCCTGGTCTGGTACCAGCGCGGAGGGCACCGCTATGAGCGGAGCCTCGTACCGCTGTCGCTGCTCGGCCTTGGAATCGTGAACAAGCTCTACACCATTTTTGGGACCGAGGCCGGCGACCCAGGCGCCCGCGGCGACGACATCGGCTTCGTACTCATTTTGGGCACGGCCGCGACGGTGGCGCTGGTCAGCTACCTGCGGCCAGTCGGGCCGATCGGCGTCGCCGAGGAAGTGAACCGCGGCAACAGCCTGATGACAACCGCGCTCATAGCTGGGCTGGCTGTGGAGATGGCCCACGAAGCTCTGACTGAGAGGTGGCCGGACCGAATTGACGACATGGTCTTCGTCGGGTTGGCGACTGCACTCGTGATCTGGTACTCGGTGCGGCGAAACCGCTATCGCAGATCGATCCTGCCCCTGGCCATTGCGGTCGGGTGCCTGGCCGCAAATGTAGTCGCAGCAGCGATTGAGCCCGGCACAGGTGAGGATGTTGTTTACGCCATCATCGCGGCAATGGTCACCGTGACATCAGGAGTCATCTACTTCCGGACCGGGCGCGTTGCCCGGGTTGGCCAAGCGTCGAGCAGCGGCGTACCCGAAGGCACCCCGACCGCCTCACCAACCTAGCCTTACGCGGGCCGGAGCTCAAATCGAGACGCGGCCACCGCAAGCCCGTTCTGCTGAGCAGCCTTCCAGCGGTAGAAGGCCGTCGAGTCCAGCAGGGCGCCGCCCACCAGCAGGATCGTCCCCAGCTGGTCCCCGATCACCGACCACCACGGAATGCCGTCCGGGACCAACATGTGGGCGACCAGGTGCACCAGCAGCAGCAAGGCTCCGCCGCCCCCGGCCCAGAGCGCGAGCCGCTGCCTGTGCCGGCCGAAATGGCGCCAGATCACGAGGAAAACCAGGGGCGCGGTCACAAGCGATAGAGCGTGGAACCCGATGCTGACACCCATCGACACGCCGAGGGCCGTGAGTGGGGCCACCAGGATCGGGATCGTACACGCGAGGCAGATCGGCGACAGAGGCGCCCAGAGCAAAGCCATGGGTCCGGGCAGGTGCCAAATCGATGCCGGCCGTGAGCGAGCCTGGGTTGGTAGGGATCCGTCTCGGCGCGCCTTGAAGTTGGTGACCAGGCTGGTGGAGCAGCGGATGCAGAGATGGACCTTGCCAGGCAGGTCCGCGGGCAGCTGCGGCCGGTGGATCACGGCGAGGTGAACGATCAGGGCGCTCAGTCCATCGTCCGTGAGTCCCTTGTAGCCCCGCTCCAGAACTTCGTCGAGCAGCGCGTCAAGCAGCAGCTCGGAGCGGAGCTCCGGCTGACGCTTTCGGCGCGAGGTCATGGTGAGAGCGAGCCGTGCAAGAGTGCGCGAGATCATCATCTTGGTTGCCCCCGTCGAGAGCCCCATGACCTCCCCGACCTCGGTCATCTTGAGCCCCGCCGCGAATCGCAGGGCGATTCCATCCCGTTCGCGGTCGTTCAATGAGCTCATCGCCTCGGCCAGCTCGGACAGCACCTCCCGCGCCAGGACCGCAGCCTCTGGTCCGACATTCGGTGGCTCCAACGGCTCTAACGAATCAAGGTCAACGTGCGCTGCCTCAGCCGTTCTACCCACGGTCCGCCGCCAGTCGATTACCGTCCTCTGGGCGATCCGGAACAGCCACCCACCAACCTGGCCCTTGCGCTGGTCGAAGTTGGGCCAGGAACGCCAGGCTCTGGCAAAGACTTCGCTCGTCAGGTCTTCGGCTTCGTGGTGGTCGGGGACCCGCGAACGCACATACCGCCACACGGGCACCAGCTGCTGCCGGTATACGTCCCCAAAGTCCGGTGAGCCGGCTACTGCTTCCACGGCCGCAAACATGCCTCCCCTGTGGACGGGCTCAATACAGTAGTACTTCGCTTGCGTCGGACCGAACGTAACAATTTCAACTGTCTGCGTCGCCGCAGAGCGATTTAGACTCGCTCCAGTGGCCTCGCCCCACCTGGACGCCGAAGGCCGTCGTCGATCTATTTCCGGATCAGGCGAACGTCCTTCGAACAGCAGGCCGGAAGACCCCTGTCGACGAGCAGATGCACGGATAGGCTCATGAATGATGCTTCTCCAAATGCATTCAGCACGACAACCATCGACCCCGCGGCCGCTGCCCGGAATCGCACGCCTCGCCGTCGCGCTCGAGATCTTCCTCGGCCTCGGCGCGATGTTTGGCGGAGGAGCGCTCATCCTGGGGCCTGACGGACACCTGCTAGGAATGCCGACCAAACTGCTGGCGGGTTCGCCTTTTCCCTCGTTCCTGGTGCCCGGGATCATCCTGTTCACCTTTGTGGGCCTCGGCCCGCTGATGGCCGCTGCGCTCACCGTCCGCCGGCAGGCGCTCGCTCCCCTGGCTGCGGTCGGGGTGGGTTTGACGCTGATCGGCTGGGTATCCGTCGAAATGGTGGTGCTCGCCGGACTCGGGAGCCTGGCGTGGACCCTCTACCTTGTGCTCGGCACATGCATCGCGGCGATCGGCGTCGCCTGGTGGCGGTCGTCCCCGCGTGCCGACGCAATTGGCTGAGTCCACACGCTGGGTGTCCGAACTTGCCTAACCCGCCCAGGATCGCCGCAGCAATCGCGGCGGTCGGCTTCCTTGTCGTCGCCGGATATCAGGTGCTGCTGGCCCTCGGGATAGCGTTCAGCGGCGCGGCGTGGGGTGGCGCGACGCTGACGCCAGCCCTGCGACTCGCCAGCGCGGTATCCGCGGTAGTTCTCGTCCTGGCCGCCCTCATCGTCTCCGGTCGGGCCAGGTACTGGGGATCGCGAGCGCCGGCGGCCATCTTTCGATGGGGCACCTGGGTCCTGGTTGGCGGGATGGCGCTCAGCGCGCTCGCCAACTTTGCCTCAGCAACCGTCGGCGAGCGATTCTTCCTCGGCCCGTCCGCACTACTGCTGGCGATCCTCTGCTTCGCCGCCACGCGCGTCCCCGCGCGCCGGCCTGGCTAGAGAGTCAAACCGGCCGGTGTTGGCCGGTCAGTGAGCGCCCAGGGCTGGGCGCGATGCCGCTCGCACCAGCCGAATCCGAGCGTCCACCACAACTGCTCCGGCCTCATGCACGATGACCGGGTTGAGGTCCATCTCGGCTATCTCCGGATGAGCTTCAACCAGCGCGCTCACCCGAAGCAGGACGTCTTCCAGGGCGCCCACGTCAGCCTTCGGCGCCCCGCGGTAGCCATCAAGCCGCGGGAAGGTCTTGAGCGAGCGGACCATTCGGCTCGCCTCGCCTCGCGTAATCGGCGTGATGCTCACGGTGACATCCTTCAGTAGCTCGGTCGCGGTCCCACCCGCTCCGCATGCCAGCACCGGACCGAAGTGCTGGTCCTGGACCACGCCTACGAGCATCTCCACTCCCGCCGCCACAATCGGCTGCACCTGGTACCCCGTGACGAGGCGCCCTGACTTTTCGAAGCGGGCGGCCATCTCGGTGGCGGCGTGCTCGACGGCGCGGGCGCCTGTCAGGCCGAGCGCAACGGCACCTTCGTCCAACTTATGCAGCAAACCGGGCACGATCGCCTTGAGCGCGACCGGCGATTCCAGCCGACCCGCCTCCAGTCCAGCCTCTCGGGGCGAGGCGGCCAGACGCGTGTCGACCACGGGGATGCGATAGCAGGAGAGCAGGTCCATCACAGCCTCTGGCGCCAACCAGCCCGGATCGCCGGCCAGGGCCGCGGCGATGACCGCTGTGGCGTGGTCGCGGTCGATGCCGTCCAGGGCGGCAAGCGGTTCCTCCGGAATCGCACGCCATGCGCCGTAGCGGGCGGCGAGACTCAGGGCGCGCGCGGCCTCCTCCGGGAACGGGTAATGGGGTACTCGGACGCCTCCAGAGGAGATCACGCGGGGGCCAGTCTGTTTGGACATGAATACGCTCAGGAGAGGGATGGGCCGGGACAGATCGCGTGCCCCACGCTGGATGGCGCGCACAACGTCGGCTGCCTTGGTCACCAGCGGTGGTGTGAAGATCACGATCAGAGCGTCTATCTCCGAGCATGCACCTAATTTCGCGATTGCACGGCTGTAGTCCTCGCCCGTCGCCTCGGCCAACATATCGACGGGGTTGGAGGTCGAGCCGGCCGCAGGTAGAAATGCCGCGAGCTCTTCGCGCAAGCCATCTGGCAGTCGGGGGACGATCAGGCCGTTGGCCTCGCACGCATCTGCGCAGAGGATCGCGGGGCCGCCCGCATTCGTGAGGATGGCTACCCGGTTGCCCGCTGGAAGTGGCTGGCTGGCGAGCAATATGGCGGCATCGAAAAGCTCGGCAAGCGTGTCAGTGCGGATGACGCCTGCCTGCTTGAACAGTGCGTCGACCGTGATGTCTGATGCTGAAAGCAGCGCACCCGTGTGCGACGAAGTGGCGCGATTCCCGGCCTGCGACCGCCCGCCCTTCACGGCCAGAATCGGCTTCGACCGGCTGACACGCCGAGCGATGCGCGCGAATTTGCGTGGGTTTCCGAACGACTCCAGGTAAAGCATGATCAGGTCGGTTTCACCGTCGGCCTCCCAGTACTGGATGAAGTCGTTACCGGAGAGGTCTGCCTTGTTGCCGATGGACACAAACGACGAAACGCCCGATCCAAGCGCCTGCGTCCGCGCCATCACCGCGATGCCGAGACCGCCGCTCTGCGACAGAAAGCCGATTCGCCCGCGAACTGGCTTATCCGGGGCGAACGTAGCGTCAAGGCTGACTGCGGGCGCAGTGTTGATGACGCCCATGCAGTTGGGACCCACGAGTCTCATTCCAGCCTGGCGGCACACATCGAGCAGCTGCCTCTGAAGTTCGGCGCCTTCCGGCCCGGCTTCGCCGAATCCTGCCGAGATCACAACCAGCCCACGCACTCCCTTCGCTGCGCACTGGCGTGCGGCATCCAGGACGGCCGCGGCCGGTACGGTGATCACGGCCATCTCGACCTCACCAGGAATGTCGAGGACCGACGCGAATGCAGGAAGGTCCTCGAGCATCGTCGCCGAAGGGTTGACTGGGTAGACGGATCCTTGGAAGCCGGTCGTGACCAGATTGTGGAGAAGCTCGGCGCCGATTCGGCCCCGGTGGCGCGACGCTCCGATCACCGCCACCGAGTGAGGGGCGAGCATGTGGCCGACGGCTGCGACGGCTGCAAGGCGGTCGCGATCCTCGAATTGACGTAGACCCTCGGGAGTGAGCGCAGTAGGCAATTCGGCGCGCACCTGACCCGGCTCAGAACGACCATGAACCGGGAAGCCGCTCTCCCGGAGCATGTTGAGCATCGTGAGGTTGTCCGGCATGACGATGGCCTCGAACACATCGATCTCAGAAGCCGCGGCAATCTCGGCCAGCTGGCCCAACAGAATCGTGCCCAGGCCGCGGCCCTGGTAAGCGTCGGCCACCGCCAGGGCCAGCTCGGCTTTTCGCGGCTCAGTCTCGACATACATGGCGTGAGCCACGATCTGTCCATCCAGGCCGGCCACCGCCACAAGCCCGTACTGCGACTTGTAGTCGACCTGGACCATTTTCTTCGCCGAGGCATCGGCATTGGCGACGGGGGCAAAGAAACGAAGAATGCGGGATTCCATCGACAAGGCGGAGAAGAAGTGGGCTAAGCCTGTCTCATCCTCCGGCTTGATCGGGCGGACTGACACCGTCGAACCATCCCGAAGGACAATCGTCGATTCTCGATCAGCGGGATACTTCACGGCTTTGAGCTCGAGTGCATTATTGCCGCCCCAGCGTCCAGCTGTTTTGTAAACAGGTGGTCTGTCTCGGAGATCGAAATCGGCCCAAAAGGGGCCTTATGACCAGCTGTTTTTTAACATCTGGACGCCACCCTTTCAGTGGCGCGATTGAAGAGTACTACGACTCTCGCTGAGGCGATCGCTCGTGTCAAATCGCTTCGAGTGCCTGCCCTAAGATGATCGCGAAGGCCCCGTCGAAATCGGGCCTTGCGTCGGGTGGAAGTGCCTGCCGCCGCCGGGTCCATGCGATCGCATGTGCAAAGCCGCCGACGCGCATCGCGATTTCAAAAGTCTCCAGCAATCCGCTCCCCCACGGTTCCAGGTACGCGTCGCGCAACCTGCGGAACCATGGATCACCGGGAGCGAGGTGGTTGAACTCCTCGAGGAACCTGAACGTCACCAGCAATGAGAAAAAAGGATGCGCGATCGATGAGTCTCCCCAATCAACAACGCGGAGCCTGCCTCCGTCTGAGTAGAGGTTTCTGATGTGCAGGTCGTCGTGCTGGATTGACTCCTGGATTCCCAGCTTAGCCAGCGCAGCGCAGAGCTCGGCGAAGCGTGGGGCATAGTCGCTTAGACGTTTGACTTCACCGTTCGCGAGCGGGAGCTCACTCGCCAGCAGACGCTCATAACCCGCCGGCAACGCCGCCATGCGCAGGTCGGGCACGCCGTGGCCGAGATGGTCGAGAGCGAATGCGGTCTCTCCTTTCTGCAGCTCGGCATACAAGGGCAATGCCTCAAGCCAGGCTTCGGGTGGATTTCCGCGCTCCACGACCGCCATGCCGGCATCTCCTAGCAGAAGCCAGTGTCGCGTTTCGTCGATGGCTAGCACCTCAGTGACACGATCGGGCCAGCGAGCGTAGAGCTCCGCGGTCAGCCGTGGTTCGAATGCCTGAACCTGCGTGCAGGCCTTGAACCATTTCACTCCACCCGCGACCGGCACGCGCATCACCGTCGCCCAGGGACGATCGTGAGTCATTTCGATGGCGCCCGCCGGCTCGACGTACTTGCGGACCCACTCTTCAGCGGCGGTGACGTCCAATGTCGCTAACTATGGCCGTCGGGCGTATGTCGTTACAGTCGCGCTTCCTTCCCGCCTCGTTGAACCCTCCCACTAGCTGGTAACGTTCGGCGATGCGCGCCGTCGTCGTGACCGTGCTGATAGATCTGCCGCCAGATCACCAATACCACCGCGCGACCCTAGAAGCGATCCGACATGCCTCGGATGATCGAGGGATTCCCATCGATATCCGCGTCGTGTCAACCGACGCCATTGGTGACGCCTCCCGGATCGCGACTCCTGGGTCGGCCGTTGTCATTGGGCCCGGCAGCCCATATCGAGATCCCGAGGCGGCGCATGAGGTTGTACGGAAAGCGCGGGAGCGGAACATCCCGCTGGTCGGGACTTGAGGTGGATTTCAGCACGTGCTGGTCGAGCACGCTCGGAACCTAGCGGGAATCGCTGACGCCACGCACGCCGAGTATGGCCAGGGCGGAACCCCGGTCATCACCCTGCTCGAATGTTCACTTCAGGATCAGACGATTGCGGTTGAGCTCGCGCCCGGGTCGCTTCTCGAAAAGCTGTACGGCGCTGAGCGCGTCGTCGAACACACGACATGCTCGTACGGGCTATCGCCGCGTATGCAACACATCGCGGAGGAATTTGGGATGCGAATTGCCGCCACCGATGGCACGGGCGAGGTCCGCGCGATCGAGCGGGTCGACCATCCATTCTTCGTGGCCACGCTGTACCAGCCGCAGCTCCAATCCGCTCCAGGCGCACCACACGCAGTTTTCCTTGGCCTGCTCGACGCGGCCAGCGCTGCTCCATAAGGCGCTCGCTCACCCAGAACACCTTCGGAATCCTGCGCCCTAATCATTTCAAGAGGAGCACGGCCTCGGCATTTCGAGATTGCCGCAGTAAGCGACATCACTCGTCTTGGCTGAGAACCGGAACAGCTCCCTCACCTGGCAAGAGCGTTAGTCATCGCGCCGAGGAAGTGGTCGCCCGACTCTTCGACACAACCTTCTCGGTGACTCTCCCATCGCCGAGCAACGTGATCACCTCGTCGGGAAAGACGGCGCGTACCTCGATCTGCCCGCCGAGCGCCGAGATGTACTTACTCAGAGTGGAAAGGAAGATGTCCTGCGTGCGCTCGATCTGCGACACGTTCGCCTGGCTGACATCCCACGCCTCGGCGATTTGCCGTTGCGTGGCGCCCCGCGCTTCACGCATGGCCGTAAGTCCCAGGATGGTGCGGACAAACTGGCGCTCCTGATCGAGTCGGGCCCGGCGCAGGGGATTCGCCTCGACCCCCCGCTTCAGATCCGCGAAGTTCTTTCGTCCACTCATTCTTGTGCACCTTCCTTCTCGATCGCGCGAAGGTGCTCGTCGTACAGCGCGTCCGCGATCGGGACCATTTCCTCGTACCAGGACTCCCAGTGCCCGGTCTTGTCGCCCCCGATCAGCAGGATCGCGGTGCGCAGCGGATCGAAAGCGAACATCACCCGAATGTTGCCACCGCGAGGGCGCAGCTCCTTCATGTTTGCGTGTCGTGATGCTTGAATCACGTCCACAAAGGGTCTGCCCAGAGCCGGGCCTCGATCCTCCAGCGCCTCCACAGCGGCGGTCACTGCTTCCTGCTCTTGCTCTGAGAGCGTGAGCCACCATTCCTCGAACTGGTCGGTGTACTCGACTTTCCACATTCCGACTTCATAACCTCTATCTTATATAAGTCTGCGGTTATGTCAAGAGGCTCTCACGGCTACGACCCCGAAGCAGTCCATTGAGATCCGCGAGTCGCTCGGCGCGAACCCTGGTCGATCCGATGTACACGACCACCTGCTTTTGAAAACGACCAGTTGTTTCGGGGCAGGTTGCCTCCTTCTTTGCGCCCGATTGGCTGCTGGGTTCGGTCCCTGGGAGTACGCTTGTACCAGCCGTGACTAGGCTCGCTGCGAATTCAGATTAGGCCCAGCCGACCCTCTCTGAAAAGTTCCTTTACCCTTCGGAGGACGCCGGCGTAGCTCAATTGGCAGAGCAGCTGTTTTGTAAACAGGTGGGCTGCCTCTGAGATCAAAATCGGCCCAAAAAGGCCTTATGACCAGCTGTATAAAAACAACTGAACAGCCCTTTGTGCTGTGCGGATAAGGATACCCCTTGGCCCCTCGGATCGAACCAGATCTCTCGATATGGGAGTCCGCAAGTGGGCCATAGCGGAGGCTCGTTCTGTCTATATCTGATGACGATCGAGGGGTTGGTCAACTCGATGGGCCGTCGATGTCGATGCCGGATCTAAGCTGCTACGCGCTGCCGACATAGTCTCGGTTTGAGATCGGAGGCTTTTGACATAGATTGACCTAATTCCGCGTTCATATACCTGGTGCCTCACGGTCCCGAACTAGCCGCTCGAGAAACGTGAGGAAGGCAGACGCGTCCTGCACGAAGTCCCAGGTCCCCTGCCCATGGCGGGCGGACAGGACGGGTGCATCGTCAGTTCTGTCTCGAGACAGATCGAGCACAAATGGATCTCCAGCGTGGCTGGCGATTACGACAAACGTAGAAGGCCAGCTGTCGACCACTTCTCCCGTTAGTGGATTCAACGAATACCCGTATTGCGCAGCAGGCAACTCCGCAGCTCCATATAGGTCGAGGCCCTGAAAATACCTTCGACTGACAATGTGAACTCTGAGCGGTGAAAAATCCCGGAGGAACTGGATGTACGTAGACGGGAGGCGCCATCGGACTTGAATCGCCGCTAGATCAGCTTCCAGCGCGGGTACGAGCCAATTGCTTGGATTCACCGGATCCTGATTCGCCTTGCGCAGCTTCGCGAGCTTCGCATCGAGTTGGCTCGCGACATGGTCCAAGCGGCTCTCCGGAGCGTCCAGCCTTTCTTGCCTTGCAGGAGCAGCGAAGCCTGGGCCTGGTGGAAACCCAGCGGCCGCCCAGTCCTCCAACTCCTTTATCGGAAGGTCCGTCACGTTCCAATGTCCTGGGTCGGTCGGCAGCCCTCGTATGAAACGTTGGCCGCTGAGAAGAGCCATCTCGCGAATGGCCTTCCCGCGATCTTCAACCCTATTGGTCGTGTTCAGCGCGAACTGAGTGAGCGCTGGAAAGCTGGACTCTCGCGAGCCGCGGACAAGCCCCTGAATACTCCAATACGCGAGGCTAGGGTCAGAGAGCCAGGCTCCGAAAGAGCCGGCGTAGGCCGTGTCGCCTGTCGGTAGTAGGTCCACAAGCCGCGCACATGCGTAGGTCCGGACGTGATCAATAGGACCGCTGGTTGCGTATTCGACGAGCACTGGAACTGAATCCGTGGGTTCCCCGCGGAGAAGATCTCGTATCAGATCGTGCGCTCGGCCTCCGTTCGCCGTGGTCATCAGTTCGTCACGGATGGCGCCCGAGTCAACCTTTCGACGGGCCACCAACGGAGTCTATAGGGAGCCCGCGGTGGGCTGGGAGGGACTCGAACAGCCTCACAGCCGTCAGCGCGATAGCCCCACTTTCGCACCCGCTGCCTCACGGCCCTGGTCCTTAAGGACCGTGCGTCGCGTACCCCAACCATGCACACCGCCCCATCAGTCTCAGCCGACCGAGTTCAGATCGGGCCGCCGATCGTCATTCCGCGCAACATGATCTGCGACGTTCTCCACGAATCCGTGCCCCGGCTGTGACCCGGCGACTCCGGAGAACGTCCAGAATCAGCGATTTTGAACTCAAAATTGGTCGGGGGGAGGGGACACTATTTGAACTCACGAATTGAACTCGGGAGCGGCGTCCTCGACCTAAATTAGGACCCATTGCGACCGGATTGAACAGGCCGTCGCCGGCGTTTAGCCCCCCCGCCGGCCGAGGCGCTCAGCTTGACCTGGGCGAGGCCTTCAGCCATTTCTCGGCTTTGGTGTTTCGGACTCGCTCAACGCGGAGCCCGGCATCTGGGTTCTGTTCCCTAGCGCGGTCGATCGCCTTTCCAGGACGGCCTGGTCGAGTAGGATCGGCGCGGCGGACGTCTGAGCGGCAGCCTTGCCTGCCGTGGCGGTTTCGCGAGAAACAGGCGAGGCCCCTGCCGCATATCGGTGGAAGGTCCCCCGGACGTTAGCGGGTTACGAGGTCCACGAGACTCACGATGAGCCGCGGATGGTCTCATAGCGGAATCCATCCGCGTCGGTGCTTTCAAACATGCGAGCCGCCAACAAACTTCTGGCTGTGGCCGGGAGATCGTGGAATCGCCTGAGATGCGCCGCAAAGTAGCTGCAGTAGGACTCTGCTATGACAGCCGCACTCTCGAAGAGCGTTTTCGAATCCGCCTCGATGCGGCGCGCCGCATCGTACAGGGGTATGAAAGCTGGCAGCGTTTCCCGGATATCGAATTTGCCGCAGTCAAGGGTGAGAGCCACCAAACCCCAAGTGATCGGCGCGCTTGACCTACGCCGCACTGCCCACGACGCCATTCTTATGGCAAAGGCGTCAAGCATGAGCGCGTGCCTGTCAGTAAAGACTTCAGCCGCCTCTGCTCGATCGGAGTCTGGCGATGCGATGAACCGACTTATGAACCTTGAGATCTCCAAGTCCAGAGGATCTGGTATGGCATTCCAGAAATAGGCTGTCTCATAAGCGTCTGAAATGTGCCCCGCGACCTTCTGTAAGCTGACTCGGAGGGATTGAGGCTCGTCCTCAGAAGGCGCGTTCATGGGCATCAGGATCTTGCCATGAACACGAACGACTCGAACCATCTACCTCTGCGGTTAGTCGCCCCGAGCCGTGCACTTGGAGAGTGGGAAGTCCGAGGGAAAGCCAGGGTGTTATCAGGAGGGGGCGAGGCTGATGTCCTCGATCACCCGCCCTTGTCGGGGTTGCGTTCCTTCTTATGCTTCTGGAACCATTCCTCGAACCACCGGTGGTACTGCTCCCACGATTCTCGAAATGTGACTTGGTCGACCTCCCACGTAACAGATTCTGCAGCAATCGGCGCCGCTGTCCTCCAGAGGTCGGCTGTCTCAATGAAGCGCTGGATATGACCGCGGTGAACGGAGTTGATCCTCTTGAAGAGCGCCTTACCGGACGCTGTTAGGGAGTAGCGGTCAGTAGAAACCCGAATGAGCCGAGCGCCAAGCAGCTGGCCGATTGCTCGGCTGAACTCATCGGGTGTCGGTATCGCGTGATTGTTCGAATCCGCTGCGCCGATGACTCGATCCAACGTTGCCTCACCACCGCCTCCGGCATCTCCAATAGAAAGAAAGATCCAAGCTTCCGCACCGGTCCAGCCGCGCTCCTCAGTATCCATGTCCATCCGTGTCGAGTTTGCGGAAACACGGCCCCCCCGCACCTTCGCTTGCGCTATTGCGACGACCAAATCTCGGTGAACTCAAGGCCAGTGATGCCGTGGCTCTCCACGTAGGGCTTGAACTCATCTTCTGGACCTCTCGCGCCGTCGTAGCAGAGGATCTCCCCGCTGGCGGTCTCAGGGATCTTGAAGATTGATGACTCGGACATCCGATCCTTGTGAAACGCATAACGCACGATGCGGATCGGCTTGCCCGTGGTCTCGCCATATTCCCATTCTGTTCTGTCCTGAGGGAGCCACGGCTTCATCCCGATAAGGTTTCCGCATCCAGGGCAGCGCGGCGCCTCACCGTAAACTGGGTCGATGTTGTCTGCCAAAGCCCACGCACCGCTCATCGACCGTCGCTCGAAGACCCAGAACGTCATTGCGTCAACCGACAATAACCGTCTTGGCCAGACCATCTCGTGCCTCGACCGTCAGACCACATGGACCACCTCTGGGACGAAGCCTTTGTACGCGCCCTTCTTGAGCGCCTGGTAGCACGGTTGACTCACCAGTATCAGCGGCCACGGTGCTATGAGCCCAGAGCGCCCACCAACTAGTTGCCTCGTGCGAACGAAATCAGCCCCGTCCCACGAGTCTCGCTGAATCGAAAGCGCCGTCAGAATGTCGTGGCCGGCAACGTGTCCCAAGGGGCATCGGCCGTAACTGGTCAGGTCAAACGGCGTGACTCCGAATCGTGACGTCGCGGCAACCTCGACTGGCCGCGAAGAAAATGTCAGTTGCTTCCACTCGGATCTAGATCCATTTGACTGAAGCGTCGATTGCACCGGCCGAAGCAGCGCGCCTGTGAATCCCCGATCGTGAATCAGCCGGACGGTTCGGTCAGAGACAACGACCTCTTCCCTCGCGATCGTGAAGGCGATGTCACATCGGTGCGGGATCGTTCGGGTGTCAAGCCTGAGGTCCGAAGTCTGGACCCGACCTCCGCCGCAAAATTGGCAGGCCGACGAATAGTCATAGGTTGTGCCGCATTCCTCGCCCGCCGGTTCGAACATGCAGCCCTGTATCAACTGGATCAACTCAGCCTGAGCGAGCTCGGCGGCCGTATAGCTGCGGGTGATGTTCCAATAGATGACCAAGGCGGAGTTCCGGCTTCTTGCCTCGGCCTCTGCGGCACTTACCTTGGACCACGCCGGATCGTCGATAGGGAGCTTGACGAGCCGGACGGACCCTCCTGAGATCACAGTCCCCACGTTTTCGCCGAGCAAAGTCTGAGCCTTAGCTTCTGTGAACCTCACCTCGAGCATTTCGCGCATATCAGGGTGGAGTCTGGCTAACTGGTTACAGGAGCTAGTTAGCTCGTCCCTCGGGACCTTTTTACCCAACCAGGAACGTACTGAGCGGCCGGGAGCAGTTGGATCCCGGTGAACTCTCCCGCCTGGCAGAATTCCGCAAAGCGATCCGTGACAAGGATGACGCCGAGATTGGTGACGTGGAATATATCGGCGCGGTTCCAGGAGGTCTCGTCAACGACGATACCCTCATAGGACTCAAGGATGCGAGGCGCGTAGCAAACCGGACAGTCTGGCGGAGCGCCCGTGTAGATCGCGTACATCTCGTCCAGCTTCGTG
>Ga0209118_1000098_pt1 | contig 61726 bp, 25 predicted proteins | sample BlaSpr_A8_Ref_M1_FD_187988 | JGI IMG/M metagenome (GOLD analysis project Ga0209118, IMG submission 187988) | Forest soil microbial communities from Thunder Bay, Ontario, Canada - Black Spruce, Ontario site 2_A8_Ref_M1 (SPAdes) (version 2) | ecosystem: Environmental > Terrestrial > Soil > Boreal... | reverse complement strand
GCCGCTCCCGCCAATAGGCGAGCTGCGCCTCGAGCGCCTCGCCGGCGAGCCAGCGGCGCTGCCAGACGGCGAAGTCGCCAACCTGGAACGCCGGCGCGGCGAGAGGGGAGGGCCGCCCCCGCCGCGCGACGGCGAAGGCGCCGTACAGGGCGCCCAGCTCGCGTAAGAGGACGCCCACCGACCAGCCGTCGAAGGCGATGTGGTGACAGCAGAGCAGCAGCTGGTGCTCCTGTTCGCCGAGCCGCAGCAACCGGGCCCGCGCCACCGGACCGCGATCCAGGTCGAACGGACGCCGCGCCTCCCGTGCGGCCTGCCGGCCCGCTTCCGAGCGTGCCGCCGCGGGAGGGAGGGACGCGAGGTCGACCTGGGGCAGGCCCTCGGGGCGGAACGGCGCCACGGCCTGGCGCGGTTCGCCGTCCGGCCCTTCGGCGAAGGTGGTGCGCAGCGCCTCGTGCCGCCGGAACACCTCGTCCACGGCGCGGGCGAGGACCGCGGGAGCGAGCGGGCCCGCGAGCCGGAAGGCCATCGCCAGGTTGTAGACCGGGGAGCCCGGCTCGAGGCGGTCGAGGAACCAGAGCCGCTGCTGGGAGAAGGAGAGCGGCAGGGGCTCCGCGCGGGAGACCCGGACGAGCGGCGGCCGCGGCGGCAGGTTGGCCGGCTGCGCCCGCAGCGACTCCTCGATCCGCTGCGCCAGCGCGGCCAGGGTGCGGGCCTCGAAGGCGGTCCGCACGGAGAGCTCCACGCCGAAGGCGGCGCGCACCCGCGACAGCACCTGCCCGAGGAGCAGCGAGTGCCCGCCGAGGTCGAAGAAGTCGTCGCCGGCGCCGACCTCAGCCCGCCCCAGGACCTCCGCCCAGATCCCGGCCAGCAGCTCCTCGGCGGGAGTGCGCCGCGCCGCCCCGGGACTGGCGCCGCTCGCGGCCTCCGGCTCCTCGTCCCGCACCGGCGGCGGCAGGGCGCGGCGGTCGACCTTGCCGCTGGGCGAGAGCGGCAGGGCGGTGAGGAACTGGAAGGCGGCGGGGACCATGTGCTCGGGCAGCCGCGCGCGCAGGAAGGCGCGCACCTCGTGGACGGGGGGAGGAGCGGCGCCCGCCGCGACCAGGTAGGCGGCGAGCCGGAGGTCCCGCGGCGCGGCCTCGTACGCCACCACGGCGGCCTCTCGCACGCCGGGGTGCTCGGTAAGCTGCGCCTCGACTTCTCCCGGCTCGATGCGGAAGCCGCGCACCTTGACCTGCCGGTCGGCGCGGCCGAGGAACTCGAGCTGGCCGTCGGACCGGAAGCGGACGAGGTCGCCGGTGCGGTAGAGCCGGGCACCCGGCGCTCCGGAGAAGGGGTCGGGCACGAAGGCGCGGGCCGTCAGGTCGGGCTTGCCGAGATAGCCGAGGGCAAGCCCCGCCCCGCCGAGAAAGAGCTCTCCGGGCACGCCGGGTGGCAGCAGCTCCAGGTGACGGCCCAGCACCAGGTGAAGGTGGTCGGCGACCGGCCGTCCGATCGGGACCTTGCCGTCCTCGCCAAGCCGGGCCATGGTGGAGCAGATGCTCGCCTCGGTCGGGCCGTAGGCGTTCCAGAGCCGGCGCCCGGCGGCCCAGCGCGCCGCGAGGTCGGGCGGGAACGCCTCGCCGCCCACCACCAGGCCGCGCAGATCGGGCAGGGCGCGCTCCGCCCCGTCCGGCATCGCCGCCAGGGCGGTCGGGGTGAGGAAGACGTTGGTGATCCCGCGCCGGCGGAGGGTGGCCAGCAGCGGCGTGCCGGGCAGCAGGTCCTCGGGGCGGGCGAGGACCAGCGTCGCGCCGCTGATCAGGGCGCTCCAGGTCTCCCACACGGAGGCGTCGAAGCTCGCCGAGGCGAATTGCACCACGCGGCTCCCCGGTCTCATCCCCGACCGCTCGGCGAGCGCCTCGACGGCCCAGAGGAACCCGCGATGGGGGATCAGGACCCCTTTGGGCCGGCCGGTCGAGCCCGAGGTATAGATCATGTAGGCGAGGTCGCCGGGATCGACGTCCGCGAAGGCCCCGGGTGCCGCTGCCGTCGCCGTCGCCGCCGCTGCCGCCGCTGCTGCCGCCGATGGCGGCGTTCGTTCCCCGGGCGCAGCGGCAAGGTTCGTTGCCGGGATCGACGCGGACGCCTCGGCCTCGACGTCTTCGGCGTCGCCGTCGAGCGGCAGGACCTCGGCGCCGCCGGCCGGCAGCGCCGCGGCGAGGCCGCGACGGGCGAGAACCACCGCGACGCGGGCGTCAGCGAGGATCGCGGCCAGGCGCTCGGGAGGATGGGTCGGATCGAGCGGCAGGAAGGCAGCGCCGGCGGCGAGCACCGCGAGCATGCCGACCAGGGTCTCCGGCGAGCGCTCGGCGTAGATGCCCACCCGCGCGCCGGGCCCCACGCCTCGGGACCGGAGCTGGCCGGCGAGCCGCTGCGCACGGGCCGCCAGCTCGCCATAGGTGAGGGCGGGCAGGCCGGGCTCCGCCGGCAGCGCCGCGACCGCCCCGGGGGCCGCGGCCGCCCACGCCGCGATGCGCGCCGGAACCGATCCGGCCGCCGGCAGCCAGGCCGGCGGCCGCGGCGCGCGGCCCCACTCGACGAGGAGCGCATGCCGCTCTGCCGCGCCGAGCAGCGCGAGCGACGAGACCGGCGCTTCCGGCCGGGTCAGCGCACCGGCGAGCAGCGCCTCCCAGCCCCGGGCCAGCCGCTCGATGGTCGCCGGCGTGAACAGGTCGGCGCTGGCGACGAGGCGTCCGTCGATCTCCTCTCCCCGTTCCTCCAGGTCGAGGACGAGGTCGAACAGCGCGGCGCCGTGATCCTCTTCCCTCCAGGCCAGGGTCAGGCCGGGCGCCAGCTCCCGCCGGCCGCCGTTGCCATGGAGGGCAAAGAAGGCCTGGAACGGCGGGTCGAAGGAAAAGGACCGCCCCGGCCGCGACGTCTCGATGAGCTGCTCGAGGATCAGGTCCTGGTGGGCATAGAGGCCGAGCGCACCGGCGCGCACCGTCGCCAGCAGGTCGGCGAAGGCGGCATTCCCGGGGCGCGCGACGCGCAACGGGAGGGTGGCGGCAAAGAAGCCGATCAGCCCCTCGACCTCCGGCCGTCCGCGATGGCCGAGCACCGTGCCGACGACGGCGTCGTCCTGCCCGGTGATCCGCCGCAGCAGCGCCGCCCAGGCGGCGAAGAGGACCATGTACGCCGTCGCTCCCCGCCGGCGCCCGAATTCGCGGAGGCTCCGGCAGAGAGCCGGCGGCAGCGCCAGCGGCCGGCTCACCCCGCGCCAGCTCCGCACCGGCGGCCGCGGCAGGTCGGCCGGCAGTTCGAGCCCTGCCGGCGCTCCCGCGAGGTGCTCCCGGAACCAGGCGAGGTGCGGCGCCAGGACCTCCGGCTGCAAGGCCTCGCGTTCCCAGGCGGCGACGTCGGCGGGCTGCACCGGCAGCGGCGGGAGCGGCGAGGGCCGCCCGCGGAGGAAGGCGGGGTAGAGCGCCGCCAGCTCGCGCTCGACCACCTGCACCGACTCGCCGTCGGCGATGACGTGATGGAAGGTGAGGAGGAGGTCGTGCTCCCGCTCGCCGGCGCGCAGGAGCAGGCGGCGCCAGAGCGCGCCTCCCCCGAGGCCGAACGGGTCGAAGGGGCGGCGCGCCTCCGCCCGCGTCAGCCGCTCGCGCTCCTCGCGCCGCCGGGCTGGGGGAAGTCCGGAGAGGTCGGCGAGCGGCAGCGGGACATGCGACGGCGGGGCGGCGAGCTGGCGCGACTCGCCGTCAGGCCCGAGGTCGATGACGGTGCGCAGGGCCTCGTGACGAGCGGCGACCTCCGCCAGGCAGCGCGCCAGGACGGCGGGCGCCAGCGGCCCGTCGAGGCGCATTGCCGCCGGGATGTTGTTCGCGGACGATCCCGGCACGACCCGCTCGAGGAACCAGAGCCGCCGCTGGGCGTGAGAGAGCGGCTCGCCCCGCTCCTCCCGCCGCCGCGGCGCGAGCGGCGGCAGCGGCGCTCCGGTCGGCGATGGCGACGATGGCGACGCTTCCGCGAGCACCCGCTGCACCCGCTGCACCCACTGCGCCAGGCCGGCAACGGTGACCGCCTCCAGCACCGCCCCAGGCGGCAGCTCGACCCCGAGCGCCGCCCGCACCCGCGCCAGCACGCGGGTGGCGAGGAGCGAGTCGCCGCCGAGGTCGAAGAAGCTCTCGCTCACTCCCACCCGGCGGCCGAAAATCTCGCTCCAGATCCCTGCCAGGACCTCCTCGACGTGGCCGGCGGGCGGCCGGTCCGCCGGCGGCACCGCGCTCTCCGGCAGCATCCGCATCGCGGTGAGCGCCCGGCGGTCGATCTTGCCGTTGAGGGTGAGCGGCAGCCGCCGCAGTGGGACGAAGGCGCCTGGGACCATGTGATCGGGCAGGCTGAGCTTGAGGAAGGCGCGCAGCTCGCCGGGCGGGAGGTCGCTCTCGGTTTCGAGGTAGGCGATCAGCCGGCTGCCGCCCTGACGGTCGGACGCCGCCAGCACCGCCGCCTCCCGCACCTCGAGATGGCAGGCCAGCGCCGACTCGATCTCCCCCAGCTCGATGCGGAAGCCGCGGACCTTGACCTGTTGATCGAGCCGCCCGAGATAGTCGAGCTCCCCCGAGGGCAGGATCCGGACCCGGTCGCCGACCCGGAACAGCCGCGAGCCCGGGGGCCCGAAGGGATTCGGGAGGTACCGCTCCGCCGTTAGGTCAGGCCGGTGCAGGTATCCGCGGGTGACTCCTTCCCCTCCCAGGTAGATCTCGCCCGGGAGGCCGGGCGGCACCGGCTGCAGCCGGGCGTCGAGCACGTAGGCCGACTCGCCCGTCAACGGCCGGCCGATCAACGGGTGCTCGGCGCCGCGCGACACCTCCGACCCGGTCGAGTAGGTCGTGGTCTCCGTCGGGCCGTACAGATTGACGACGCGCGCGGCGTCGCCCAAGCGGTCGTGGAGGTCGCGCACCAGCGAGCCCTTGAGCGCCTCGCCGGCCAGGTTCACGGTGCGGATCGACGAGGGCAGGCGGCCCTGGTGCAGCAGCTCCGTCATCGCCGACGGCACCGTGTTGATCAGCGTCACCTCCTCGGCCGCGGCCAGGCCCGGCAACGCCAGGGCGTTTTCGGCCAGGACGACCTTGCCTCCCGAAGCCAGGGTGAAGAAGATCTCGAAGGCCGACAGGTCGAAGCAGATCGAGGTCGCGGCGAGCACGCCGGCCACCTCGTCCGGGGTGTAGGCGGTGAGCGCCCAGCGCGTCATCGCGACCACGGTCCGATGCGGGGTCGCCACCCCTTTCGGCAGGCCGGTCGAGCCCGAAGTGAAGATGACGTAGGCGAGATGGTCCGGCAGCACGCCGCCGGGCGCCTCGATCCCGCGTTCGTCCTCCGGCTCGTCCTCCCATCCCGGATCGAGGAACAGCGTCCGCATCCCTTCCGGCAGCTCGCCGTCGAGGCGGTCGGCCAGCGGGCGGCGGGTCACCAGCAGGGCCGCCCGCGAGAGCTCGAGCATCAGCAGCAGGCGCTGCCGAGGATAGTGGGGATCGAGCGGCACGTAGGCGCCGCCCGCCTTGAGCACCGCCAGGAGGGTGACGACGAGGTCCGCCGTGCGGTCCATCAGCACGCCGGCCAGGACCTCGGGGCCGAGCCCCAGCGCCCGCAGCCGGCGCGCCAGCCGGTCGGCCCGGTCGTTCAGCTCGCGATAGGTCAGCCGTCCATCCGGGGCCGCGAGCGCCGTTCGATCGGGGAAGCGCGCCGCCTGGGCCTTGAAGAGCTGATGGATGCAGAGCTCGGGCCCGGAGGTCGAGCCGGTGTCGTTGAGCTCGAAGAGGAGCTGCTCGCGCTCCGCCGCGGTCAGCAGCGGCAGGTCGCGCCAGCCGCGTTCCGGGGCCCGGGCGGCCTCCGCGAGCAGGCGCTCGAGGTGGCCCAGGAGGCGGCGGGCGGTTGCCGCGGCGAACAGGTCGGCGTTGTATTCCAGCCGCAGCCGCAGCACCGCGCCGGCATCGATCGCCACCAGGGACAGGTCGAGCTGCGCGCTCTCGATCGTCCTCCCGCTCGCCGCGGGGCCGGCCGCCGGCATGGAGAAGAACACCTGGCAGAACGGGGAGCGGGAGCGGTCCCGCTCCGGCAACAACTGCTCGACCAGCGTCTCGAACGGCAGCTCCTGGTGCTCGTAGGCCGCCAGGACGGCCGCGCGGACCTCTCGCAACAGCTCGCCGAAGGACGAGACGGCGCCGAGGTTTGCCCGCATCACCAGGATGTTGCGGTGGGCGCCGGGCGAGCCGACCAGGACGTCCTCCTGGCCCGAGTAGCGCGCCAGCAGGACGTCGAAGGCGGCGAGCAGGAGCATGAACGGCGTCACGCCGTCGCGCCGGCTGAACCGCCGCAACTCGGCCGTCAGCGCCGCGGGCAGGTCGGCCGCGCGGACGGAGCCGCGGAAGGTCTGGATCTCCCGCCGTGGAAAATCGGTGGGCAGGTCGAGTCCCGCCGGCGCACCCGCGAGCTGGCGGCGCCAGTAGTCGAGCGGGCGGGAGAGCGCCTTGGCCGTCGCCGAGCGAGGCTCAAGCCGACTCCGCAACGCTCACCTCCCGCTCGCCGCCCCCGGAGAGGGCGAGCTCGCGCTCGATCTGCTCGAGCAACAGTTCCTCGACCGTCAGCGCCAGGCGGGCGACGGTGGTCTCCTCGGCCAGGGTACGCAGCGGGACCTCGACCTGAAAGTCGCGCCGCAGCCGATGCATCACCTGCGGCAGGAGCAGGGAGTGGCCCCCCAGCTCGAAGAAGTCGTCGTGGATCCCGACCCGTTCGAGCCCGAGCACCTCGCACCAGATCGCCGCCACTCCCTCCTCGGCCGGGGTGCCGGGGGCGGTGTAGGCGGCGGCGAGCGCCGGGCGCCCTGCGTCCGGGGCCGGGAGCGCCCGGCGATCGACCTTGCCGCTGGCGTTGAGCGGCAGGGCGTCCAGGGTCACGAACGCCACGGGCACCATGTGCTCGGGGAGACGCCGTTCGAGGAAGGCGCGCAGCTCGCCGAGCGCCGCGTCCTGCCCGGGATGGGGGGCGACGTAGGCGACCAGCCGCCGCTCGCCCGGTCGGTCCTCCCGCGCCAGGACCGCCGCCTCGCGGACGGCGGGATGCTCGGCCAGCGCGGCCTCGATCTCCCCCAGCTCCACCCGGAAGCCGCGGACCTTCACCTGCCGGTCGGTGCGGCCGAGGAATTCCAGCTCGCCCGAGGGAAGCCAGCGCACCAGGTCGCCGGTGCGGTACAGCCGGGCGCCGGCCGCGCCGGCCGCCGCCGCGAAGGGATCGGGGAGGAAGCGCTCGGCGGTGAGCTCGGGGCGGCCAAGGTAGCCGCGCGCCACCCCGGCGCCGCCGACGCAGAGCTCGCCGGGCACGCCGACCGCGGCCGGCTCCAGGCGGACGTCGAGCACGTAGGCGCGGGCTCCCGCGAGCGGCCGCCCGATGGGCACCTCGCGGAGGCTCTCCATGGCGCCCGGACCCGCGGCCCCCCCGGAGCTGCCGGAGCCGCCGGAGCCGGCGGATGCCGGCGCGAGCTCGTGGAGGGTCGCGACGACGGTCGCCTCCGTCGGGCCGTAGGTGTTCCACAGGCGCACCTGCGTGCCGAGCTGCCGCGCCCAGGCCGCCGACCGCTCCGGCAGCGCCCGCTCGCCGCCAATGATCACCTGCCCGAGGGTGGGGGGCCAGACTGCTGCCGCCCCCGTCCCTGCATCCGCCCCGGCATCCGCCCCCTTAGACAGGTCGGCCACCAGGGCGTGCCAGTAGGCGGTGGGCAGGTCGAGAAGGGTGATCTGGCGCGTGCGGCAGCCGGCGAGGAAGTCGGCGCTCGAGCGCAGCATCTCGTCACTGCGCAGCACCAGGGTGCCACCCGCGGTGAGGCAGGGATAGATCTCCTCGGCGCTGGTGTCGAAGCTGATTGAGGCGAACTGCAGGACGCGGTCGGCGGGGCCTAAGGAGTACGCCGCGCGCGCCGCCGCGGTCAAGTTCGCGAGCGCGCCGTGCGGCACCATCACTCCCTTGGGGCGGCCGGTCGAACCCGAGGTGTAGATGACGTAGGCGAGCCCTGCCGCCGCGACGGCGACCTCCGGCCCTGCGTCGGCGTGCGCCGCGATCCGGGCGCGGTCCGCGTCGAGGCAGACGGCCCGCACCCGCGCGAGGGCCTGCTCGCCGAAGGCGGCAAGCCGGCGTTGCTCGGTGACCAGCACCGGCGCGGCGGTGTCGGCCAGGAGATAGTCCAGGCGTTCGCGCGGGTAGGAGGGGTCCAGGGGAACGTAGGCGCCGCCCGCCTTGAGGATCGCCAGCAGGCTGACGATCATCGCCGGCGAGCGTTCGAGGCAGAGCGCCACTCGCACCTCAGGGCCCACCCCCAGGTCCCGCAGGTGGTGGGCCAGGCGGTTCGCTTGCCGCTCGAGCTCGCCGTAGGTCATCGTCACCTCGCCCTCCTCCCCCGCCGCCAGCGCCACGGCGCCGGAGGTCGCCCGGGCTTGGCGCGCGAAGGCGAGGTGGACCGGGAGCCCGGCCGGCATGGCTGCCGCCGTCCCCCAGGCGAGGATCTCCGCCTGCTCCCCCGGAGAGGAGAGCGGCAGCTCGTCCAGGGTCCGGTCCGGCGCCGCGGCCGCCCCGGCGAGGAGCGCCTCGAACTGGGCGAGCAGGCGCTCGATCGTGGCCGGTTCGAAGAGACGGGCGTTGTAGGTCACCCAGGCGTCGATCCCTTCCGCCCCCGGCTCCAGCACCAGAGCGAGGTCGAAGATCTCCGTCGCCAGCTGGCTGGTCAAGCCGGCGCGCGAGGCCCGCAGGGTGAGCCCGGCGAACTCGAGCCGCGGCTCCGGCAGGTTCTGCACCTGGAACATGACCGAGAACGGCGGCGCCTTGCCGGCGGCGCGGTCCGGCCATCTCGGGTGGCCCGCCTGGCCCGGCTGGGCCGCCGGCATCGCCTGGATCGCTTGGAGAAGGGTCTCGAGCGGCAGCTCCTGGTGGGCGTAGGCGCCGCTCGCCACCTCCCGCACCCTGGCGAGGAGGGCACGGAAGCCGAGGCCGCCGGCCAGCGGGGTGCGCAGCACCAGGGTGTTGAGGAAGAAACCGATCAGCCCTTCGATCTCGCTGTGCGTGCGGTTGGCGATGGGAACGCCCACCAGCAGGTCCTCCTCCCCGGTGTAGCGGTAGAGCAGGGTCAGCCAGGCGGCGAGGAGGAGCATGAAGGGGGTCGCTCCCTCGCGGCCGGCCAGCGCCCTCGTGTCCGCCGCGAGGGATGCGGGCAGGCGGCGCGAGCAGCCGCCGGCGAGGAATCCCTGGCCCGCCAGGCGCGGCCGGTCGGTCGGCAGGCGCAGCGGCGGCGGCAGCCCGGCGAGCTGCCGCCGCCAGTAACCGAGCTCCTCGTCCAGGGCCGCGCCGGAGAGGCGCTGGCGCTGCCAGGCGGCGAAGTCGGCGTATTGGATCTCGTGCTCCGGGAGCGGCGAGGGCTGCCCTGCCGCGAACGCCGTGTAGAGGGCGGCGACCTCCCGCACCAGCACGATCCACGACCAGCCGTCGCCGACGGCGTGATGCATGTTGAACAGGGCGGCATGCTCCTGCGGGCCGGCGGCGAGCAGGACCACCCGCACCAACGGGCCGCGCGCGAGATCGAAGGAGCGGCGGTGCGCCGCCGCCTCCAGCCGCGCCGTCTCCGCCTGGCGCGCCGCCGCGGGCAGCGCCGCCAGGTCGACGACCGGGAGGGGGAAGGGCGCGGCCGGCAGGATGCGCTGCAGCGGACGGCCCGCCTCGGCCTCGAACACGGTGCGCAGCGCCTCGTGACGGCGGACGAGCTCGTCCAGGCAGCGGCCGAGGACCGGGATCGACAGCGGACCGCTCACCTCGACGCGATTGAACAGGTTGTAGATCGGGGTCCCGGGGTCGAGCTGGTCGAGGAACCACATCCGCTCCTGCGAGAAGGAGAGCGGCGCGAGCCGCTCCGCCTCGGCGCTCCGCCTCGGGATGCGCAGGGAGGACGGCGCGCCGGCCCCGCCCCTGCCGGCGACATCGGCGACGTCGGCGGCATCGGCCGCGTCGGCCCTGGTGCCTCCCATGCGTGCGTCGCCTGCCGCCCTGACACCGGCCGCATCGCCCGCGGCGCCCGCACCGGCCGCGTCGCCCGCGGCCTCCGGCGGCGCGCCGACCGCCTCGCGCAGCACCGCGGCCACCAGTGCGACCGTCGCCGCCGTGAGCAGCGGCTGCAGCGGCAGCTCGGCCCGGAAGGCGTCGCGCAGCCGCGAGGCGACCTGGGTGGCGAGCAGCGAGTGGCCGCCCAGCTCGTAGAAATTGTCGTCGGCCCCCACCTGCGCCACGCCGAGCACTTCCTGCCAGACATGGGCGACCTCCCGCTCGTAGAGGTCGCGGGGCGCGACGTAGCCGGTGCGCAGGGCCGGGCGCTCCTTGCGGGCGGGCGTTGGGGCCGCCGCGGCCGGGGAGGCCTGGGCCGCCTGGGCCGCTGGCGCCGCTGCCGCTGCTTGCGCTGCTTGGCGATGGACCGCCGCGGCCGCCGCTTGGCCTGGCGCCTCGATCCAATGGCGCCGGCGCTCGAAGGGGTAGGTCGGGAGCGGCACCCGGCGGCGTCCCTGGCCGGCGTAGAAAGCCTGCCAGTCGATCCGCACGCCGGCCACCCAGAGGCGGCCGAGCGCGCCGAGCAGGGTGGCGAGATCGGAGCTGGTGTCCTTGGGCTGGCGCATGGCGGCGGCGACCGGGCGCTCCTCGGGAGCGGCGAGGTGCCACCGCAGGAGAGGCGAGAGCCCGGCGCCGGGGCCGACTTCGAGGAAAGCCATGCCTGGCGCGGAAGGCTCGGCGCGGAGCGCCTCGACCCCGTCCGAGAAGCGCACCGGCTGGCGCAGGTGCCGTGCCCAGTAGCCGGGATCGGCCGCCTCCGCGGCGCCGATCCAGGTGCCGCTGCTGCTCGACAGGAAGGGGATCTCCGGCGCCTTCGGCCCCACCGCCGCGACCCGCGCTCGGAACGGGGCCACGGCCGGCTCGGTCTGCGGCGAGTGGCCGGCGAAGGCGACCTGCAGCGGCATGGCGGCGATCCCCTCCTCGCCGAGCCGGGAAGCCAGCTCCGCCACCGCCGCGGCCGGGCCGGCGACGCTCACCAGGCATGGCGCGTTCAGGGCCGCCAGGTGGACGCCGCCGTCCTCGCCGCCCTGGTTTTCGAGATAAGGGGCGATCTCCGCCTCCGAGAGCGGCACTGCCAGCATCATGCCGGCCACGCCGCCGCCGACCTCCTCGATCAGGCGCCCGCGCTCGGCCACCAGGTCGAGGGCCTGCTCGAGGGTGAAGACGCCGGCCAGCACGGCCGCCGCGTACTCGCCGAGGCTGTGGCCGAGCATGGCCCGCGGCCGCACGCCCCACGAGCCGAGAAGGCGGGCGAGGGCGACCTCGACGACGAGCAGGGCCGGTTGGGCGATGGCGGTCCGCCCGAGCTGCCGCTCCGCCTCCTTCTCGGCATCGCGGTCGCCCGGGGCCGGGTACAGGACGCGGCGCAGGTCGATGCCAAGGCGCGGGGCGAGGAAGGCCGCGGCGTGGTCGATCTCCTCGCGGAACAGCGGCTCGGACTCGTAGAGGTCGCGGCCCATGCCGACGTGCTGGGCTCCCTGGCCGGGAAAGAAGAAGGCGACCGGCCGGCCGGTCTCCGGCCAGCTCTCGCCGGTCTCCGGCGACGTCAGCAGGCGCACCGGGTCGCCCGCCGCGAGGCAGGCCGCGGCGTCCGCGGCATCGCGGCAGACCAGGGCCTGGCGGACGCCGAACGCCCGGCGGCCGGCGGCCAGGGTGTGCGCGGCATCGGCTAAGTCGGCGTTGCCGTCGAGGCCGCCGGCTTCGAGGCCGTCGACTCCGATGCCGGCGTCGCCGTCGGTGCCGGCGCGGCCCGCGGGATCGGACGCCGCACCGCCCGCGAGGTGCGCCGCTAACCGCTCGCCCGCCGCCGCCAGCGCCTCCGGGGTGCGGGCCGAGAGCGTCAGGAGCTGCCAGGGGCGGGTGCGAAGGGCGGGCGCGGGCGCCGGCGCCTCCTCGACGACGACGTGCGCGTTGGTGCCGCCGAGCCCGAAGGAGTTCACCCCCGCCCGGCGCGGCCCGCCCTCGGGACCGCCGGGCCAGGGGGCCAGCGCGGCGTTGACGTAGACCGGCGCGGCGGCGAAATCGATCCGCGGGTTCGGCTGGTCGAAGTGGAGGCTGGGCGGCAGCTCGCGGTGTTCCAGCGCCAGCACGGTCTTGATCAGCCCGGTTACCCCGGCCGCCACGTCCAGGTGGCCGAAGTTGCTCTTCACCGAGCCGATGGCGCAGAAGCCCCGCCGGTCGGTGTACTCGCGGAAGGCCCGGGTCACCGCCTGGATCTCCACCGGGTCGCCCAGGGCCGTGCCGGTGCCGTGGGCCTCGATGTAGGCGATGGTCGCCGGGTCGATGCCGGACACCGCCAGGGCTTCGCTGATCACCGCCGCCTGGCCCGCGACGCCGGGGGCGGTGAAGCCGACTTTCAGGCTGCCGTCGTTGTTCACCGCCGAGCCCAGGATGACGGCGCGGATGGTGTCGCGGTCGGCCAGTGCCTGGTCCAGGCGCTTCAAGACGACCAGCCCCACCCCGGAGCCGAAGATGCTCCCCTCGGCCGCGGCGTCGAAGGCACGGCAGTGACCGTCCGGCGACGCCACCGATCCCGGCACGTAGCGGTAGCCGAGACCGGCATCGGCTTGGATCGACACGCCGCCGGCCAGGGCCAGGTCGCACTCCTCGTTGAGCAGGGCCTGGCAGGCGGCGTGGACCGCGACCAGCGAGGTCGAGCAGGCGCACTGCACGCTGTGGCTCGGCCCCCGCAGGTTGAGCTTGTAGGAGATGCGGGTGGCGAGCGCGTCCGAGGCGTTGCCGAGCACCACCTGCAGCGGGTCGGCGCCCGCGGCCAGCGGGTTGCCGACCAGGTGGAAGAGCAGGTAGGTCGAGAGCGTCGCCCCGGCCCAGACCCCGACCCGGCCGGCGATCTCCTGGGGCTCGTAGCCGGCGCTCTCCAGGGCCTCCCAGGCGCACTCGAGCAGGACCCGGTGCTGCGGGTCCATGAGCTCAGCTTCGCGCGGGTTGACGCCGAAGAAGAGGTCGTCGAAGCAGTCGTAGCCGTCCATCTGGGAGACGGCCTTGACCCAGGTGGGATCGGCGAGGCGGGCGGGATCGAGGCCGCGCGCGAGCAGCTCCTCCGCCGCGGGGAAGCGCACCGCCTCGAGCCCATCCCGCAGGCTGCGCCAGAGCTCGCCCAGGTCGCGGGCGCCCGGGAAACGGCCCGCCATGCCGACGATGGCGATCTCGGTTCCGGTCGGTTCTCGGCGCGCGGTCATCATGCCTCCTAAGGCGAAATTCCCATCAAGAGGGGGACGGAGGGGGCGTCCCCAAGGGTCTGTGCGCGGTTCGGTTTCATGTCTCGGGTCCGCAGGCGGTGGGACTAGAAGTAGTACTCGATCTTGGCGAGGAGCGAGCGCCCCGGGGTGCCGAAGGTCGGCTGCCGGGGATCGAAGAAGTTGATGTCGGTCTTGATGTCCTGGTAGACGATGAAGAGCTTCGAGCCCGGTCGGAATTCCCAGTCGACGTCGAACTTCTGCCGCAGGTTCGCCCCTTTTTCCCACTGCACCCACGCCCGCACGGACAGCAGGTGGGTGAAGGCGTAGGAGACCTCGCCGAGCAAGATGTCGGAAGTGAAGCTGCCCTCCTTCAGGTGGACCTGCGTCTGCTGGAAGGTGGCGCCGGCGAAGAGGCCGGGGACGGGGCGGTAGGCGACGTAGGCGAAATACTGCAGAAAGTTGCCGTCGAAGTAATCGCCCCAGGCCAGCCGCCCCGCCGCGCCGAGCGGTTTCGTGTAGTCGGTCTGGAAACCGGCGAAGTGATGGCCGAAGTGGTAGACGCCGGGCGGAATGAAGAGCCCGTGCTTGATCTCGAACGGGGCGGTGAACACCTCCGTCTCGTCATAGTACTTGTAGGCGATTCCCGAGCCGTCGCGGAAGTAACCGCTGAACTTGGCATGGTTGATCCGGGTCTGGAGCTGGTCCGTGGAGCGAGTCCCGACATAGGTCAGGGAGTAGACGAACCAGGCCTGCTTGAACGGGCCCCATTCGGGCCAGAGGATCCAGTAGTTGTCGGCCCAGACAGCGCGGATGTCGTTGCGGGTGATGAACCCCAGCTCGTCGTTGAAGCCCTTGCCGATCTCGGTGTACTGGTAGTGGATGCGCGCGTTCCGGCTGTCCCAGAGCAGGTCGGTGGAGCCCACCCAGTCGGCCCCCGACACGCCGGGAGTCCAGCTCTTGGCGAAGTAGCCGCCGCTCCGGAGATACTGGTTCAGGGCGATGTCCCAATCCCCTCCCGCGACCTCGTTCTTGTCGCCGGCGGCGTCTTTCGAGAGGCCGATGATCCCGAACGAGGAGCCGCCGGGCAGGTCGCGCTTCAAGCGCACGACGCTCCAGTTGGTCCGCGGCGCGATGACCAGGCCCCCATAGCCGTCGGGCTTCCTCGTGGCCGCGGTCTCGATGGAGAGGGTGCCCACCTCGTAATCCCCTTGATGGCCGGTCAGCTTGACGCCGCCCAGTATTGGGATCGTCGCGCGGCCGTCCGGCGTCAGGCCGATCTGCCGGCTGAAGAAGAGGAAGGTTTCGGCGGGGTGCTCGGGATCCGGCCGCTCGCCGAAGTAGAAGAGGCTCGCCCCCTCGAGAAAGAAGGCCCGTTTCTCCGGGAACAGCAGGGCGTTGCGGGTCAGGTTGACGTCCTGCTCGTCGGCCTCGGCCTCTGAGAAGTCGGTCTTCACGGTCACGTCGGCCACCAGGTCGGACGCCACGTTGACCTTGATGTCGCCGCCCAGCTGGGTGAGCGCGGACGTCGAGCGGTCCTTCGGTTTCTGAGCGCCGACGACGGCATAGGGAATGACGTGGTAGCGCCTCCCCGGCTTCGCGCCCTGCATGCCGACGAGCGTGCCGGCGCTGGCCAGCTTGTAGCGGGCGAACCAGGAATGCTCGACCGGCTTCCAGAAGCTCTTCTCGTGCTTTCGGGCGACGTCGCGCTCCAGGTTGATGCCCCAGATCTGCTCCGGCCGGTTGGGAAAGCTCACGGTGCCGAAGGGGATGGCGATCGTGACCGTCCAGCCCGTGGCGTCGCGCCTCCCCTCCACCATCCAGATGCCATCCCAATCGAGGTTGACCTGCTCGCCTTCGTTCCTGACCAGGGCGTCGACCTGCACCCCACCGGAGTTGGTGGTGAAGAGATAGGCGGTGCGCCCGTCGTGGTAGGTGTCGAGGAGGATCGTCAGGGTGTCGTCGTAGCCGACGTCGCTGTCGCGCGTCAGCGTGGTGGTGACGATCTTCTTCGGCTCCGAGTCGTGGCAGTGGGCGCCGATGTAGAGATTGTCCTGGTCATAGCCCAGGAAGACCTCGGTCAGCTCGCTCTCCGGCGCTCCCTCGTGCGGCTCGAGCTGGGTGAAGCCGGTGATCCGCGTCCCCGTCCGCCAGACCGGATCGTCCAGCCGGCCGTTGATGGGCGGCGGGGTGGCGAAGCGAGCCGGGCGGATGGTGTACTTGGCATCCGCCGCGGCCGGGGGCGCCGCCGGGACCGGGCCGGCCGGCGGCGGCGACGGCAGGGTGGACGACCCTTGGGCGGTCGAGCCCGGGGGCGGCTCGGGCGGCCGCTGCCCGGTGGTCTGGGCGTCGAGGGTCCAGGGGAGGACGAGGACCATGGCCAGGGCCATGGCCCCGACCCTGGCCCTGGCCATAGCGCCGGTGGTCGCCGGCAAGAGCGTCCGGCGGCGATCCGTCTTCAGGGAGCTTGCGTTCACGGGTCTCACGCAGTTCTCTCTCCTTGCCTCGTTGCCTGGCTATTTTCCATGGTCTCGCCCTCGCCTCTCTCGCAGCAGAGGCCCGATGCGCGCGGCCGGGCGCGCATGGCGTGCCGGTCTTCAGATGACGGATGGTGTTACGTCTCGGCGCGGAGGCTCAACGTCCCCTGGCTGCTTAGGTGCATCCTGCGCGGCAGGGCGTGACAAGGAGCGCTCGCCGCCGCGTGATCACGGTCCGATCGAGGTTGCAATATAAAGCTCTAAACCATCCTGGCCGCGCGGGTCCCTCGCGCTGCCGGCCGTTTGATTTGGGCGCTCGGGCGCCGTGCATCGTTACCATGCATGGCGATCTAGGCTGGAGCCGGGCCCGGTTCCCGTCTCCGGACGCGGATCAGGATCGGCGGCTCTCGAGCGTCACGAGCAAGCCCTGGCTGGGCTCGTAGTAGTAGGCGTTGCGGACCGGCCGCACCTTTTCCTGGGCGAGCTTCAACTCGGTCTGGCGAGCGATCGTCGCCAGCGCCACCTTCATCACCACGATCGCCAGCTCTCTGCCGGCGCAGATGTGCGGTCCCCCCCCGAAAGGGCAGGCGCCGGGCGGAGGTTGGGTGCCGTAGAAACGGTCTGGCTCGAAGCCGCGGGGGTCGGCGAAGAGATCCTCGCGCATCGCCAGGGCCGGGTAGCAGATGGCGACCAGGGTGCCCGCGGGGAGCAGGTAACCGCCCAGCGGGAATGGCTGCTTCACTCGCTTCACGGTGGTGGCGAAGTTGCTGGGGCGCCGGCGCAGGCCCTCGTACACCACCGCTTCGAGATAGGGAAGGCCGGGCAGGTGAGAGCTCCGGACGCCCTCTTCGCCGATCACCGAGTCGAGCTCCTGGCGCAGCCGCGCCAGCACCTCGGGGTGAGTCAGGAGCTCGGCCATCGTCCAGGTCATCGAGTCGCCGGTCAGCTCGTGGCCCTGGAAGAGGAGGTCGAGGATCTCGGCGAGGATGACTTCCCGCGACAGCCGGCTGCCGTCCATGAGCCGTGCCCGGGCCAACCCGGACACGAGATCGTCTGCTTCCGGCCGGGCGCCCGCATCGGCCGGGCCTCGCGCATCGGCCGCGCCGGCCGCGCCGACCGCGCCAACCGCGCCAACCGCAGCCAGGCGGGCATCGATCGCCCGCGAAAACTCCTTGACGAGCTCGCGCTGCCGCCGCTTGACCCGGCCCCAGGGGCTCCACGGTCCGAGGTCGATCTGCAGGCTGGGATGGACGGAGGCCGGCGACCGCAGGCCCTTGAACGAGAAGTCCTCGTAGAAGTCGGCAAGCCGCAGCGTCGTGCCCGCTTCGGCGCCGCCGAAAAACACGCTGATCAAGGCCTCCAGGGCGATCCTCTGGAGCTCCAGCACGAGACGGAAAGGTTGGCCGAGAGGCCACCGCGCCAGCCGCCGCTCGGCGATCCCGCGGATGTCGTCGACGTGGCGCAGGCCCGCTTGCGTGTCGAGATAGCGTGCGGTAACGTCCCTGCGCTCGCGGTGGGCGGGGCCGTCGAGGTGAGAGGCGGCGCCCTGCCCGAGCAGGTGGGCGAGGCTGAAGCCCTCGATGTCGCCGCCGGCCAGGACGTCGGGCGGCGCCTCGAAGATGGTCCGGGCGAGATCCGGCGAGCAGACATAAACCCAATTACCCAGCCCCGGTATCCGTGTCGTAAAGACGTCACCGCACTCACGAAAAGTTTCTTCATAAAAAAGCATCGTGTTCCTGACGAATCGCACGGAGTGTGACACCAGTGAGCCCGCGGGCCGTGGAATCTCTGACGACGACTTCATCGATTTCCCCTCTTGTCAAATGAGCTGAAAGCGGCGCGCAATATAGCAGAGGCAGCGTCAAGTCAATGAGCTACGAGCGTCCCACTCGCCTGCTGAACCGCGACTTTTTGCTGCTCTGGCAAGGCCAGTTCGTCAGCATGCTGGGCTCGCAGGCGTTCTCCGTCGCGATGATCTTCTGGATCAAGCGCCAGACCGATTCGGCGTCGCTGCTGGGCCTCGGGATGATGTCGCAATGGGTGCCGGCGGTTCTCCTGGGGCCGTTCGGCGGCGCCATGGCCGACCGTGTCTCGCGGCGCCAGATCCTGATCCTTGCCGATGTGGTGCGCGGCGTCGCGGCGATCGCGCTGGCGGCGCTGGTGCTCATGGCACCCGGGCGTTCGGGGACGATTCTCTTCTGGCTGCTGGTGCTGTCCGCCGTCATGGGGGTGGGCGACGCCTTCTTCCGGCCGGCGATCAGCGCCGCAATCCCGGACCTGGTGCCCGACAGGGAGGTGACCCGGGCCAACTCGGCGAACCGCCTGGCGCTCGACCTCTCCACGTTCCTGGGTCAGGGTGCGGGGGGAGTGCTCTTCCGGCTGATCGGGCCCGGCATCCTCTTCCTCTGCGACGGCGTGAGCTATCTCTTCGCGGCGCTCTCCGAATCGCTGATCCGGCTGCCGCCGCCGGCGCTCGCGCGCCAGGCCGGCGGCTGGCTCAAGGCCGGCGCCGACTTCTGGCGCGAGGTCAAGCTCGGGCTCCGCCACGTGGCGGGCCGCAAGGGACTGCGCTACCTGCTCTTCTTGTCGCCGCTCGACAGCTTCTTCATGATCACGATCGTCGTGCTGCTGCCTTTCTACGTGGAAGACTTCCTGCACGTGAAGCCCGACTGGTACGGCTTCCTGGTGGCAGCCTTCGGCGCCGGCTCGTTTCTCGGCAGCATCACGGCCGGCGCCACCAACGTCACGGGCCGGGCGCGGACCTGGGCCTACCTGGCCTGCGGGGCGGGCATCGGCGTGTCGGCGCTGGCCCTGGGCGCCGTCCGCTCGCCGTGGACGGCGATGGCATGGATCTTCGCGGCGGGAGCGATGAGCGGCTTCACCGTCATCCACATCCTGAGCCTCGCGCAGCTCACCAGTCCGAGCGAGCTGCGCGGGCGCGTGCTCGGGCTCTTCGAGACCCTGGGACTCAGCACCATGCCGCTGGCCGCCGGCGTGGCCGGCGTGGTGGCCGACCTGCTCCACCGCAACATCCCGCTGGTCTACTACGCCTGCGGCGTGGCGCTGATCGCGCTGGTGCTGATCCAGGCCAGCAAAGGCGAGGTGCGCGACTTCCTGGCCTACGCGCCGCCGCCGGAGGCCGCTGGCGAGACCGGGATCGCCGGCACGGCAGGGTGAACCAGGAGACTCTCCGCCCTGACTCCTGACCGGAAGCCGCCAGGCGCCGGATTGCCCGGTCTCACTTCGCGGCGACGGGGGTGGCCTTGCCGCTCTTGCGGCCGAGGCCCTCCTGGGGCACGTCGATGCCCAAGGCCGTCGCCAGGCTGATCTGGTGGTCCTGCTCCTGGACCAGGATCTGGCGGAGGTCCTCGGCCAGGGCGTACTCGCCCAGGGCCTCGGCCTGGCGGACCCGGTCGCGGTAGTTGCGGACGGTCTCGTTCTCGTTCTCGAGGTCGAAGCGAAGCATCTCCTCCGCCTTCTTCGAGGTGCGCACCGGCTTCGGCTTCGGCGTCGGATCGCCGCCGAAATAATCGATCTGCTCGGAGATGGTGAGGGCATGTTGGAGCTCTTCGCCGGCATGTTTCTCGAGCTCCGCGGCGATGTTCATGTAGGCGGCGCCCTTCAGCACCTTGCTATAGATCACATAAGAAATGATGGCCTGATACTCCCGGGCCAGGTCCTCGTTGAGCAGCTCGATCAACCGTTCGCGGGTGATGATCTCTTTCTGGTCCTGCTTGTCCTTCTGGTTTTTCTGATCTTTCCGGTCCACGAATGACCCCCTTGCTCGAGTGACGCGAGTGATTGGAATGATATCGCCTGCGCCTCGGCGTCCCGGAGCCGCGCGGCAGCTCCGCCGCTCTCCCCCCGGCGCGGCGAATGCCGGACGGGCATCTCCCTCCCTGCAAGTTCCGTACTGCCCAAGTTCTAGCCCCCTCGCCTACGGCGACCCCGGGGTTTCGTCTTACACGCTTGGCGGTGCCGTCCGCAGCAGCTGCATGGTGACCAAGAGATGATGCGCCTCGTGCAGCAGGAAGAATTCGAGCCACAACGGGATCGGCATGGCTCCCATCACCGGGTGGACGCCGCGCCGCGCGAGGTCGGCCGGCGGGATCGCCGCGACCGCCGCGATGAGGCCGGCGCGGCGCGCGGTGAGCTCGGCGGTGACCGCCGCGAGCGGCAGCGCCGCCCAGCGCGGCCACTCCGGGTCGTCCTCGGCGCGGTAGCGGGGGAGAGCCGGCTCCGGCTCGGCGAGGATGCGCCGCAGCCGTTCGGCGGTGACCTCATGATGGCGCGCCAGGTGCGCGAGCTGCTCGCGCGCCGACCATTTCCCCGGCGCGGGCCGCCGCTCGACGACAGCTTCGTCGATGCCGCCGGCACCGGTGGCGCCGGCGAGGATCAAAGGCAGGACGTCGAGCTGCGTGCGCAGCCGTATGGCGGTGGTTTCCGGCAGCATGCCTGGCCTCTCCCTGTCTTCTCTTCCAGCGCTGGAAACCGCAGGGATCGAAGGTCCCTGCTGAGCAGGGCGTGATTCTCCGATCGCTGCTCCAGACTCGTCTCGCTCGGGTGGACTATGCGCAGGTGGTGAAGAAATTCGCCAACGGCGGGCTTCGGCCCCCCACTTTCGCCAGGAGGTGCCGACATGGCACAGACAGGACCGTTCAAGCTCGAAACCGAGGGAAAGCTCGGAACGCTGCAAGCGATCCTCATTCTCAATTACCCAAAATGCGGAAAGAAAAGTCGCTTCACAGGGCGTAGGGAACGTTCACTGCCCAGACGGTGGCTGCCAGAGCTCAACCTTGTTGCCTTCAGGGTCCATGACCCATCCAAACTTCCCGTACTCAGAGTCGTCTGTCTTTTCAAGCACGTTGCAGCCTTCTTCGCGTAGTGCTTGAAGCAGGGCGGCCAAGTCCTCGACTCGATAGTTGACCATGAAGGTCGACTCGCTTGGAGCGAAGTGATTGCCGTCTGCTGCACCGATGGACCAGACCGTGGTTCCCTTGGCCGGGTTTCCTGTGGCATCGGTCCAGGTGAAGGCTGTACCACCCCAGTCCTGGACGTCAATCCCCAGGTGCTTCTTGTACCAAGCACACAGCGTCTTCGGATCCTTGGCGTTGAAGAAGATGCCGCCGATGCCCGTGACTCTCCGCATTTCGCCCTCCGAATCATGACGTTAGACGGCGGACGCGTTACGCTCGGTTCTTTGCCGACTTGGACGGACAATAGCATGGGCCGATGGGAACAAAGTAAGCCGGTGAGGCGTAGCAGCCGCTGATCTGGGCTCGTGCCGGCGGCTGGGCGCCGGCCGCTCCGCGCGATATATGATGACGCCCATGACCGACCTCGCGAGAGCTACCGCCCGTCTCCTGCCCCTGGCAATGCTGATCGCCGTCCTGTCCATGGCCGCCTGTCACAAGAACGAGCCGGCGCCCGAGGCTGGCACGCCGTCCGCGGCGCCGGCGGGTACCGCGTCGCCGGCAGGGCCGGCCGCCGCCCCGGCAGCCCCCCAGGCGCCCACCGGGCCGCTCAAGGTGGTCGCCCTCGGGATCGGCAAGACCCTCGGCCCCGCCAACAAGGTCATCGCCGAAGTCGACACCTTCGGGCCCGGCGACACTGTCTACGCCTCGGTCGGCACCACCGGCGGCTCGCCCGCCGCCAAGCTCACCGCGCGCTGGTCCTTCGTCGCGCGCAGCGGCGCCGAGAAGCCGATCGGCGACGAGACCAAGACCATCGCGCCGACCGCCGACGCCGTTACCGAGTTCCACATCGTCAAGCCCGAGGGCCTGACCACCGGCGACTACAAGATCGAGATCCTCTTAGACGGCAAGTCCGTCGCCACCAAGGCGTTCCGGGTAGCGAAGTAGGCGCCACCGAGGAGCCCTCCCGGCCCTCCTCCTTCCCCTCCGGCTATGGATCTCTTCGGCGAAGGTCTTCTCAGATTGAGGCGGTTTATCAGAGCCCCGCCCAAGGCGCTGCGGTCCGAAGGAGGCAGTGGTCGCCGTAGAGATCCCCCTGCCGTAGGGGGCGGAGGGTAGGGTCCGGCTGGGGGGGGTTCCCCGGAGGCTAGTGCTCCCATCTGTAGGAAGAACGCCAGCACCCCGAAGTAGTTGTTGTTGAACACCCTCGAGAAGAAGAAGATCCAGAAGGAGAGCAGGAAGGCGGCCAGCATCGCCCCGGAGACTGTTGGCCGGCGCAGGAGGCGCGCCAGGAGCAGGGCGCCGAGCGGCAACGCGGTGAGCAGCAGGTAGGGCGTGAGGTTGAAGTAGGCGGCGCGGTCGGGTGCCCAGTGCAGCACGGCGGCTAACATCGCGAAGCCGAACCCCGGGGTGCCGCCGAGCGGATAGCTGTCGGGGCTCAGGCCGGCGTTGAACCGGTAGACATCGTCGATGAAGTCGGCCGGTCCCCAGGCGAAGAACGGCAGCACCAGCACCGCAAAGAGCGCGGCGCCGGCCGCGAGGCCCCGCCGCAGGATGGCGCGTGGCCAGGTGTGCCAGGCGCAAACCAGGAGAAAGGGCGCCACCAGCCAGGCGAATTGCTTGATGGCGCAGGCCAGCGCCAGGCAGCTGAAGAAGGCGAGGGCGCGCCGCCGCGCCAGCGCCGCCAGGGCGAAGAGCAGGAAGGCGACGACGTAGATGTCGTTGCGCCCCACCACCATGAACGGCACCACTAGCGGATTGAGTGCGAAGCAGGTCTGCGCCAGCTCGCCGGCGCCGCGGTGCTGAAAGGCGAGCGGCGCGAGCCAGACGCCCGCGGCCCAGAGCACCAGGTAGACGAAGCGCTGGTCGAACGGCAGGCCCGTCGCGTCCGCCAGCGCGATCAGCGGCGTCGGCAGCAGGAAGCTGGCGGGCAGGTAGGGGTTGTGCCGCAGGATGCCCGGGATCGCCACCTCGGCGAGCGGCGTGGAGGAGAAATCGGCGGCGTAGGGATTGACGCCGCGCAGCAGGAAGCGCGCCGACTCCTCGGTCTGGATGACGCCGCCGTCGTGCGCGAATTGCAGCGGGTGGGCGCTCGCGAAGCGCTGGCAGGCGCGGCTGGCCATCGGCAGCGCGACGATCAGCACTCCCAGCGCCGCCAGGGTCGCCCGCTTGCAGGTCCGGTAGGACCGCCGTTCGACGCCTCCCGGCAGCGCCAGCGCGGCGGTCAGGAACAGCAGCAGGGTGGCGACGGCGCCGACCGCGAGCGCCGTGCGCAGCACCTCGCCATCCCAGCGCGACACCTTCCCCAGAGTCGAGAAGGCCGGGTCGCCCGTCACCTGCAGCGCCGTCACCATGCCGAGCAGGAACAGCAGCCAGGGGTCGAGCGCCAGCAAGGCATCGCGGGGAGCCGCGCCGTCGCGCTCCTGCGGCCCTGCGCCGCTCTCGCTCTCGCCGCGATCTCCGGCAGGCAGTACGTTCATCTTGGCGGACTACTTTATACGGGTCTCCCGCGCCAGGCGGCAGGCGGAGCCGCGACCGACCAGGTGTGGCGCCGCATACCGCTGAATTCACCGACGTGGAGCATGGCCGCGGCCGGGCGCCGGCGCGGGTTTCGATCTCAGGACGATGCGGGACCGCTGACGCGCCGCAGGCGGGTGCCGCGTGCTCTCGATGTTGAGGACCGCGAGGTCGCTCCCCTTGTGGCTGACCGGAACGCACAGCTCCGAGCGCACGCCGGGCAAGGTCGCCACGTAGTCGGGAAAGCTGCGGACGTCGTCGAGCAGAATCGGCTTGCCGGTGGCCGCCACCTGGCCAACCACGCCTTTGCCTAGCCCGCGCTCGTAGCCGACGTGGATCGGGGTCGGGCGGGCGGTGGTGAGCGCCTCGCACGGCTGCGCTACACTCCGGCTAGGCGCGCCGGATTCGTTCTACACTCCTCCGGCATCGACGGAAGGAGATCCTGATGCCTACGCGAGTCCCCGCTCTGCCGGCGCTCGCCCTCGCCGCGTTGCTGGCGGCGGCCGCGGCGCGTCCCGCCTTCCCCGCGTTCAGCATCGAGCAGGTGCTCGGCGCGCCGTTCCCCTCCGAGCTGAAGGCAGCCCGCCTGGGGGAGCGCGTAGCCTGGGTGCTGAATCGCCGTGGCGAGCGCAACGTCTGGGTGGCGGACGGGCCGGCCTTCGTGCCGCGCCAGGTCACTCACTACCAGGGTGACGACGGCCAGCCACTGGCCAGCCTGCGGCTGACCCCGGACGGCCAGACGTTGCTCTACGCCCGCGGCACCGAGGTCAACGAGGCCGGCGAATCGGCGAACCCGGCGAGCCGCGCGCAGGCGCCGAAGCAACAGGTATGGGCGATCGCCGTTCCGCCCGCCGCCGCGGGCACCGCGCCGGTCGGCGCGGCCGGCGGGGCCGGTGCCGTCCAAGCCCAACCTCGCCTGCTGGGCGACATGGGGTGCGCCGAGGAAGGGTGCGAGGACATCCAGGTCTCGCCCGACGGCCGCTCGGCGGTTTGGGCGGCGAAGCATCACCTCTGGCTGGCGCCGGTGGCCCCGGCGGCTGGTGGCGCGGCGGTCCCGGCGGCTGGCGGGGTGGCTCCTGGCCACGGCGCGGCGGTCCCGGCCCACGGCGTGGCGGCCCCGGCGGTCGCGGAGGCCGCCGGCGCGGCGCGCCAGCTGCTCGCCCTGCAAGGCGACGCCTCCCAGCAGCGCTGGTCGCCCGACGGCAAACGGCTCGCCTTCCGCCTCAGCCGCGGCGATCACAGCTATGTCGCGGTCTACGAGCTGGCCACCGAACGGGTGGTCTACATGGCTCCCAGCGTCAACCGCGACGAGCTGCCGCGCTGGTCGCGCGACGGCTCGCGTCTGGCCTTCATCCGCGAGCCGTCGGTCCCCGAGAAGCTGCCGCTCATCCCCGAGCGGCCGAGCCCGTGGAGCCTGTGGCTGGGCGATCCGGCGACCGGCGAGGCGCATGAGATCTGGCGCGGCAGCGCCGGCCCCGAGGGCTCGCTGTCGCCGTTCGCCGCCGACTCGTTCCTGTTCGCGGCGGGCGACCGCATCGTCTTCGCTTCCGAGCAGAGCGAGGGCGGCCGCAACCACCTGTACGCCATCCCGGCCGCGGGCGGACAGCCGACCGAGCTGACGCCGGGAGCGTACGACGTCGAGGACGTCGAGCTCAGCGCCGACGGCGGCAGCGTTCTCTACTCGGCCAACGAGCACCGCGCGGACCCCGCCGACGAGGACCGCCGCCACCTCTGGCGGGTGAGCGTCGCCGGCGGCGCGCCGCAGGCGCTTACCGCGGGGGAGGGCATCGAGTGGTCGCCGGTCGAGACCGGCGACGGCAAGGTGGTGCTGTGCCTGGGCTCGAGCGCCACCACCCCTGCCGCTCCGTATCGTCTCGCCGCCGCCGCCGACCCCGGCCCTGCCGCCGGTCCCGTGCCCGGTTCAGGATCGACGGCCGCGCCCGCCGCCCCTACGGCACCGGCCGGCAGCCGCGTGGCGCTCGCTCCCGACCTGCTGCCGGCCGATTTCCCCGCCGGCGAGCTGGTAGTGCCGCGGCAGGTGGTCTGGAAGAGCTCCGACGGCCTGCTCATCCACGGCCAGCTGTTCCTGCCGCGCGGGCCCTCACCCCCCGGCAGCTCCGACGGCAGCCACTCCTTGCCCGCCCTGATCTTCACCCACGGCGGACCGGTCCGGCAGATGCTGCTGGGTTTCCATTACATGGAGTACTACCACAACGCCTATGCGATGAATCAGTACCTCGCCAGCCGCGGCTACGCCGTGCTGTCGGTCAACTACCGCCTCGGCATCATGTACGGGCGCGCCTTCCGCGAGGCGCCGCACAGCGCCTGGCGCGGCTCGGCGGAGTATGGCGACGTGGTGGCGGGCGCCCACTTCCTGCAGGAGCTGCCGCAAGTGGACCCGCACCGCATCGGCCTTTGGGGCGGCTCCTATGGCGGGCTGCTCACCGCTCTCGGCCTGGCGCGCAACTCCGATCTGTTCCGCGCCGGAGTCGACTTCCACGGCGTCCACGACTGGTCGCTGTTCCTGCCGCGCTGGGATGGCGCGGCGGTGTCTCCCGGCGCGCCGCCGGACCTGCGTGAGGCGTATCAGCTGGCGTTCGCCTCGTCACCCGATGCGGCGGTCGACTCGTGGCGCTCGCCGGTGCTGCTGATTCACGGCGACGATGACCGCAACGTGCCGTTCGCACAGACCCGCGACCTGGCGCAGCGGCTGCGCGGCCGCGGGGTGACGGTGGAGGAGCTCATCTTCCCGGATGAGATCCACGACCTGTTGCTGTGGAAGGACTGGGTCCGTTCCTACCGGGCGGCTGCCGACTTCTTTGACCGCCGCTTGCAAGGGCCATGATCGAAGACGAAACTCCTCGCCTAACTCTCGGGGAGGGGAACGGTAGGGCCGCGGACAAGCGTCCGAGGACGGCGACCGGCGACAGGGCGTAGGTGGCGCGAAGCGGCCCGCCGGTCGCCGCCCGCAGGATCGCTTGGTCCACGGCCCGGCGGGCGCCATGACGGATACCCCACGCCGCTATACTACCAATTTCCGCCCCGGCGCTTGAACTTCGGGTGGCACTGAGGTTACGATGCGTGCCAAGGTCTGAGAGAGTTTGATCGGGTAGTCCAAGGCGCCTCGCCGCTCTCGCCCCATCGCCGCTCCACCAATTGGCTCGGCGCCATGTCGGTGCCGCGCCTCAAATCTGATAGTCCCGGTCGCCGGGACGACTCGCCGTCACGAGGAGACACCATGCCACGAGTTCCGCAACAACTCTTACGTCTGACGCTATCCCTGGCGCTCGGGCTGGCGGTCGCCACCGCCGGCACCGCGTCGCCCTGGGGCGCCCCGCCGCGGCCCGGCGCCGCCACCACCGCCGTCAAGGCGCCGCCGTCCGGCGCCGCGGCCGGCTCTCGGGTGCCGGTCATGGTCGAGCTGGCCGAGACGCCGGCGGCGATCGACTGGGCGGCCGCGCTCGCCGACAAATCGGTGCCGAAGGCGCAGGCGCTCGCCAACGCCCGACAGGCTTCCAAGGCCAAGATCGCTCTCCTCGAGCCGCGCCAGCGCCAGCTGAGCGCGACGCTCGCCGCGGCCCCCCTCAACGCCCAGGAGCTGTTCCGGTTGCAGCGGGTCATGAACGCCGTCGCGGTCATGATCGAGCCGGCGAAGCTCGACCAGATCAGGGCGCTGCCCGGCGTCAAGCGAGTGCGGGTGATCACCCCCGAATTCCCGACCAATGCCACCAGCGTGCCGTTCATCGGCGCTCCCCAGCTCTGGGCCAACACCCTGGGCCTTCCTGGCGACATCACCGGCACCGGCACCCGGATCGGCATCATCGACACCGGCGTCGATTACCAGCATCCGATGTTCGGCGGCACCGGCGCGCTCGCCGACTACAAGGCCAATGACCGGGTGACCATCCACCCCGGCCTGTTCCCGACCGCCAAGGTGGTCGGCGGCTACGACTTCGCCGGCGACGCCTACAACGGCGGTAACACGCCGATCCCGGACCCCAACCCGATGGACTGCTTCGCCCACGGCTCGCACGTCGCCGGCACCGCCGCCGGCTTCGGCGTCAAGAGCGACGGCACGACCTACACCGGACCCTACGGCCCGTCGACGCCCTTCAGCTCGCTGCGCATCGGCCCCGGCGTGGCGCCGGGCGCTCTGCTCTACGCCATCCGCATCTTCGGCTGCGGTGGCGGCACCGGCCTCACGACCCAGGGCATCGAGTTCGCGGTCGACCCCGATGGCGACGGCGACCTCTCCGACCACCTGGACGTCATCAACATGTCGCTCGGCTCGGCCTTCGGCAGCCTCTCCGACACTTCCGCTCAGGCCTCCGACGCCGCCGCGCTGGTCGGGATCATCGTGGTCGCCTCGCAAGGCAACGCCGGCGACACCTACTTCATCGGCGGCAGCCCGGCCGCCGCGGAGCGCGCCATCTCGGCCGCTGCCAGCGTCGATGCCGGGATTCCGGGCGCGGTGCTCAAGGTCAACGCGCCGGCGTCCATCGCCGGCAACTACGCGGCGGCGGCCGCCGGCTTCGGCGGCGGGGCGCCGCCCCCGTCCGGCCAGACCGGCAGCGTGGTCGAGGTGCAATCGGCCACCGGCACCGCCCAACAGGGGTGTGACGGCAACTACAAGAACGCCGCCGCGATCAAAGGCAGCATCGCGCTGATCATGCGCGGCAGCTGCAGCTTCCAGAAGAAGGTCACCAACGCCCAGGCTGCCCTCGCCATCGGCGCCATCGTCTTCAACAACGTCCCCGGCGATCCGACCCTGATCAACATGGGTGGCGACGGCGTCTCGCCGCCGGTCACCATCCCGTCGGTGTTCATCTCCTTCGACGACGGCATGACCATCGCCGGCGCCCACGGCGTCAACGCCACCCTGGGTGCGGCCAGCGCCGCCGACACCCTGGCCTCCTTCAGCTCCCGCGGCCCGCGCGGCGGCGGCTCCTTCCCGATCGGCCTGAAGCCTGACGTCGCCGCCCCGGGCGTGGCGATCCCCTCGACCCAGACCGGCATCGTCTGCACCGCCGCCAGCCAGGGCTGCATCGTCCCCGACCCCACCGGGTTCATTCCCGGCGGGCAGCTGCTGATCCTCTCGGGAACCTCGATGGCGGCGCCGCACACCTCCGGCACCATGGCCCTGCTGCGGGAACTCCACCCCGACTGGTCGGTCGAGGAGCTCAAGGCGCTGCTGATGAACGGCGCCGTGCACGACATCACGGTGGGCGTCAACGGCGCCGGTACGAAGTTCGGCCTCGGCCGGGTCGGCGCCGGCCGCATCGACGTCCCGAGCTCGGCGCAGAACAGCGTGACCGCGTTCAACGACGACGACCCGGGCACGGTCACCGTCGGGTTCGACAGTGCGGTCGTCGGCAGCGTCGATCGGATCAAGCAGCTGCGGGTGGTCAACCACGGCTCGCAGACGGCCACCTTCGATCTCAGCCTCGACAACCTCACGGCCGCCCCCGGCGTCTCCTTCTCGCTGGTCAACGCGAGCCAGGCGACGCTCAGCGTGCCGGCGGACTCCGCGGTCCAGGTGCCGTTGCAGATGCAGGCCAACGCCGCCAAGATGGACCACGGCGCCGACGCCAGCATCGCCCCCGGCCAGGCGGCGCCCGCGCCGCTCAACGGTCTGGGCGTCCTGCCGCGTCACTGGCTCACCGAAGCAGGCTCCTACCTGACGTTCGGCCAGGGCGGGACGACCAAGCTGCGGGTGCCGCTCTACTCGGCGCCGGTCGCGGCCTCCGCGATGGCCGGCACCGCGCCGATCCCCATCGGCGGCGGCGCCGGCACGACCGCCATCCAGCTCTCCGGCATCGGCGTCTGCACCGGCACGGCGGTTTCCGGCCAGTGCAACGGCAACTTCCCGGTCACCGAGGCGTCGCTGGTGACGCCGTTCGAGCTGCAGGTGGTGCATCCTCTCGACCCCACCATCCCGCCGTTCGCCAATCTGCAGTACGTCGGCGTGGCCTACGACCGCGGTGACAACCTGCTGCTGTTCGGCATTTCCACCTGGGGTCCATGGTCATCGCCGACCGACGTCGCCTTCAACGTCTACATCGACACCCAGAACAGCGGCACCTACGACAAAATCCTGTTCAACAGCAACCCTGGCGAGATGGCACAGACCCTGTTCCAAAACCCCTTCGCCAACGGCCAGGACAGCTTCATCACCGCCTTCTTTGACGTCGCCGCGTCGACGGTCACCACCGAGAACTTCGTGAACCTGCTGCCGGCCAGCGTGGTCGACTCGCGGCTGTTCGGCAACAACGTCATCATCCTCGCCGCCAGCCCGACCGATCTCGGGCTCAAGGGCACTTCCTTCCGCTACCGGGTGGAGTCCTGCCCGGGCTTCGCGGCGCTCTGCTCGCCGCTCGCCAGCTTCCGCTACGATGGCGCCGACGGCCCCTTCACCTGGGATTTCGGCGCGCAGGGCATCGACTTCGGCGGCAACTTCCTCGCCTTCGACCTCCCCGGCACCTCCCTGCCGACCGCCTTCAACATTGGCAACTATCTCACCAACCGCTCGCTGGGCGCCCTCTTGCTCCATCACCACAACACCGGCGGCACGCAGGCCCAGGTGCTGCCGCTGCAGGGCTCGCGCTTCGCCGACGTGTCGGTCGCCGCTTCAGTTGCCCCGGCGACCGTCCCGGCAGCGAAGACCAACACCCAGGTGACGTTCACCATCCAGGCCGCCAACACCGGGCCCAACAAGGCGCGGCAGGTGGTCGTCTTCGACTCGCTGCCGGCCGGCCTGACCTACCTCTCTGACGATGGCGGCGGCGCCTACGACCCGTCTCTCGGGCTGTGGACCGTCGGCCAGCTGGGCGTCGGCGCCAGCGCCACCCTGCACATCAAGGCGACCGTGACCGGGACCGGCGAGATCGTCAACACGGCGCAGATCGCGTCGTCCAAGCCGATCGATCCCAACCCAGAGAACGACGTCGCCCAGGTGACGCTCAATGCGCCGCGGCTCGCCGACCTGGCGGTCACCGCCAGCGCCAGCGCCGGCAGCGTCAAGGCCGGCTCGGCAGTCACCTTCACCGTCACCCTCGACAACAACGGCGCCAACTTCGGCGCCGATCCCTCCTACAACCCCCGCGTCCACGTCATCCTCGGCGGCGCCAAGTACGACGTCGCGCACATCAGCGTGTCGCAGGGAAGCTTCGATCCCGCCTCCGGCATCTGGCAGCTGGGGAGCGTCGGCAGCGGCGCGAACGAGACCCTGCAGTTCCGGGTGGTGCCGCTCCACACCGGCTCGGTGGGGATCCACGTCAACGCCATCGCCTCGACGCCGGACCCGAACCTGATCAACAACCACGCCGCCGTCTCGGTGGCCGTCCACTAACCCATCTCGGCAGGCGGGCGACCGCTAGCGATCGCCCGCCTGCCGCCTGCTTCCGATCGTCCGGCAGGCCCCAACCCCGAGGGCAGGTGAGAAGTCCGGGCCAGCGTGCCGCGGGTCCGACTCTCCGATGCTGCGCAAGAGGATGGCGCCGTGTCTTCCCTGGCTGGCATCAACCATGCTTTGATCCGCCGGCGTAGCGGCGTCGCGAGGTGGCCACGGCGCAAATCGCTCCTATTCTTGGCAGGAGGCAGGGATGACGACGACCGCTTTACGCGATGAGGAGTTGCAGCTGCCATCAGACCAGGACGCTTCCGGCCGGAGCCTCGGCAAGGAAGAGCTCGAACGTCTGCGAGAGGTGCTGGAAAGCGGCGTCCTGACCAGCACCAAGGGCACCGCCGTCAAGGCTTTCGAGAGGCGCTTTGCCGCCTCCCTGGGCGTGTGCCACGCCCATGCCTGCGCGTCCGGCACGGCCGCGATCCACGCCGCGGTGGCGGCCATCGACCCCGAGCCGGGCGACGAGATCGTGACCTCGCCGATCACCGACATGGGGGCGCTCACGCCGATCCTCTACCAGGGGGCGATCCCGGTCTTCGCCGACGTCGACCCGCGGACTTGCAACGTCACCGCCGAGACCATCGCCGCCCGCCTGAGCCGGCGCACTCGCGGCATCGTCGTCACCCACCTGTTCGGCAATCCGTGCGCGATGGCCGACATCATGAGGCTGGCGCGCGAGCGCCGGCTGCCGGTGATCGAAGACTGCGCGCAGGCCTTCGGCGCGGCGAGCGGCGGCCGGCCGGTGGGCACCATCGGCGCCGTCGGCTGCTTCAGCCTGCAGCAGGGCAAGCACATCACCACCGGCGAGGGGGGCCTGGTGGTCTCCTCCAACGAGCTCCTCGCCCGCCGCCTGTTCCTGTTCATCAACAAGGCCTGGGGTTACGGCGACCCGATGCCCGATCACACGTTCCTGGCCCTCAACTACCGCATGTCGGAGCTGCAGGGCGCCGTCGCCCTGGCACAGATGGACAAGCTCGAGGGGGCCGTCGGCCAACGGGTGGCGATGGCGGAGCGCCTGACCGAGCAGCTCGCCGGGCTGCCCGGCATCCGCACCCCCTGGGTGGCTCCGGGCAACCGGCACACCTACTGGAAATACTGCCTGTGGGTCGACTCGCGCGAGCTGCCCGGCGGCAACCAGGGAGTCGCGCGCCTGCTGCGCCAGAAAGGAATCTCCTGCTCTCCGCGCTACATCCAGAAGCCGGCGTTCGAGTGCCAGATCTTCCGCCACCAGCGGACCTTCGGCCGCAGCCGCTTCCCCTTCACGCTGGCCCGGCCGGAGGCGGTGGATTATTCGCCCGGCCTGTTCGCCGGTACGTTCCAGGCGCTCGACGAGGTGCTGGTGCTGCCGTGGAACGAGCGCTACACCGAGGAGCACGTGGACGCCATCGCGGCGGCGGTCCAGGAAGCCGTGACGTCGCTCGGGGGGCGCCGGCGATGGGCGTGAACGGCGGGAACGGGAACGGCGGGAACGGGAACGGCGGGAACGGCGGGAACGGCCGCCACGGATCTCCGGCGGCGCCGGTCGTCTTCGGCATGGTCGGCGCCGGCGCCATCGCCCAGGCCTACTCCCAGGCGTTTCGCGGCCTGGCGGCGGCGCGCGTGGCGGCGGTCGCCGACGTGCGGCCCGAGGCGGCGCGGGCGCTGGCCGAGGAGCTGGGCTGCGCCGCTTTCGCCAGCCACCACGAGATGGCGGAGCGGGTAAATCTGGACGCCGTGCTGGTGTGCACGCCGCCGTCCAGCCACGCCGAGATCTGCCTGCAGCTGCTCGAACGAGGGGTGGCGGTGCTGTGCGAGAAACCGCTGGCGCTCGACGCGGCAGGGGCGCGCCGCATGGTGGCGGCGGCGGAGAAGGCCGGCGTGGCGCTCACCATGGCCTCGAAGTTCCGCTACGTCGAGGACGTGAAGCGCGCCAAGAGCATCGTCGCCTCCGGCATCCTGGGTGAGATCGTGTTGTTCGAGAACTCCTTCACTTCCCGTGTCGACATGTCCAAGCGCTGGAACGCGCAGCCGCGGCTCTCGGGGGGCGGCGTGCTGATCGACAACGGCACCCACTCGGTCGACCTGGTGCGCTACTTCCTCGGGCCGATCGCCGAGGTCAGCGCGGTGGAAGGCAAGAGGGTGCAGCGGCTGGCGGTCGAGGACACGGTGCGCCTGTTCATGCACAGCGTCGACGGGGTGATGGCGGGCATCGACCTGTCGTGGAGCCTCAACAAGGAGCTGCCCAGCTATCTCGACATCTACGGCTCGCACGGCACCGTGCAGGTGGGCTGGAAGCAGTCGCGCTACCGCCAGGCGGGCACCTCGGACTGGGTGGTCTTCGGCTCCGGCTATGACAAGGTGCAGGCGTTGCGCTGCCAGCTCGACAACTTCTGCGCCGCGGTGCGCGGCCGCGAGCCGCTGCTCATCCAGCCGGAAGACGCCATCGCCTCGGTCGAGGTGATCGAGGCCGCCTACGCTTCGCTGCGCGACAGCCACTGGATGCGGGTCGCGCGGCAGGCGCTCGGCGGCGCCGGCCGCCTGGCTGCCGCGGAGCTCGCCGCCGGAGGCTTGCCCTCGTGACCGCCGCCGGCGCCGACGCCCCCGCAGCTCGCCTCGACGCCGATGCCGACGCCGGCGGCAGGGGGGTCCGCATCCACTCGACGGCGCTGATCGAACCGGGAGTCGAGATCGGCCCGGGCTCCGCGATCTGGGACCATGTCCACGTCCGCGGTCCGGCGCGCCTGGGGGCCGAGTGCATCGTCGGCGGCAAGAGCTACATCGCCTACGGCGTCGAGATCGGCAACCGGGTCAAGATCAACGCCATGGTCTACATCTGCACCGGCGTGACGCTCGAGGACGGCGTGATGGTCAGCGCCGGGACGATCTTCACCAACGACCGCTTCCCGCGCGCCACCACGCCGGACCTGGCGGAGCTGCGCGCCTCGCATCCCGACGAGCACACGCTGCCGACCCGCGTGCGTCGGGGCGCCACCATCGGCGCCGGCGCGGTGATCGGTTGCGACCTCGAGATCGGCCGCTTCGCCATGGTCGGCATGGGCGCGGTGGTCAGCCGCTCGGTGCCGGACTTCCACCTGGCGCTCGGCAATCCCGCCCGCTCGGTGGGGTGCGTCTGCCGCTGCGGCGAGCCGCTGGTGCGCTTCGTCGCCGGCGGCGTGCCGCCGCCAGGGCGGGTCGTCTGTGGCGCCTGCGGCCGCGAGTACGAGATCGGTCCGGCGGCCCAGGTGACGGAGCTGATGGGCGACCGTTTGTGATGGATCGAATCGGCAGGGCGGCCGGAGGAAACGGCCGCCCTGCTCGGTGCTGCTAGATGAAGCCGAGGCGCCGCGGGATCGGCGATCCCGCCGGCAGGGAGTCGAGCCAGTTCGCCATGTGCCTGGACATCGCCGGCGAGGTCGCCGGCGTCGCCCGCGTGCTGAACCGCTCCGAGGCTGGCATGGTGGGCAGCAACTTCGGCTCGCGCCGGGCCTGGGCCGTCTGCTCGAAAGCATAGGCGAGGGCGATCAAGCGCGGCTCGCTCCAGGCCGTGCCGGTGAAGCTGAGGCCGATCGGCAGGCCGAAGGCGGTGCCGCCCGGCACGGTGATGTGGGGGTAGCCCGCTACCGCCGCCGGAGTCGAGTCGGCGGTCTGGAAATGGTCGCCGTCGACCAGGTCGGTGGTCCATGCAGGGGCGTTGGTCGGCGTCACGATGGCCTCGACATTGAAGTTCTTGAGCACCGCGTCGATACCCTGCTCGCGGGCCAAGGAATGCGCGTTGATCACCGACTGCGCGGCCTGGGCGGCGGTGATGCCGCTGTTCTCGCAGATCAGGAAGATCTCCTGGCCGAAGTACTGCAGCTCGATGTCGGCGTGCGCGTTGTTGAAGGCGATGAGATCGGCCAGGGTGTGCATCGAGAGGCCGGTGCGAGTGGCGAGGTACTTCGCGATGTCGATGGGGAAGTCATAGAACAGCACGGTCGTCTCGTCGACGCCGGAGAACAGCGCCGCGGCGCTGGGCAGGTCGGCCGGATCGACGAGCGTCGCGCCTGCCGATTTCAGGATCTCGAGCGCCGCTTCGAATGATGCGTCCGTCTTGTCGTTGAAGCCCGTGAAGGTGGCGCGCGCGACCCCGAGACGGGCGCCTTTCAAGGCATTGGGGTCGAGGAACTGCGTGTAGTCGGTGTGGAAGTGGCCGGCGCTGGCCGCCGTCGCCGGATCGCGCGGGTCGACGCCGACCAGCGCGCCCAGCACTGCCGCGGCGTCGGCCACCGTGCGCGCGTGCGGCCCGACCACGTCCTGGTTGTGGGAGATCGGCACCACGCCGGCGCGGCTGGTGAGGCCGAGCGTCGTCTTGATGCCGACGACGCCGTTCTGGGAGGCGGGGCAGACGATCGAGCCGTCGGTCTCGGTGGCCAGCGCGAAGCTGGTGAAGTTGGCCGAGGTCGCGGCACCCGAGCCGGAGCTCGAGCCGCAGGGGTTGCGGTCGAGGAAGTAGGGATTGTGGACCTGGCCGCCGCGGCCACTCCAGCCGCTCGAGGAGTGGTTGGAGCGGAAGTTGGCCCACTCGCTGAGGCCGGCCTTGCCGAGAATGACGGCGCCGGCGGCGCGCAGCCGGGCGGCGACCGTGGCGTCCTGGGGAGGAGCCGGTCCGAGCAGGGCGAAGGAACCCGCCGTGGTATGCAGCTTGTCGGCGGTGTCGATGTTGTCCTTGAGCAGCACCGGGATGCCGTGCAGCGGGCCGCGCGGGCCCTTGGATTCGCGCTCCTCGTCCAGCGCCTGGGCGATGGCGATGGCGTCGGGGTTGACCTCCAAGACCGAGTTGACTTTCGGGCCGTGGCTGTCCAGCGCATGGATGCGCTGCAGGTAGTACTCGGTCAGCGTGGTGGCGTTGAGATGGCCCTTGGACATCATCTGCTGCAGCTCGGCGATGGTGGCCTCGTTGAACTGCGACGGCGCCGAGGCGACGGCGGCCGCGATCTCCTCGGCCGTCGCCTGGTCCCCGGCTTCCCCGGCGGCCTCCTGCGCCCGGGCGGGGGAGCCGTTCAACATCCCGGCTCCCGCCATCGAGGCGCCGGCGCCCGCCAGCGCGCCGAGCCGGAACAGGGTGCGCCGGTCGACCCCGCCGGGCATGGTCCGATCCTCGCCGTCTCGACGGCCGTCAGGGGGCAGGTCTGAAGGGTCTCTGGGCGGACGGTCTGCCGACATGAGCTTCCTCCTTCCTAGTAGGGTTAGGACATGGGACATCGATGATTGAGCAAGTCAGGCACGGCGTCAATGGTGCCAGCGTTCGCAATGGTGCCAGCCTTCAGAACGCAGAAAACTACTGTGTAAGTCCCCGCGGCGGGGCAAAAGGTTCAAACGGCACCGCTGCCGCCGTAACGACCCGCGGGGCCCGCGCGCCGCAAGTTCATGGCTGACAGGCGGATGATGTCCCCGGGAGTGGGGGTACGACGCACTAACAGAGGGAGGAGCCGAGTCCTCTCGAGGGAGGGCTCGCCGCTCTGCCCACACGAGTCAGCGAATCAGCTGACGTCCTGCCCGGTCCGAGGCTGCGTGCACAGGCGAGCCGCCTGGAGGCTCGGCCAGAACCGGGACAGGTCTCGAGCCGCCGCGCGAGCGGCGATCTTCGCGACGGGCACCGTAAGGACACAGCAAGCACGCTGATTTCCGCGACCGCCGGTTCGAGACCGGAAGCGGTTTCGTTGCGCGAAGGCTGCACCGGCGGAGGCGAGGGAACCTGGACCATGCACGAAAATGAGGCGACCACGCTCGTCGAGCTCCTGAGCTGGCGGGCGGCGCTCCAGCCCGAGGCGCGGGCTTATACCTTCCTGCTCGACGGCGAGGCCGACGAGCTCCAGCTGAGCTACGGCGAGCTCGACAGCCAGGCGCGCGCCATCGCGGTGCGGCTCGCCGGCGTCGCGGCGGTGGGCGACCGGGCGCTGCTGCTCTATCCTCCGGGCCTGCAGTACGCCGCCGCCTTCTTCGGCTGCCTGTATGCCGGCATCACCGCGGTGCCGGTCTACCCGCCACGCCCGCACCGCGTCGACGAACGCCTGCTGTCGATCCTGCTCGACGCGCGGCCGCGCGTGGTGCTCACCACCTCGGGCCTGCTGCCGCGGGCCGAGCGGCTGCTGGCTGCCAGCGGCGCCTCGGACATCGCGCGCCTGGCCTCGGACGGCCTGGACGCCGAGCTCGCCGCCGCTTGGCGGCAGCCGCCCCTCTCGCCGCGCACGCTGGCCTTCCTGCAGTACACCTCGGGCTCGACCGCGGCGCCCAAGGGAGTGATGGTCAGCCACGGCAACCTGCTGCACAACGAGCGCCTCATCGGCGCGGCTTTCCGGGTCACGGCGCAATCGCTGGTCGTGGGATGGCTGCCGCTCTATCACGACATGGGCCTGATCGGGAACCTGCTGCAGCCGCTATATGCCGGCTGTCCCTGCGTGCTGCTCTCGCCGCTCGATTTCCTGCAGCGCCCGTTGCGCTGGCTGCGCGCCATCTCGCGCTATCGGGGCAGCATCTCCGGCGGACCCAACTTCGCTTTCGACCTGTGCGTGCGCAAGATCGCTCCGGCCGACCGCGAGAGCCTCGACCTGTCGTGCTGGGAGGTCGCTTTCAACGGCGCCGAGCCGGTCCACGCCGAGACCCTGGATCGCTTCGTGGCCGCGTTCGCGCCGTGCGGCTTCCGCCGCGAGGCGCTGCTGCCTTGCTACGGCCTCGCCGAGGCGACGCTCTTCGTCGCCGGCGGCCCGGCCCGGCGAGCGCCGGTGGTGGCGCGTTTGGCGGCCGCCGACCTCGAGCGCCACCTGGTCAGGACGCTGCCGCCGCTGGCGGCGCCCGCCTCGCCTGCGGTCGCGGCATCGCCGGGACCGGCTGAGGCGCCGGCCTCGCCCGCGCTGCCCGTTTCGTCGGGCACCGGCGGGCGCACGCTGGTGAGCTGCGGCGAGATCGGCGGGGGCGCCGCCGCGCCGCACCTGCGCCAGCGGGTGGTGGTGGTCGAGCCCGAGAGCCGGCGCCCGGCGGCACCGGACGAGGTGGGGGAGGTGTGGGTGAGCGGGCCCTCGGTCGCGGCCGGGTACTGGAACCGGCCGGAGCTGTCGGCGAGCACTTTCTGCGCCACCCTGGCCACCGAGCCCGGCGGGCCGTGCTTCCTGCGCACCGGCGACCTCGGCTTCCTGGCCGGCGGCGAGCTGTTCATCGCCGGCCGTGCCAAGGACCTGATCATCATCCGCGGCCGCAATCACTACCCGCAGGACATCGAGGCGACGGCCGAGCGCAGCCATGGAGCCCTGCGTCCGGGCAGCGGCATCGCCTTCTCGATCGAAGCGGCGGGGGAGGAGCGGCTGGTCGTGGTGCACGAGCTGCGGCGCGATCACCTGAACGACGATCCCGCGCCGGTGATCGAGGCGATCCGCGCCGCGGTCGCCGAGCAGCACGAGGTCCAGCCTTTCGACGTGACGCTGATCCGCACCGCGACGCTGCCCAAGACGACCAGCGGCAAGGTGCAGCGCCGCGCCGGCCGGGCCGCCTGGCTGGCCGGCGAGCTGGCGGTCGTGGCGGCCTGGACGGCGGCGGCGGCGGACGCCGGCGCGGCACCGGCCGCGGACTCCGGTACGGGTCTGGCCGCGGACTCCGGCGCGAGTCCGGCCGCGGACTCCGGTGTGAGTCCGGCCGCGGACTCCGGCGCGACACTCGCCGGATCGCCGGCCGCGGTGCCGGCGGCACCCTCGGGCTTGGCACCCGCCGCGCCGGCGATCTCGACAGTCTCCGCGGTGTCAGCGGTCTCGGCCCTCTCTGCGATGCCCGCGGCTCCTGTCGCTCCTGCCGCGTCCTCGAGCTTCGCGGTGGCGGGCGCGGCCGGTACGCCGGAGCCGGAGCCGGAGAGCAGCGGTGGCGGCGAGGGAGGGGAGCGCCAGGAGGGCCGCAGCTTGGAGGAACATCACGAGGAGGGGGTCGGCAAGACAGGGAAGAGCGAGGGGGGCGAGAGCGAGGACGCGGTGTGCGCCTGGCTGGCCGCCGAGGTGGCATCGCGCTCGGGCGTGCCGGTGGCCGCCGTCGATCCGCAGGCGCCGCTCGCCTCGCATGCCCTCGATTCGCTGCACGCGATCGAGCTCGCCCATGCGCTGGAGACGCGCCTGGGCGTGCCGGTCGAGATGGAGAGCTTCTTCGAGGCGGCCAGCATCGCCGAGCTGGTCGCCGACTTGTATACGGAGCGCGCCGCCGCGGTCGTCGCGGCTGCGATCAGCGCCGCGGCCGCCGCCGCTGAAGACGCTCCCGCCGGTCCCGCCCCGGACGGCGCCGCGGCGTCCCTTCCTGCCGCCCGTTTTCTTGCCGCCGATCCTCCTGCCGCCGGTGCGCTTGCCGCCGGTTCGCCGGTTGCCGGGCCCCCTGCCGCCAGTCATCCCGCTGCCGGCGGCGGCTTCGTCTCGGCGCCGCTCTCGCGCGGCCAACGGGCGCTGTGGTTCCTCCACCAGCTCGATCCGGAAGGCGCCGCCTACAACGTGCCGGCGGCGGTCACCATCGAAGGCGAGGTGGACGTGGCAGCGCTGCGGCGCGCCTGCCGGGCGCTGCTCGAACGTCATGCCGTGCTGCGCGGCACGTTCGCGGCGCCGCAAGGCGACCCGGTGGCCCACCTGCACGATGCGTCCGCGGTCGAGCTGAGCTTCGCCGAGGTGAACGCGGCGCGGTGGAGCGGCGAGGAACTCGGCGAGCGCCTGCTCGCGGAGGCCCGGCGACCCTTCGACCTCGAGCACGGACCGCTGCTGCGGATCTGCCTGTTCACCCGCTCCAAACAGGAGCACGTGCTGCTGCTCTCGATCCACCACATCGCCACCGACTTCTGGTCGCAGGCGCTGCTGCTGGCGGAGCTCGACACCCTCTATCCGGCGGCCTGCGCCGCCGCCGAGGTCGATGGCGCCGAGCTCGAGGCCGCCGAGCTCGATGGCGCCGGCGCCGCGCTGCTCGCCGCCGCACCCAGCTATGCGGACGCCACCCGCTGGCAGGAGGAGATGCTGGCCGGCGAGCACGGGCGTCGCTTGCGCGAGTACTGGCTGCAGCGGCTGGCCGGCGAGCTGCCGCAGCTCGAGCTGCCCACCGACCGGGGGCGGCCGCCGGTGCAGACCGCTGCGGGAGCCACGGTCGCGGTGATGGTGCCGCCGGCGGTCGCCGGCCGGCTGAAGGCGATCGCCCAGCGCGGCGGCGCGACCCTGTTCATGACCCTGCTGGCCGCGTTCGATGCGCTGCTCTATCGCTACTCGAGCCAGCGCGACCTGCTGGTCGGCGTGCCCAACGCGGGGCGCGGGCGGGCCGGCCTGGCCGGCACCGTCGGTTACTTCGTCAACCCGCTGGTCATGCGCGCCGACCTCACGGGGAATCCGCCGTTCTCGGCCCTGCTGGCGCAGGTTCGGCGCGCTGCCCTGGAAGCCTTCGAGCATGCCGACTATCCCTTCCCGACGCTGGTCGAGGAGCTGCAACCGCACCGCGACCCCAGCCGCACGCCGCTCTTCCAGGCGATGTTCGTGCTGCAGCGGGCGCCCCAGCTGAAGGGCCATGACCTGACGCCGTTCGCCCTCGGCGAGCCTGGGGCGCGCCTGGTCGTCGGCGGCCTGCCGCTGGTCTCCTGCCCGCTTCCCGAGCGCATCGCCCAGTTCGACCTGACACTCAGCATGGGCGAGATGGCGGGTGGGCTCAAGGCGGCCTTCAACTACAACACCGACCTGTTCGACGCCGTGACCATCGAACGGATGGCGGAGCACTTCCGCGCGCTGCTCGCCGCGATCTCGGGGGTCTCCGGGACGGCCGGCGTCGCCGGTGGCCCCGACTGCCGCATCGCCGACCTGCAGCTGCTCTCCGAGGCCGAGCGTCACCGCCTGCTCCACCGGTGGAACCACACGCGCGCCCATTTCCCGGCCGCGGCACGCATCCACGACCTGTTCGCCGACCAGGCGCGCCAGACCCCCGGCAATTCGGCGGTGATCTGCGAGGACACGGAGATCACCTACGCCGAGCTGGCCAGGCGTGCGGGGCGGCTGGGGAGGCATCTCGCCGCCCTGGGCATCGGCCCCGAGACCCTGGTGGGCATCTGCGCCGAGCGCTCGGTGGAGCTGGTGACCGGCATCCTCGGCGTGCTCGAAGCGGGCGCCGCCTACCTGCCGCTCGACCCCGAGTATCCGCGGGAGCGCCTGGCGTTCATGCTGCGTGCCGCCGGTGCCCGCCTGCTGCTCACCCAGGAGTCGCTGCTGCCGCTGCTGCCGGCCGCCACCGCGGACCTGCCGGTCCTGCGCCTCGACAGCGATTGGCGCGAGATCGAAGCCAGTGCCCCGGTCGTGGCAGTCGCGGCAGTCGGGGCGGTCGCGGCGGCCGCGGCGAGCGCGCCGCTGCCTGCCGACCCCGAGAGCGTCGCCTGTGTCATCTATACCTCCGGCTCGACCGGCCAGCCGAAAGGGGTCGCGCTGACCCATCGCAACCTGGTCAACCTGGCGGTGTCATTCATCCGCAGCTACAGCCCGGACGGCGAGGACCGCATCCTGCCGCTGACCTCCATCGCCTCGGCGAGCTTCGTCGGCGAGATCTTCCCGCTGCTCTGCTCGGCGGGCGGCCTGGTGCTGCCCACCCGCGAACAGACCCTGGACACCGCCAAGCTGCTCGAGCTGATCGCGCGGCGCGGGGTGTCGATCCTCTCCACGGTGCCGTCGCTCATCGCCACTCTCAACGCGCTCAAAGACGAGCTGCCAAAGCTGCGGCTGATCCTTTCGGGCGGCGAGGCGCTGGCCGCCGCCGACGTCGACCGCATCCTCGAATCGGCGGCGATCGTCAACGGCTACGGCCTCACCGAGACCACCATCTGCTCGACCTACTACCCGGTGTCGCTGTCCGACCTGCAGTCGCGGGGCACTCTGCCGATCGGCCGCCCGCTGATGAACCACCAGGTCTACATCCTCGACTACGAGCTCGGCCTCAAGCCGATCGGCTGTCACGGCAAGCTCTACATCGGCGGCGAGGGGCTGGCGCGCGGCTATTGGAACAACCCCAGCCTGACCGCCGAACGCTTTCTGCCGAACCCGCATCAACCCGGCGAGCGCCTGTACCTGACCGGCGATCTGGCTCGCTGGCTGCCCGACGGCAACATCGAGTTCCTCGGCCGCGTCGACCATCAGGTCAAGGTGCGCGGCTACCGCATCGAGCTCGGCGAGATCGAGGCGGCGCTGACCCGTCACCCCGCGGTCTTGGAGGCGAGGGTGGTGCCGCGCCCGGGCCAACCGGATAATCGCCGGGAGCGCGATGATCGCAATGATCGCGGGGAGCGCGCCGAGCGCGGCCAGCGCGGTGATCTCAGCCTGGCCGCCTATTACGTGGTCGACCCCGGGCAGCCGGCGCCCGGCGCGTCAGAGCTGCTCGCCCTACTGCGCGAGACGTTGCCCGAGTACATGGTGCCGGCCGCGCTGGTGGCGCTGCCGGCATTGCCGCTGACCCCCAACGGCAAGCTCGACGTGCGGGCGCTGCCGGCGCCGGCGGCGCTGCGCCCCGAGCTGGCGGCGCCCTACGCCGCGCCGGAGAGCGAGCTCGAGCGCATCATCGCCACCGTCTGGCGGCAGGCGTTGCGCGTCGACAAGGTGGGGATCCACGACAACTTCTTCGATCTCGGCGGCCACTCGCTGCTGCTCGCCCAGGTCCACGCACGCCTGCGCGAGGCGCTCGGGCGCGAGCTGTCGCTGATCGACCTGTTCAAGAGCCCGACCGTCCATGCGCTGGCGGCGGCGCTGGCGGCGTCGTCGCGCGAGGCGGCTGCCGGGAGCGGCGCGGCCACGGGTGCCATGCCGGGCGCGACGGCGGGCGCCGCGGGGGTCGGCGGCGGTCTCGCGAGCGTCACCGGCGTCTCCGGCAGCGGTGGCGGCGCCGCTTTGCATGGCGCGCCGGCGGCCGGCCTGCATGCGCTCCCCGGAGCTGCCTCAGCCGCCGGCACCGTCGCCGGCCCGACGATGATCTCCGGCAGCGCCGGCAGCGCAGAAAGCGCCGCCAGCACCGCCGGCGACGGGCGTGTGCCCGGCACCGGCAAGGAGATCGCCATCATCGGCATGAGCGGCCGCTTCCCAGGCGCGCGCGGCGTCGACGAGCTGTGGCGCAACCTGCGCGAGGGCGTCGAGGCGATCCGCTTCTTCGACGACCAGGAGCTGCTGGCGGCGGGGATCGATCCCGAGCTGATCGCCCGGCCGGACTACGTCAAGGCCAAGGGCGTGGTGGGCGACGTCGAATGGTTCGACGCCGGGCTCTTCGGCATCAACCCGCGCGAGGCCGAGCTGATGGACCCGCAGCACCGGATCTTCCTCGAGTGCGCCTGGGAGGCGCTCGAGCGGGCCGGCTACAACTCGGGTTCGCCCTCCGGCCGCGTCGGGGTGTTCGGCGGCGCCAGCATGAACACCTACCTGCTCACCAACATCCTGCCCGACCTCGAGCTGGTGGCTTCGGCCGACACCCTGCAGGCGTCGCTCGGCAACGACAAGGACCCGCTCACCTCGCGGGTCTCCTACAAGCTCAACCTCAAGGGCCCCAGCATCACCGTGCAGAGCGCCTCGTCGACCGGCCTGGTGTCCATCCACGTCGCCTGCCAGAGCCTGCTCAACGACGACTGCGACATGGCGCTCGCCGGCGGGGTCTCGCTGCACCTGCCGGAGGTTGCCGGCTACCTCTACCAGGAGGGCGGCACCACCTCGCCCGACGGCCACTGCCGCGCTTTCGACGCCCGCGCCCGCGGTTTCGTCGCCGGCGGCGGCTGTGGCGTGGTGGTGCTCAAGCGGCTGCGCGACGCGCTCGCCGACGGCGATCACGTCCATGCCGTGATCCGCGGCACGGCTTGCAACAACGACGGCTCGCTCAAGGTCAGCTACACGGCGCCGAGCGTCGACGGCCAGGTGGAGGTCTATACCCGCGCCTATGAGAACGCGGGCATCACCCCGGACACCCTGACCTACGTCGAGTGCCATGGCACCGCCACGCCGATGGGCGATCCCATCGAGGTGGCGGCACTCACGCAGGCGTTCCGCGGTTACACCGACCGCAAGGGCTTCTGCGCGATCGGCTCGCTGAAGACCAACATCGGCCACCTCGACTCGGCGGCTGGCGCCTGCGGCCTGATCAAGGCGGCGCTGGCGCTGGAGCACCGCGAGATCCCGCCCAGCTTGCATTTCGAGCGGCCCAACCCGCATATCGACTTCGCCAACAGCCCGTTCTTCGTCAACGCCACGCTGCGCCCCTGGGAGACCGGCGGCCTGCCGCGGCGCGCCGGTGTCACCTCGCTGGGGATGGGCGGCACCAACGCCCACGTGATCCTCGAGGAGGCGCCGCTCGCGCCCGCCGCCGGACCGTCGCGGTCCTGGCAGCTGCTGCTGCTCTCGGCCCACACCGCGACCGCGCTCGAGCGCGCCACCTCCAACCTCGCCGGCTTCCTCGAGGAGCGGCCGCTGCTCGACCTCGCGGACGTCGCGTTCACTCTGCAGGTCGGCCGCCGCCGTTTCGGCCATCGCCGGGCGCTGCTCTGCCAGGGGCGCGAGGACGCGGTCGCGGCGCTCAGCCGGCTCGATCCCGAGCGGCTGCTCACCGTGCAGCAGGAACCCGGCAACCGGCCAGTGGTCTTTCTCTTCACCGGCCAGGGATCGCAATACCCGAACATGGGGCGCGGCCTGTACGAGTCCGAGCCCACCTTCCGTCACGCCATCGATCAGTGCGCGGAGTTGTTGCGCATCTCGCTCGGCGGCGCCGACCTGCGCGATCTCCTGTATCCGGCGGAGTCGGCGACCGGCGACCTGGAGGGGCCGGCGGCGCGGCTGCGCCAGACCGCCATCGCTCAGCCGGCGCTGTTCGCGGTCGAGTACGCGCTGGCGCAGCTGTGGATGGAGTGGGGAGTGCGGCCGCAGGCGATGCTCGGCCACTCGGTGGGCGAGTACGTCGCGGCCTGTCTCGCCGGCGTCTTCTCGCTGCGCGACGCTCTCGAGCTGGTGGCGGCGCGCGGCCGCCTGATGCAGCAGCTGCCAAGCGGCGCCATGCTGGCGGTGCCGCTCGCCGAGGCCGAGCTGGCCGGAGAGCTCGGCGACCAGCTGTCGGTGGCGGCGATCAACCGCCCCGACCTCACCGTGGTGGCCGGGCCGGCGCCGGCGGTGGCGGAGCTCGAGCGCCGCCTCGCCGCGCGAGGGCTGACCTGCCGGGCGCTGCACACCTCGCACGCCTTCCATTCGGCGATGATGGATCCCATCCTGCCGCACTTCGCCGAGCGCGTCCGGCGGGTGCGCCTGTCACCGCCGCGGCTGCCCTACATCTCGAACCTGACCGGCACCTGGATCCGGCCCGAGGAAGCCACCGACCCGCTCTACTGGACGGAGCACATCCGGCGGCCGGTGCGCTTCGCGGCGGGCCTGGCCGAGCTGCTCGCCGAGCCGAGCCGGCTGTTGCTCGAGGTCGGTCCGGGGAACTCCCTGACCTCTTTCGCCCGCCAGCACCCGGCGCGGCGCCCGAGCCAGCTGGCGCTGCCGTCGCTGCGGCACGCGCGCGAGCGCGGCGACGACCTCGGCTTCCTGCTCGGGACCGTCGCGCAACTCTGGCTCGCCGGCGTCGAGATCGACTGGCGCGGTTTCTATGCCTACGAGCGCCGCCGCCGCGTGCCGGCGCCGACCTACCCGTTCGAGCGCCGGCGCTACTGGGTCGAGCCGTCGCGGGCCGCCGGCGCGGCCGGCCGCCCTGCCGCCGAGCGCGCGGCGCGGGCCCGCCGGCGCGAGCCCGCCGAGTGGTGCTATGCACCTACCTGGCGCCGATCGGCGCGCGGAGCGAGAGTGGCGAGCACCGCGGCGAGCGGGCCGAGCGGCGATGGTCCGGTGCTGCTCTTCGCCGACGGCGGCGGCCTCGCCGCCGAGCTCGCACGGCGCCTGGTGGCTGCCGGGCACGACGTGTTCATGGCGACGCCGGGAGCCGACTTCGCGCGCACCGGCGAGCGTTCCTATGCTCTCGATCCCGCGGGCGGCGATGGCTACGACCTGCTGCTCGAGGAAATCTCCCGGCATGGCGTCACGCCCGCGTCCGTCCTTCATCTCTGGACCGTGGGACCGATCGGCCAGGCTGCTTCGGCTCCCGGAGCGGCGGCGCTCGACGCGGCCATCGATCTCGGCTTCCACAGCCTGGTTCGCCTGGTGCAGGCGCTCGGCAAGCGCGGCTTGACCGAGCCGACCACGCTGCTGGTGGTATCGAGCGGGGTGCAACGAGTGACCGGCGACGAACGGCTGGAGCCGGCCAAGGCGGTGCTCCTCGGGCCTTGCCGGGTGATCCCGCGCGAGTACCCGAACCTGGCCTGCCGCAGCCTCGACCTGCCGGCGCCGCCGCCGACACCGGAGGCTCGGACGGCGGACGATGCGGGCGTAGCGCACGAAGCGTTCGAAGCGGCCGACGACGCCCCCGGCGCAGCGGTGACGGAGCGCTGCCGGCGACGCTGGCGGCGGTGGTTGGACTCGGCCGCCGCCGGAGTGCTCGAGGAGCTGGCGCGGCTTCGCGCCGCCGCCGCCACGTCCGAAGGTGGCGCCAAGGCCAGCGGGCATGAGGAGGTAGCAGACCTCGAAGCGGTCGCGTTGCGCGGCGGCTACCGCTGGGTCGAGGGGTTCGACAAGCTTCCCTTGCCGGCGCTCCCCGCCGGCCTCGAGCCGGCCTGCCTGCGGCAGCGCGGTGTGTACCTGGTGACCGGTGGCCTCGGTGGACTCGGCCTGGAGGTTGCCGCGTACCTGGCAAAGGCGGTCGCGGCGCGTCTGGTGCTGGTCGGGGCCACGCCGCTGCCCGACCGCGCCAATTGGGACGAATGGTTGCAGGCGCACGACGCGACGAACCGCGTGAGCCGGCGCATCCGCAGCGTGCGGGATCTCGAGGCGGCGGGCGCCGAGGTGCTGGTAGCGGCGGCCGACGTCGCGGATGCGGCGGCGATGGAGACGGTGCGCGACGAAACGCTAAAGCGCTTCGGCGCCATCCATGGCGCCATCCACGCGGCGGGCCGGCCTGGCGGCGGCATTCTGCAGCTCAAGACGCAAGCGGCCGCGGCCGCGGTGCTCGATCCGAAAGTGCGCGGCGCACGGGTCCTCGACGAGGTTCTGGCTGGGCAGCAGCTCGACTTCCTGTTGCTCTTCTCGTCGAACACCGCGGTGCTGGCGCAGCCCGGACAGGCCGACTACGTGGCGGCCAACGCCTTCCTCGACGCTTTCGCCGAGGAGCGCCGAGCCCGCGGCGCCGCCACCTTGGCGATCGGCTGGGATGCCTGGCGAGAGGTGGGCATGGCAGTCGATACCGAGGTGCCGGAGGAGCTCAGGGCCTGGCGGCGCGAAGAGCTCGAGCAGGGCCTGCTCTCAACCGAAGGCGTGGAGCTGCTGCGCCGCGCCCTGGCGGCGATGGACGCCACGGCGCGCCTGCTGGTGTCGACCCTGGACCTCGAAGACCGCCTGGCGCGGAACCGCCGCGCCGCCGCGGCGCTGACCGGCCGGGGCCTGGCCGGGGATGCCGCTGCAGAAGGCGTGGCCACCGTCGAGCCGCTCTCGGGCCGCACGAGCCATCCCCGGCCGCCGCTCGCCAACCCCTACGTGCCGCCGCGCGACGACGGCGAGCGTCGCATCGCGGCCGTCTGGCAGGAGCTGCTAGGCATCGATCCGGTAGGCGTCCACGACAACTTCTTCGACCTCGGCGGCAACTCGCTGATGGCCATCCGGGTGATCTCGCGCCTCAAGAGCGATCTAGGTGAGGACGTCTCGGAAGTCAGCATCTTCGAGGGACCGACCGTAGCCTCCCTGGCCAAGCTGATCTCCCCCGAGCCCGAGCAGGAGCCGGCCCTGCAGGACAGCCGCAGCCGCGGCGAGCGGCGCCTGGCGCGCCGCGGCCGTCGCGCCGGGGCGGTGGGAGACTGAGAATCACTATGCCGGCGGTTCGATTCCGCCCCTGGGCACCATGTAAATATCTATAAGAAAACAGGTTACAGGGTTCGGTCGGCTTCAGGCGAGGCATGCCGAATAGGCGCGAGCAAACACAGAGCAAACAACTGGGAGCGAGAACCAGCGTACTTGGACGTGCTTCACCGCCAGCTACGGAGCCCGTTGAGGACGCTTCGTGGCTGGCTGTCTGCCGCCGACGCACGACCGGCTTGCAGCTGTCTCGCTGGCGAGCCCACGATCGCCCTCCTTCTCCTTCTTGCCGATCTCGTCTCCTGACACCCCACGGCTGCCGGCCCCCCGGGGGTCGGAGGCGCCGCGGCGGGGCGAGCCAGACCAAAGCATAGCTATTCTTGAATCTGCCACCCGAAGAGCCCAATCGGCAATCGGTTGGGCTAGGCTTACTGTATGTCTCGACCATGGCAGGCATGCCGGGCTCCGGCTCCAAGCTGCTCGAGTCTGTCCGAGAGCGCGCCGGGCTGACGGAGAAGCCGATGCGCCCTCCGCCGCTCATCGAGAACCCGATCCTGAACTCGCCCTTCGACGAGCCTGGGCGACATTTCCGTTTCGGTGCCGATGGGATCACCGACGAGATCGTCGAGTCGCGCCGGCTCGCCGGCTACTTCGTCCCGGTGCCGCCGCCCAGGAGAAAGGGCCGCCAGCTCACCATCGACACCCACTGGACTCCCGACCGCTTTAACGAGAGCCAGTTCGTCAACCGGGTGCGTGACCGCGTCCGCTTGTGGCGCCGCCAGCAGCACGGCTGGCCGGGCGTCACCGCCACGACCGCCCGGCTGCTGCTCTACTGGACCTCCGGCGACCGCGAGAAGCGGCTCTTCTTCTGCCAGATCGAGGCCGTCGAGACCGCCATCTACATCACCGAGGTCGCCGAGCGGGCCGGCGACGCCTGGATCGTCAACCAGCTCCGCGAGGCGAACGACTCGGCGAACCCGGGGCTGCCGCGCATCGCTTTGAAGATGGCCACCGGGAGCGGCAAGACGGTGGTCATGGGCATGCTTATCGCCTGGCAGGCGCTCAACAAGCTCGCCAGCCCTCAGGACGCCCGCTTTTCCGACGCCTTCTTGCTGGTCAGCCCTGGCATCACCATCCGCGACCGGCTGCGGGTGCTGCTGCCAAGCGACCCGGACAGCTACTACCGCCAGCGCGACCTCCTGCCGCCCGACCTCGCGGGGAAGCTGACCCAAGCCAAAATCGTGATCGTCAACTATCACGCCTTCCTGCCGCGCGAGAAGGGCGACGCCTCGAAGACGACGAAGCTGATCCTCGCCCGCGGCCGCGACAACGCCTTCACCGAAAGCCCCGATCAGATGGTCCGTCGGGTGTGCCGGGAGCTGGGCAGCAAGAGCCGTCTCATCGTCATCAACGACGAGGCCCATCACTGCTACCGCCAGCGCCCCGCGGAGGACGCCGACTCCGGGCCGCTGACCGGCGAGGAGAAGCGGGAGATCAAGAAGCGAGACGAGGAGGCGCGCGTCTGGATCTCAGGCATCGAGGCCGTGCAGCGCAAGCTCGGCGTGCGGGCGATCTACGATCTCTCCGCCACCCCCTTCTTCCTCAAGGGCTCCGGATATCACGAGGGCACCCTCTTCCCCTGGGTGGTGTCGGACTTCTCTCTCATCGATGCGATCGAATCGGGTATCGTCAAGATCCCGCGCGTTCCGGTCGCCGACGACGCGATGACCGGGGCTGGGCCCACCTACCGCGACCTCTGGTACCGCATCCGCGACGGCCTGCCCAAGAAAGGCCGCGGCGCCTCGGCCGGCGAGTCTCGTCGCACCCTGCCCGCCGAGCTCGAGGGCGCCCTGCGGAGCCTCTACGGCAACTACGAGACAGCGTTCCGGCTCTGGGCAGGAAGCTCCGACGCCGAGGCCCGCGGTCAGACACCGCCCGTCTTCATCGTGGTCTGCAGCAACACCAGCGTGTCGAAGATGGTCTTCGACTGGATCGCCGGCTGGACCAAGCTGCTGCCCGACGCCTCCGAGGTCCTCGTGCCTGGCAACCTGGTTCTCTTCGACAACGTCGAAGGCGGATCCTGGCGGTCCCGGCCATACACCATCCTCGTCGACAGCGAGCAGCTCGAGAGCGAAGGCGCCATGTCCGCCGACTTCAAGAAGCTCGCTGCCACCGAGATCGAGGAGTGGAAGGCCGAGTACCGGGCCCGCTTCCCTGGCCGCGACACGGATGATCTCGACGACCAGGACCTGCTGCGCGAGGTGATGAACACCGTCGGCAAGGCCGGCAAGCTCGGCGAGGGAGTGCGCTGCGTCGTCTCGGTCTCGATGCTGACCGAGGGCTGGGATGCCAACACCGTCACCCACATCCTCGGCGTTCGCGCTTTCGGTACCCAGCTGCTGTGCGAGCAGGTCGTGGGACGCGGCCTGCGCCGGATGAGCTACGCTGTCAACGCCAGCGGCTGCTTCGAGCCGGAGTACGCCGAGGTCTACGGCGTCCCCTTCTCTTTCATCCCCTGTTCGGGCGCCACCACGACGCCCAGGCAGGGGCCCACCCCGACGCGCGTGCGCGCGCTCGAGGAACGCTCTCGTCTCGAGATCACCTTCCCGCGCGTCGAGGGATACCGCTACGAGCTCGGCGAGGCACCTCTTCGCGCCGAGTTCACGGCAGAGTCTCGCATGCCGCTTTCGACGCGCGACGTTCCCTCCAAGACCGAGAACGCCCCGATCGTCGGCGAGATCTCCATTCACGGTCTCGACGACCTCAAGCGCCAGCGCCTGCAGCAGGTCGAGTTTCTGCTCGCCAAGCTGGTCTGCGAGCAGTTCTTCCGAGATCAGCCCTGGCGGTTCTCCGAGGTGCTGCACATCGCACGCCGATGGCTGCGCGAATGCCTTGACCTGCGGGACGACGTCTTCCCACAGTACCTGCTCTTCAGCGAGCTGGCGCACCGCGCCGCTGAGAAGATCTACCGCTCGATCGCGCAGTCCACCCGCGGCGCCGCCACGCTGCGGCCGATCCTCGCCGCCTACGACGCCGAGGGCTCGAGCCGTGCCGTCGACTTCGACACCATCCGCCCGGTCTGGCCGACCCGTCCCGACAAGAGCCATGTATCCCATGTCGTCGCCGACACCGACTCCTGGGAGCAGAAGGTCGCCCAGTCCCTCGAGGAGATGGACGAGGTGCGGTCCTACGTCAAGAACCAGAACCTGGGATTTGCCATCCCTTATTCGTTCGCGGGCGCCTCGCATCGCTATGTACCCGACTTCCTGGCGCGTGTCGAGGACGGCCATGGGGTTCACGACCTGCTGAATCTCATCCTCGAAGTCACCGGCGAGAGAAAGCCTGACAAGGAAGCGAAGACCGAGACTGCCAGGACCCTCTGGGTGCCCGCGATCAACAGCGATGGCGGTTTCGGGCGCTGGGCCTTCCACGAGGTGCGCGACCCCTGGAACCTGAAGACTGAGCTTCGCCAGCTACTTTCCCGCAACGTCGCGGCGTGAAATCCGCGAGGACTCCGATGCCGCCCAAGTCGAAGAAGCCCAAGGCGCCCACCCCGGTCGAGGCGCTCAAGCACCGCGAGACCCGGATCAACATCCCTACCGAAGAGCTACGGGAGTTCGTGCGGCCGGAGGAGGAAGCGCCGAAGACGCTTCTCTACCCTCGCGACCCATCTCTCGACCCGCAGCTCGTCTGGCAAGGAAAGGACGATCAGGACCGCCAGGATCTCGAGGTCCCCGCCGTCCCGATCTACATCCAGGAGAAGGTCCACCCTCAGGCGCTGATCGAGGACCTCCGCGCCGCCGCTCGCGGCACCAGGCCCGAGGCCGGCGACGAGCAGCTGATCTTCGCCGATTTCAACGGCCTACGAGACAAGAGCTTCGACCAGAAGATCGACTTCTACAGCCACGAGGCGGGAGCGCAGCCGCGGTGGTCGAACCGCATGATCCTCGGCGACTCCCTCCTGGTGATGGCCAGCCTGGCCGACAAGGAGGCTCTCAAGGGGCAGGTCCAGATGATCTACATGGACCCGCCCTACGGGATCAAGTTCGGCTCGAACTGGCAGGCCTCGACCCGCAGGCGGGACGTCAAGGACGGCAAAGTCGAGGACGCCACTCGCCAACCCGAGCAGATCAAGGCGTTCCGCGATACCTGGGAGCTGGGCATTCACTCCTATCTGTCGTACCTCAGAGATCGGCTGACCCTCGCGCGGGAGTTGCTGACCGATACGGGGTCGTTGTTCGTGCAAATCGGCGATGAGAACGTACATCTCGTGCGATCTGTAATGGACGAGGTCTTTGGAAGCGATTGCTTCGTCAGCCTAATCTCTTTCAAGAAGACTGGTGGCCAAAGCAGCGATGAACTAGCCGGCGTCGTTGATTACTTAGTGTGGTATGCAAAGGATCGAAAGCAGGTGAAGTATCGACAGCTATATGCGGAGAAGGACCCTGGCGAGGAGGGAGCCAAGCAGTATAACTGGATAGAGACGCCTGAAGGTCAGAGGAGGCCCCTTACGAGCAAGGAGGAAGGTTCGGCGCCAGATAACTCGCGAGTGTTTCAACCCTATCCTCTGGTATCGATAGGGGCTTCAGCAACGGACAAAGCTTTCACCTGGAGGAGCCACCAGTTCTTGCCATCTCCCAACCGTCATTGGAGCGTAACTGCGCATGGCCTTCAACGAATGGCTTTAGCTGACAGGCTACTTGCGATCGGAAATACACTCCGATTCATCAACTACCTCGACGATTATCCGGTCACTCCTCTTACAAATCTCTGGACCGACACTCAGACGAGTGGTTTCGCAGCGGATAGGTGGTACGTGGTTCAAACTTTACTTGAAGTGGTTATGCGGGCCGTTCTCATGACAACGGACGCAGGGGATTTGGTGCTCGACCCCACTTGCGGATCGGGCACGACGGCCGTCGTCGCTGAACAGTGGGGCCGACGCTGGATCACGATCGATACTTCGCGGGTGGCACTCGCACTCGCTCGCACGCGCCTCATGAGCGCCAAGTACTCCTACTACCTCATCACCGATTCGCCCGAGGGCCAGGAGAAAGAGGCGGAGCTGCTCGGCCTCAATGCTCTCATCCGGCCCGACGGCACGCGGACGCCGACCTCTAGCGACCTCCGCAAGGGCTTCGTATATCGGCGAGTGCCGCACGTGACGCTGAAGTCCATCGCCGATAACGAGGAGATCGATGCCATTTACGCTCGGTATGAGCCACAGCTCACGCAGCTGCTGACTAAGCTCTCGACGCACACCGGAAAAATGCACGCCGAGTGGGAGATGCCTTGGCAGGCTCTTCCTGCCTGGCCGCCGCTGGCGAAGGAGGCACATGTTGAGTGGCGACGCCTGCGCGGTGAGCGCCAACGCGAGATTGACGCCTCCATTGTCCGGCGTGCGGGCACCGAGCTCCTCTATGACCAACCCTACGAGGACGGAAAGCGAGTCCGGGTTACCGGGCCTTTTACCGTCGAGTCGCTCTCACCACATCGCGTGCTTGCGACCCGACCGCCAGAGGAGACCGAGCGCCCAGGCGACGAGGTAGCGGCACGGCTCGGTGTCGCCGCCGGTCAGTTCGAGTCCATGATCCTCGACAACCTGCGCAAGGCCGGCGTGCAGACCACGCGCAAAGCCGAGCGCCTGCGCTTCGACCGTCTCGAGCCCTTCCCTGGCAGCTGGATCCAGGCGATGGGAGAGTATACCGACCGCGAGGGGCGCTCCCGCTCGGTCGCCGTGTCGATCGGGCCGGAGCACGGCACCGTCGGCCCTGAGCAGATCCAGGAGGCGGCGAAGGAAGCGGTGAGGGGGATCGGCGTTGATCTGCTGCTCGTGCTCGGCTTCGCCTTCGACGCCCACGCCGCCGACACCGCCCACGAGGTCAGCCCCGAGAAGGTGAAGGTAAAGGACGGCTTCATCGCCGAGTGGGAGCAGCAATATGGCCGGCTGCCGGTCCAGCTCGTCCGCATGAACACCGACCTCTCCATGGGAGATGAGGTGCTGAAGAAGACCGGCGCCGGCAACCTGTTTATGGTCTTTGGCGAGCCCGACCTCAAGATCTCCACCATGCCCGACGGGCAGCTGAGCGTCGAGATCCAGGGCGTCGACGTCTACGACCCCACCACCGGCCAGATCCGCAGCTCATCAACCGACGAGATCGCCTGCTGGTTCATCGACACCGACTACAACGAGGAGAGCTTCTTTGTCCGCCACGCCTACTTCACCGGCGCCGGAGATCCCTACGAGAAGCTCAAGCGAGCCCTGAGAGCCGACATCGACGAGGCGGCCTGGGCTGCCCTTTATCGGACGCAGAGTCGGCCCTTCCCGCGGCCGCCGCGCGGCAAGATCGCCGTGAAGGTAATTAACCATTACGGAGACGAGGTGCTGAAGGTTTACCGTGTATAGGGCCAGATCGATGCCTATCACTGTAGGTCTGGTCGCCAAGTCCGACGGGCAAACGTGAGGCCGCCCGATGCCTGACCCTGCCGACGATCGAACAAGAAGGGCACAAGCGCCTTGCAGATCCAGCGGCACATCGGCATGGGTTCCTGCTGGGACCGGTGCCTTCAAGGTGGGGACACACGACAACCTGGAGACCGCCGCGCCCAGTCCTGTTGGTGCCGAGATCGTGGTTGGAGCGATAAAGAAGATGGTATCGAGATTTCTCCGATTTTGCAAGTTCCATGCGTCGGGCTCTGGCAGGCCGGGAGTTAAGACTATGTCGTGTGACGAGCTGCTTGCAGATCCGGCAAATGAGGTCGCTCACGCCCTCGACTATGCAATCTGTGCAACAGCGTACCTGCTGCAGGTACTCTCGTCCGCCAAGTCCTTCCGGAAATCGCCTCTTTACACACTGGTAGAAGAGCTGGTCCAGTTTTGGAAGGTTCCAACTGCGGGCGATGTCTTCGAGAAGGCGAAAAGCACGATGCATTGGAGCGCCGTCGGTAAGGCACTTTGGTACCTATGGTCCCAGAGCAATCCTCAAATGGTAAGGGAGCTAAGGCGCTTGGCCTCAGACCCCTTAGACGCGGGCACTCACTATCTTTTCTACGCAGCTGGCGAGTTGGCGGCACACCACTTTGGGATCGCGTTTGTCGCTGAGCTCGGCAAGTCGGGCGAAAAGACGCCTGATCTCCAAGTGACAAAGGGCGATCAACAGTTTTGGGTAGAAGCCACGGCGAAGCAGCCTCGACTACCGGTCGACACAGGGGAAGTACTCCGTCGAATGGTTAACAGCATCATGCAGGAGAAGGCGACGAAATTCAAAGACCCGAGGTTTTCACCTGGCGTGATCTTCGCTGACATTCCCGATGACTATCAAGACATCAGAGAAGCCGGAACACAACCACTCCTCAAACTCAGCCCTGACCATCTGGAAGCGCTTCCAGATGGTCGCCAGCTTTATCGTCTCCATAATGATGCCGCGTGGAAGGAGCACCCTGAGAACAGGAACAACGTTTTCGCCTATGTAGTTGCAGCGTTTGAGGCCATCGACCGGTCGACCTATCACGTGGACCAATTGCTCGTCACTATTCGTCAGGTCAAATCAAGTGAGGGCCAGATCTCGTTTCCAATCCAGCATCAACTGATCGTGCGCAAGAGCGCAGAAGTCATCGCCCTCGTTGAGCTGGCAAAGCACATCTACGTGGTGAATGACTGAGCGCGCGCATGGGCTCAGAAGCGGTGACTCCTTCGGGGCTGAGGCTGTAGCGATGAGGAAGTCGCGGTTGTCAGAGATCGACATCGTCTACGCCATCAAGCAGGTCGAGGTGGGATTCGCATCTCCTGATCTCTCGGGAAGGGCTTTGTCGGCCTGACGATGAGCCGGACCGCCGATATAGGCTGGGTAGAGCCGGCTAAGCCAATCCGGGGCCTTGACCATCTCGGCGTTCAGTCCCCTTGCGTTGCGCTATACGGGCAGCTGCTGCCAGGCATCACGAACGTCACCGACCGGGCGCGGTACTACAGCTTTCATCCGTGGCTGATCTGGGCCTTCGAGCGTCGCTACCGAGACCACAGCATGGACGAATTCCGCCGCGTTCTGCGACGTGCTGAATGTCTCTTTGCCCTGATTGCGATCCACCATGCTCGAGTTGTCGGCGATGGAGACGATGCGCGTCACGGCGGAGGCATGGTTGGGAGGCTCAGTCTCATGCGGGTTCCAGAGAGTGACGCGATTGTCCTGGATGACCACGCAGCTATGGAAGGAGAGGGCCGGTACTTCAAGAACAGGCTTGGAGGGCTTGGCCAGTACTACTTCGGACCCTTGCGGGACCTTCGAGTGCTCGATTTCGCGTCAGGGGGAGAAGGCGCAATTCCTGGCTACGATAAGGAGCGTGGCCGAGCCCTCGCTGAGGCATTCGGCGCTGGGGTTCCCCAGGACGACTTCTTTCACTTGTTGGAGAAGTCGAGAATCCGCTCGAAGGACCTGGACGGCTTGAAAGAGTTCTGCCCGTGTAACCTCCGCGTGCGCCGGGCTGAGCGGTCCCTGCTGCTGGACCTGTTTCTGGCGAGGTCGGATTCCTACCAGGCGCCGGAAGCAGGCAGTCGGAGAGCTTCGCTTGCCCTTGTCCTTGACCTAGTCGGCCGCACCAACTGGCACGAGGACTACACGCCGGAGAGCGTGTTCCGAGCGTCCGCGTATAGCAGATCGCTGCCCGATGGGACGCCCTGGGCGGTCCACGCGTCGCTGTTGAGAGCGCAGCGAGGCTGGGCAACTTACCAAACAAACGAGCTGCTGTCGTTGGCCCTTCAAGCCCTCTTCGCCGCGGTGCTTGGCGCCGTCACACGGGACCTGGCCGGAAGACTTCAGAGCGCCGCCGCCGCCGGCGACGTGTGCTTGGGCCTGCTAACACCCACCGGGCGGCTGTTAAAGCGTCGGGTTGCCGACGTGGTGTCAGAACTACGGACCAGTATGCCGGCTCTCAGCGCATGGCAGGACAGAGCCCACGAGATGCAACGAGGCTGGAGGATTCTTGAGGCGGGTGCGGAGGCCTCGGCTCCTGAGGTCTTGGTCGAGGAGGGCGTTCAGCTTCTCTTGACCCTTCTCGCTCGTGGCGTTGACGAGAATCCCTACCGAGAATTCGAGTTCGAGCCGGACCACTTTGACGCCAGAGAGGTTCACCTCCTCTCGTTCAAGCAGGCTTGGAGCTCGATCTGGGCTGAAATGACCGTAGAGGAGTGGGTTCGATGGCTGTCCGTGCGTTGGGGTATTCAGCGCCACCTGATGGTGGCGTTGCGCAAGCTGCGTGGGGAACGCCGCGACACGTTCAGGATTCGGCCCCTGGAGCGGGAGCTCCGAGTCGTTGAAGTACCACCTCCTGCGGCTACCGTGCCTCGAGTAGGCAAGGCTCTTCAGATCCTCCGCGATCTCGATCTCACCGAGATCAATGGGCGCGGATGGCCCAAGCTGACGAGCAGCGGGACAAAGGAGCTGGAGGCGTGCCTTGTCTCGTGACACTTCGCCCTTCTCGCTGCTCGACCAGCTCTCTGAGGGTGGCTTTCAGGCGTCAGTCATAGCGTCGTACTCCTGCTACTTCCCTTTCTACGAAGAGGTTGTGCTTCGCCGATTGCTCGACAAGGGATGCGCGACCAATGTGCTACTGGTTGACGCCGGCCAGTGCGCGGAGGCGTTTGCGAGTGAGGACCGACGCCCTCGTCGTGCAGGGTTCGACTACACGCTCATTCCTGTCCAGGTTGCCGGTGCCTTTCATCCAAAACTCATCATGACGGTCGGCAAATCCAAAGGAGCACTGTTCGTAGGCAGCCACAACATGACGCTCGCAGGTTTCGGGCTGAACGACGAGATCACCAATGTGTTTCACACCCGTGGCGTTGGCGCTCGCGAGGGCGCTGAGCCGATTCGTAGGGCTTTGGACTATCTCGAGAGCTTCGTGCCTGCTGACGCGCTGCCCGATCTGACTCAGGTCTTCGCCACCCTGAGACGAGGAATCCCCTGGCTGGAAGGACCAGTCACCGTTGAGTCGCAAGAGAGGGTGCTGTTGACCTCTACGGGCAGCGATGAAGACCTGTGGAGCCGCGTGCGGCCATTGATCCCACATCGAGTGTCAACAGTCTTTGTCTGTGGTCCATTCTTTGATCGTAATCTCAGGTTTCTCCAGCGGCTTCTCGGCGACGTAAGACCTAGCAGGCTCGTCGTCGGTGTCGATCCTGAGTCTGTCGAGATTGACCCGGTGTCAGTGAGCAAGGCTCGCGGTGCGGAGTTCGTCAATATTGCCGGCTTGCCAGCGGTGCCCAATCGACGAGAGCGCGGCACGAGATACATGCATGCCAAGGCGCTGTGGCTCGTCGGACCGGGACATGAGCTGCTGGTGACGGGCAGCGCCAATCCTTCAGCGCCGGCCTTTCTCGAAGGTGGATCGAGAAACGCCGAGGCCATTGTTGTCGATCAGCGAGAGGGTGCGGCAAAGGCCCTGGGGCTCGATGATTTACTTGGTGCGCCAGCGGTGACCGAAGGAGACTGGTCACGGGTCGCCGAAAGGCGGGCCGCCGAAATACACGATCGCGCCTCGTCGACCGGAACTCTGGTCCTGGCTGTGCCTACGCCTGAAGGCTTTCTCCTCGAACGGCCCATTGGCGCCGAGATCGCGCTCGATGGCATCGCCGCGGACGGCACCGTCCTTGGCGAGGCCGCATCCGGTTCCCAGAACGAGACACTGATCGATGCCTCCGCCTCCTTGCGTGACGGAGCGCAGACCCTGCGCAGCAGCGACTCCAAGAAGTCGCCGATTGTGGTGCTTGTTCACCGACCCGACCAAGTCGCCAGAAGGGTTGGTGGCGATCACCAAAAGGATCTGCGCCAGGCACTCGGTGCTCTCGATGAGGATCCATCGCAACTCGAAACGGCCCTGAGGCTGGTGGAGAAGGTCATCTTCGACGCTGATGAGGTCGTTCTGGTCCAGTCGCCGCTTCCTCGAAAGGGCAAGCGCAAGATCGAGCCTCAGCCAGCGCAGGGGCCCGAGTCTCTAGCTGTCGCTGCCTTTGGGCGTCGGGGCGGTCGACGGAAGAAGAGCCTGGCCAGTGGTGACATTCTAGTCCTGCTGGATGCCCTGATGTATCGACTCGGAGAGGGACTACCAGGCACTGGACCTGCGAGGCCCCCTGTCGAAGAGGTCATGCCGCCCAGCGACGAGGATGCTGACGATGAGGAACTGAAGCTGCCGCGGCCGCTCGATAAACTCGCGGAATCATGCAGAAGGAAGGTGGGGCGACTAGTTCGGCGGATGAAGGCTCAGCTGGAAGTAGCCAACCAGGACGGTGCGGCGAGGCGAGCGATCATCCAGCTGGCGGCAGTCCTCAGCGTCGTTCATATGCTGCGCACGATGGAGAAGCGTACGGAGTGGCGGACGAGGCACCTCAAGCTCGTTGATCCCAATCACCAGTGGCAGCTATTCGAGGTCGGCGCCCTGGCCGTCGGCTGGGGGTGCTTGGCCTTGGGCCCTCGTTCGCTGAAGGAAGGTGATTGCGAGCCGTTCGAGGAGCTGTCGCTGACCGTTGGACTGCTGACGTGGCTTGCGTGGGATGTCGGTATCGATGTCGTCGCCGCCGCCGCAACGCGTACAACCCTTTCAGAACCAGACGACCAAGGCGATCCATGGGACGCCGCCCAGCTCTTTGCGTGTGTGGCGGCCCAGCTCGCTCATGATTCCGAAGCCAGAGATGTACTGCAGCGGGCGGTGGCCCGCACAGGACGGCGCGGCGACGACGGCGCCGGCTGGCTTCAATCGCATTTAGGGCTCGCGGAGCGCATAATGGAGGTTCAAGACCAGCCGGAGACGCTAGTAAGGGGAGGTCGCGTGCCAAGCAGAGGGGATCTTGTAATTCTGAGCCCAAATTTCGACCCGCGTGTAAGGGTCGCCCTCGATGTTCAGCCGTCTGGTTCGACGTACAAGGTAAGAGTCCTCGATCGAGAAATGGAATCCGGTGAGCGCTACTTTCTCGTCACTCACGTTGCTACGGCAGAGTGGTGGCAGCATGATGGGAGCTCTTCGAGGGCAGGGAGCATCGTGGCCTGATCGCTGATCGTGCCGGCGACGGCAACCGACGCCGAGGCCGTGGTGGTGAGGCTCGGCGTCGAGTTGGTGACCACGACGCTCTCGTTGGTTGCCAAGCAGGCGGTAGTAGTGATCGCGCTGTTGTTGCCGTCTTCTCCGGCCCGCCGAGCCCCAGCGCCAACTCGAGCCGGCTCAACAAGCCGGCCTGCTCCACCCACTCCTCTTCCGCCACCGCATCGCATGCGGCCAGCGGCCCAGGCCATGAACCGAAGTCGAAGTCGGGCTCGAAAACCAGTCTCATGAGCGAAACGCCTGTACTTCTAAAGTAGCCGCCGATCCATCTGAAATCGAGCGCGCAAAAAGGGGGCGGCTTAGCTCGGAGTCTGGGCTCTGGGCGGCAGCAGTTCCTATGCCACCTGCCGCCCCGGCTGCAATCATCCCAGCGGCGTACGCTGCAACGAGGGCTTAGGATCTCACGTTAGTCGCACAGAAGAGTCGATTGTGGGTCAGGCATGAAGTAGGAGACGCGACCGGCCGGAGAGAAGCTCTCCGGTTCTGCTGCAAACAGGTCGACCCAGCCAGGCGGGCATGTCGCAGCGGCCCAGCCGGACAGCGCGCCTATTGCTGCGTCGCGTTCGTGTTCAGTAGGCGGAAGGATGTTTGCATGGAGACCTGGGATATCGGCCATGACGATAGCTCGGATGGGGTGGTCAGTCGACGCGAGTCCCATAAGCCAAAGCGCGGCCTTTGGATGAGCCTCGGAGATCAGGATGGACGGATTTGACTGACGCAGCAGGTGTGCCGCCATGACCCCCTGAACCAGGCATGCGCCGCGGAGACTGTTGACATGCTGGACTGTACCGGGAGCGGTTGAGCAGCCGGCGCGAACGAGCGCTCGGCGTAGGCGCCTGTCCGCGAGGCGATCACCGTTGGGTGCCCAGCATAATGGCGAGTCGATGCCGGCGGCGATTACCTCGGATTCAAGGTTGTGCCCGAGCGCAGCCGCCACCGCTGACTGCGCGTGAGGAGCCGTTCCTGTGGCAAGAACGCGCAGGGGAAGCTGTGGCGAGAACTCACATACCGCCCACCCGAACGCTCCATCTCCGCCGGGATCGAATCCGAGCACAACCTTCATGAAACCACCACCGTTTCTCCGCCGCCTCGCGTTCGACAACCTACCCCATCCGCACTAAGAGGTCAAAGGCGGGCTCCATCAGTACTCGCGAGTACCCCGAGATTTGGGTTGACTGTACGGTGGCTGGTTCTTCCCCTTCGCCTCCCCGTTGGGCGGGCAGGTCTACCGGAAGGCAGGACCTGGCCGCCGAAGTCGCTCTGGCATGGGCGCTCGTTTCCGGCAAGTGACAGTCCCGGTGTCGGCGGCGGCTTGACCACCCGGCCGGTCCCTCTGTACTTACCACCTCCCACGACCGGGAGGGATCGAGATGCCTGACGCCGCCGCAGCCCCGCTGCGCCTTGACCTCAGTACCTGCGACGCGGTGACCCGGGACTGCCTCGACCAGGCTGCCCGGAGACGAGAGGCTCCACTCCTTCCCTTGTCGCCACGGTACCGGGGGTGCCTTGAAGCTCCCGGATGATCCGCCGGCGCCCGACGCCTGGACGGTCACCAAGGCGCAGGCCGCCCTCGGGGAGGCGGCCTATCAGCTCCTTGCAGTTGTTGACCTCCTTGAGGGCGTACATCGGTACCTCCCCCCGCCCGCCGACCTGGCCGATCGCCAGGAGCACCGCCGGCCCTACGACGTGGCGACCGACGTGCTCGGGACTATCGAGTGCGTGACCGACAGCCTCGGCTCCGCGATCGAGAGCCTGCGGCGGTCGGCGCAGACCACGGACGACGAGTTGCGGCTCGAATTCGAACGAGACGAGGGGAAGCGGCGGCAGTTCGAGAAGGGCGGAAGCGGATGGCTGCGATGGTGAGGAGTTCGAAGAGCGCTGCGCTCCCCGTCCTGGTTGACCGCTCGCCCGGCGCCGGCATAGGAGTGGCCGCCGACGACTCGAGGACTCCGCGGCGAAGGGGTGGGCCGCGGGTGGAGCCGACCCACAGGTCCCGACCGAAACTGAGCCGGAGGAAACGCAGCGATGCTCCCGCGTCGGAAGCCGAAGGCCCGCGGGAGCGATTCCTCCGGTCAGGACCTCTGGCCCTCTCGGACGCGGAGCTCGTGGCGCTCCTTCTGTCGGCCGGCCACCC
>Ga0209118_1000097_pt1 | contig 62469 bp, 61 predicted proteins | sample BlaSpr_A8_Ref_M1_FD_187988 | JGI IMG/M metagenome (GOLD analysis project Ga0209118, IMG submission 187988) | Forest soil microbial communities from Thunder Bay, Ontario, Canada - Black Spruce, Ontario site 2_A8_Ref_M1 (SPAdes) (version 2) | ecosystem: Environmental > Terrestrial > Soil > Boreal... | reverse complement strand
CGGAAGCCACCGCGATTCGCGAAGCCGCCGCGGAAGCCACCACGATTGGCGAAGCCGCGAGGACCGCCCCTGAACCCGAATCCTGGGCGGCCAAAAAAGCCGCGTCCGTGGAAGCCGCCAAACCAGGGGCCGGCGCCGATAAACAAGCCGCCTACAAAGTAGTCCGGCCCGTAATAGCCATACGGCGCGCAGTCATAGGGATAGTAGCCGTAGTAACCATAGGAGCAGACCGGTGCTGGTCCATAGCCCCCGTACACGGGACCCACTCCAACGCCCACAGCAAACTGTGCCCGCGCGTTTCCTGCGGCAAAGAGCAAAATCCCCAACAATGCTGCATATTTGAGATATCGCATGTTCTCGCCTCGTTTCCGGCCCGGAAATCGTATTCTACACCGGAGTGGGCCGGAACGCTTCCCGGCAATTTAGCCTGGGGAAGCGGTCTACATACAGTCAAACCCGGAACGGGCGGAAGAGTTGCACGCCCGTATGAAGGCAGAAGAGCCCGCGACAGTTCCCGACAGGGTCGGGGCAGGCCGCGGCCGCTACACGGGCTTGAGGCTATTTGTCGGCGTGGATGCGGTCGGCGGGGACTTCAACTTCGGTGACTCCGCGGAAGGAGAAGAGCAGCTTCACGAGGTACTTGGGCGGCTGTTCCGAGGTTTGCTTGACGATATGGCCGACAGCGTCGGTGACCGCCGCCTGAAACATAACGCCCTCGGCCTGGAGGCCGGCCAGATTCACGCGCACGAGTTGTCCTGCTTGCAACATCGGCCCTCCACGGGAATCCTCCGCTTGCCAGAAGCGAAATGCAAGCCGATCCTGATCGGATGACAACTTAGGAGCTTCGTCTTGAAAACTCACTGCCGGTGAAGGAGCACAACCCCTTTCCGCGTCAGAGTAAACAAGAATGGCCGTGCCGCGGGAACTCTGGCCGTCGGGTCAGGTTCTTGCAGTGCAGGAACCTGTACCATTTCGCGGTTGCCTTATTTTGCAGCACCGGCCTAAGGTAGAGGATTAGTGGTCTTTCGATAGGGAACATGCAATCCATCTTCGGCCGGCGCGCCAGCGGACCCGAACCCTCGCCTCTGGAGGGATTCGGCGTTTTTCGCACGCAAAAAGTGGAATCCGAGCTGAGACAGATCGCGCGGCGCGAGTGGTGGCTCTGGCTGTCCGCGGTTATCGTGACCGCGCTTTCGGCGGTGGCCTTCTTGCTGACGTCCTTCCGTTCTCTCTTCCTGCACAGCGAGCATTTTTACGAAATCCGGTCGGATCAGGTCCGCTGGGGAGTGTTGTGCCTGCTGCTGCTGTTCAACGGCCGGACGGTGTACCGGCAATGGGAGTTTCGCCGTGGGCGCAAGCAGCTGACCGGGCAGGGCGCCGGGGCGGAAGGACAAGCAGGACAAATTAGCGACCCTGCCGTCGTGGATCCGGTTACGGGCTTGTACACGCGCACTTTCATTGAACAACAGCTTGGAAAAGAGATTGCGCGCGCGCGGCGGCAAAACAGTGCGCTGAGCCTGGCGACAATCCATCTGGATGAGTTCGCGGTGCTCAGCAAGCAGTACGGTCCCGCAGCGATGGACCAGGCAGTGAAGGAACTCGCGCAGCGCTTGAAGAAGGCGTGCCGAGGCTCCGATTTTGCAGTGCGGCTGGCGAGCGACGATTTCCTACTGGTGCTGCCGGAATGCAATTTGGGCGAAGCCAAGTTGGTCTTGAACCGGATCGGCGTCCTCGAGACAACGTGCTCGGGCCGGAAGATCACGCTCGGGTACACGACCGGCTGGGTCGACTACCAAAAGGGTGACATGCCCTCGGACTTGCTCAGACGCGCAGCGGAACTCCTGCACCTCTACGACACGGCCGCCCAAGAAAGCCTCGCCACGACTCGTCTGCCTCATTAAGTCCGTTTAGGGGTTGCGCGTCCGTTCCCGCCGGCCCAAAATCAATTCAAAACTTGTCCGCGCAGGAGAGATGCGATATAAGCGGTATAAGCGTGTCGCCGTCGATGGACTTCCCGAGCCAATTCGGAGTTTCCACAAAGACTCGCTCTTTCGAGAGGGGAGAGAGTTCATCTCGAATCGTCATGGGGTACGGTTCGAGAGGCGCGCAGACTCCGCGCATGTTCCGGTAGCGTGGGAGGTGCGCTGGTGGAGCGCCGAGAGGCAGAAAGATGGAGGGATTTATGTTTGAGGCAGGGCAGGATGAAAAGCAAGACAGTTCGACAAAAATGTGGATCGGCATCTTTGTGATTGCGGCCCTCGCAGGGTTGGGAGCGCTGTACTATGAGATGACCAAGCAAACGGCGAAGGCGCCCGCGGCGGATACGGCGCCTGCTGCCGCCGCGCCAGCCGGCCCGACGACCGCCGACCCATTGCGTGACTTGAAGGTGCAACGCGCAACAATGCAGAAAGACCACACAGGGACGGCGGCGGTGTGGTCCGTGACGATTCAAAATCGATCGAACAATTATGCGTACAGCGAGATCACGTACGAAACGACGTACATGGACGCTGCCAACAAGCCTTTGCTGGTCAATAAAGGAAGGCTGCCGGCGGGCATTGCTCCCGGCGAACAGGCCACGCCGGAAATCAGGGACACGCTCTATCCGACGGGGACGGTGCTGTACAAGTTTAAGATTACAGACGCAAAATCGACGGCGCAGTGAGACAAGCAGCCGGGCTGCGCACGGTTAATTATCGGCCGGAGCCGCTTCCCGTGAGTTCATCGGCGAGACGTTGCGCGTTGTAGAGCTTGCGCAAGGCTTCCGTCATTCCCCCGGTATGTACGGAGACGGCGCGGTTTGCTTCATCGCTGTAGACAAAATCCCCCACCAGCGATTCGATGTTGCCGTCGAAGATGAGGCCGACGATTTCCGCATTGCGGTTGATTACCGGGGAGCCGGAATTTCCGCCGATGATGTCGTTGGTGGAGACGAAGTCGACCGGCGTGGACAAATCCAGCTTGTCACGTCCCGAAATATAGCGTGCCGGAAGCCCGAAGGGCTCCTTGAAATCGAAACTGTGCGCGCGGTCGTATAAGCCATAGAAAGTAGTCTTGTAGGGCGCCTTGGTTCCGTTCATCGGATAACCCTTCACCTGGCCGTAGGATAGTCGCAGCGTGAACGTGGCGTCGGGGTAAGTATTTTTCCCATACGCCAAGAAGCGAGCCTTCCCGAGCTTTTCGCCCGCTTGTTGCAGCACGCTCTCTACATTGTCTTCTTCCCACTTGATGGTGGCGCGGCGATTCGGTTCGAGCTTCCGCTGCAACACGATCATTGGATCGGTGGATGCGGCCACCGCGGCCTCTCCGCCCTCCACCAGTTTCTTCCGCACTTCCGGATCGGCGAGTTTCGTGCCGTTGATGACCTCCGTGGCTACATCCTTTGGAGAGCGGCCGTTGAGAACGATCTTCACGAAGGGATCATCGGGCCCCAGCTCTTGCAAGGCCTGTTCCAAGGAAGCGGTCATGCGCGCGATTTCCATCCCAGCGTAGATCGGAGCGGGAGAGAACAAATTGAATCGCAGGGAATCGAGCTGCGAGTCGTGGAAGCCTGCGAGACGTTCCGTATCGGGCTTCTTGATTTCCACGACGTATTCCACGATTCTGGCGCCGAGATTTCCCAGCAGCGAATCCGTGCTTTCGAACAGAGACTGTTTGACCCTCGTCGAAGCTTTCTTCTCGGCTTCCGCGATGGCGTCCCAGGCCCCGCCGTATGCCTGTTTCCCCCCGGGAGTGCTCATCACCTTGGACTTGAACTCTTCCTCATCGCTCTTTTTCTTGGACATCACATTCTTGTCAAGCAGGCCCTTGTATCGCCCTTCGAAGGCCTTCACGCTGTTTTCCAGGCCGAAAATGCGCGTGCTGGCCTGACGGGCCTGCTCCTCGCCGAGGGCCGCGTAGGCCTTTATCGCGCCAATGCGATGCCTGAGCAGCATGAGAAGATTCGTTTCGAAATAGTCGCGTTCGAACTCGAGCTGCGCGACGGTATCCAGGCGTTGCGTCGAACCCGGGTGTCCAGTAACAAAAACCAATTCGTTTTCGCTCGCGCCTTTGGCATTCCACTTCAGATAATCCTTGTTTTCGAGGGGCTTCCCATTTTCGTAAATCCGAAATAGCGCGAAATCCAGGTCGTAGCGCGGAAAGGTGAAGTTGTCCGGATCGCCGCCATAGAAGGCGATCTGCTCCTCCGGCGCAAACACGATGCGGACGTCGGTGTATTTCTTGTAGCGGTAGAGCCAGTATTCGCCTCCCTGATAGAGCGTCACGATATCGGAGCGCAAGCCGGTCTTCTCCGTACTCTCGCGTTCGATATCCGCCAGAACCGCTTTGCGCGCTGTAAACTCTTCTTGTTGCGTCTTCGCATTTTTAAGCGCGGAGCGCACGCGTTCCGTCACATTCTCCATCGAGACGAGCACATTGACTTCCAGGTCGGGTGATTTCATCTCTTGCTCGGGCGCCGCCGCGTAGAATCCGTCCTTGATGTAGTCGTGCTCCGCCGTGGAGTTCTTCTGCAACTGTCCGCGAGCCACGTGATCGTTCGTCAAAACCAAACCATGGGGACTCACAAAGGAGCCCGAGCCGCCGTCATTGAAGCGCACGCAGGAAAGCCGCACATGGTCCAGCCATTCCTGCGTCGGCGTGAAGTGATATTTCTCCTGGAGCTGTTTGAGGGGCGGATTGTCGAAGGTCCACATGCCTTCGTCGGCGCGCGACGCGGTGGCCGCGATCAACATACCGCCACAGAGAAGCGCTGCCAGGGAACGCAACGATGCTGATTTATTCATATTTTCCGAACTCCTGATTTGTCGTTTATGCGAATCAATAGTCTGGCAGCTTTTTGTTTTATTGCAAACTCGTTGGCCGGCCTCGAGGCGCCCACTGTGATACCAGTTAGACGTGGGAAGCGCAACTTCGATTTCGACACGGGCCGGGGGCGGTGCGGGTGACCGCTGATCCCAAATGGCGCCGTTACCTATTCGTAGCGGAGGGCTATGGCGGGATCAACCTGGACGGCGCGGCGCTGGGAGGAGGCATGTGACCGGTAGTGGGAAGGCCGGCGCGAAAGCGGACAAAAAGTCGAGATGCCGAGTAATTGACCGGGAGGGGCGGGTTCCGTCATCCGAGCGGAAGACTTCGCCCCCGAGACAATCATGTCTTTAAACGATTGGTTAAGCCACCGCGCCAGCGGCCGATTCTTTGGGTGCCTCTCCGCGGCGTGATTGCGCAACCGCGCCGGCTGCGTGAAACTGTGCCGCTTCGGTCGAGCCTTCAAGGGCGGTGGTGGAAGACTGTCCGCCGGAAACGAGTTGCGTGATGGCGTCGAAGAAACCTGTTCCCACGAACTTCTGGTGCGTGACGGCGCGGTACCCGGCCTCCTGAGCGGCGAACTCCTCCTGCTGGAGCCTCGTGTAGGCGGTCATGCCGGACTGCGCATAGCCACGCGCGAGATGGAACATGGACAGGTTGAGGGCGTGGAAACCAGCGAGGGTGACGAACTGGAATTTGTAGCCCATTTTTCCAAGCTCCTGCTGGAAGTTCGCAATCGTGACGTCATCCAGTTTTTTCTTCCAATTGAAGGATGGTGAGCAGTTGTACGCGAGCAATTTGCCTGGGAACCTGGCGTGGATGGCGTCGGCGAATGCCTTCGCTTCGGCAAGATCGGGCGAAGCGGTTTCGCACCATAGCATGTCAACATAAGGAGCGTACGCGAGGCCTCGCGCGATGGCCGCATCCATGCCGGCGCGATACTGATAAAAGCCTTCGGGAGTGCGCTCGCCGTAAATGAATTCACGGTCGCGCGGGTCAGCGTCGGAAAGTAGCAGACCGGCGGAGTTGGCGTCCGTGCGCGCGATAAGGAGCGTAGGCACGCCGCAAACATCGGCGGCCAGGCGCGCGGCGGTGAGTTTCTCGATGAACTCGCGCGTGGGGACGACGACTTTCCCGCCGAGGTGCCCGCATTTTTTTGCAGAAGAGAGCTGGTCTTCAAAGTGGACGCCGGCAGCGCCAGCTTCGATCATGGATTTCATAAGCTCGTAAGCATTGAGCGAGCCGCCAAAACCCGCTTCTGCGTCCGCGACGATGGGAGCCAGCCAGTAGGTGCCCTTCTTCCCTTCAACAGTGTCAATTTGATCGGCCCGCAGAAGTGCGCGGTTGATGCGCTTCACCAGGTCGGGCGTGCTGTTGGATGGGTAAAGACTTTGATCGGGGTAGACATCGCCGGCGGTGTTGCCGTCGGCGGCAACTTGCCAGCCACTTCCGTAAATCGCCTTCAGGCCGGCTTGAACCATTTCAATGGCTTGATTGCCGGTGATGGCCCCGAGCGCAGGGACGTAAGGCTCCGAGTGCATCAGGTTCCACAGACGCTCCGCGCCGAGCCGCGCGAGAGTGTATTCGATCTGGAAAGAGCCGCGCAGGCGGAGCACGTCCTCGTAGGTGTAATTGCGAGTGATGCCGGACCAGCGGGGATTGGTGGTCCAGTCCGCCGAAAAGTGATTGTGTTTGTTGGCCCCGTTGGTTCCGTTCGATGACATTTGTGTCTCCTTGCGATTATCAGTTTTAGACTGCCCTAGATGCTTTGAAAAAACCTTGCAGCAGATCAAAATCAAACCGGGTTGAACTCGGCGCGGCGGATCATCTCCTCGCTGATGTGGCGGGCTTCGCGCAACGTGGAGGCCTGCTGCGAATCGTTCTCCTTCGACGATTCGCCGAGGAGCCGCTCCAGCTCTTCGTCGAATAATTTCGTGATGAATTCGGGCGTGTGGCGGACAGGAAGGCCGGCCTCATCAAGAATGGCCACGGAATGAGAATGCTGAACGCGCTGGGCGATCATGAGGCGATAGATGCGATCGGTGGCGAGATCTTCCATATAGCCGTCGAGCAGGCTCGCGCCGCGGCCGTTCAAAACGCCGTTGCGATAGCGGATGACGGTGCGAATGGCGGCGCGCGTTCCGGCGAGCGTGCGCTTGCCGACGCCCGTAGGAAGCGGGCGGAGATCAGGACGCATATTGGCGTTTGCAGGACGTGCTTGAAGCTGATTGGGAACAGGGAATTGAGAAACGGCGATCTGGTTTTGGTCGGGATGGCCGGTCCAGGCACCGTCCATCAAGGAGGAAGCTTCATTCTTCTTGTCTTCAGCAAGCACTTTTAAGGCCCGGGCGTTCAGTTCGGCGTCTTCGCGGCTGGGGAAGAGCGCGGTCATGCCACCGATCGCAAGGATGCCGTGCTTGTGACAAATTTCCGGCATCAGCTCGCGAAGATTCTGGAAGAAAGCAACATCGTGAGGAATGGTGTTGCGATCGGGGAGAACCCACTCCGGATTTTCCAGATTGAAATGGATCAGGCTGGCCATGTAATCCCAGCGACCGAGATCGAGGCCGACGATGTGATCGCGGAGATTCCAGGCGAACTCTTCCATTTGAAAAGCTAGAGGGTGTGATTCGACGAGCGCCATGCACTTGATGGCATTGGCCGGCAGGGCTTTGGCGCGGGCGATCATCTGGAAAAGATCGCGCCACCAGAGGGCTTCGTCGGCGGACTCGGATTTCGGGAGGTAAATGCACAGCGGATGTTTGAGGGCGCTGAAATCAGCCTGAAAGGCGACCAATGCGACATCGAACAGCGGAGCGGGCAGGAGCTCGCCGGGGAGAACGCCGGCTTGATGAAGATGCAAACCCCGGGGCCGCGTGAAAATGACGGTCTTGCTCGGCTCGATGCCGATGACCTTGTTGCGCTTGCGATCGAAGTAGGTCAGCCGGCCGGCAAGCGCTTCGAGAATGTTGTGAACGCCGCGCATGAGGTGATCCCAGGTGTTCGCCGTCGAGTCCTCAAGGTCCAGCATGACGCCCGGCGCGCCGGAGTTAAGCATTTTCACGACGAGGTCGGCGTCGTCTGCCGGGCCGGTCATCTGGTTGCGCTGGTCGGCGCACCAAGCGGGAAGCTCGACGCGCCAGGGATTCGTGGTGGGGACGGACGGGGGCAAGTAATTCGGGAGCTTGCCTGCGTGGGCCTCGACCAGGGCGTTTTCACGGCGATGGATGAGCGCGCGCTGGCGAAGAGTGAGCGCGGCGTGGAGCGGCGCTAGAAATTCGAGAAAACCCGCGGGCAGATCGCGTGCCGGATCAAAATCTGTGGGGGCGGAATTGACGGGCACAACGCGGTTCGCGAAGGGCAGCGGCGAAGGGGCCGGGTTTGGTTTGCTGGCGGCGGTCGCCATGTTCTTGTAGAGCCTTTCCGGCTAGTGCCAGTAGTGAAAGGGAGGAAGCCTTTCTTCAGGTTGCAGTAGACTCCAAACGGCTCGCAGAGTCAAAATGAGTAGTCCGAATCGGACGAGTGCCCAAATTGGGCTAACGGCGAAAGGGATAGCGTGCGTTCTCCTACGGTGGAAAGGATTCCGGGGCCTAAAGGCAGGATTTCCGAGCGCTTTCTGAAGCAGCTCCGGGAAGATATCGCCTGGCGCAGGATCGGCAGCGGACTGGAGCGCTTGCAGGCACACAGAGCGCTCGTGGACTCCTGCAGCTCGGGGCAGAAAGGCGCGGCAATCCTCCTTGGTTATCTCGCGCAATGGGTGGACATCGGCTTCGCGCGGCCCGCGCTGATAAAACAATTACTTGCGCGTTTCCCCGGCAGCGAGCGGGAAACGCTTTCCGTGCTCGAATATGTGCACCTGCAAATGGCCGAAGGGCTTCTGGCCATGTCCGAAGAAGAGTTTGGGTTAGCCATCCGGCATTTCGAAATTGTCCTGGCGTTGGAAGGCGAGATCCGCGACAAACAGGTGATTTCGATCGCCAATTTTTGGGTCGGACGCTGCCTGCGCCGCCAGGGCCGGTACGAAGACGCGCTCGGCTACGTCGCCAAGGCGAGAGAACTGGCACTGCGCTTAAACTACCCGAAAATGGCGGCGGTCATGCGGGTGCTCGAAGGCTGGATCGCCTTCCAGGAGGGTCAGCCCGAGAATGCCGCGAAGATTCTGGGTGAGGCAGAAGAGGTTCTGGCAGGAACCGACGATTATATTACTCGTGGAAACATTAGCTCCGCTTACGGCCGGATCGCGCGGCGGCAGGGCAACTACGATCAGGCCCTCTCCCGGTTCGGAAAAGCCATCGAAGAGTATGGAAAGCGCGACCCGTCTCACCGGAGCCTCGCGCGATCCTTCGTGAATATCGCGTTCGTGAAGCGGCTCCTTGCGCTTCAATTGCGCAATCGCATTGACGTCGAAGCTGCAAGATTCAGAAAAAAGCGCACGCACGCCGCGCCAGCCGCTCCGTCCCCCAAGCTCCAGAGCCGCGAACAGCTCAATCGTCTTCGCGAAGAGTCGTTCGAACATTTGACCAAAGCTCGCGAAATTTATGACCGTTATGACGACCATCGCGGCAAGGGAAATGTCTACATTACGTACGGCTACCTTTATCAGGACAATGGCGAGCTCGACCGCGCCAATTCCGTCGCGGCCACGGCTTTCTCCCTGGGTGAAGAAAAGAAAGACAGCATGCTGAAGGGCAGGGCACGGATTCTTCAATGCGCCGTCGAATGCGCGAAATTTGAAGAGCAAATCGAGGAAGGATCCAGCGGCTCGTCCTCTCAGTTGGCCAGCGAATATGCCCGTGAAGCGCTCGAGTTTGTCAAGCAAACCCAGAACCGGCGGCTCATCGCCAAGGCGCACATAGCGCTCGGATTGGCTTTGTGCCTCGATTTCTCCGACGGCATCGAAGCTGCCCGGCAATGCTCCGACGAAGCGACGGCATTGCTGCAGCCGGTGAACCACGATTACGTTTGGAGGGAATTGCAGGAGCTGAAACGCAAGCTCCGCGGCGCGGGCAATATCAATTCCACGCTGCGGGAATGGTCGCAGGGCATCGTGGGCAGCAAGTCATTTCAGGAAGTGAGCGAGGACTTCGCGGCCGTAGTCATACCCAAAGTGTGGCGGCGAGAAGGCTGCAAAGTGGCGCGCGTCGCGGCGCGGCTGTCCATCTCGCCCAAGAAAGTTCGCCGGATTTTGCGCAACCAAGGATTGTTGACGGGCTCCGAGAATGGTTAGGGGGTGCGAACAAGCAGGAAATGAAGAATGAAAAGGGCCGCCGGATGGAGCGGCCCGGGTGAAGCGAAAATTGTGAAATGTGCACAAACAGAAATCTGCGCTGCCGGAGGCTACTTCGTATTGCCGACGATGGCAAGGTCGTTTTTCACCGAGAAGACGTTCGGCACGCCGCTGGCGCGAAGATTGGCAAGGTTCTTGTCAGACTCGTTGTCCACCACGCCCACCAGAGTGACATTGCCGTTCTTCACGATGATGTGGATGGAGGGCACGGCAGACTGACCGTAGCGAAAGAGCGCGGCATCTTGATAGATGGCGCGATAGACGGCGATGCGAAGCTGGTCATCCATCGGCGAGAGCGGAAGCACTTCGATGTTGTTGACGACCGTGGCGACAGCTTCAATGCTCTTCACAGCGGCTTCGGCATCGGACTTTAACGTGGGACGTACCACCTGGCCGCTCAAGGTGACTTTGTCCCCTTCGACTTTGAAGGCGAGATTGTCAAAAACGGAATAGTAAGGCAGCAAAAGCAGCTGATGCCTTACTTCCTTCACCAACTTTTCTTGGTATTTCTGTTCGTTTCGCTGCTGCATCGCGTCCGGGGGCTGTGACGCCCTGGAGCAAGGAGCGCAGACGAACGGGAGAGCAAAGAGCAGAGCGGCAAAAAGGGCTCCTATTTCCTTTCTCATACTTTCCTCCTTGACACGCATGTGGTTGCCATCTACCGGTTAGATTCAGGCAGCAGGGCAAATGGGTGCCCAGGTTTGTGGCGCCCACGGGTGTTAGCATACGACTAAGAAGGGCGTTCCAGTACGGAACATTTTTTGGGCTAAGGTGTTGCTAGAGAGGATCACGAATGTGCTGGTGATTGCACATCGCGGAGCTTCGGGCCACGCGCCGGAAAACACGCTTGCGGCGTTCAAACGAGGCGTCGCGCTGGGAGCTACATTTATTGAGACGGACCTCCAGCTCACGCGGGATTCGCGCTTTGTGGCCATGCACGATGCGACCGTGAACCGCACGACCAATGGGCAGGGCAAGGTTCACGACATGACGATGGCGGAACTGCGGCGGCTGGATGCGGGATCCTGGTTCGGGAGCGAGTTTGCCGGGGAGCGCATTCCGACATTGGATGACATTTTGGAGTTTTCAAAAAAGCACGACGTGGTGTTTTACCTGGAGCTGAAACCCGGAGGTTCCTGGGGCGGGGAACACGCGCTGGTCGGGGCGTTGCGGGAATCAGGGGAGATCCCGCGGTCGGTGGTAATTTCGTTCGATGCGGACATCCTGGCCAGGCTGCGCAAGATCGAGCCAACGCTGATGACGGGCTTATTGTACGACGGACAGATCGAGCAACCTCTGGAAAAAGCATTGGGAGTAGGGGCGCGGCAGTTGGCCGTGCGCGGCGACCTGGTGACGCCATCGCTGCTGAAGGACGCGCGCAAAAGGGATTTGCAAGTCGTTTGCTGGACCGTGAACCACCCCGCGCATATCCGCATGCTGATGGCTGCAGGCGTGGACGGAATCATGAGTGATTATCCGGATCGATTGATCGCCGCGCAGAAGAAGGAAGAGAAAGATTAGCCACCGAGGCACAGAGATAGGGGAAATAAAAGGGAGTTTCTGAAGATAAGAACTACTCGGGGACCAGGCTTCGGTTGAGGGCGGCAAGCTGTGCGACGGTGAGCTGCTCGGCGCGGGCATCGGGGCGGAGAGCGAGCGACGCTAACGCGCCGCGCGCAACATCTGGTTTGGCGAGAGACCTCAGGTTGTTCACCAGCGTTTTGCGTTTCTGAGAGAAACACAATTTCACAAAATCGAGAAAACGCTTCTCATCCGTGAAAGAGAGGTGTGCGCGTTCGCCCGGGAGACGCAGCGTCACAAGAGCCGAAATGACTTTTGGAGGCGGACGAAAGGCACTCCGTGGAATTTCAAAAACAAATTCGGGCCGCGTGTAGACCTGCGTGGCTACGGACAAATAACCATAAGCTTTGCTGCCGGGTTTGGCGGTGAGGCGATAGGCCACTTCCGCTTGCATGACGAAATGCATTTCGTCGATTAGGTCCGCGAACGAAAACAGCCGGTGAAGAATCGGCGATGTGATGAAGTAGGGAAGGTTGCCGTAAATGTGAATGCGCCGGCCCGCGGCGATGGCGGCGAGATCCGTTTCAAGGATGTCTCCGGGGACAACGGTGAGCTTAGGGAATTTCTTGGCTAGACCCTGGAGACCTGCGGTGAGGCGCGGGTCGAGCTCTATGGCATAGACCGGCGCGCCGGTGGAGAGGAGATGCGTGGTCATTTCGCCGTGCCCGGCGCCAATTTCTATCCAGCAGGCATTGCCGGCCGGCCCGGCGGGCGCCGTGGAGTGGGGAGAAACGTGGATAGCGCGCGCGATTTGTTCGCGCCAATCGGCGTCTGCAAGAAAATGCTGGCCGAGGCGTTGGCGGGCCATGGGTGCAACAGTGTAGCAGGCGGCGGTGAAAGCGCGGTCCATGTTACGTGGCCCGCGGCGCGGGATGGAGCACGGCCAAGATGGGCCGCCCCATTCCAATAATCAAAGCCCGCACTTCTTTGCGATCAGGAGAGCCGCTCGTCTGGGGTCGGCCTCTCCCGTATCCACGGAAAGCAAAGGAGCCGGCAGTTTGGGTGATGAGAATACGCCCGCTGCCTTCAACTCCTGGTACTGCTTCCAAGAGGTTAGTTTTTGGTGCTCGCGCCGTGAGGGCGCGTCCATGCGCCGCTCCAGTTCTTCTTCGTCGCAGGTCAATTCGATAAAAAGGACCTGGCCTCCGCGAGAAGAAACCATTTCCTGCATCTCGGTGATGAAGGATTGGCGGACGGTGTTCTCCGCATTGAATGTGAAAATCAAACCCGGCAGATTTGTGCGCGCGGCATGATCGAAAACAGAAAGCCAGATGGATTCGCGCAACTCGATGAAAGGCAGACTCCCGAATTCGAAAATGGAGAGAAGCAAATCGACAGTAAGATGGTTATGAAACAGTTTGAATCCCGTAAGTGCAGACAATTCTTTTGCGACGGTGAGTTTTCCGACGCCGGGAAGACCGGAAAGAAAAATGAGTTTCATGAATTTTGCGCGGCGGCCTCAATCGCTCGCACAGTATAGGTGGAAGCGGACAACCGGCGCAGCGAATTGAAGCACCAGGTTACGCTGGGCGGCTTGACGCGTGGACATGTGTCCGGTAGCGTAAACGGATTGCGCGGCAAGAAAAAAGACGGGACTGAGAAACTCTTGCGAATCCTGTTCGTAGCATCGGAAGGACTCCCATTTTCAAAAACGGGTGGCCTGGCGGACGTCGTCGAAGCCCTGCCGAAGGCTCTCGTAGCGCAGGGGTACGAAGTCGCGGTGCTGCTGCCGCGCTACCGGGGAACGAAAGCTGCCGGTATCGCCGTGCCGAGCGTGACCATTCCAGTGGGCACGCGCCTGCGTTTTCCCGCGATCGCCGTTGGCGGGCTGCTCCACGGCGTGCGCTATTACTTCGTGGATGACCCGGAGTATTTTGACCGCGACGGAATCTATGGCGCGGGCTCCGGGGATTATCCCGACAATGCGGAGCGCTACTGCGAATTGTGCCGGGCGGCCATTGAAGTTGCGAAGCATGTTTGGTCCCCCGACGTGATTCACTGCCACGACTGGCAGACGGCGCTGCTGCCGTTGCTGCTGCGGACCTCCTACGCCGATGATCCTGCGGTGAAGGACCTACCCGTCGTTTTCACGATCCACAACATGGGATACCAGGGGCATTTCGGAAAGGAAGTTCTGGAGCGCGCCGGAATTCCCCCGAGCGTATTTCAGCCGAGAGGAATTGAGTTTTTCGGCAAAGTAAATCTGCTGAAGGGCGGCCTGATTTTCTCCGACTATCTAACGACGGTGAGCCCGAGATATGCGCAGGAAATTCAAACGCCGGAATATGGTTTCGGACTCGAAGGTGTGCTGCGAAGCCGCAGCGACCGCCTGACCGGAATCCTGAATGGCGTGGACTATTCGGCCTGGAGCCCGGGCAAGGACAAATGGATCGCCATGAACTATTCGGCGAAAGACTTGAGCGGCAAACAGGTGTGCAAGCAGGAGCTGCTGGAGAGTTTCGGCTTGCCGCCCGAGAATTTGCAGCGGCCGGTTCTCGGGATCGTGTCACGGTTCGCGAATCAAAAGGGCTTCGATATTCTCGCGGAGAAGGCTCGCGAGCTGATGCGCGAGGATGTCGTGCTCGTTATTCTGGGAACAGGCGAGACGAAATACGAAGAGTTTTTCCGTGCGCTCGCGCTCGCGTATCCCGATCGCGCCGGCGTGAAGATCGCCTACGACGATGTGCTCGCGCACAAGATCGAAGCGGGAGCGGACATGTTCCTGATGCCCTCGCGCTACGAACCGTGCGGGTTGAATCAGATCTACAGCATGAAGTATGGTACCGTGCCGATCGTTCGTGCGACCGGCGGACTCGACGACACCGTCGAAACCTTCGATGTGGAGCACGGGACAGGGACGGGTTTCAAGTTCGCGGAATACTCGGGTGCCGCGTTATTATATGCCGTGAAGCAGGCGCTGCATCACTATGCGGACGAACGCATCTGGAAGCGCATTCAACTAAACGGCATGGCGAAGGATTTTTCGTGGAAGGCGCCGGCAGCGGAGTATGCGAAACTGTATCAGGCGGCGCGGTCCCCGCGCGGCGCAGAGCAACCCCCTGGTGGGTCGCAGCGGACTGCTGGAGGCTCGGGGCCGGGTTCAGGAAACCAAATGCCTGTTGCAACATCTAATTAAAGCTGCGAAGGAGAACATGGCGACTGGCCTTTGGGCAAGTCGCTGATGACAAAGAATATGGCTGAAAACATCCAAGCGGTGACCGACGGTAATTTTGAAGCAGAGGTGCTGACGGCGAGCAATACCAAGCCGGTTTTGGTGGACTTCTGGGCCGAGTGGTGCCGCCCGTGCCACATGCTGGCCCCCACGGTGGCCGAAATTGCTCACGACTATGAGGGCAAGCTGAAAGTGATGAAACTCAACGTCGACGAAGCCACGAGTTCGGCGGGCCGCTACCAGATCCGCGGAATCCCCACTTTGCTCCTTTTCAAGAACGGGCAGATGGTCGAGCAAATCGTCGGCGCAGTGCCGAAGGATCAGATCACTAAGGCACTGGAGCGCCACATCGCGTAATTGCTTTGAAGTTCCCTTGGGCGTGTCGTAGAGTTTGAGCGGCACGCCCTTTCTGTTTTTGCTCAGCTTACGCTGCGCTTGCTGGTTCATGGAAAGACAAGAATTGGCCACACCCGAGAGAGCCACGACAACGACAACGCGCACGGTGAAGCCGGCGGATCATCCGCCGTTGCTGGCCGGCGAACGCGGGCCCATCGCGGTCTCGAGGCCTGGGCTGCACGAGACGGTCTTGGAAATCTTGAGGCCTTTGCCCCGGGGTGTGGTCCTGGATTGCCCGACGGGCGAAGGCGCGCTCGCGCAGGACATGCTCGGCGAAGGATTCGATGTTCGCTGTTGCGATCTGTACTCCGAGCTTTTCCGGCTGGATGGCGTGGAGATCAAGCGCGGCGATTTGTCGGGAACGCTGCCGTATGCGTCGGGCTCATTCGACTACATCACCTCGCTGGACGGTCTGGAGCACATCGATTCGCCGCCGCAGGCGTTCCGCGAATACAAACGGCTGCTGAAACCCGGCGGGCGCCTGATCCTCAGCGTGCCGAATATCATGAACATCGAAGAGCGCGTGAAATGGCTGATGTACGGTTACACCTCGCATTTCAAGCCCCTTTCGGAGCAGTACAAAGCGAAGATTCACGACGATTGCGCGGGAATGGATGAGATTGTGGTGCACGCGAATCCCATCGGATACAACGAGCTGCGCTACTACCTGGAGAAAAATGGATTCGCGATTCAGGGTGTCTACCGCGACCGGAAGAAAGCCAATCAGTGGCTGTACTGGCCGCTCGTGGCGATCATCCGGCTGCTCGCGAAGCTCACTCCAGCGGCGCGGCGCAAGGATCGTTGGACGGAAGAGTTGGCATCGGATCCGGTGCTCCTCGGCGGCAACACGATTATCATTCATTCGATTCTTCGATAGGGCTTTCAGCGAGGCGTTTCTCTCCAAAAATCTGCAATGAAATCATCGAAAGCAAATGTAATCCGCTGCCACTGGGCAAACACCGCGTTGAACATTCCGTATCACGATAACGAATGGGGCGTGCCCCTTCACGACGATGCGAAATTATTCGAGTTTATCGTCCTCGAAGGCGCGCAAGCGGGATTGAGCTGGGATACGATTTTGCAGAAGCGCGCAAGATACCGCGAAGTGTTCGACGGATTCGACGCGGAAAAAGTCGCTCGCTACGACAAAAAGAAAGTGCGCGAGCTGCTGGCTGATGCAGGAATAATCCGCAACCGGCTGAAGATTGAGTCCACAATCAGCAATGCGCGCTCATTCTTGAAGATCCAGGAAGAATTCGGGACGTTTGATGCCTACATCTGGCGATTTGTGGGCGGCCGTCCGAAGCAGAACGCGTGGAAAACGCACAAACAGGTCCCCACTCAAGCCGCGGAATCGGACGCCATGAGCAAAGATTTGAAGAACCGAGGTTTCCGCTTTGTGGGCTCGACGATTTGCTATGCGTTTATGCAGGCCACCGGCATGGTCAACGATCATGTGGTAAATTGTTTTCGGTATCAGGAATTGAGGAAGTAGCGTCTAGCTCAATCACTTGCTTGCGTTGAAGGCAGGGGCGGCGTACGATGCTGATTCTGCTGTTTTCCGCGAATTCCCGCCGGAAGTTTCCCTCGAAAGAAGTGACGAAGAGGGAAGGGTGCGGCCCCGATTGTCCGGGGCGGGCGCGGAGAAGGACTGGGCATGAAATCGGTCGTGGTGGTGGGCGCGCAATGGGGCGACGAGGGCAAAGGAAAGGTAGTGGACTACCTTGCGGGCTCGTTTGATTACATTGTGCGGGTCGCGGGCGGCCACAATGCCGGTCACACCGTCATCATCGGAAAAGACAGATACGTTTTGCAGCTGATTCCGTGCGGGATATTGCGGCCAAAGCAGCAAGCAGTGATCGGGATGGGCGTAGTGGTGGATCCGGCCGCGTTGGTAGCGGAAATCGAGACGCTGGCAAAAGCCCGCATCGAAGTAAAGGGTCGGCTGCATGTCAGCAATCGCGCTCACCTGATTTTCCCGTATCACCGCGAGCTGGAAAAAGCCGCGGAGAACGCGCGTGGCGCGAACAAGATCGGCACGACCTCACGCGGCATCGGCCCGGCGTATGAGGACAAGATGGCACGGCGCGGGCTGCGCATGTGCGATTTGTTGGAACCCGCGCTATTCCGGGAAAAGGCGGCGCGCGTCGTCGCGGAGAAAAACCGCTTGGCGAAGGGCGCGTACGCCGCGGACATCGATTTTTCACGCGAGGTGGACGAAACGCTCCGGCTCGGAGAAAAGATTCGCGGATACATTTGCGATAGCGCGGAGCTGGTGAATCGTGCAATGGCGGAAGGTAAATCCGTGCTCTTCGAAGGCGCGCAGGGCACGATGCTCGACATCGATCATGGAACGTATCCGTATGTAACGTCCTCGAGCGCGACCGCCGGAGGAGCGACCATGGGCGCGGGTGTGCCACCGACGAAGATCAAGAACGTCCTCGGAATTTCCAAGGCCTACACCACGCGCGTGGGCAGCGGCCCTTTTCCCACGGAGATGCCGGACCTGGAAGCTCAGGAAGTGCGCGAGCGCGGGAAAGAGTTCGGCGCGGTGACGGGGCGTCCGCGGCGTTGCGGGTGGCTGGATTTGCAGGTGTTGCGCTATGCCAAGATGATCAATGGAATCGATTCGCTTGTTGTGACGAAACTGGACGTATTCGATACGCAACGCGAAATTCAGGTCTGCGTGGGGTACAAATACAAAGGCAAACCGTTAAACGAAATGCCTGCACTGGCGGAAGAATACGAGCATGTGACGCCGGAGTACAAGACGCTGCCCGGATGGTGCGAAACGACCTATGGAGTGAAAGATGGCGCAAAGCTTCCGAAAGCCGCGCTCGAGTATTTGCGATTTATCGCGGAATTTCTCCAAGTGGAAATTGGCATGATTTCCACGGGTCCGGAGCGCGACGCGACGATCGTGCCGCCGGGAACGCTCCTGGCGCGTTTGCTCTGATTTGCATAGAACACGCCGATGCTCAGCTACGAGCAAGCACGACAGAAAGTCATCGAACAAGTTGGGAAGAAGAGGGGACCGCGCGCGACGCTAGGTGTCAGCGTGTGGGACGCGCTCGGCCTGGTGTTGCAGCAGGAAGTGAAGGCAGATCGCCCCTACCCGCCATTTAATCGTTCGACGAGGGACGGGTACGCCGTACGCGCCGTGGAAGCGGCGGCAGGCAAGAAACTGCAGTGCACCGGAGAAATCAAAGCAGGTGACACCGTTGCCCAGACGCTGGCGCCGGGGACCTGCGTGCAGATTATGACAGGTGCGGCGGTTCCCCCAGGAGCAGATGCCGTCGTGATGATCGAGTACACGAAACTCGAAAGCCCCGATTCTGCCGGAACAACTCCACAAGTGCAGTTCGAGCGAGACGCGCAAGCAGGGCAGAACATTGTGGCGAAGGGAAGCGAAGCTGCCGCCGGTCAAAAGATCCTTGCGCATGGCACACGGCTGGGATATGCGGAACTTGCATTGGCGGCGCAGGTAGGAGCCGTGGAGCTGAAATGCGCGAAGAAGCCTCGCGTCGCGATCTTGTCCACGGGAGACGAAGTGGTGGCCGTCGAGGAAACACCGGGACCATTTGCGATCCGCAACAGCAACAGCGTTTCACTGGCGGCGCAGGTGCGATTGGCGGGTGGAGAACCGGTCTTGCTCGGGAATGCGGCAGACAACATCGAAGTCTTGCGAGAAAAAATACGGTGCGGGTTGAAGGAAGACGTGCTCGTGCTGTCGGGCGGAGTTTCGATGGGAAAGTATGATCTCGTCGAGGCCGTGCTGAAAGAGATGGGGGCGGAATTTTATTTTGATGCGGTAGCGATCCGGCCCGGGAAGCCGGCGGTGTTCGGCCGTTGCGGAGACACATTCGTCTTCGGGCTGCCGGGAAACCCGGTTTCCACGATGGTGACGTTCGAATTGTTTGTTGTGCCTGCACTGGATTTGTTGAGCGGGGCGGAAGCGCGGGCCTTACCCTTGGTGCAAGCGCAGCTAGGGGAAACTTTGAACGAAAAGCCGGGGCTGACTCACTTTCTGCCGGCGCGGGTCGAATGGACCGGCACAACGCCCGTTGTGAAGGCATTGAAGTGGCAAGGATCGGGCGACGTGGCTGCCGTGGCAAACGCAAATTGTTTTTTGGTAGTGCCCGCGGATCGGGAACACATCGCTGCGGGGGAGACTGCGGCGGTACTGCTGCGGAAGGACGTCGTGTAACGATCTGCTGGGTGCTCTGTGTGCTTGTCTCAGTGCGCTCTGTGTTAATTCTTGGTGTTTTATTGAAGTAGGATGAACCCATGGCCAAGTTGTCGCACTACGGAAAAAAGGGTGAAGTGAGGATGGTGGATGTATCGGCGAAGGCCGTGACGACGCGGACAGCGACGGCGCGGGGATTCGTGCGCATGAAGCCACGGGTCGTGCGGGAAGTACGGCGGTTGAGGAATCCCAAGGGGAATCCTCTGGAAGTGGCGCGGATCGCGGGGATTGCAGCCGCCAAAAGAACCGCTGAGTGGATACCTCTTTGTCATCCACTGCCCTTGACGCACATTGATGTGACTGCGCGGCTATGCCAAAATGGCGTGGAACTGCGCTCCAGGGTGACAACGGCCGCTCAAACGGGCGTGGAGATGGAAGCGCTGGTCGCGGTAACTACGGCAGCCCTCACGGTCTACGACATGTGTAAAGCCCTCGATAAAGGGATGGAGATCACGGACATTCTTCTCGTCGAGAAAACAGGCGGGAAGAGCGGGGATTTTTATCGCGAATTCAAAAAGAGACGGCCGGTAAGGGCCGCTTTGCCGGGTCGTGCGCGATGAGCGCGGCGAGCGGAACAACCGTCAAGCTGCTCCTGGCGGACGACAATCCGCTGGTGCGCGAGCTGATCGTGAAAGGGCTGGAGCACACGTGCAACGTCATAACGGCGGTAGATGGGGCCGACGCGCTGCTGAGAGTGATTGACGATCCCCCGGACGTGATTTTGTGCGATTACAAAATGCCGGTGCTCGATGGGCGTCAGCTTTTTGAGAAGCTGCGCGCGCGTGAAGCGACCCGGCACATCCCGTTTTTATTCATGGCCAGCCGCGCGGACATCGAGGAGCGCCTGAGGCCGTTAGTGGACGGCGTGGAAGATTTCATCACCAAGCCTTTCTTGATTAAGGACCTGGTTCGCATCACCAAGAAAGTGGTGGACCGGCTGCACCTCGAGAAATTGCAAAAGCGCGCTTCGCGGCCGGGCGTGATTCAGGGACGGCTCGAAGAGATGAGCATGATTGATCTTATGCAGTCGCTCGAGATGGGACAAAAATCCTGCCGGTTGGCGGTGCGCAAGGGCAGCGAGCAGGGCGAACTGTATTTTGCGAACGGACAGTGCCGCGACGCGAAAATCGGCAAGCTGGCAGGCGACGACGCGGTGTACAAAGTGGTGCTGTGGACCGAAGGCGAGTTTGAAATTGATTTTAATGCGGCGAATGCCTCAAATCGCACGACCACGACGCGGAATACCACCGGCTTGTTGATGGAAGCGATGCGCTTGATGGACGAAGCCAATCGCGACGCGGTCGAAACAAAGTGACTTTCCCGAACTAACCCATCCGATGCGCGTCGCCGTTCTCACAATCAGCGATTCCGTTTCCAAAGGCGAACGCGAGGACCTCTCCGGCCCCGCTGTCGTGGCAGCCTGCCGCGGCCTCGGCTGGGAGATAACGTCGGCTCTGCGCTCTTCCGATGATCCCGCGAACATTCGCGAGCAGTTGCGCGAACTGGCGGATTCGCGGCGCGTCGATTTGATCTTGACGACGGGCGGAACAGGAATCGGTCCGCGCGACAACACGCCGGAAGCGACACAGGCAGTGGCGGATCGCATCATCCCCGGTATCGCGGAAGAGATGCGGCGAAAAGGGATGCAACTGACGCCGACGGCTGTGCTGTCGCGCGGCGCCGCGGCTGCGCGGGGCAAGACGCTGATTGTGAATTTGCCTGGAAGCCCCAAAGGGGCGACGGAATCGCTGGACGCCGTGGCGCACCTCCTGCCCCACGCAGTGCAAGTACTACACGGCGCGAAGCACGATTAGGCGTTACTTAGCGCGGAATAATCGGCAAGACAATCCGGGAGGGATGCTTCGTATCGTGGAAGATGCGCACGTGAGCGATGCGTGTGGCGGAAGAGGTGATTTCGGATTCGCCTGTCTGCAGATTCCGCGAAAAGTGCGGAAAGAAGGCGCCGGAGATTTGCACGCGAATGCGATGACCGGCGAGAAACGTGTTGCTCGTCAGCATACGATCTAAAGTCAATTTTACAGAGCTATTCGGTTTGAGGAGTTCCGGCGTAACTGTTCCATTTCTGTAGCTGGCGCGAAGAACATCCAGCCCGGGGCTCATGAGATTGTGGGCGGTGCCGTCAGGCGCGACGTCGAGGAGTCGCACCCAGAGGTCGAGATCGGGCACGTCGGCGGAAAGATAGATTTCGGCGCGAATGGAACCTGTGAGTTCGGTGTCAGCCGCCAGCGGCTCGGTGTCAAAGACGAGAACGTCTTCGCGGCCGGCGAATGAGCGGTAGTCGTGCGCGCCATACTCGGTGAATGGGTCGGTGACCGGATGCGCCGGATCGGAGAGGAAAGTGCTGTCCGGCCTCGCAGATTTGCCCGAAGCAATTTCCAGACGGCCCGTTTGAGAGTTGGGCGGTTTTGAAGCCAAGTAGAATGATTGTTCTCGGGTTCGAGCGATAGGCCACGCGTCTTCATCGCGCCAAATGTTGTCTCCCATCACAAAGAGGCGAACAGGTTTCTCCCGGCCGACACCGTTATCAATCCCACGCAAATAGTGGTCCATCCAGCGGAGGATGAGCTCGTCGTAATCGATCGCGGCCGTGGAACCGAATTCGCGGTCGCCGGAGCGGGATTCTTCCTGGCCGCCGTGGGTCCAGGGGCCAATGATGGTGCGTGTGCGGGGATCTCTCTCCGTCTTGCGAGCAGCGAGCAGGCCGTTGAAATTAATGGTTGCGCCGTCGGGGCCGTAGGCTTCGTCATACCAGCCGGAAATATTGAGGACAGCCGCGTGGACGCGGTCGTACTTATTGCGCAGCTCAGCCCAGTCCCACCAGGGATCGGCGGGAGGATGAGAAAGCCACTGATAGTAGAAGGGCGCAACTTGTTTCAAATCCGGAAGCTCGCTCATAGGGAGATAAGACTGCATGCGTTCGTGGTCGCTCTTCCAGGATTCGGCGGCTTCTTTGTGTGTTTTCGGCCCCGGCAGATTCATGCGGCGGCGCACATCCGGCGCGATGTTGAACCAAATCCAATCGAGCCACGAACCGTCAAAAACGCCGCCGGAGTAGAAGAAATTGCACGGCGTGGAAAACGTCATCGCGGGAACCATGGCTTTGAGATGCGGGGGATTCTCGACTGCGGCGAGCCACTGCACCGCGCCGGGATAGGAAAGTCCGAAAGTGCCAACATTGCCGTCGGACCAGGACTGACGCGCGGCCCACTCGATGGTGTCGTAGCCATCGCGGCCTTCATTTTGATAGGGGTTGAATTCGCCATCCGACGCATAGCGTCCGCGAACATCCTGGATAACGACGGCGTAACCGCGCGCGACGGCTTTCTCGAAGGCTTTGTATTCTTTCAGCGCGAATTGCTTTCCGTAAGGCGTGCGATAAACGAGGACAGGGAAGCGCCCCGTGGAACTGGGAAGCAACACGTCGGCGCGCAGAATCGTCGCGTCGCGCATGGGGACGGCCACGTCCTTCGTGAGATTCAGCGGCTGGTCGGTGGCAGCTTGCCGGGATGCCTGTGCCAAGAAACTGGCAGCAGCCGTCAGCGCGACTAAAGTGGAAACGCGACGCAGTCGTCCCATTTTCCACGAATCTTTCATGGGGAAAAGAAGCTTCCTCTCGCGGAGCATTGTACTCGAATGTACGGCGAATCGGCGGTTGACGCGGATGGCTGCGTCGTCAACAATGATTGCACTATGGCACACAAACTATCGGACAAGAAGCTCGCGGTTTTGGGAACCGGGAAACTTGGCGGAATCCTCCTTCGCGCGTATCTCAAGCAAGGGCTGTTCACGCCGAAGCACGTCACCGCGACGGTGAAGCATGCCGAGAAGGCGGCCGCGCTCGGGAAAGAGCTGGGCGTTGCGCTGACGACAGAGAACCGCAAGGCCGCTCGCGGGGCGGACATCGTCCTGCTGTGCGTCAAGCCGCAGGTTGTGGGCGAGGTCTTGAAGGAGATTGCGCCGGAGCTTAGCGAGAAGACCCTGGTCATTTCCGTGGCGGCGTCCGTGCCGACGAGCTACATCGAGCAGCATCTCGGCGAAAAAGTGCCCGTAGTACGCGTGATGCCAAACACCTGCTCCGCGGTGGGTTGCGGAATGGCCGGAATTTGCCGCGGCGCGCATGCCGGCGCCGAGCATGTGGAGATGGCGCGGGCGATGTTCGACGCCGTGGGCCGCACCGTGGTGGTGGATGAAAAAAATATGGACGCGGTGACGGGGCTTTCGGCGAGCGGACCCGCGTTTGCCTACATTATTCTGGAATCGCTTGCGGAAGCCGGCGTGAAAGTAGGCTTGCCGCGCGATGTTTCGACGCTGCTGGCGGCGCAAACAATGAAGGGCGCAGCAAGCGTCGTGCTGGAGACGGGCGATCATCCCGCACTCCTGAAGGACGCCGTGACCACGCCGGCGGGCTGCACGATCGACGGCATCCTCGAACTCGAAGAGGGCAAATTGCGCGTAACGCTGATCAAGGCAGTGGTAAAAGCCACGCAACGCGCCGGCGAATTGCTGTTTGAGAAATGATCGCAGCTTGGCGCCCTATGCCTTCCGACGATAAACCGAACGCGACAGAGCCAGCCAACGAGGAGTTGGAAAAGGTTAAGAAATACTCGACGCAAACTTCGTTGGCGCTCGAGCTGCCGTTCACGATTGTGGGGGCAGTGATTCTTGGCGGTGCGTTGGGATATTTCCTCGACCACTGGCTGCACACGAAGATGATCTTCACTCTCGTTCTAGGCGGCGTGGGGTTCTATGCAGGCTTGCGAGAGGTGCTGAGGCGCTTGGATGGAACCAAGAGTCTCTGAAGTCTCGCCCGGCGCCGGTACGGAGCGCCGAATCGCCTGGCTTACGCTTCTGATCGGCTTCGCCGCCGGAGGCATTGTGGCGGCCCTGCGCGACCGCTCGTGGGGCGCGGGACTTGCGATTGGTGCGGTACTCGCCTGGCTGAATTTTCGCTGGCTCAGACAGGGTTTGGATGCGCTGGTGGCCGCTTCCACGGCCCAGGCCGGCGCGGAACAGCCTCGCGTGCCTCTTGGCGCCTACTCTCGGGCCCTTTTTCGCTACGCCTTGATAGCCCTCCTTGTGTATGTTATTTTTATTGTTCTGAGAGTTCCCCTCGTAAGCATGGTGGTGGGCTTGTGTGCTCTGGGAGCCGCGACAATCGCGGTAAGTGTGTACGAAATCCTGCGTCCCGTGGAATGAGGAATGGAAGAACACGTTAATCTGATCACCCGATTTCTCAATCACTATCTCGGCCCGTTAGCGCTCACAATCCTCAATGCGCTGCACATCAAGCCGAACCATCCGGAATTGCCCATCCCGCAGCAAGTAGCCATGGCGCTGCTTGTACTCGTGGTCGGTACGATTTTCGCTTTGATTTTGAGGTCGCGCCTTTCCGTCGAACGCCCGGGGGCGCTCCAGCAAGTCGCCGAGTTGCTCCTCACTAATCCCATGAGTTTCGGCATCAAGGATCTGCTGGAGGAAAACGTCGGCCACGAAGGCGTCAGACACGTCGCCTTCGTCGGCTCCATTGCGATCTTTGTGCTGATCAGCAATCTTTTCGGCATTTTCCCGTTTCTCTCGGCACCCACCGGTGTTGTTACTGTTCCTCTCGCTTGCGCCCTTCTGACCCTTATTTACTTTAACTGGGCGGGAATTCGCCATCATGGCATGCTTCGCTACATCGCCACCTTCGCAGGCTCTCCGAAAGATCTCGGCGCATGGGCCCTCGCCGTTCTGCTGTTCCCGGTGGAAATTATCAGCACGACCGCTCGGCTTCTCTCCCTGACGGTCCGTCTTTGGGCCAACATGTTTGCGAGCGACCTGATCTACGGAATTTTTCTGAGCCTGCTCGTTGGCGGAGCCACGTTCGGCTGGTCGAAGTCGCCCGTGCTTGGCGTGATATTGGGCATCTTCCCGGCAACGATTCCGGTGCTGTTCATTGGGCTGCACATTTTTGTTTCCGTGGTTCAGGCTTACGTCTTCACCGTTCTTCCCGCTGTCTACCTCGGACTGGCAACTGCGGAGGAGCATTAAACGATATTTGCCGGGAGAAGTTGCCGGCAATTTGTTGCTCCAGTGTGAGCCCGGCTGCACGGTGTCCGGGAACCACCTCCTGGCGGCAATTTCAAAGGAGGCAGTCATGAAGAAAGCCATGTTGGTAATGACAGCGGTCGCGGCGGTGCTGCTGGTGGCGCCGGCCGCATTCGCGCAGGGCGGGGAACAAGCCGCCGGGGGCGGCAGGGGGCTGGCGGCGATTGCGGTAGCCTTCGGCATGGGAATCGCGGCGTTTGGCTGCGGTCTCGGCCAGGGGCGCATTGCATCGGCGGCGTGCGAAGGCATGGCACGCAACCCGGGAGCGTCGGGGCCGATACGCGCAGCCATGATTCTGGGTCTCGTGTTCGTCGAGACGCTGGTGCTGTTCACGCTGGCGATGATTGCGCTCAAGGTGACGTAGACCTTTTCATCGGTTTTGAAGAGAGGCTCCCGACGCGGTCGGGGGCCTTTTTCTTTGGGTTATATACCCCACGCAAACAACTAGGACATAATCCACAATCATGGCGAAAAAGTCTTTCCCAAGAACTTATCGCATCGGCTTGTGGTGGACCGTGAGTGCCGGGGCCATTCTTGCACTCATAGCGGGCCAAGGCACACTTGCACGGGGCGGTATCGTGCTACTCGTAATCGCTGGCGGTTTCGGTACGAGCATGGCTGCATGGGAGCATGGATGGCTGCGGAGTCGCCTACGGTCATTTGGAACTCTATCGGTTATCTGGGTCGGTATGTTGCTTTGTGCTTGGATAGCTTGGCGGCCAGACGAAACTAAGCGCCCAGCCATTGTCAGCAAAATCTTAGTCGAGCCATTCCAAGTGGGTCAGCCCGTAACGGTGCAAATCATTGCCAAACATGTCTCCTATCCAGAAATGAAACTATTCGGCTATTGGGAAGTTTTCCTCGACAAAGAAATCAATGTCTATCGCGGAAGTCCTACAGAGCAACGGACTATTGAAGACGGGCATTGGGATGAATTTATCAAAACAACAGCCAAGAACTCCCCTACCGACCATGTCAGCCTCCAGATGCCTTTTGAAAAAGAAGTCAGCTTACCAGAAGGCATGCAGTGTAGCGATGAGGTGATGAAGGAATTGATAAGTGGACAAATATCACTCTATATTATGGGCGTAATTACCGACGAAGACGGGAAGCACATTACCCCATATTGTGCAATTAAGTCCGCGCGAAGAGCAGTAGTTGCGTACTGCCAAGACCATAACTAGGCTGCGTCTTGGATTTTCGCTGTCAGGTTCTTGCATTCGAGATTAGGAGAAAGAATTAGCATTGATAATCTCTCGCACTGAGCTTCTTGCCGGGTGCCGTATCCTCTTGCGGTTTTTGGCAAAGGGTGGGCGTGTCGAGTCTGTCTTAGCTGCTCTTCTTCTCGGACACTTTTCCACAGCTCATTCGAACGGTACCAATAAAGTAATTGACACACCGTATACTTCTCTGCTATCCTCTCCCGTGTATACCGAAGCTCATCCTCGCCGAATCCCCGCCCACGGGGCTCCTCCAAGTCATTCAACTCCTGTACTTTCAACGGTTTCCGGACTCTTTTGCGCAATAGAGCTCACTCAACCCTTTTCCTTTCAATCGATTCCGGACTCTTTCTATTGCAATGGGGGTGTATACGCCCTCTCTATTTCCCACCCGTCCGCCGAGAGTGCGCTCTGCGAGCGCAAAATCAACGCATGAATTGCGCATTTTTTCGCAACAACTCCTTTGCTTGCCACACTTGCGTTTTTGATGGGGGGGGAGGGGGGTATCAACACTTCAATCCAAGAACCGAGGACCAAAATGAAACCCGAATCGGCAAGCCCCGCCAGCCGTCGCCGTGGCAATCTGCCCCACCGGGATGCCGGGCTTCCCGACATAAACCGTCGGGACCCCCCCACCGAGGGAAAGCCCGCCCCTACAGAATCGAAGCACGGGTCTGAAGGCCCGCCCTTACAGGGGGTGCTTCCATGGGACGGACCAGGATGTACCGGAAGTGGCGCACTTAATCCAGTCAATCGTCTGGGAGCCGGAGTAAGGGAATTCTTGGGGACGAGCGGAAAGCCCTTTACGGACGGGATTCCACCAGATATAGCAGGCGACGTCCTCAATTTGATCCGCGGGCCGGAGAATGTGGTCGTAGTAACTCCATTCCCAGAGAGCGCGGCGGTGGGATTTGCGAAATTGGAAGGCCGTGCGTTGTTTGAAGAGGCGGATGAATTCGAGCAGGTCGCAGCGATCGTGTGCACCCTCGACAAGAATATGAAGGTGGTCGGGCATCAGACAGTACGCATGAAGCCGGTAGGAATGGCTGGCGGCGCATTCGAGCAGCAAAGAGAGGACAGGTTGAGCGGTGGTTTCCTCGCGAAGGTGGGGCGCACCGTGGTCGCAGCAAATGGTGACGAAATAGGTTTGACGGCCGAGGTAGTTTTCCGGCGGAAGCCGCGCTACCTTACGGTGGATGCTCATACGGAACAGTAATATATAGAAGCAGGAATAGGGAAAGGAAGAGAGGAGTTGTAGTGGCGGGTCTTTAGACCCGTGGTTTTTCCTTCCGAACCGGTGTAAAGACCGGCCCCTACATAGTCCAGAGGACGTCGAGCTTTCTTTCGACGTGGGCGAAATCTTCCCTGCCGGGTCGGGACAGGTGCCGCCCGGTCGCGACAAGGCTGCTCAGATCCATTCAGGCAAGGACCCAGCGCTCTGAAAGGGGACTGGCGAGACGTGCACAAGGCGAAGAGAGATTTCTCACATACGCAGGCCGACCCTCTCGCAGGAGCGAGAGAGAAAGAAAAAATCGGCCTGCTCCGTTCGGAATGACGTGCGTGGGGAGAGGGCGGCGTTTATGTCGGAGCTAAAGCTCCGACCCCCCAAGGAACGCAGGATGCCGGGCTTCCCGACACAAACCTTCGGGACCCCCACACGCCAGGGGAAAGCCCGGCGCTACAACGGGAGCGGAGCAGGGCGAGGGGGCGTCTTAAGGTAGGCGATTACGAAGAGGACGCCGAGGAGCAAATCTGTGCAGGCGAAGACGAGGTCGGAGGCGTGCATGCGGCTTTGCAGGACGAGGATGACGACGGCTACGCCGTAACTGAATTTCTCAAGCACGGAAGGAATCATCAGAGGGCGGTAGCGGGGCGGGTCCGTGGCGATGAAGAAAAAGGCGATCTGCCAGGCCAGCGCCACTCCCACAAATCCATAAAAGAAGCCGGGATGCGTGATCGGCGGGGGATCTTTGCGGCTGATGAGATCAAACATGAAGTAGAGCGGCGTAATGATCAGCAGGCCCCAGAGGCCCGCAATCCAGAAGACAATTTTGGCGAATTTCATGGTTGCCTCCGGAGGGTGAGGAGCGCCAGAAATTATATTGTAACGATGTCGGGGGGATGCATCACCCGTCCAGATCGGAGCTGGAATCGAGGATCCCGATAAGACTCCCCGAGAAGCTCCCGATATGATCGGGACAGGTCGGGGCAGGCGAGCCGTCTACACGCCGCTCGCCCGATAGGTGAAGCTCGTCTCTATAGGTTTGGCCGCTTCGACGGTGATTTCCTGATCGAGTTCGCCCAGGGTTTCCTGCCAGACCTTCAAGTGGTAATGACCTGCGGGAACACCCTCAAGCCGGAACTTGCCCGCCGCTCCAGAGACCGCGTAGTAGGGATTCTTCGCAACGACAACATAGGAGCTCATCCACTTGTGCACGTCGCAGCGAACCGTTACTCGGTCCGAGCGCGCCAGCGTTATTTCCTGGGCGGCCGAACCGGGTGGAATGGCCTTGTTCACCTCCCGGTTAGCGTAGCTAACAACATGGATGTTGTGCATGCAAAGGTCGGTGTTCCCCAACTTGAGCTCTCCCGGCTTCATCACGAGGACATGTGGGACAAACGCACATTTTTTCTGGTCGATCACTGGACTCGGGAAATCAAACGCCTTGCCGCTGGTGATGTCATCGATCCACACGACCGCCTCGGCGATTCCTCCCTGTTCGATCTTCACCGGATAAACCTCTTTCGTAGTTCCACAGATAGCTGTATCGCTGGTTACTGGGAACCGCTTCGCCACCACTGGCTTTCCGCTATACAGGATCCGGCCGGAAATCGTTCCGGAGACTGATTCCTCGATCGCCCGGACCACGTAGCCGGAGGACGCGGCCGACTGTGACTCTCTTCCCGGCGCAGCTAGCCCTTCAGGGGCGGCGGGATGGGACGGTGATCGACTCCATGCAATAGTGGTTCCCAGCAGGGCCAAGGCGGGCAGCCCGCCCCAGAGGCTCAGTTTCCGAAACTTGCTATTCCTCGTCATCTGACTCCCCCTCGCGGTAAATTTCTCGCCGATGTGGCCCGTGGCGCTCGGACATTCTACTTCATCTAGCCCCGGAATCCAGGGAAAGCCAGTGACCTGGGTCACTCCTCCATGCGATAGCCATCACGACAGAGCAGGACTAAAGATGTTTAACTCAAATCTCTTAGCCCTAACGGGCGGGGCCCTTCGAGGCTCTGGGTAAACAAGCCTCACGTCTGCAAGGGTGAGCTGCGCAGCGTAAGGCGAGAGTGGCGAGATCCCGACCCGGTCCCCGCAACATCTGCCAGGGCAGGCGCCAGGCGGCCGTTCCGATCGGATCCCCGAGAGGCTCGGGGCAGGCGAGACTCGCGCCCTTCATCGGGCGCTCGCTACAGGGTTGCTCGGATCCATTCAGGCAAGGGACAAAATCCGGAAGAATTCGGTGTATACTTTCGGCTGAACGAAAATGCAAGCTGAAACGATTCAGGTGGGGAGTTTCGCGACCGGGAAGACCAACATTTACATGAGCCTGGCGCGGGCGCGCGGGCGTGGCGGCTCGACCGGCTCCCGATCAGTGGGGGCGAGATGAAGCAGACCTTTGCTATCAGCATCGGAGGCGCAGCCGGACAGGGTGTCGCCACCCCGGGTGACATTTTCGCAAAAATCTTCAGCCGGCGCGGTCTGAACCTCAACGCCTACAACGCCTATCAATCTATCATCCGCGGCGGCCACACTTTTCTGACCATTCGCACGGGCACGGAAAAGGTCACCAACATGGGTGACCGGATCGACCTGCTGATTCCGCTCAACCAGGACAGCATGGATCGCCACCTGAACCTGCTGCGCGCGGGCGCTTCGTGTATCTACAATGCCGACACGATTAAGCCGGGCACTGCCGCTGACGGCGTGCAACTCTGCCCGCTTCCCGTTTCCGAGCTGGCCGACATCACGCGGAACAAGGTCGCGCAGAACACGCTCGCCATCGGCGCCGGGCTGCACATGATGGGCATCGGGTTCGCGGCGCTGGAAGAAGCCCTCACAGAGCAGTTCAAGAAAAAAGGCGATGCGGTGATAGCCGAAAACGTCAGCGTGGCCCGCGCCGGTTATGATTACGCCGCCGCTCACTTCACGGCTTTCCAGAATCCGCTTCCCAAGACGGAGAATCGCTACGCCATCTTGAGCGGCAATACGGCGTTGGCCATGGGCGGCGCTGCCGCCGGTGTGAAATTCTATTGCGCTTACCCGATGAGCCCTTCCACGGGCGTGCTGCATTGGATGGCGGCCAACGCGCGCAAAGCCGGCATCATGGTCCGGCAAGTGGAGGACGAGATCGGCGTGATCAATATGGCGATCGGCGCGGCTCATGGCGGGGTGCGCGCCATGTGCGCCACGTCGGGCGGGGGCTTCGCGCTGATGAGCGAAGGCCTGGGCATGTCCGCGATGATGGAAACCCCGGTAGTGGTCATCAACTGCCAGCGAGCCGGACCATCCACTGGCGTCCCTACGAAGACCGAGCAGGGCGACCTCTGGCAGATGCTGGGCGCCGCATTTGGAGATTATCCCCGAGTGATCGCGGCTCCGCTGGACATCGGTGATTGCTTCAAGCTTATTCCCGAGATATTCAACATCGCCGACCGCTTCCAATGCCCGGGTCTCGTGCTGTGCGACCTGCTGCTGTCGGAAGGCAGGCTCAGCGTAAATCCGAAAGAGCTTGATTTCAGCCCTGTCATCGACCGCGGCGAACTGATCACTGCGGCCAACGGCAACGGCGACTCCTCTGCGGCTACCACAAACGGCGGTTATAAACGCTACAAAATCACCGAGAGCGGCGTCTCGCCGCGCGCGATTCCCGGCGTGCCGGGCCACATCCACACGGCCGCCACGGACGAGCACCAGGAGGACGGCATCCTGATCAGCGACGAGTTCACCAACCCGACCAAGCGCCGCGCCATGATGGAAAAGCGCATGCGCAAGGTGGCGGGCATTGAGGCTGCCGTTCCGCGGCCCACGCTCGCGGGTCCGCGCGGTGCCGATGTAACCTTGATCGGTTGGGGTTCGACGAACGGAGTCATCGAGGAAGCCTGTGAGATCCTCAATGAGCAAGGAATCTCCGCCAATCAACTGCAAATCCGCTGGCTCGCGCCACTGCACGGAGATGCGATCCTCGAAATCCTGAAAGACTCGCGCCACACCATCATCGTCGAGAACAACTACAGCGGCCAGTTTGCGCGCTACCTGCGCAGCGAAACGAGCTTCGTGCCCAACGGCCACATACGCAAGTACGACGGCGAGCCATTCATGCCGCACCACATCGTGGAGGCAGTGAAGGAACAGCTTGCCGGGAAGACGAAACTCTCTGTTCCCGCGCACGAGATCATGGTCTGAGGAGGAGACGCAGATGGCGACAACCGTACAGCGGGCCAGTCAATTGACCTTGGCCGATCTGAAAGGCAAAGTCGATCCCGACTGGTGCCCGGGCTGCGGCGATTTTGGCGTGCTCGCCGCGCTTCAAAAAGCGTTGGTCGAACTGCAGATACCTACGCACAAAGTGGTCACCATCAGCGGCATCGGCTGCTCGTCCAATCTCCCCGGCTACATAAACACCTATGGCATGCACACGCTGCACGGCCGCTCCCTCGCCGTGGCCACAGGCTTGAAGCTCGCCAATCACGAGCTGACGGTAGTGGTGACGGGTGGCGACGGTGATGGCTTTGGGATCGGCGGCAACCATTTCGTGCACACGATGCGCCGCAACGTCGACCTGCTCTACATCGTCATGGACAACCAAATCTACGGCCTCACCACAGGGCAGACGTCGCCGACCAGCCGCATCGGCATGAAGACGAAAAGCATGCCCTTCGGCAACATTGAAGCGCCGATCAATCCTATCTCATTGGCTCTGGCGGCAGGCGCCACCTTCATCGCCCGCGGGTTTAGCGGCGAGCAGAAGCACCTTACCGAGCTGATCAAGGAAGGCATCCAGCACAAAGGCTTTTCGTTCCTGGACGTTTTCAGCCCGTGCGTCACGTACAATCACGACAATACCTACCAGTGGTTCCGTCCCCGTGTGAAAAAGCTCGAAGACGACACCGCCTACAATTCCACTGACTGGATGGCCGCGATGGAGAAATCTTTGCTGTGGGGCGAAGAGATCCCCATCGGAAAATTCTTCGAGCGCACCGATGTTCCCTCCTTGCACGGGGCGGAGCCGGTGTTGAATGAAGGTCCTCTGGTCCACCGCGACCCGAGGGTGCCCCCCGATATAGCCCGCTCGTTCATTGAAGAACTGATGTAGCGACGCGTGTCGGCCGAATTCCTAGAGCGTATCCTCGACGGATACGCCCGGCGTGACAACGGAGGAACCCGTGTGTCTTCAGTGCCCCAACAGATTGGTTTGCAGGACGAAGTTGAGGACCTGGTTGGGAAAGAGGCCGAAATAGATAGTGCCGGCGGCCGCGACGCTGAGGACCAGATTAACGGTGAGCGGAAAGCGCATCGGTGCGGAGGAAGCCGTTTCCGCGCTCGGCTCGCGCATGTACATGACGACGATGACGCGGAGGTAGTAATACGCGCCGATAACGCTGTTGACGGCCATCAAGATGGCGAGCCAGATGAGGTGCGAATTTACGGCGGCCTTGAAGATATAAAACTTGCCGAAGAAGCCTGCGGTCACGGGTAAGCCCAGCAACGAAAGCAAAAAGAGCGCAAGCGCGGCCGCGGCGAATGGTTGGCGCTGGCCGAGGCCTGCGTAGTCGTCGAGAGAAAGATGCTTTTCGCCTTCGCCGCCGAATTGCGAAACGATGGTGAAGGCTCCGAGTTTTACGAGGGCGTAGCTGAGCAAGTAGAAGAGAATCGCCGCATAAGCGGGCGCGGCAGCCGCGGCGCCTTCCTGCGCGAGAAAAGTGACGGAGGCGAAGGCGACGAGAATGTAGCCCGCGTGGGCGATGGAGCTATAGGCGAGCATGCGCTTCACGTTGGTCTGGACGAGCGCGCCGAGATTGCCAGCGAACATGGTGAGAACGGCAAGAACCCAGAAAGCCCAGAACCAGAATTGCGTGACTGCAGGGACGCCGGCGAAGATGCGCAGCAGAAGCGCGAACGCGGCGGCCTTTGGACCGGCGGAGAATAGCGCGGTGACCGGCGTGGGTGCGCCTTCGTAGACGTCGGGCGTCCAAATCTGAAAGGGAGCGACGGCGACTTTGAAGCCGAGGCCGATAAGGATGAGCGAAAAGCCCAGCTTGAGCAAGTTACCGGAGGTGCCGACGTCTGCCATGCGGGAAAGATTCGTGGTGCCGGTGGCGCCGTAAACGAGCGCGATGCCGTACAAAAAGAACGCGGTGGCGAAGGAGCCGAGGAGGAAGTACTTCAAGGAGGATTCGCTGGATTTGAGCGACTCGCGGCGATATCCGGCGAGAACGTAGCTGGAGATGGAGCTGAGCTCGAGTCCGATGAAGGCGGTGACGAGCTCCTGGGCGGAAGCGAGGACGCCCATGCCGGCGGTGGCGAAGAGCGTCAGGGCGAAGAATTCGGGAAAGGCGAGCCGCTCACGCTCAAGGTAAGGCCCGGCGGCGAGGACGACAAGAGATACGACAAGGCCGATGAGCAGATGGAAAAAGAAGCTGAAGGCGTCCGCCTGGATAATTCCGCCAAACGCGGTTCCGCCAAGCGCGGCCGGCCACATGGCCGAGAGCGTTCCGAGCAGCGAGCCGAGTAGCGCGAGGAAGGTGAAGAAGTGGCGGTTGCGCACGAACGGCTGGAACAGCATCACCAGCACGCCAAAACCACACCAGATCAACTCCGGCATCACGCGCAACATGTCTTCGCGGACAGGGAACATTTAGCGGCTCGCGGTCCTTTCCACTGAGATTTTTTTTGGCATGGCCACGAGGGTACTGCCGCTTGGAAGCGTTGACTTTGCCGGAGCGGCGGCTTCCTGCGCTTGTCCAGGGCCCATCTGGTCGAGCACGTTCTGGCAGGAGGCGGCGAAGCGGCGAGTGAAAGAGACCGAGCCGATGCCCATCCACAACGTGATAACGGCCATGGAGACGAGAATCCACTTTTCACGAGGCGAAACGTCCGGCAGCGTGCGGTTCTTTTCGCGCGTGACTTCGCCGAAGAAGACGCGCTGATAGGACCACAACAGATAGCAGGCGGAGAGGATCACGCCGGAAGCGGCCCAGGCCGCCCAATTCCAATGGACCTGGTACGTGCCGAGGAGGATCAAGTATTCGCCGACGAAGCCATTGAGCATGGGCAGGCCGAGCGAGGAGAGCGCGACGAAAAGAAAGAAAGCCGCGAGCTTGGGCATGGGCGTCGCCAGGCCGCCGTATTCGGAGATTTCAAAGGTGTGGCGGCGGTCGTAGAGCATGCCGACAAGCAAGAAAAGTGCGCCGGTGGAGATGCCGTGCGCCAGCATCTGGAATACGGCGCCCTGCATGGAAATGGGATTGAAGGCGAAGATCCCGAGAACCACGAAACCGAGGTGGCTGACGGAAGAATAGGCGACCAGCTTTTTCAGGTTGGGCTGGACGAGAGCGACGAGCGCACCGTAAATGATACCGATGATCGCAAGGACCGCGACAGCGGGCGCGAAGCGGCGCGAAGCATTGGGGAAGAGCGGCAAGCAGAAGCGGATCATGCCGTAGGTGCCGAGTTTCAGGAGGACGCCCGCGAGGATGACTGAGCCCGCCGTGGGCGCTTCCACATGGGCGTCCGGCAGCCAGGTATGCAGCGGGAAGAGCGGGACCTTGATGGCGAAGGCCAGGAAGAAGGCGAGGAAAAGAATCATCTCCGTGCGCGCGGGGAGAACCAGCGCGCCGCTTTGGAGGAATTGCTGGATTTTGGGAAGGTCGAAGGTGCCCGTGGCGTTGTAGAGCCAGATAATGCCGACGAGCATGAGGATGGAGCCCGTCATGGTGTAAAGGACGAACTTCACCGCCGCGTAAATGCGGCGCTCGTGGCCCCAGATGCCGATGAGGAAGGCCATGGGGATGAGCATCACTTCCCAGAATAGGAAGAAGAGGAAAAGATCGAGCGCGAAGAAGACGCCGATCACGCCCACCTCAAGCATCAGCAGCATGACGAAAAATTCCTTGACGCGGTGCTCGATGCTTTTCCAGGAGGCGATGACAGAGATGAGCGTCAGGAAGGTGGTGAGGATGACGAGGAAAAGACTGATGCCGTCGACGCCCACGTGATAGTTGATCGGCGGAACATTGATCCACCGAGCAAATTCTTCCAGTTGATAACCAGCGGCGCCGAGAGGCACGCCGGGAATAAGAAGCAGCGAGAGCAAAAATTCGGCGATGGAAATGGTGAGCGCGAGGCGGCGGATCCAGACGTGGTCATCGCCACGCAGAAGCAAAAGAGCGAGCGCGCCCAGGGCAGGGAAGAACACGAGAACCGAGAGCAAGTGTCCGCCGGGATGCATCACGGCACCATCCCTGCGGCCGGGCGGAGAAGCGGCCAAAAGATCGCGGCGATGACGACAATCGCGCCAATGACCACCCAGACGGCGTAGCTGCGCGTGTTGCCGGACTGCGTGCGACGGGACGTATCGCCGATGGCGGTGGCGCTATCCGCGATGCCGTTGACCGCGCCGTCGATGCCGGCGACGTCGACCGTCTTCCATAGAAAGTTTGTGGAAATCCACATGAGAGGATTGACGATGACAGCGGCATAGAGCTCATCAACGTAATACTTGTTCAACAGAGTGGTGTACACGCCCTTCATCGACTTTGCCAACTGCTCGGGCTTGCCGGGCTGCTTGAGATAGAGCCAGAAGGCGATGCCGAAGCCAACCAGCGCGGTGAAAACGGCGACGCCAGCGAGAGGCAACTCAAGCGCCTGCGCGGCGGACTCCGCAGCGGCGGATTCACCCCCGCCGAAGACCGGCTGGAGGAAATTCGCGAAATAGTCGGGGCCGCCCCAGAACGCCGGCAGCGCGAACCAGCCGCCGAAAATAGAGAGCACAGCGAGAATCACAAGAGGGCCGAGCATGCTCCAGGGAGATTCGTGCACGTGGACGTGATGCTCGTCATAGCGCGGCTTGCCGTGGAAGGTGAGGAAAATCAGCCGGAACATGTAAAAAGCTGTGAGCAGGGCGGTGAGCAGGCCAAAGGCATAGAGAATGTGGCCGGCATACGGGCCGCCGTTCTCGCTGAGGAAGGCGCTCAGCAAGATCGAATCTTTGCTGAAGAATCCGGCGAGTGGCGGGAAGCCGGCGATGGCCAGCGTGGCAGTCAGCATCGTCAGGTAGGTCCAGCGGATTTTGCCGCTGAGGCCGCCCATGTGGCGCATGTCCTGCTCGCCGCCTATAGCGTGGATGACGCTGCCGGCCGCAAGAAAGAGGAGTGCCTTGAAGAAGGCGTGGGTCATCAGATGAAAGATGCCAGCGGAGAATGCGCCGACGCCGCAGGCCAGGAACATGTAGCCAAGCTGGCTGACGGTGGAGTAGGCGAGGACGCGCTTGATGTCCGTTTGGACCAGGCCGATGGTGGCGGCGAAAATGGCCGTCGCACAGCCGACGATGGCGACGACGAGCATGGCGGTTGGCGCGTGAGTGAAAAGCAGATGCGAGCGCGCGACGACGTAAACACCGGCAGTGACCATCGTGGCCGCGTGGATGAGCGCGCTGACGGGCGTGGGGCCTTCCATGGCGTCGGGTAGCCAGACGTAAAGAGGGAGCTGCGCGGACTTGCCGCAGGCGCCCATGAAGAGCAGCAAGCACGCGATTGTAAATGTTCCGAGCTGGCCCATCGCTTCCGGCGGCCAATGGCTGGCCTTGTCAAAGAGCGCGACGAAATCCAGCGTCCCGAAAGTCCGGAAGAGCAAAAACATTCCAAGCATGAAGCCGAAATCGCCAATGCGATTGACGATGAAGGCTTTTTTGCCGGCGTCAGCGGCGGATTTTTTCAGGAAGTAGAAGCCGATGAGAAGGTAACTCGAAAGGCCGACACCTTCCCAGCCGACGAAGAGGAGAACGTAATTCGCGGCCATGACCAGGATGAGCATGAAGAACATGAACAGATTGAGGTAGGAGAAGAAGCGGTAATAGCCGCCTTCGTGGGCCATGTAACCCATCGAATAGATGTGGATGAGCCAGCCCACGCCAGTGACCACCATGAGCATGACGACAGTGAGCTGGTCGATCTGGAGATCGAAGCCCGCGCGGAAGCTGCCTGCGGCGATCCAGGAAAAGTACTGCTTCACCCAGGGAATCTGTTCTGGGGAGAGTTGCCTGAATTCGCGGACGGCTTCGAGCGCGGCGGCAAAGGAGAGGCCAGTCGAGCCGACGGCGACGGCGTTGATGATTTTGTTCGGCCACTTGGCGCCGAAGAGGCCGTTGGTGGCGGAGCCAAGCAGCGGCAGAAGCGGAATGATCCAGAGATAATCGAGTATGGGATGCGTCGGCATTAGAGTTTGAGCAAGTCCACGCGCTCAACGTTGAGCGACTGCCGGTTGCGCGCAGTGAGAATGATGATTCCGAGGCCCACGGTGGCTTCCGCGGCCGCGACCACGATGACAAAAAGAACGAACACCTGGCCGTCGAGCTTGCCCATAGCCTGGCTGAAAGCAACGAAGGCCAAATTGACGGCGTTGAGCATCAGCTCAATGGACATGAAAATGACGATGATGTTGCGCTTGAAGACGAAGGCGATCACGCCCAGGCCGAAAAGGATGGCGCTAAGAACCAGATAATAGTTCGTCGGGATCATGGTCATTTCTCCCGCTGGGCCAGAACAATCGCGCCCAGAATCGCGACGAGGATGAGGACGGACGTCAATTCGAACGGATAGACGAAATCCTTGAAGAGCATGGTGGAAATGCCCCTGGTGGAGGAGACGGCGCCGGTTTGCGCGGCGGCCTGAACGGCTTCGCCGGAACGCGCAATGGCCGCGGCGATAAATCCCGCCAGTGCCACAGTAAGGGGAATTCCCGCGATACCCGCAAGTTTTGAAAGGTTGGTGTGCTCTTCCACTCCGGCATTCAGAAGCATGATGACGAAGACGAACAAGACCATAATGGCGCCGCCGTAGACGATGATCTGCACGGCTGCCACAAATTCAGCGCCCATAAGGAGGTAGAGGCCGGCGAGCGAGACCATGACAACGATCAGAGATAGCGCACTGTGAATCGGATGTTTCTGCAAGATGAGGCTCAGCGCGCCAAGCACGGAGAGTGCGGCGAGAACGCAGAAAATGCCAAGCTGCGGCGTCATCGTGCACCCCACTTCAGGATGGCGAACGCGGTGATGATGACGTTGGCAATGGAAACGGGGAGAAGGAGTTTCCAGCCGAAGTTCATGAGTTGGTCATAGCGGAGGCGCGGGAGCGTACCGCGCATCCAGACGTAAATGAAAAGAAATACGAAAACTTTGGAGAGGAGCCAGAAGGGGCCCTGAAGGAACTCGTTGACTTGAGGAAAATAGAGCAGGGCCGCGCCCGCAGCGCCGATGGCCATGCCGATGGCAGGCAGAATGAGCCGGCCAAAGATCGTCTCATAACGAATGCCGTCCCAGATGACCCACAAGCCGAAGGGAATCAGCAGCAGGGAGGGAAGATAGTGGGTAAAGTTCCACGCTGGGGTCGCAGGGAAGGGAGAGAGCCAGCCGCCGAAGAACAGAATCGCGCAGAGACACGAGACCGTGATCATGCTGGTGTATTCCGCGATGAAGAACATCGCGAATTTGAAGCTGGCATATTCGGTGTGGAAACCGGCGACAAGCTCGGATTCGGCTTCAGGGAGATCGAACGGAACGCGGTTGGTTTCCGCGATGGCGGAGATGAAGAAGCAAATGAACCCCAGAATCTGCGGCCAGATGTTCCAGCCAAAAATCCCCCACTGCGGGTGATGCGCCTGTGCGTCTATAATCTCGCGCAGATTGAAGCTACCGGCCAACAACAGCACGCCGACGACGGACATGGTCAGCGAGAGTTCATAGCTGATCATCTGGGCGGAGCTGCGAAGCCCGCCGAGCAGAGGATATTTGCTGTTCGAAGACCATCCGGCGAGAGCGATGCCGTAAACGCCGAGGGCGGTGATGGCGAAGAGCGCGAGTATTCCCATGTTGAGATCGGCGATGCCGAGATAGATGTCACGGCCGAAGAGGTGGATGGGATCGGGCCCGAAGGGGATGACGGCGATAGATGTCAGCGCCAGGGCGAGCGAAAGAAGCGGCGCGAGGAAATAGACAAACTTATCCACGCCCGCGGGAGTGGGATCTTCCTTGAAAAGAAATTTCAATCCGTCGGCCAGCGGTTGCAGAAGACCATGCGGCCCGACGCGGTGGGGGCCCCAGCGAGATTGAATGTGGGCCACGACTTTTCGCTCGAACCAGGTGAGGTAGGCGTTGACTGTCAAAACCATGAAAAGCAACAGTGCGATTTTGACGAGCGTGATGATCAGAAGTGCGTTCGTGGTTAAGAAGGAGCTCACGGCTTGGCTTGGGCCTCCGGGAGGGATTCCATCATGGTGCAGAAGCGCCCAAGGGTGCCGCTGGTGAAGAGCGTGTCGTGCGCGGAGCGGATCAAGCCAACAGGAATGTCGTACGGAGCATGGCCATTTTTCGAGACGTGCACGCGCGTGGGTTCCGCGCCTCCGGTGAGAAGGCCGGCCAGCTCGACGTTGTAGCTTGGCACGGCTTTGCGAATTTCCTCGAAGACCGCTCCAGGCGTTTTGTAGTGGAAAGCTTTGCCGAGGCCGAGCTTTTCGAGTTGATGCGAAAGGATGCGCAGTAGATCGAAGTCTGTGCGCGGGCCCATAACTTCGGCGGCCTTGTGGAGAAGCTGAATTTCGCCGGAAGTGTTGGTGACGCTGCCGTCTTTCTCGTAGGCGGATGCGGCCGGGAAGACGACATCAGCCCGGCGCGTGGTCTCCGTCATGAACATTTCGTGAACGATGAGCAAGTCCATGCGGCCGCGTCCGAGACCCAGGGTGCCGAAATGCGAGAGAGGGTTCGCGCCGACGATGTAGAGGGCCTTGAGCTTGCCCGCCTGAGCGTGATCGACCATCAGGGGAGCGGTGAGGCCCGCGTTCGAAGGGAGTTTGCAGCCCCAGAGCTTTTCAAAAGCCTCGCGGGAGCGCGAATCATCAACATAGGCGTAGCCGGGGAGCCGGTCGGGCAGCAGACCCATGTCGGCAGCGCCACGGGAATTGGAGTAGTCACCGAGCGCCATGTAGCGGACTTTGCCGGGAAGCTTCGAGCCGAAAGCGACGAGCTGCAAAATAGCGGCGCCGGAGATTTCCGCGCCGAAAACGATGGCGACGTCGGGGGCGGCTTCGAGCGCCGCTTTCAACGAGACGAGCTGTTCTACGAACGCAGGAGCCAGCTGACCTTCTTCGCGGGCGAGCCAGCGCAGAGCGGCGACCTCCTGACCTTTGCCGACTTTTACAAATTGCGCGGCCTTGCGCTCCAGCCTGATGTCGTTCGAATTGAGGAGGAAAAGTTTGGTGCCGTGGTGACGAACGCCGCTGCGAATCTGCCAGGCAACGAGCGGATTCTGGTTGGTGGGGTCGTTGCCGATGAGAAGCACCGCCTTGGATTCGTACAACTGTTCCATGGTCAGCAAAGCTTCGGGCGCGCGCTCGCCGAGGGCGGTGAGCAAACCGGTGTAATCGGCGGTGCGGTGATGATCGACGTTGTTGGTGCCGAAGGTGGAGCGCGCGAGACGCTGAAAGAGATAGTTCTCCTCGTTTGAAGTGCGGTTCGATCCGATGAACCCGATGGAATCTCCACCGCCCGCGTCATAAACCTGCTTCAATTTCGCTGCGGCGGTTTGCGCGGCTTCTTCCCAGGATACGGTATTGAGCTGATCGCCTTTGCGGAGGAGCGGCTGGCGGATGCGTTCGGGGTGCCGGGTGAAATCGAAGCCGAAGCGCCCCTTCACGCAGAGAAAATCCTTGTTGATGCCGGAGAGGTCGCGGTTGTTCGAACGCAGGATTTCGTGATTGCGCACGCTGAGGGTGGTCTTGCAGCCGTTCGAACAGTGCGTGCAGACAGTCGAAACGTACTGCATTTCCCACGGCCGGGTTTTGTAGCGATACGTGCCGCTGGTGAGAGCGCCCACGGGGCAGATATCAATGCACATGCCGCACTCTTCGCACTCGAGGTGGTCTTCGCGGTTGGGAATGATGATGCTGTTTGCGCCGCGCATGCCGACGCCCAGCGCCTTTACGTCCATGCCTTCATCGCAAACGCGGACGCAGCGGAAGCAGAGGATGCAACGCGGGGCGTCGTAATAAACCAGTTCGGACCATTTCTCTTCCGGCCGGTGAGTCTTCTCTTCGACGAAGCGGCTGGTATCCGCGCCGTAGCGGAAGACCATGTCCTGCAGTTCGCATTCGCCGCCCTTGTCGCATACGGGGCAATCCAGCGGGTGGTTGGTGAGGAGGAATTCGAGCATGTATTTGCGCGCGTTGCGGACCTGTTCAGTATCGGTACGGACGATCATGCCTTCCGTTGCAACCATGGTGCAGGCGGTTTGGAGCTTTGGCATTTTTTCAATTTCGACGAGGCACATCCGGCAGGCAGCCTGCAGAGACAACCCCGGGTAATAGCAGAACGAGGGAACTTCCGTGCCGATGCGGCGCGTCGCTTCGATGAGCAGTGTGCCCGGCGGCACCTGGACTTCGCGGTCGTTGATCTTCAGCGTGACGAGCTTCTGGTCGGCCATTTGGTTCTACCGCGAGCCCCCTTTATCTTGCCCCTGCGAGCGCTTCGGCGGATTTGTAAGCACAGCGTCCGTTCAAATGATCTTCGAATTCGTTGCGCCACTTCTGAACGATGCTGATGGTGGGAAGGGCAGCGGCGTCACCGAGCGGGCAGAAGGTCCGGCCGAGCATGTTCTTGGCAAGCTCCCCGATGAGGTCAATGTCCTCGGGACGCCCGAAGCCTGCGTGGAAGCGATCGAGCATCTTGCGCAGCCAGGAGGTGCCTTCGCGGCAAGGGATACACCAGCCGCAGGATTCGTGCGCGTAAAAATGCATGATGCGGCGCGCCATGTCCACCATACAGGTGCTCTCGTCCATAACCACCATGCCGCCGGAGCCGAGCATGGAGCCGGCTTTGGCGACGGAGTCGTAATCCATAGGGATGTCGATTTCGCTGGCCGAGAGAATCGGGCAGGAGCTGCCGCCCGGGATGACGGCCTTGAGCTTCCTACCGCCGGGGATTCCGCCAGCGACTTCGTAGATGAACTTCTTCATGTTCATGCCGAGCGGAATTTCATAGATGCCCGGCTTGTTGACATGGCCGGCGACACACAGCAGGCGCGTGCCACCATTTTTCGGCGTGCCGCGGTTGGCGTAGGTTTCGCCGCCTTCGCGGATGATGGCGGGGACGGCGCTGAGCGTTTCGACATTGTTGATGATGGTGGGGCAACCATAAAGACCGACGACAGCGGGAAAGGGCGGCTTAATGCGCGGATAGCCACGCTTGCCTTCGAGCGATTCCATCAGCGCGGACTCCTCGCCGCATTCATAGGCGCCTGCGCCAGTGTGAGTGACTATATCGAAGTCAAAACCCGAGCCGAGAATGTTCTTGCCGAGATAACCGTGAGCGTAGGCTTCGGCGACGGCGGCTTCCACGATGTCGAGGACGTAGCGGTATTCACCGCGAACATAAATAAAACCCAGGTGGGCGCCGATGGCGCGCCCGGCAATGACCATGCCCTCGATAAGCTGGTGGGGATCCATCTCCATCAACGGGCGGTCTTTGCACGTTCCGGGCTCGGATTCATCGGCATTGCAGATCAGGTATCTGGCCTTCGGGGAATCCTTCGGGACGAAAGACCACTTCATCCCGGTAGGGAAGCCCGCGCCACCCCGGCCGCGGAGGCTGGATTTCTTAACTTCGTCAATGATGCTGTCCGGGGTCATCTGCTTCAGGGCTTTTTCGAGCGCCTGGTAGCCGTCGTGCTGCAAATAGACATCGATCTTGCGTGAATCCTTGACGCCCCAGAGCCTGCTGATGAGCGGAGTCTCTGTGGCGTGGCGTTCGTGGAGTGCGCCAGCAGTGACCGGCTCCGGATCGGGCTTCCTGCCGGCATCGAGCTCCTTGATGATGCGGTCGAATTTGACGGAGGTCAGATTTTCGTAGAAATCGTAATTCACCTGCATGGCCGGCGCGCCGGTGCAGGCACCGATGCATTCCACTTCTTCAAGAGAGAAGATGCCGTCGGTGGTGGTTTCCTTGTGGCCGATCTCGAGACGCTTCTTGGCGCGGTCGAGAAGCGCATAGCCGCCGCGGAGCATGCACGCCACATTGGTGCAGATTTGGACGTGATGTTTGCCCATGGGCTTGCGGTGCAGCATCGAATAGTAGGCGAGAGTTTCTTCGACTTGCACGGTGTTGAGATCGAGGCGCCGGGCAATCTCCGCGATCATCTCATCACTGATGAAGCCCTGCTCATCCTGCGCGTACATGAGCATGGGGATAAGCGCGCTGCGCTTGAAAGGATAGCTGGACTGCAGTTTTTCAAATTTCGCCGTGAGCTGGGGGGAGAGTTGCATTGCGTTAACGGTAATTTCTCCTGGTGGAGCTCAACGGTCGACTTCTCCGAGAACGATGTCGATTGTGCCGATGCAGGCGATCACGTCGGCAATCAATTGGCCTACGATCAATTTCGGCAGGGCTTGCAAATTGATGTACGACGGCGCGCGGAAGTGGACGCGCAGCGGCTTGGGCGAGCCATCGCTTGCGACAAAGCAGCCCAGCTCTCCGCGCGGGGACTCGATAGTTACAAAAGTCTCGCCAGGCGCGGGAGAGAATCCCTCGGTGAATATTTTGAAGTGGTAGATGAGCGCTTCCATTTCCGTCTTCATTTTTTCGCGCGGCGGAGGAACGATGCCGGGAGCGTCGGCCTTGATCGGCCCTTCATCGGAGATTTTGTCAAACGCTTGACGGATGATCTTAAGGCTCTCGCGCATTTCCGCGACGCGGATCATGTAACGCCCGAAGCAGTCGGAATCCGTCCGCGTGGGGACGTCGAATGCGAATTCTTCATAGCTCGAATAAGGGAAGATCTTGCGGTTGTCGTAGGCAATTCCCGCGGCGCGGAGCGTCGGACCGGTCATGCTGAGCGCAACCGCGTCTTCTGCAGAGATGTAGCCAACGCCCTTGGTGCGTCCCATCCAGATACGGTTTTCCGTGAGCAGGGTTTCGTATTCGTCGATGCGACTGGGCATCATCCGTAGGAAACGCTCGACGGCCTGGCGCCAGCCGGCGGGCGGCTCCAGGGCGATCCCCCCGATGCGAATGTAGCTGGTCATCATGCGCTGGCCAGAGAACATTTCGAAAATTTTGAGGATCTCTTCGCGTTCGCGAAAGCAATAGAGGAACACGGACATCGCGCCGAGGTCGATGGCGTGGGTGCCGAGCCAGACCAGGTGCGATGAGATGCGTTGCAGCTCAACCATCAGGATGCGGATGTATTGCGCGCGCTTGGGAGCTTCCAGGCCAAGGAGCTTTTCGACGGCAAGGCAATAAACGAGATTGTTGCCGAGCGGGGAGAGGTAGTCCATCCGGTCAGTCAAGGTGATAACTTGCGAATAGGTTTTGTCTTCGCAGGATTTTTCAATGCCGGTGTGGAGATAGCCGAGGTCGGGGACAGCCTTGACGACAGTTTCGCCATCGAGTTCGAGCAAGATGCGCAGCACGCCGTGAGTGGAAGGATGCTGCGGGCCCATGTTGAGGACCATTGTCTTTGCGGCGCCTGTGGCGGTTTCGACCGTGGTGGTCATGGAGTGCTTTTCCTAAACAAGGCTCCAGTCGAAGGCACGTCCCGATAGCCCTCGACGGGATAGTCTCTGCGCAATGGATAGCCTTCCCAGTCGTCAGGGAGGAGAATGCGGCGCAAATCTGTATGTCCAGTGAAGCGAACGCCAAAAAGATCGAAGACTTCACGTTCCAGCCAGTTGGCGCCTGGCCAGACCGGGATAAGTGAATCCACAACGGGATCTTTTCCGGCGAGACGCACGCGGAGGCAGACCCTGTCGCGCCGCGGGATGGAGACAAGCTGGTAGTTCATTTCGAAGCGCGGTTCCAGGGGAAAACGGTCAACGCAGGTGGTGTCTGAAAGGAGATTAAATTGCAGCGCGGCGTCTTCGCGACATCGCTCAGCGGCGCCGCGAAGAAGTTCGCGAGGCACGACGATGGTAGTATCGCCGCGAAACTCGATCACCTCGGCGACGGCTTTCGGATTCCACGCGCGCAGATGTTCGACCACAACACCAGCGCTTGGTTTGGTGCTCTCCGACACGGTTTCCGACACAGTTTCCGGAAAAGCAGGCGCGGGCTACTTATGCCAGTCGAATGCGCCCTTTTTCCAAAGATAGAGATAACCGACCAGCAGGATGGCGATGTACAGCATCATCTCCACGAAGCCATACCACTGTAAGCTGCGAAAAACGTAGGCCCAAGGGTATAGAAAAATAGCTTCCACGTCGAAAAGAATGAAAATCATGGCCACCAGGTAAAATTTGACAGAGAAAGGTTCGCGGGCGGAGCCAGTGGGTTCCATGCCGCATTCATAGGGCTGCTGTTTGGCGCGGGAGGGACGCCGCCAGCCGACGAGAACGGAAACGGCCGTCAACGCGCCGGCGAGCGTTGCAGCCAGCAGCAGGTGTAAGAGAAGCGGAGCGTACGATTGAAGGCCTGAACCACTCATAGGCGAAGCGTTATAATAGCGATTCAACCGCCAGTAGGTCAAATGCGGCGTGGCAAGATCGCAAGCGGAAGAGACTATGATATTTGGGCACAATACAAATGTCACGGTGGACGGGACTGTGTACCACGTGCAGACCGAAGACCATGGTGTTGCGCATGCGCTGATTGATACGACCGTCTACTGCCGCGGGCGCGTTTTGCACAGGCGGACGAATAATTATTTCGATTTGCTGCCGCTGGATGCGGAGCGTGAAGGAGAGATGAAGACACGTCTCGACCAGCAGCACCGGGGCGTTCTGGAAGAGATCCGCACCGGCGTGCTGGTGCTTGCGCCACCACCTGCGCTTCCTGCTTCAGCGCCGCCCGTGCTCACGCTCGAGCTGTTGAACGCGAAGGGCTGGCTGGTTGGAAAACGAGCCACACTGCAAATCGCGGTGCGGCACAAGGAGAACGGCGGACGCATTGCGGGGGCGCATGTGACGGCGAAAATCGACGGAGCCGCAACGCCGGTGGAGTACAAAACCGAAACCCGTGGAAACGGGCAAGCGCAGCTGGAATTTGACATGCCGCGACTTTCCGGCGCGGAACCCGCGTTGGTGATTGAAGCGAGCGACGGAGAAGCGAAAGGCAGTTTACGGTTTCAACTGCGCGCCAAGTCGCGCGTGCCGCAGGCATAGGAATTGTGTTGACTACTGGAATTACAATTTCGGTGAACGGAGAAAGCCGCGAAACGAAGAGCGGTACGACGGTTATCGGCCTTCTGGGAGAATTGGGTTTGGATGCTGCGCGCGTGGCAATCGAGCGCAATCTGGAAATTTTGCCGCGCCCCTCCTGGCCAACGACGCAGGTTGCGGCAGGCGACCGCTTTGAAATTGTGCAGTTCGTCGGCGGAGGCTAGCGCGCCGCAAGAAATTCACTGCCGCGCTTACCTGTTTTTCTTCTTGCGACTGCGGTCCGCGAGATATTTTTTCCAGGGTTTCCAGTAGTACTTCGGCCAACCGCCCCTCACACCTTTCTGGTCGTAGTAAGGCACATCCACATGGATGAGATCCACCCGGGCCCCGCCTCGCGTTCTGGTGAATTCTAAAACGAGGACGGAAATATCTTCTTTCTTCCAGAATTTTGCGCGCCAGGATTGCACGATCATCCGTCCGGGCGCGATCAGCAGATTCCTGCCGCCGATCATGCCACCGTGCGCGTGCCATGACCCGCCGATCTTGCGGCTTAACCTTGCGGGCGCGCCGGTGGCGGCTGCGTGCTTCCTTGAGTCGAGATAGAGTTCGAACACCTCTTTCGGAGGAGCGGGAAATTCAGCGTGCTGGTTTATGACAGGGGGCATGAAAGTGGCCTCCGGAGGATAGGGTTGGAACAAGCGCCCAGTAGATGCTACTTCAGATTCTGTCGAGCAAGTGACCCATCTTGGATTTTTTTGTGCGCAGGTAGGCGCGTGAAGTTCTCGAAACGCGTGGCTGGCAGGAAATGCGCTCGACCACGCGGATGCCCGCGCTTTCGAGTTGGCGAACTTTTTCAGGGTTGTTGGATAGAAGGCGGATCTGTTTCGCGCCGAGCAGTTTGAGAATCTTCGCGGAGAAGTCGTAATCGCGCGCGTCCGCAGCAAAACCGAGATTTTCGTTGGCTTCGACGGTGTCCATTCCACCGTCCTGGAGCTGGTAGGCGCGAAGCTTGTTCATCAGGCCGATGCCGCGGCCTTCTTGTGGCAGATAGAGGAGAACACCAGAACGCGCCTGGCCAATTTTACGGAGGGAAAGCTCGAGTTGAGCGCGGCAGTCGCAACGAAGCGAAGTGAGTACGTCACCGGTCAAGCACTGAGAATGTACGCGAACGAGAGGTGCAACCTTTTTTTCAAAGGTGCCGCGAAGATTGCCACGAACCAGCGCAACCGCCTCTTCCTGCGGGCTGCGGCCGGAAAAACCGTAAATCGTGAACCGTCCATAGCGAGTAGGCAGGTCCGCCTGCGCAATCTTCCGCACCGCGGAACCTTTTTTGTGGGGAGACTTGCCCGGCTGTGGTTTTCTGCTCATCGGAAACGAGCAGTATAGCAGGTACGGGAAAAGCGAAAAAATCGCTGCCGGGGCTGCGAACCCGCTGCGCGGAAGCACGGAGGCGCTTTACTTCGCGGAATGGATTGGCTAGCGTTAACGGGAGCAAGCCACGCTTCCGTCATGGATACTCTGACCTCAGTCAAAGACCTGCTCTTTACGCTGCTCCTCAAGGTGGGCGTGGCATCTTCGATCGCCGCGCTGCTGGCGCGGTGGAACACGTTTCGTCGCGTGTTGTTCACGGAAGAACGCGATCCTGACCAAAAACTGAAATTGATGCTGTTCATGACGCCACCGCTGATTGTTGGCGTCACGTTGCGCATGGTTGGCTTCCAATACCGATTCGCCGACGGATCACTGGAGGGTGCATTCCTGATGGGCCTGCTGGGTGGGCGTGTGGTCGGCCCGATCGGCGGGGCGATCATCACGATCCCCGCGCTGATGGGACACGAATGGCTGGCAATGCCGGCTGCATCGGCGGCGGGCCTGCTCGGCGGATTAATCCGGCAAGCAATCCCCAACAAAGAGGATATCTGGAATTTTGGCCCGTTCACATTCTTGAATATTCCGAGAGCGGTGGTGCGACTGGTGCGCAAGGGCCAGATTTCCTGGGAAATGTTGCCGCTGATGGCATGTATGGGCCTGGAGCTGGGCCGCGTAGCGCTTGTCACGGCCACAAAACCGCAATGGCTGTTTGCGATCGACGCGCGATGGGATTGGTGGCTGTTATTAGTGGTGATCGCCACGCTGATGGCGGTCGCGGCGCCGCTGAAAATCTGGAACAACACGCGCATCGAGATGAACCTCGAACGGCACCAGCAACTGCTGCTCAAGGCGCGCATGGATGCGCTGTCGCGGCAGATCAATCCGCACTTCTTGTTCAACACCCTGAACACGGTGACGTCACTCATCCGCTTCGATCCGGACGCGGCGCGCGGCGTGGTGCTGAAGCTGAGCAATATTTTGCGGCGGTTGTTGCGCAAGCACGAGACGTTCGTGCCCTTGCGCGAAGAGCTGGAATTCATCGACGACTATCTGGATATCGAGGTAGCGCGGTTCGGCAAGGACAATCTGGATATCGTGCAGCAGGTTGACTACGCGGCGCTGGAATCGTTTGTGCCGAGCATGCTGCTGCAGCCTATCGTGGAGAATTGCCTGAAGCACGGCCTGGCGCCGAAAATCGGCGGGGGGAAGATCGAGCTGCGAACCACGAACCATGACGGACGACTGCACATCGAGATTGAAGACAATGGCGTGGGCATTTCCGAGGAGAAGATGCCGCACGTGTATGTGGAAGGGATTGGGCTGAGCAACGTGCGCGAGCGGCTGCGGGTGCTCTACGGGACGGATTTTCTCCTGGATATTCAGAGCCGGCCGGGCGAAGGCACGATCATCCGCATTGACATTCCCGAGCTGGTACCGGCAATGCAACCTGAAGTTGCGGGCCGGGTGCCTTGATACTCGGCCGTTCGGAATTTGAAATCAGGGAGACCGTCTCAAGGGCGTAATGATACCAGCCTCACAAACGCGCCGGCAGCGGTGAAATTGAATTAAGATCGTGCAGTTTCAGCGGGATGTGATCTGACTGAATGCCATGTGATAGGCAGCGGGGTGCCGAGCGCCCGTCGCCATGAGCTTTTCGATCTCTTCCACGGGCTGAATACCGCCTCTTGCCCCAACCGCTGCGCAGTTCAGCGCGGCGGCAGCGCAGGCGAAGTCCAGTTGCCGCTGTGCTGGCCAGCCCTGCAACAACGCATAGATAAACCCAGCATGAAAAATGTCACCCGCGCCCGTCGTGTCAATGACATTCACTTGATAGGCAGGTGCGTAGCGGAACTGCGTTCCATCCCAGGCAAGCACCCCATCGTGGCCCAGCGTTGCGGCCGTAAGGCGGCATCCAAATCGGTTCCGAAGCAGGGGAAGAGAGCTCTGCAGATCCTGTTCGCCTAGAAGGCGGCCTGGAATATCCCTGCTCGTAATTAGATAGTCTATGTTCTCGAATAGCGCCTCAAAGCCCGGATAGAGATTGTCCACATCCGCGACCACCGGCACGCCGGCAGCGCGAGCCCAGCGGGCCGCTGTCGTGGCGGCGGCCGTGTCGTGGCCGTCCACGTGTAGCGCGCGCGCGTCCACAATCCATTCGCGCTCGAGCTCCTCCGGCCGAAGCGTCAAGCGATCGTCGCGCTTCCACAGCACGGTGCGCTCGCCTGAATCATCAACCAGGATGAATGCCTGCTGGCTGGCGCATCCTGGCGCGGTGAAAAGATGCGTCTCGACGCCAGTACGCGCAAACTCAGCGCGGTGGATCTCGGCTGCGCCGTCGTCGCCGACCTTACCCACGTAGCGGGTCCGCAGCCCCCAGCGCTGGCATGCGATCACAGCACTCGCGACCGGTCCGCCAGGCAGCACGTTCGCGGAGTGAAACTCAATCTTGGAACCCGAGGTTGGGAATTGCGGGAGGGGAATCAGCGTGTCCGTGGCGTTGAGTCCCACACCTACAAGGTCAATCTTGGAGGAATTTGTCATTTTTAGCTGGCGCCGGCGGTCGCTCTCGCCTCTGTTTGTTTGCCAGAGGGATTGTATGACAACTCTGATGGAAGCATGGGGCTGGCGGGGCAGAGAGGAAAAAAGGCTTGACAAGCAGCTATTCATACTGTATGTTCTGTACGTACAGAAATGAGAGAAAGAACAAAAACTCCGCTAACCCCTGTCGCCCAGAAATTCATCCTCCATTGGGGGGAGATGGGCACGCGCTGGGGCATCAACCGCACCGTGGCGCAGGTGCATGCTCTGCTGTTTCTTTCGCCGTGGCCAGTGCCGGCGGATGAAATTGCGACGACGCTGTCTGTGGCGCGTTCAAACGTCAGCACCAGCCTGCGCGAGCTGCAGGGCTGGGGAATCGTGCGAGTGGTGCACGTGCTCGGCGACCGGCGTGACCATTTTGAGTCGATCAAGGATGTCTGGGAAATCTTCCGCATCGTCTCGGAAGAGCGCAAGCGGCGCGAGATCGATCCCACTCTGCACGCGATTGCGGAGTGCCTCCAGGAATTGAAAGCGAATGCCCCGAACGACGCCTACACGCGGGAGCGGCTCGAAAGCATGCTCGAATTCCTGACTGCGATGACGGGATTGTTCGAAGAGATTCTAAGAATGCCGACGGGCGCGCTGAAGGGCGTCGTAAAGCTGCGGGGCAAAGTAATCACGCTGCTGGGAGCGGGGAAGACCAAAGCGGCGGGATAAGATTTTTGTAGAGCCGAGGTTCGGCCCGGCAGACCGCCCGCACGAGCGGCACGGCGAGAATGCAATTATGATCTCACTCACTTCAGAATTCACCGACGGCAAGGGACGCCATGCACGCGGGTGGCTGTTTTTTGACGCGGAATGCAAGTTCTGCACGCGCACCGCGCGTTGGCTTGCGCCGATTCTTGAACGGCGCGGGCTGGCAGTGGCTCCTCTGCAAGATCCGCGGGTCAGCGCGCTGCTGGGCCTTTCACGCTTTGAATTGATGCGCGAGATGAGGTTTCTCCTCTCGGATGGCCGCCAATCCGGCGGCGCGGATGCGGCGGTGGCGCTGGCTCGCGAAATCTGGTGGGCGCGCCCGCTGGTTTGGATTTCCAAGCTTCCTCGAATGATGGAAACACTGCGGAGCGCATATCGCTGGATCGCCGCGCGGCGCGATTGTGCGGCAACCGTGTGTGCCGCAGCCCAAATCTCTCCTCGAACTTAGAGACGAGCCTGGGCCAGCTAGCTCTCAAGTTGAAATTACTCGAGTTAACCAGAGGCTCGAATGATTTCTGAATCGACTTCAGGCGCGGGCGGCTGACGATTGTTCCAGGATGCGCTGGTAGTAGCGTTCGTACTGCGGGATTACGTCGTTGGCGCAGAATTTCTTTTTGGCGTTGATGCGGGCGATTTTGCCCATCTCGCGGCCGCGGTCGGCGCGGGACAAAATCTCGATGGCATAGCGCGCCGCCTCTTTCACGTCGCCGGGCTCCACCAAAAATCCATCCACGCCGTGCTCGACCACTTCCGGCATACCGCCCGCGTTCGTGGCGATCACCGGAACCTCGCAGGCCATGGCTTCGAGGGCTGCGAGGCCGAAGGATTCGAGCTGTGAAGGCAGGAGGAAAAGATCGGCGGCGGCCAGTTTTTCGTAAACGTTGTCCTGTTTGCCGAGGAAGAAAACGTCCTTCTGCAGGCGGTTTTTTCGGACGAGATATTCTGCGGCGCTGCGGTCCGGGCCATCGCCGATAAGCACAAGCTTTGCGGGCATCTTGGCTCTGACGAGAACGAAGATTTCCACTACGTCCGTGAGACGCTTCACCGGGCGAAAATTCGAAAGGTGCATCAGGATAGGCTCACCGTTGGGCGCCCATTGGGCGCGGAGTCCTTTATCGGCGGCCCGGCTATAGAGGTCGCAATTTACGAAATTAGGGATGATTTCGATCGGTCGCTTGATATCGAATTCTTTGATTGTTTGATTCAACAGGTAACGCGAGATCGCGGTGACGCCGTCGCTTTGCTCGATGGAGAACCGGGTAATCGGCAGGTAGCTGCGGTTGCTCCCGACAAGAGTGATGTCCGTGCCATGCAGCGTGGTGATGAACGGCAGCCGGCGCGGCGCGGCCATGGAACGCGCCAGCAGCGCGCTTACCGAGTGGGGAATGGCGTAGTGCACGTGAAGCAAGTCGAGCGATTCGGATTCGAAAACTTCCAGCATCTTGGTCGCAAGCGCAAGCGTATAGGGCGGGTGGTCGAAGAGCGGGTAGGACGCAACCTCCACTTCATGAAAGTGGATGTGCTCCCCGTTGCGATTCATGCGGATCGGCGGAGCGTAGCTGATGAAGTGAACGTCGTGGCCGCGCTCGGCAAGCTCCATGCCAAGTTCCGTCGCAACTACGCCGGAACCTCCGTAGGTTGGATAGCAAGTGATGCCGATGCGCATGGGCAGTTTTCGATTGGCTCCCAGGAATCCGCGTGCCGCCACGATACATCATTTCGCGACTATTTTCGGCCATGAGGCGGCTTGCAGGCCACAACAACGGATGCTAGAGTCGCGCGCACCCGCGCGGGGACGCCAGCGGGTGTTTGGACTCTCCTATTAGACGCAGAAGCGAGGCAGATCGTGACACGATTGGCGGGTCAAGCGGCACTCATTACGGGCGGCGGCACCGGGATTGGCAGGGCCATGGCGCTGGCATTTTCCAGGGAAGGGGCTGCTGTGGCCGTGGCTGGCAGGCGGATGGAAAAGCTCAAGGAAGTGGCACGCGAAATCGAAAAGCAGGGCGGCCAAGCGCTGACGGTCACATGCGATGTGACGCAGCCGAAAGATACCGAGCGAGCAGTCCGAGAAACCATCGCGCGATTTGGCAGATTAGACGTGCTCGTAAATAACGCGGGCGCGGTGCATATATCAACGGTGGAGAGTATTCCCGAGGAGGAGTGGGACCGCATAATGCTTGTCAACCTCAAGGGGCCATTTCTGATGTCCCGCGCGGCCTTGCCGGAGCTTCGCAAGGCGGGGGGCGGCTCGATTATTAACATCGGTTCCGTCCCAGGGCTGGTTGGGATGAAAGGACGGGCCGCGTATACCGCCAGTAAGGGCGGTGTCACACAGCTTACAAAAGCCATGGCCATGGACCATGCGCACGAGAAGATCCACGTGAACTGCATCTGCCCAGCATTGGTGGAGACGGAGCTGATCCGCGATGTATTCGGTTCCGGCTCGGAAGGAGAAGCGGTACGGCGCTCGCGGATTGCTCAGATTCCTCTTGGGCGCATCGGCCGCCCCGAGGACGTCGCCGACATGGCGGTGTTCTTAGCTTCCAAAGAATCCTCTTGGGTCACTGGGGTTGCGATCCCATTGGATGGCGGGCTTACCGCGTATTGAGGGGAGCTGCCTACGGCAATGAAATCGAAATCGGGAAATGCCTCCAAGCGCCTCAAAGACCTGCTCCGGTCGAGGCTGAAAGAAAGCCACGCAACTGAATTGCTCGGCTTCGAATTGGATAGCGTGGAAAAGGGCCGCGCGGTACTGCGGCTGGACGTGAGGCGCCAGCACAGGCAACTCCACGGCGTGGTTCACGGAGGCATCCTCGCGGCCATGGCAGACACGGCAGCGGCGATTGCTTCGTATACGGTCCTGCCAAAAGGGTCCACGCTGGCCACAGTGGAATTGAGCATCAACTATCTTGAGCCTGTGCCTGGCGGGCGGGTGAAAGCGGAAGGCCGTGTTTTGCGCGTAGGCAGAAACTTTGTGGTGGCGGAATGTGAAATTCGAATCGAGGACGGCTCACTCGCTGCCAAGGCCCTGCTCACCTTCGGAGCAGCCGTGGGACATACCCTTCGCAAATAGCGAGATTACTCTTCGCCGCCGTTCGCGGACTCTTCGCCATCCTTGTAAACGTACTTGATGATGCGCTTGAAAATCAGCAGATTGGGACTGCCCTGACGCGTTAGCTTGATGCAATCGCGGTCGTACCACTCTACCGTCCCACGCAGCACCTCGCCGTCTTCCAGAACCACAGCCATCGGCGTGTGGCTCTGCATCTGTTTCACCCAGTAAAAGTTCTCTGCGTGGGTGACTTCGGGCGGCGCGGGTTTCTTGTTCGGGACCGGCCCATTGTGTGGCGGCCGGGGGGAAGGTTGCTCCTTCACGTCCGCAAAGCTTGGACGAAACATCCGTCGGTTTACCATGATGACTCCTTGTGGTCCCAGGCGGGAAATTGCGATCTCCTCTTGAGATGCGCCAACGCGTCGATTGGTTTCAGTTGGCCTTTCCAAAAACCCTCGATAGACTCCAGTCAGGCTGGAAATCAGCCGCGGCCCGCCGGACCGACCGAAGAATCCGGAGCCAGAGCCGCCGCCAGCGCGTCCAGCCCCAGTTGACGGTTCAAGTTGCGTCGTGCCCCTGCATGCAGCTCGTCGAATCCCGAGATCGCCCGCATTACCCAGCGGCTGTCGACTGCCTGGCTGAGCGCCTCGAGCTCTTTCGCGAGGGGAGTATTCCTTAAAGCTGGCTCCTTGATCTTAGATGTGAGCTCCAGCAGGTCGGTGAGCAGTCCATAGAAGACACCGATTTGCTCTTCGAAAGAAGAATCGCGATCCTTTGCTAGGGCGGACGTATCGGCGAAAAGCTGGTTGAATCCCTGGCCGCGGGCCGCGCGTTCGAGAATGCGCAGCGCTTCACGCCGGTGCCGTGCTTCCAGGTCCACATCCATTTCGATCGCCAGGCCGGGGCTGCCCTCCGCGAGTTGAGCGGCGAGTTTGTTTTGTGCCGGCTTGCGGTTCGTTTTCTCTTTTAGGATTTTTTCAACTTCGGCCTGCGGCAGCGGTGCAAAATGAAATTGCATGCAGCGCGAAACAATTGTGGAAAGCAACGCGTACGGGGAGGGAGCTGTAAGGATCAGTGTGGCCGAGCTGGGAGGCTCCTCCAGGATTTTCAGGAAGACGTTGGCGACGTCCCAGCGCATCGTTTCCGCCCCATCGAGGATGAAGACACGCCGGCGTCCCATCGGCCTGAAGTAGGCGGCGCGCTGTACCGCACGAAGCTGGCCGACGCGCAGCATGGGACGCGCGACCGGGCTCTTCAGCCGGACGGGATCTGGCACGAGCGCCCACACGTCTGGATGCGCTTGCAGGATAAGCGGGACGCGCTCGACGGTGGACGCGTCGGCGCTTTCGCCGCGTTCGGCGAGGCCCTGTTCGAGAAGCTTTTGCGTGTCGCCAAATTGCGCGATTCGGTTGCAAGTTTCGCACTCACCGCAGAAATCATCCTTGAGCCGCTCGCAGTTCGCGGCCTGCGCGAACATTCGCGCAAGAGTGAATTTGCCGACACCACGCAGGCCGGTGAAGAGCAGCGCGTGTGGAACGCGTTCACTGCGCAAAGTGCCGCGAAGCGCCGCCACGATGCGCTCGTTGCCGAGAAATTCGGAGAAGCCCATTTACTACCGCCTCTTCCTAAGAGATTCGCGGGCTGGGCGCTTGGCCAGCAGCGGCTCAACGGCGGCGAGAACTTCCGCGGCGATCTCCTCCCGCGGGCGCATGACGTGACGAGCCGCGTCGTAGCATGGAATCGTCGCCCAATTCGGCCGGCGGGAGAGCAGATCGTACATCTGGGTTGCATCTTCCAGATGCCGCAAGCTGGACTCCAGAATGTCCTTCTTGGCGTCCGTGTAGCTGCGGGCGGACTTTCGCGCTACTAGAAATTGCGCTTCCATCGGAGGCACGCGCAAATAAAGCACAAGACTCTCCCGAGGCAAGCCATAGATCTTGTATTCGAGGTGCTCGATCCAGTTCAAGAACTCTGCTCGCTTCCCGGCAGGAATTCGCGCCGTTTGGTGCGCCAGGTTTGAGCCAATGTAGCGGTCGGCCAGCACAATGCTACCTCGCTTGAGTTCGGCTTCAATGCGCGGCTTAGCTTCGAAGCGGTCGCCGGCATAGAGGAGCGCGGTAAAATGCGGGTCCACGATCTCGAGCGACCCCAGTTGGCCATCGAGGAACTGGCCCACCATCTTGCCGAACCAGGAATCATACTGAGGGAAGCCCATCGAATAAACGGAGTGCCCGCGTTCGGCCAGCGCTTTTTTTAGCAACGCGACCTGAGTCCGCTTCCCGCTGCCATCAATCCCTTCCACGGCGATGAGAATTCCGCGAGGCTTCATGAGTTGAAGGCCAGTCTAACCGCAGACTCTCGGCGCTGCAATGCCGCTCATGCTACGATGCGGGTTTAGCCGGGAACGACTTGATTACACAATCTTCGATCCGTGAAAATCTCCAGGATGTCCAGCAACGCATTGCTGCAGCTGCCCGTCGCGTAGGCCGCTCGCCGGAAGAGATTACTCTGATTGCCGTTTCCAAGACTCACCCGGCAGATGCCATCCGTGAGGCGTATCGGGCAGGCGTCCGCCATTTTGGTGAGAACCGCGTCCAGGAATGGGAAGCGAAGCATGGTTCGGTCAGGGAGTTGCCTGCCACCTGGCACCTCGTTGGACACCTGCAGAGCAATAAGGCCGCCCGGGCTGCCGGATTATTCGAAAGTGTGGACTCAGTGGATGATCATGCACTGGCTCAACGCTTGGATCGCGCGCGCAGCGAAATCGCCGGGTCCGGGAAACTGCGTGTGCTGATCGAGGTTCGCGTCGAGCAAGAAGCAGCGAAAAGCGGCGTGGAAATCACAGGTCTCCAGGAATTGGCCGAAAAGATAGTCGGACTGCCGTGCCTGAAATTGGCGGGGCTAATGTGTATTCCGCCGCTCTTCGAAAACATCGAAATGGTGCGGCCGTATTTCCGGCGTCTGCGAGAGTTGCGGGACGATCTACAAACGCAATTGGGCCGCGCGCTGCCCGTTCTCTCGATGGGCATGTCCCATGATTTCGAGGTGGCCATCGAGGAAGGCGCCACGGAAATTCGAGTTGGCACCGCGCTGTTCGGTCAGCGAGAGGTAAAGAGAGGGAAGTAATGACTGTCTTGGATAACCACGCATGAAACTGTTCAGTCCGTTTCGTTTACGAGAGATCGAGTTGAAGAATCGGATTGTGGTCTCACCAATGTGCGAGTATTCGGCAGTGGAAGGTCATCCGCAAACTTGGCACATGGTGCATTTGGGGAGCCGCGCGGTCGGTGGAGCGAGTTTAGTCTTCACCGAGGCGACCGCGGTGGAAGCGCGCGGGAGGATTTCACCTTTCGATACCGGCATCTACGAAGACGCTCATATCAAGTCTTGGCGTCCTATAGCTGAGTTTATCCGCTCTCAGGATGCGTTGCCGGGAATGCAGTTGGCGCATGCCGGCCGGAAGGCAAGTGCGGCGCCCCCTTGGACAGGTGGAAAACCTATTTCGCTGGAAGCGGGCGGGTGGATTCCCGTGGCTCCGAGCGCTGTACCATTTGACGCCCATTACAATGTTCCCCAGGAACTTTCTCTGGAAATGATTGACGATATCGTGGGCCAATTCCGTAAAGCGGCGGAACGCGCGCTCTCCGCTGGTTTTCAGTTTCTGGAGATCCATGCCGCCCACGGCTATCTGATACACGAATTTTTGTCGCCGCTGTGCAACAAGCGCACAGATGCATATGGCGGTGTATTTGAAAACAGAATTCGGCTGGCGTTACGCGTCGCGGAATCCATACGAGGAGTCTGGCCGCAACGCTTGCCTCTCTCCGTTCGTGTGTCCGCTACGGACTGGGTGGAAGGTGGCTGGGATTTGGAGCAGACTATCGAATTGTCCCGCAAGCTGAAACCCCTTGGCGTGGATCTTATCGACGTTTCGAGCGGTGGAGCTGTTCCCGGCGCGAAGATTCCCGTTGGCCCCGGTTATCAAGTGGGATTTGCAGAAGCGATTCGGAAAGGCGCCGGGATTGCCACGGCCGCCGTGGGCATGATCACCGAACCGGCACAGGCGGAGACAATTCTCGCGACGGAGCAGGCAGACCTCGTTGTTCTCGCGCGGGAGATGCTGCGAGATCCGTATTGGCCACGACGCGCCGCGAAAGCGCTCGATGTGAAGATCAAGCCGCCCGTGCAATACGAACGCGCCTGGTGACCAAGCGATGACCCCCGATATTACTCAAAATCCGGAAAGGGGCACGATCAGTTTTCAGGTGCGCGTGCAACCGCGAGCCAGCAAGAACGAACTTGCCGGCGTGATCGGCGGCGCACTGAAGATACGTTTGCAAGCGCCCGCGGTGGAGAATCGCGCGAATGAAGCCCTCTGCGAGTATCTCGCGGACCTTTTGAAAACGCCCAAATCGGCTGTTAGAATTCTCAGCGGGGATCGCAGCCGGACGAAGCGTCTCGAGATTCGCGGAATAACGAAGCAACAGTTGCTTGCTCTGTTGACCCACGATGCCTGAATCCATAGGCCGGCCAACGCGGAAGGGCAGAACACTCCAGTAAAGAAAATGAGCGCCGACATCTTAGGAATACAAAACGATTTGCGCGCGGCCAAGCTGGACGGTTGGCTCTTCTATGATTTTCGCGGCCGCGATCCGATTGCGCAGCGCGTCCTGCAGCTTCCCGACGGAATGCGCACGCGCCGCTGGTTCTACTTCGTGCCTGCAAAGGGCGAGCCGCGGAAGCTGGTGCACAAGATCGAGGCGGAATCTCTCGCGTCGCTGCCGGGAGAAACGCTTTACTACGCTGCGCAGGACGAACTACGCAACAATCTGGCGAAAATGCTTCGCCGCGCGAAAAAAGTCGCCATGCAGTATTCTCCCAAAAACGAAATTCCCTACGTGGCGATGGTGGACGCGGGCACCGTTGAACTCGTGCGCAGCTCCGGACCAAAAGTGGTGAGCTCCGCCGATCTTGTCCAGAAATACGAAGCTTGCTGGACCGCCGCACAGCTAGAATCGCATTTTACGGCCGGTGCGGCCATCGACCGCATCGTCCGCGAAGCGTTCCGGCACGCCGCGAAAAGTGTGCACGACAACATTTCGTTCACCGAGTACGACCTCAAGCAATGGATTCTCAAGGAGTTCGATGCCGCGGGCCTGGTGACCGAAGAAGGTCCAGACATCGCCGTCGGAGCGCACGCCAGCGACCCCCATTACGCACCGTTGCCCGGAAAGTCTTCGGAAATCCGCGAAGGAGATTTGTTGCTGCTCGACGTGTGGGGCAAGACGAAAACTCCCGGCAGCGTCTATTACGATGTCACCTGGGTCGGCTATCTCGGCGTGAAGGTACCTGAGAAATACACAAAGATTTTCCGGATTGTGCGCGAGGCGCGCGACAAGGCCGTAGAATTGATCCAGTCAAGTGTCGCTATGGGGAAGCCACTTCAGGGCTGGCAGGTGGACAAAGCGGCTCGCGGCGTCATTGAGAAAGCCGGCTACGGCAAATATTTTTTTCATCGCACGGGTCACAGTATCGGTGAAAAAGTTCACGGCAACGGCGTGAATATGGATGGGCTGGAAACGCTCGATGCTCGTCATCTGATCCCTCGGACGTGTAATTCTGTCGAGCCCGGAATCTATTTGCCGGAGTTCGGGATTCGCAGTGAAGTGGACATGTATATCGGCGAGCGCGAAGCGCGCGTAACCGGCGCCATACAGACGGAAATTTTGCCGCTGCTTGCGTGAGGAGTCATCTGGGCAAGTGCGGCATTACGCTTTAGACTGGATTTGTCATGACAAACGGAACGACAAATACCGCGGTGGCGCAGAATGATCCGCGGCGCGAAAAACTGGCCATTGCGATCGGTGTGGCTGGCTGGCTTGTGCCAGGCCTGGGGCAAGCGCTGCTGAAAATGTGGGGGCGCGCCGTGGCCTGTTTTTTGACAGTGGGGGCGCTCGTGTTTTTGGGAGCCGGAATGCGCGGCAATGTCTTCACTTCTCGCGGGAACGACGCGTTCGAACTTCTCGGCTACGTTGCGGATCTCGGTACGGGGAGTTTTTATCTGGTAGCGAGAACGCTCGAAGCAAACGGCTCTGATGTCTCGCATGCTGACGGTGATTATGGAACGCGCTTCATGGCCGCCGCGGGTGTGTTGAACCTTCTCGCGGCGTTGCACGCCTATGAAGCCGCGCGTGGCCGGAAAGCGTAACCAGCGCAATGGGATTCCAACTCTCTCACTTCCAGGCTATGGTGCTGTTCGGCCTGATCATCTCCGTGGCTTTCGGTTTCTTGAGCCGGCGGCGCCCCATAGACCGCGTGAAATACATCGTCTGGTCCCTGTTCCTCTTCCTACTGGTCGGTGTGGCGATCGGCTGGGCAATGTATCCCTTGACGCGCTAAAAACACGCTGATTTCGCCGATAAATTGACAGGATTTTTGCGCGGATGCTATTGTCGTTACAACGCGCCGAGGTAGCTCAGTGGTAGAGCAGCCGATTCGTAATCGGCAGGTCGTCGGTTCAATCCCGACCCTCGGCTCCAATCATTTGCTAATCGAATTTACTTCAAAGAATTAGCGTTCACTGCGTTCAGTTGAGAGGTCGTTACTACACCACTTCGAAGACCAAAATTTTCGCTTCTTCGATGGTTGCTTCTTTTGATTCGGGGATCGGCGGAGTCAATATGACGTGTTTCGGAACGCCGACGTAAAACCGCTTCAGTTCCGGCACAAGGAGCGATGTCCTGGCGATTGCCCCGGTCGCCGCGCGTCAATCCGCGATGCGCTTCGGATGCTGGAGCGAAGCACGAGTTCCTGTCAGAATGGGTTAGAGCGGTGAACACTCCTGAGTGTTTCCTCGGCCATTTTTGTTTCCTTTCATACGTATTGACTGCCACTACTGCGTAGGCTAGGCCCAGCTAGTGCAGAACAAGTTCGTCCACTCCATTACTTTCCCGGACACTTCTGAATATGAGGTGATGGCAATTGTCCAGAAGCCCGCTTTTTGGGGAGGAGCGGGCAAACAAGTCGAGCGGAGAATCTGGCCGCATTAAGAAGAATTAATGTTTTTTTAAGGTTTCTTTGCCTCCTCCGGGTGTAAATGGTACGTTAGGGGGGTAAGTTAGTTTGTATTTCTCTAGTTACGGTGAGCTGGCTTGGGGGAGCAGAGCTTGCCGCGTCTACCCCAAAAGGTAAGATTTCCGATTTGAAAACTGTCGGACGGGTGGGTGAGTTCAGTTCTCGGTGACCATTCGCGCCCATTCCATAAACTTATCGCGCCTTCCGACTGCAAAGTCCGAATATGATTATAGTATACCCTTTAAGATTTATACTTAGAAGTATACTTGCTCCGTGCTGCGGAGTGATAGGATGCCGTGCTCGTGATCTTGATTAGGAGGGACTTCAGATGACCTCGAAAGTGATTAGATTCGTCCTTGGTGTGTGCGTACTCTGCCTCATGTTTTCCGCGCCGACGCGCGCACAGGTGGTTGGTGCAACCGTCTCCGGCACGATCACCGACCCTTCGGGAGCAGTCGTTCCCAACGCCAAGGTCTCGGTCAAGAATCTGGGCACAGGTCAAT